>Ga0302314_10019778_pt1 | contig 11165 bp, 6 predicted proteins | sample III_Palsa_N2_3_FD_200533 | JGI IMG/M metagenome (GOLD analysis project Ga0302314, IMG submission 200533) | Peat permafrost microbial communities from Stordalen Mire near Abisko, Sweden - III_Palsa_N2_3 | ecosystem: Environmental > Terrestrial > Soil > Palsa > Peat permafrost | place: Sweden... | reverse complement strand
TGCAGGCGGTCGAACCGCGATGGAAGTCGGCGAACACTTCTACGCCGATCACGAACTGTTTTGCATCGAGCCCTAGCCTGCGGTCAGGCCGTGGACAAGCAGGGCGTGGGACGGCTTGTTGACGACTCCAGACGCGTGAGCCCATTCTCCCCCGCTTGACCCCGGCATAGAAGCCTGCGAACTCGCTTGCTTGAGCGCACGAAATACCGGTCAGGGAAATGCCGCGCGCGGCAAGAAACTTCTTCGAGTTGGACATGGGGACTGATGCATCACATCAAATTGAAACGTAGCGGTGATTGCGGCATTCGCGCACATTCATTGTGATTATTACTTTACCTAACTTCTATTGGTCTTTAATTTTGCAACGAAGCGAATGACTAAATTGCAGCGACGTACGGAACCAATCAGACTGATTCTAATTAGATGCTTTGGCGTTATTATTTATGACCTCTTTTTTCTCAGAAACACCTAAAAGGAAGGATGCCGAGATGGTTTTGTTTTTCATTTACAACGACGGTCGTCACAACGCCCGAGTTGTTGATTCAATCGAATGGAACGTCCGCAGAAGCTTGGTGACGACAGCCGTGGCTGCCGCATCGCTTTGCTCCGCGGCAGACGCCCAAACGGCCGACCCGGTCGCGCCATCCACCGACCATCCTGCTTCGCTGTCTGTGGCGCCTGTCCATGTGTATCGATCGCCCTCAATTACCGGGACGTCGCAGCCTGAATCCGACCCAGGACCTGCATCCGGCCCCGATGACTTGGCGAACCGGCAGACACCTAGTATTGAGAAGCCGGATAACTGGGCCTGCCGGACATCAAATAATCTGGCGCGAAGCTCGGCCGGCAAAAATCCCGACGGCAAGTCCACCTTCGATATAGAACGCTTGCTGCCGAAGTGCTGACGAGAAAACGCGGGGAGGCTGGGGACGGAATTCGAGCGCTAGAAGGGCAAAACCCCCGCCGATCTTTCGATCAACGGGGGTTTTTAGATTTGGCGGAAAGGGTGAGATTCGAACTCACGGTACGCCTAAACGTACACTGGATTTCGAGTCCAGCGCATTCGACCACTCTGCCACCTTTCCATTTACTGCAACCGCGTTAGTGCTTATGTTAGTGCTTACATTAGTACTTGTTACTGCTCTTTGCGGCCTTCGCTTAGCGGGTCGATGCTCAGCGAAGAGAAAGATTATAGACGACTCGGAATCGATTTCCAACCCCTTTTCGTGAGCCGGTTACAACACACCGGCTCGATCCGCCTCTTATTCTGCCTTCGGTACGTCCAGTTTTTCGAGACCACGCATGTAGGGCCGCAATGCCTGCGGCACCGTCACCGATCCATCTGCATTCTGAAAGTTTTCAAGCACCGCAACGAGCGTGCGTCCTACCGCCAGTCCCGACCCGTTCAACGTATGAACAAATTCGGGCTTGCCCTGTGCATTGCGGAACCGCGCCTGCATCCGGCGAGCCTGAAATGCTTCAGTGTTCGAGCAACTCGATATCTCGCGATAGGTGTTCTGCGCCGGCAGCCAGACTTCCAGGTCGAATGTCTTCGACGCCGAAAAACCCATGTCGCCAGTACACAACGTGATCACGCGATACGGCAGTTCGAGCTTTTGCAGGATTGCTTCGGCGTGTCCGACCATTTCGTCGAGCGTGTCGTACGATTTGTCCGGCGACACAACCTGCACCATTTCCACTTTATCAAACTGATGCTGGCGGATCAGGCCACGCGTATCGCGGCCATACGAGCCTGCTTCGGAGCGGAAGCAGGGCGAATGTGCAGTGAGCTTCACCGGCAGCGCAGCGGCGTCGAGAATGCTTTCGCGCACCGTGTTCGTCAGCGAAATCTCGGAGGTCGAAATCAGATATTGCGTGATCGTGTTTTCTTCGCCGCCTTTCTCCACGCGAAACATGTCGTCCGCGAATTTGGGCAACTGTCCCGTGCCGACCAGGATTTCCGGATTCACGATATACGGCGTGTACGCCTCCGTGTAGCCGTGCTGCTCGGTGTGGGTGTCGATCATGAACTGGGCAAGCGCGCGATGCAGCCGTGCGATCTGGCCGCGCAGCAGCGTGAAACGCGCGCCGGAGAGCTTGGCGCCGGTCTCAAAGTCGAGGCCGAGCGGAGCGCCTACATCGACGTGATCCTTTACCTCGAAATCGAACGAACGCGGCGTGCCCCAGCGACGCAGCTCCACGTTTTCCGTCTCGTCGCGGCCAACCGGGACGCTTTCGTGCGGCAGGTTCGGTACGCCGAGCATCAGGTCGGCGAGGCGTTTCTGAATGTCGTCGAGTTGCGCGGACGACGCCTTCATGGTGTCGCCGATTCCGCCCACTTCCGCCATCACCGCAGCAGTGTCTTCGCCACGGCCCTTCATGGCGCCGATCTGCTTCGACAACGTGTTGCGCCGCATCTGCAGTTCTTCAGTCCGCGTCTGGATCTCGCGACGTTCGGTTTCCAATGCCGCGAAGGCCGCGACGTCGAGGGTGTAGCCGCGTTGGGCCAGACGCTGGGCGACAGCGTCAGGGTCTTTGCGCAGAAGTTGAATGTCGAGCATGGCAGGGCCGGTTCTGAGTAGGTGCGAATCCGCGATTTTAGCGCAGCGCCGAACGGTTATTGGCGCGCTTTGACCGCGTTAGCCGTTCGGCCTGAAGTTCGGCGCGTTTTCCGTTCCACAAAAACCTGTCTTGAAATTGGTCGCTACGCTATTTATAAACAGTGCCGCTGCACGCGGCCGCGATCACTTCTTCTCGCCTTTGTTCTCGCGCCGCCATTGCGCGTCCATCTCGGCCAGCCTCGCCATCTTCTCGCCGATCTTGCCCTCCAACCCGCGCGGCGTCGGCTCGTACCAGTGCGGATCGCGCATGCCGTCCGGCAGATACGTCTCCCCCGCCGCGAACGCGTCGGGTTCATCGTGGGCATAACGGTATTCATGCCCGTAGCCCAACTCCTTCATCAGCTTCGTCGGTGCGTTGCGCAAGTGCACCGGCACCCCGCGCGACTGATCCTTGCCGACAAACCGCCGCGCCTCGTTATAGGCCTTGTAGCCCGCATTCGATTTCGGCGCGACCGCCAAATAGATCAGCGCCTGCGCCAGCGCCAGTTCACCTTCCGGTGTGCCCAGCCGCTCGTAGGTCTCGGCGGCATCGAGCGCAATCCGCCCCGCGCGCGGATCGGCGAGGCCGATGTCTTCCCATGCCATGCGCACGATGCGCCGCGCCAGATAACGCGGATCAGCGCCGCCATCCAGCATTCGACAAAACCAGTAGAGCGTCGCGTCCGGATTACTGCCGCGCACCGACTTGTGCAACGCGCTGATCTGGTCGTAGAACGCGTCGCCCCCTTTGTCGAAACGACGCAAATTCTCGGCAAGCGCGCTGCCCAGCAACGCCCCATCAATATTCGTCGACTTCTGCTGCGCCGCCGCCCGCGCGACGATCTCGAGATTGTTGAGCAGCTTGCGGCCGTCGCCATCGGCGGAACCGATCAGCGCGTCGCGGGCTTCATCGGTAAACGTGAGACCGCCCAGTTCGCCTTGCGCTCGGTCCAGCAACTCGGTGAGCTCGCTTGCTTCGAGACTTTTCAGTACGTACACAGCCGCCCGCGACAGCAACGCGCTGTTCACCTCGAACGATGGATTCTCGGTCGTCGCACCCACGAACACGAACAGGCCCGACTCCACGTGCGGCAAGAATGCGTCTTGCTGGCTTTTGTTGAAGCGATGCACTTCGTCAACAAACACGAGCGTCTGATGCCCGTTCGCCCGATGAATCTGCGCCAGTTCGACCGCCTCGCGAATGTCCTTCACGCCCGACAGCACCGCCGACAGCGAGATGAATTCAGCGTGAAACGCCGCCGCCATCAACCGCGCGAGCGTGGTCTTGCCCACGCCCGGCGGCCCCCAGAGGATCATGGAGTGCGCTTCGCCGGACTCGAACGCGACACGCAGCGGCTTGCTCGGGCCCAGCAGGTGTTTCTGGCCGATGACCTCGTCGATAGTGCGAGGCCGCAGACGCTCGGCAAGCGGAACATTGGCACGGTTTTCTTCGAACATGGCGCTCTGGAGGGTTTCCGAATAGGTCTGATTAGATCTGGGTCGTGCGTCTGATAGTGCACAAGTGCAAAGACAGCGATAATCGTGCGCTTTTCGAGACGGACGCCGCCGCTGCTTCAAAGTGGACGTTTCGCCTCGAAAAAACGTGAATCGAGCCGCAACGGGTGATTATGACAGCCGCGGACGAACCGATGAAACGCGCATGAACCGGGCCAAGCCCTATAGATAAGGACGAAACGCGAATGGGACAAGACAACACTACGGGCACGACCGGCGAAACCGGCACATCGACTTATGCGCCGCTTCTGCCGGTCCCCGCCGCGCGGCGCGCGTTCGGCACATCGGACGCCTTCGCGTTGTGGTTTTCACTCGGCATCGGCTTGCTGGTGGCGCAGGCCGGGGCGCTGCTCGTGCCGGGCATGTCGCTGCCGCATGCGCTCGCGGCCATCGTGATCGGTACGGTGATCGGCGTGGTCTTGCTGGCGCTCGCCGGCGTGGTGGGCACCGACACGGGCCTGGCCGCCATGTCGTCGCTGCGCCCCACGCTGGGGCTGCGCGGCGCGTCGGTACCGGCGGTAATCAACGCAGTGCAGCTCGTCGGCTGGGGCTCGTTCGAAATCATCGTGATGCGCGATTCCGCCGATGCCCTCGCCAAACAATCATTCGGCCTCTCCATGCCGCTGATCTGGACCTTGATCTTCGGCGTGCTGGCGACAGCACTCGCGATCACCGGGCCGTTGTCCTTCGTCCGGCGCTTCTTGCGTACATGGGGAATCTGGCTGCTGCTTGGGGGCGCGGGCTGGCTGACGTGGAATCTGCTGTCGAAACAAGACTTTGGCGCGCTGATGAACCGCCCCGGCACGGGCGACATGCCGTTCGGCGCGGGTATCGACCTGGTGGTCGCCATGCCGCTGTCGTGGTTGCCGCTGATCGCGGATTACACGCGTTTCGGGAACAGCGCGGGCGGCACGTTCCGCGGCACGCTGTTCGGATATGGAATCGCGAATATCTGGTTCTATGCGCTCGGCGCGTTCTACGGCCTCGCGGCGGGTGGCGGCGATGCGCTGCTCACCGTCGCACTGGCTCAGGCGGCGGGTGGGATTGCGCTGCTGCTGATTCTCATCGACGAAATCGACAACGCCTTCGCCGATATCCATTCGGCCGCCGTTTCCACCGGTACGTTCTGGGCGAAGGCGAGCGTGCCGTTGCTGTCGGCGGCGTTCGGCGCGTTGTGCACGCTGATCGCGCTGCTCGTACAGATGGGCAAGTACCAGAACTTCCTGCTGCTGATCGGCTCGGTGTTCGCGCCGCTATTTGGGGTGGTGCTGGTGGACCACTTTATCGTGAGGAAACGTCGCGTTGAAATCGCGGCGCTCACCGATCCGCGCGGACCCTACGGGTTCTCGGGCGGTTGGCACGTAAGCGGGTTTATTGCGTGGGCGTTGGGGATTGCGGCGTATCACGCGATCAATCAGTGGCTGCCGAATCTCGGTGCCACGCTGCCTGCGCTCGCGGTGGGCGCGCTGGCTTATCTGGCGCTGGTGGCGGGCCGCCGGGAGCAACAACAGTCGTCGGCGACCTAAGCGGCTACCTAAGCGGCTACCTAAGCTGCTAACTAAGCGGCGATCCAGGCGAGCGGGTTGAGCAAGAGGATCGTCGGATCCTCGCGCCGGCCTGAAAAGCTTGTCTGACAGCCTGCCCGGGCAGCTTGTGCTGGGCAGGCTCTGCTGAGCCGCCTGCGCTGCGTCAGCCGTTGATCACGTCCGCGCCCTTCGGCACGATGAACTTGAACTGATCGGCTTTCAGCGGCGGATTCTTTTCGATATTCGAGAACGTCAACAAGGTGACATTGCCGAACACGTCATGCAATTCCATCGCTTCGAGATTGCCGTTCTTGAAACCAATACCAACCTGCTGGAATTGCGTGTCCTGCGCTTTCGGAGTCAGTTCCAGCCAGTCAATGCCATCCTTCACGCCCGCATCGCGCGACGTGAAATTCTTGTCGAGGTCGTTGCTGCCGAAGAGAATCGCGGCCGGACTCGCGCCCAGCGCGTTGCCTAACGGCCGGATGGTGACCTGGTTCAAGTCTTTGTCGTAGACGTAGAGCTTGTCGCCGTCCGCCTGCAACACCTGCGCGTAGGGTTTGTCGTACGACCAGATGAACTTGCCCGGCCGCGCGAACGTGAACGTGCCGCTCGACGTGCCACCGAGCCGCGACGCCATGCCTTGCGTAGCCGATGCCGCCGCTTTACTCGGCGCCTTCACCTCACGCTGGACGAAGTCGCCATGCGCCGCGTGAACCTGCGCGATAAACGCCTTCAGTTGCTCGGTACCGCTTGCGAAAGCCTGCGACGCCAACAGCATGGACGCGCCAAAAACGACGGCTTTTATCGTCCGGTTTTGATATTTCATAGCCGATCTCAACGCCGATCCCAAAACTGACTGCATATAAAAACTCTCCAGATAACCTTATTCGGCTTCACGCGCCGGCGTGAGGATTTCGCGATTGCCGTTCGAGGACATCGACGAAACAAGTCCCGAGTTTTCCATTTGTTCGAGCAGCCGTGCTGCCCGGTTATAACCGATCCGCAGATGCCGCTGCACGAGCGAGATCGACGCGCGGCGGTTCTTGATCACGATTTCGACGGCCTGGTCGTAGAGCGGATCGGCTTCGCCTTCTCCGCCCGCGCCTGCGCCGCCCGGCGCGCCGTCCTCGCCATCGCCCAGCACACCGCCTTCAAGAACGCCCTCGATGTAGTTTGGCTCGCCCTGCTCCTTCAGCTTCGCGACCACGCGATGCACTTCCTCATCCGACACAAACGCGCCGTGGACACGCACCGGCAACCCTGAGCCCGGCGGCAGATACAGCATGTCGCCCATGCCGAGCAAGGATTCCGCGCCCTGCTGGTCGAGGATGGTCCGCGAGTCGATCTTCGACGACACCTGGAAAGCCATCCGCGTGGGCACGTTGGCCTTGATCAAACCGGTGATCACGTCCACCGAGGGCCGCTGCGTGGCGAGAATCAGGTGAATCCCGGCCGCCCGTGCTTTCTGCGCGATCCGCGCGATCAGCTCTTCCACCTTCTTGCCGACCACCATCATCAGGTCGGCGAGTTCGTCGATCACGACCACGATGGTCGGCAAGCGGTTAAGCGGTTCCGGCTCATCCGGCGTCAGGCTGAACGGATTAGGGATCTTCTCGTCGCGCTTGGTGGCTTCGTCAATCTTGTTGTTGAAGCCCGCAAGATTACGCACGCCCATCTTGCTCATCAGCTTGTAGCGGCGCTCCATCTCGGCCACCGCCCAGTTGAGCGCGTTGCCGGCCTGGCGCATGTCGGTGACGACCGGACAGAGCAGATGCGGAATGCCTTCGTAGACACTCATTTCGAGCATCTTCGGGTCGATGAGAATCATGCGTACTTCGTCAGCCGTGGCTTTGTACAACAGCGACAGGATCATCGCGTTGATACCCACCGACTTGCCCGAGCCCGTGGTCCCCGCCACCAGCAGGTGGGGCATCTTCGCGAGGTCGGCGCATATCGGCTTCCCGCCAATATCCTTGCCGAGCCCCATGGTCAGGGGCGAAGCGGCATCGGCATAAACCTGCGAACCGAGGATCTCGGACAGGCGCACGGTCTGACGGCGCTGATTCGGCAATTCCAGCGCCATGAAATTCTTGCCCGGAATGGTCTCGACCACCCGAATGGAGACAAGCGACAACGAGCGCGCCAGATCCTTCGCCAGCCCGACGATCTGAGAGCCTTTCACTCCAGTTGCCGGCTCGATTTCGTAGCGCGTCACGACAGGACCCGGGTACGCGGCAACCACGGCCACTTCCACGCCGAAATCCTTGAGCTTTTTCTCGATCAGCCGAGACGTGTATTCGAGCGTATCGGCGGAAATGGTTTCCTTCACTTCGGGCGCGGCGTCGAGCAGAGCCAGCGGCGGCAGCGTGGAATCCCCGGGGAGATCGGTGAAAAGCGGCACCTGCTTTTCCTTCTCTACACGCGCCGATTTAACCGGCGCGGCCGGCGGCACAATCATCACCGGCTCCTGCTCCTCGATCTTCACGCGCCCGCGCACGACCTTGCCTTCGCGCTTCTCAGCCGCCACTTCACCCAGCTTGCGGTCGCGGCCTGCTTCGCGGCGCATTCTCGCGCCGGTGATCGTGACCATGATGGCGTCGCCGGTTTTTTCGCAGACGGACAGCCAGGAGAAGTTGAAATACAGCGACAAACCGATCGCCAGCGCGATCAGCAGGAAAAGCGTAGCGCCGGTAAAACCTAACGCGTGGGAAACACCATGCGCAATCGCTTCGCCGACCACGCCGCCCGATGCATATTGACGTGGCATCTGCACCTTGAGCGACCACATCCGCAACGCTTCGAGACCGTCGCTGGAAGCCAGCACCAGCACGAACGCGAATGCCTCGGCCAGCCAGGTGCGATCTTTCGATGGCGCTTCCTCAGCCGCTTCATGATTCGTGATCCGCTGATAGTTCGCGATGATCCGCCGCACCAGCAGCACGACCCACCAATAAGCCGACAGCCCGAACAAAAGCAGCAGGATATCGGCTGTCCACGCGCCCACGCGACCGGCCCAGTTGGCGATCTGGTCGACTTGGGCGGCATGGGTCCAGCTTGGATCGTGGCGGCTGTAGCTCACCAGCGCCATGAGCAGGAACACGCCGAGCGCGACCTGCAAGATCCATCGAATCTCGGTGAAAAGGCGCGACATGCGGTGCGGCAACGCCTGCGCGCTTGCAGAATAGGTAGCTTTTGCCATTGATCCGTAAGGCGTTCTGACCCGCTGCACGGGGTGCGTCGGGTCGACAGGTTTAATGACGCATTGTAAACGCTGCGTTGCGATGATCTAGGAAAAATGGTCTGCAGTTTCACCCTGTAACACTCGCGTTACAGGGTGCGCGCCCTGGAGCGTGCTATGACCGTCATTGAAAGGATCACTCGGCGAGGGTTCTTTACGCCCTTTATAATGGCGAACTCGCACCTAACTACAGGTCACCGGCAGCAGTGCGTGGCATGCGGTTCGCCGCCACGAGCGACTCTCCACCGTCCGCGCGCTCAAGTCGATATGAATCATTTATCGGATTAACGCAGATCAACGCGGATCAATGATTCGGCCCTAACCACAACGGATTGCTCTCATGTCTTCGCCCAAACACGCAAAAGTGCTGATTCTCGGTTCCGGCCCCGCCGGCTACACCGCCGCTGTCTACGCGGCGCGTGCCAACCTGTCGCCGTTGCTTATTACGGGCCTGGCGCAGGGCGGTCAACTCATGACGACTACCGACGTCGAAAACTGGCCCGGCGACCCATTGGGCGTGCAAGGTCCGGAACTGATGCAACGTTTGCTGGAACACGCCGAGCGCTTCAACACTGAAGTTGTCTTCGATCACATCCACACCGCCAAGCTGACCGAGCGGCCTATCCGCCTGATTGGCGACTCGGGTGAGTACACCTGCGACTCGCTGATCATTGCAACGGGTGCATCGGCGCAATATCTTGGCGTGCCGTCGGAAGAAGCGTTCATGGGCAAGGGCGTGTCGGCATGCGCGACGTGCGACGGATTCTTCTACAAGAACGGTGAAGTCGCCGTGATCGGCGGCGGCAACACGGCTGTGGAAGAGGCGCTGTACCTGTCGGGTATCGCCAAGAAGGTGACCGTGGTTCATCGTCGCGACAAGTTCCGCGCCGAACCGATCCTGATCGACCGCTTGCTCGCGAAGGAAAAAGAAGGCCTGGTCGAGATCAAATGGAACCACGTCTTGGATGAAGTCACGGGTGATGCTTCCGGCGTGACCGGCTTGCGCATCAAATGCACCGAAACCGGCACGACCAGCGACGTACCGCTGCAGGGCGTATTCGTTGCGATCGGCCACAAGCCGAATACGGACCTGTTCGTTGGCCAGCTCGAGATGAAAAACGGCTACATCATCACGACCGGCGGCCTGCAAGGCGGCGCAACGGGCACGAGCATTCCGGGCGTGTTCGCCGCCGGCGACGTTCAGGATCATATCTATCGCCAGGCTGTCACCAGCGCCGGCACGGGTTGCATGGCCGCACTCGATGCACAGCGTTATCTTGAAAGCATCGACGAAAATCCCGCCGTGCATTCGATGAGCGCCGAAGCAGAACGGTAAGCGGTGGGAGAGGCGGCGCCCAGGTAGCAAGAGTTTCCGCGCTGCTTGAGTACGCCTCGGTATTGCCCGGTTTTGGGATGCAGGGGCGCAAAGAAACGCCGGTCGCGATCCTCTGGATCGGCCGGCGTTTCCGTTTTGAGCACGCTCGACGCTGGATCAAAACGGGTAGGAAAATACCCGGCGCACCGATTTTTTGCTCGTCCCATGTTAAAAAGGGTTTCCGAAAGCGGCGTGAACCGTGTTTCGCCGCCGTGCATTTTCTTCTGCCGTGCAATGCCCAAGAACCTGCCCCATCCGAACGAACCCAGGCTGAAACGCCAGCGCGATGCCGCGTCGGCGTCGGCGTCGGCGCCCAATACCGCCGCCGGTCCGCCCAAGGCCGCTGCGCCAACGCCGGAAGAGGTGTCGGCGGCCTTGAAACGCGATGGCCTCGCTGGGCTCGGCGCGTTGCGCATCTCGCTTGAGAGCGCTGCGGCCAAACGCAAGATCCAGCGCGCCGCAGCCGTAATGGCCGAGCGGGAAGCCGTGGCGGACGCGGATGTTTTCCGTCGTTCCATCGGTGAAGTGGAACCGCTGAAAGTCCCGCCCCGCATGACGCTGCCGCGCGTGCCGCCGTCACCGCTGCCATTGCAGACGCGCCTGGATGAAGAAGCCGTCCTGCACGAAGCCCTCTCCGACGAATACGATCCTGAAAGCCTGCTCGATACCGACGACTCCCTCTCCTACTGCCGCCACGGCGTGCGTCAGGAAGTGGTGCGCAAGCTCCGGCGCGGCGCATGGATCGTACAGGCGCAACTCGACCTGCACGGCATGCGGCGCGAGGAAGCGCGTGAGGCACTGTCGGAATTTATCCGTGAATCGGTGAAACGCGGACTGCGCTGCCTGCGCGTGATTCACGGCAAGGGCCTTGGGTCGATAGGACGCGAACCAGTGCTCAAGGGCAAAGT
>Ga0302314_10019777_pt1 | contig 11165 bp, 6 predicted proteins | sample III_Palsa_N2_3_FD_200533 | JGI IMG/M metagenome (GOLD analysis project Ga0302314, IMG submission 200533) | Peat permafrost microbial communities from Stordalen Mire near Abisko, Sweden - III_Palsa_N2_3 | ecosystem: Environmental > Terrestrial > Soil > Palsa > Peat permafrost | place: Sweden... | reverse complement strand
TGACGTCGCTGTTCATCAAGCCGCAGAATCCGCAGCAGTACGAGAACACGGTGCGCGAGCGCTTTGGCGAGAACGTGGCCGAGGCCACGCAGACGCCGCAGACGCCCGTCACGAGTTGAGCGCCGGTTCGACGACCCGGGTCAGCGCACCTCGGCCGCCCAGGCCTCGGCGTCGGCGCCCGCAGGGATGCGCATCGGCGCCGACGGATCGGTCGCCGCGCGCCACACCGCCTCGGCGACGTCCTGTGCATGCGTGACCGGGGACGACGTGTCTGCGAACTGTGCGAAGACCTTCTCGACGAGGCCGGCATAGGCTTCGTTGTCGAGGCCATGCATGTGAGCGCGCGCGTTGTCGCCGAAGCGGGTCTCGGGGGAGCGGCCCGGCAGCACCAGGCGCGCGCGCACGCCGAATTCCTCCAGCTCGATCGCCATCGACTCGGTGAACGCATTCACCGCTGCCTTGCTCGCGCGGTAGGCGGCGATCAGCGGCAGCGCCTTGAGCGTCACGCTCGACGTGACGTTCACGACGACGCCGGCCCGGCGTTGCCGGAACTGCGGCAGCATCGCCTGCGTCAGCGCGATCGTGCCGAAGGTGTTGGTCTCGAAGACCTCGCGCACCGCGGCCATCGGCGTGAGCTCGGCCGGTGACGCGACGCCGAAGCCGGCGTTGTTGACGAGGACGGCTATGGGCCCAGCGGCTTCGACGGCCTGGCGGATGCTTGCCGGGTCGGTGACGTCGAGTGCCAGGACGCGCAGGCGCTCGGAAGGCGGCAGCACGTCGTCGCGCGGCGTGCGCATCGTCGCGACGACGTGCCAGTCGCGAGCGAGGAAGTGGCGGGCGATCTCGAGGCCGAAACCGGACGAGCAGCCGGTGATGAGGACGGTTTTCACGTGGATTCCTTTGGTTGGGGTGTGCCCTCACGATAGATCGCCGAGGCCGTACTCACTACAATCAATAGTCCGACATTCATTTGCAGGAGTCCGGCAATGGTCGATCCGTTAGCCGAAGTGGTCACGCTGCTGCAGCCGAGCGCGCGTTTCTCCAAGGTCGTCCTCGGAGCCAGCCCCTGGCGCATCAACCGTTCGGATGCCGGCGAGCCCTTCTATGGCGTGATCCTCGAGGGCGGGTGCCGCATCGCGATCGACGGGCACGAGCCGCTAGAGCTCCTGTCGGGCGACTTCGTCCTGATCCCCGCGGTCTGGGGATTCGCGATGTCCAGCCTCGAACCGCCGCCGAACGGCATCGAGACGCCGCCGCCCGTCGCGCTGGGCAACGGCGAATTCCGGATCGGCGGGGCCGACGGTCCGATCGACGTGCGAATGGTGGTGGGCCACTGCAGCTTCGGTTCGCCGGACGCGGCCCTGCTGGTCTCGCTGCTGCCGCAGTTCGTGCATGTGCGCGGCGAACAGCGCCTGGCCACTCTGGTGCAACTCGTGCGCGAGGAATCGCGCGAGCAGCGCCCGGCGCGCGAGGTGGTGCTGTCGCGACTGCTCGAGGTGCTGCTCATCGAGGCGCTTCGGTCCGCGACAGGCACGAACGCGTCTCCGGGGCTGGCGCGCGGGCTCGCCGACGGCCGCCTCGCGGCCGCGCTGCGCGGGATGCACGAACGCCCGACGCACGCATGGACGGTCGCCGAACTCGCGAAGGAGGCCGCACTCTCGCGCTCGACCTTCTTCGAGCGCTTCAGCCGCGCGGTCGGCGTCGCACCGATGGAATACCTGCTCACCTGGCGCATGGCGCTCGCCAAAGGCCTGCTGCGCCGCAACGAGGGCAGGATGGCCGAGATCGCGGAGCGCGTCGGCTACAGCTCGGCGAGCACGTTCAGCGTGGCCTTCACCCGGCACGTCGGGCGACCGCCGTCGCAGTACGCGCGCGAGCAGGCGGTGGCGGACGCCGTGTGAAAGTGAAACGAAGAGGTCGGCCGACGGCCAGCTAGCTAGCGGGACCAGACCGGCGGATGGCGCCGCTGCCAGGCGAAGACCTGCTCGAGCGCGCCGGCCAGACCCAGCAGGACATCGTCCTGCCCCGGCATGGCCGTCAACTGAACGCCGACCGGCACACCCGCCAGGGTCTGGTGGACGGGCAGGCTGATGGCCGGCGCGCCGCAGAAGTTCGCCCACGGCGTGAAGGCACTCCAGCGCAGCATCGCCTCGCTCGAAGCCCAGCCATCGTCGAGCCGCAGCGCGCAGCTGGGCAGGGCCGGCGCGCTGCTGGTCGGGGTGAGCAGTACGTCGACGCCGCATTGCCACTTCAACCAGGCACTGGCTGCGGCCGCCATGCGCGCCATAGCCTGGGCGTGACGGACGCCGGTCGTGGCCGCGGCGCGCTCGACGTACCAGCGCGTGTAGGGCATCAACGCCGACAGGCGTGCCTCGGGCACCTGGGCCTGCACATGCACGCCGAGGCTGACGCCGATCACATCGCACAGCGGCTCCAGCAAGGCCCAGATGCGCAGCGCCGGCGGCAGCACCATCGTCACGATCTCGTGCCCGAGCGTCTCCAGCGCCTGGGCGGCTTCCGTGCAGGCCTGCAGGCAATCGGCATGGGCCGCCGTCTCGTCGGTACCCGGGTCGGTCAGCAGCCCGATGCGCAGCCGATGCGGCGGCGGGGTCCGCGCGGCCACGCGGTGCGCGTCGGGCGCCCAGGGTGCCTGGCGCCAGATCTCGCCGGGGCCGATCGGGCCGATGGCGTCGAGGAAAAGGGCCGCGTCGCCGACCGTGCGGGCCATCGGGCCTTCGCTGCCGAGCTGGTACCAGGCCGGCGCCACCGAGGGGATCCGGCCGCGGCTCGGCTTGATGCCGACGAGGCCGCAGTTCGAGGCCGGCGTGCGTGTCGAGCCGAGGCCGTCGCTGGCATGGGCCAGCGGCGCGAGGCCGGCCGAGACCGCGGCCGCCGCGCCGCCGCTCGATCCGCTGGCCGAGAGGCCCGTGCCATAGGGGCTCAACGCGGGCGAGGCGAGCGAGGTCTCGGTGTAGCAGCAGGGACCGAACTCGGGCGCATGGGTCTTGCCGATCACGATGATGCCGGCCTGGCGCAGCCGGCCGACCACGGCGCCGTCCTGCTCCGGCACCCATCCGGCAATCGCCGCGCTGCCCAGCGAGGTCGGCAGGCCGGCCGTCGGATGCAGGTCCTTCAGCGGCAGCGGCAAGCCGTGCAGCAGGCCCGCGGGCGCCTGCGCATCGGCCTGGCGGGCCGCGTCCAACGCCTGTTCGGCGAACACGTTCACGAAGGCGCCGAGCGCCGCGCCGTGCCGCTCGATGCGCGCGAGGTAGTGCGCGACGATCTCGCGCGACGAGATCTCGCGGCGGCGCAGCGCCGCGCATTGCGCCTCGGCGCTCAGATCATGCAATTCGGCCATGGGATCCTCGACCAACGATCACGATTTTGCCCGCCCTGCTCATGGCGCCGGCACTGCCGATTCGAGCGCCTGGGCCATCAGCGTATCGACGGCCTCGGCCACCTGGGCAACGAAGGGCGGCAGCACGGCGATGCCCATGTGGTCTGCCCCCGGAATCTCATGCACGGTGCCGCGCGAGGACAGCGCCGCATGCGAGCGCTGGTACTCGGGCCACAGCTGCTGGACCGCATCGATGCCGGCATCGCCGGTAGCCGCGCGCGGCGCGGCCCACAGCACCGCCAGCGGCAGGTCGCCCAGGTCGGCCACGGCGCCGGCCTGGCGCGCGACCTCGTGGATGCCGGCCATCTCGCGCATCATGGTGTCGAGCACCTCGGGCGTGTAGGTCGCCGCCATCTGCGCGATGACCTCGGGCATGTCGGCGAACAGCGCCTCGACGATCGCGACCTCGGGCGGCGGCGTGCCGCCGTTGCGGAACGCGATGCGCTTGGCGCGCTCGGGCGCCTGCATGGCGGCCATCTGAGCGGCCATCGAGTCGCCCATCTTCCTGAACTGCTCCGGATGGCTCGCGTCCAGCATCAACAGGCCCACGACCTGCTCCGGATAGAGCCCCGTGTAGACCCGGTTGAGCAGGCCGCCGAGCGAATGGCCGATCAGCATGAGCGGGCCCTGCACGCCGGCCGCGGCCAGCAGCGCATGCAGGCGGCGCGCGTTGCGTTCGGCGTCGAGCGGCTCGGTGTCGGGCTCGCTCCAGCCCAGGCCCGGACGGTCGTAGCTGCAGACCGGATATTTCTGCGCCAACACCTTCTGCAGCCGCGCATAGACCGGCGAGACGACGCCGGCGCCCGATTCGATCACCACGGTCGGCACGTTCGCGTCGCGCGGCTCGGGGCCGCTGCGGCGCAGGTGCAGGCGCAGGCCGTCGACCTCGTAGAGACGACCCGGCGGCGGCAACGACAGCGGTCCGGCCTGATGCGGATCGGCCACGCGCGGCCAGTAATCGAGGCTGCGAACGCGGTAAGGCAGGCGCGCGAAGTCCATGGCTAGCGTGCCCGGCGAGGCGACGTAGAGCACCGCCTTGGCCAGCGGCGCGAACTGCGCATGGAAGTGCTGGGCCGACTTGACGACGACCAGCTTCTTGGTCGCCAGCTCGATGCCGAGCCCGGTGAACAGCTCCGGCGACATCACCTGGCTGCGCCGGCTGATCAGCACGATGTCGACGCCGGCGGCAATGGCGCTGTCGACTCGCAGCCAGACGCTGGGGCCGAGCGTCGTGCGGTGCCCGTCGGCGCCGAGGCCCGGCTGCGAGAACTCGTCGTCGACCGTCATCACGGTCACGGCCACGTCGATTGGCGCGCCCGAGGCCGGCCCGCATTTTCCGCCGAGCCGCAGTTCGATGCGCGCGCCGACGCCGGCGTCGCGGCACAGCTGCACCGCGCCGAGGTCCCAGAACGCGCCGATCGCCACATCGCCGATGCCCTGCTCGAGCAGCTCGCGCAGGATGAAGGTGCTGTCGCTCATCGCGCCGCCGCCGGCGTTGTCGCCGATGTCGGCCAGCACGACCGGGCCGCCATCGGCCGCGAGCGCCTGGGCCTGCGCCAGCGCGGCCGCGATGCTCAGGCCCGGCGTGCGGGTCTGCTCGCGCAGGTCCCAGAACGCACGGCCGAGCTCCTCCGCGACGCGGGCCGCGAGCGCTGGATCGTTGTCGGTCACGACCCAGAGCTTGGCGCCGGCCTCGGGCACGTCGGCCCAGGGAAAGCCGTGGCCCAGTGACACCGAGAGCACGCCGGGCTGCCGCTCGGCCGCCTCCATGCGGCGCACGAAGCCGGCCATCGGCTCGCGCGTCGTGTGCCACAGGCCCACCATGCGGCAGTCGAAGACGGCCGTCGTCGGCTTCACTCGGCCCCGCGCCGCGTCGAGCACGATACGCAGCAGCTCGCGCATGCGCGGCACCGCGTCGACATGCGGATACTCCTTGTAGGCCACGATCGCGTCGGCCGAGCGCCGCATCAGCTCGGTGAAGTGGCAGTGCAGGTCGAGCTCGACGCCGATCGTCACGCCGGGCCCGACGATCTCGCGCACGCGGGCCAGCAGATCGCCCTCGCAGTCGGGATAGCCGTCGGCCACCATGGCGCCGTGCAGGATCAGGAGCAGGCCGTCGACCGGCCCCGCGGCGAGCGCCGCGCGCAGGTCGGCCAGGATCTCGTCGCGCAGCGACTCGTAGACCGCGCGCACCGTCACGCCGCCGGGCATGGCGAAGGCGCTGACGCTCTCGATCAGCTCGTGGCCCTGTTCGGCCAGCCAGCCGCGCAGCAACCGCGGGAACTGGCCATAGCCCGCGGTGTCGCGCGTGCTGGCGTCGCCGCGGAAGATGCCGTTCTCCTCGAAGCTGCCCCAGCCCGAGGGCGCGGCGGCGAAGGTGTTGGTCTCGGTGGCCAGGAAGGCGGTGAAGATTCTCATGCGGGCTGTTCCTCGCGCAGGAAGCGCAGGCGGCGGGTGCGGGCGCCGTCGAAGCGCAGGCCGGTGACGCGGCCATCGGCGGCGCGTTCGATGTTGAAGATGCTGGTGGCGCCGAGCGCGGCCAGCAGCGGATCGGCGGGCGCGATCGTCAGCAGCGCGTCCGACAGCGGCGTCACCCTGGCCATCATCTGGCCGTGGCGGCCCTGGACGATCAGCAGCAGCGCCTCGCCGCGCAGCTCGAGTTGCGCGCTCGCGTCGAGATCGGGACAGCGATAGGCGCCGCACAGCTGCGAAGCCAGCGCGGCCGGCGTCGGCGGCGTGCCGGACAGGCGTTGCAGGCGCTGTACCTGCCCGCCCTCGCGCAGGGTCAGCGTCTGCGGCGCCTGCGTCGTGTCCACGCCCTCCAGGTCGATGTCGACCGCGTTCTGCGCCAGGTCGAGAAAGCCCAGCCACACGCCGCCGGCACGCTCGCGCAACGGCACCGGACTGCCGCCGAGCCAGGACAGCGCCAGCCGGTCGCCGACCTGCGCGAAGCCGACCAGGTTGCCGCTGTCCGGCGCGTGGTAACGCTGGCCGACCAGCCCCGGATGGGCGCTGGCCGCGGCACGTGGCTCGGGCGGCTCGGAAAGTTGCTCGCCGAGCAGCAGCTCGATGAGCTTGAAGGCCAGTTGGGCCGGCGAGACCGCCGCCCCGTTGGCCATGACCATGATGTCCAGGCCGTGCGCGGGCACGGTGATCATCTGCGAGCTGCCGCCGAACACCGCGCCGTTGTGATGAATCACGTCGACGCCGCGGTGCAGGTGATGCGCCAGCCCGAAGCCGTAGGGCACGAGCTCGCCCGAGCGCAAGGTCGTGGGCGCCAGCATCTGCGCCCAGGTGCTGTCGCTGCCGACGGTCTTGGCCGCGCTGCGCATGTGGGCGAGCCACTGCAGCATGTCGTCCAGCGTCGAGACGATCGAGCCGCTGCCCTCGAGATCGCAGGGATAGAGGCCGCGCCGCCAGCCGCCGGTCGGCCCGGCCGCGCCTAGCGCCGGCACGTACAGCGTGGCCAGGCCCGGCCGCACGTCGAGATCGCTGGCCACCGATTCGGTGTCCGCCATGCCCAGCGGCTCGAAGATGCGCGCGCGCAGGAACTCGGCGTAGCCGAGTCCGCTGAGTCGCGCGACGATCAGCGCCAGCATGTGGTACGCGCCGTTGCTGTAGATCAGCCGCATGCCGGGCTCCGCATTGAGCTCGCTTTGTCGCGCCATCGCCGCCAGGGCGATGCCTTGCGGCTGCAGCGCGAGGCCCTGCGCCAGCACCCACAGCTCGTCGTGGCCGCGCCAGCCGCTGGTGTGATTCAACAGCTGACGCACGGTCGGGCCGCCGGCAGCCAGCGACGGCAGCTCGGGCAGATGGCGCTGCACCGGGTCGTCGAGCCCGAGCCGCCCCTCCTCGGCCAGCAGGAGGATGGCCAGCGCGGTGAAGTGCTTGCTGGTCGAGGCGATGCGCATGCGCGTGCGCGGCGTGTTCGCCACGCCGTGCTCGAGGCTGGCCAGCCCCAAGCCGCGGCGGACCAGCGGGCGGCCATGCCGGTTCACGCCGATGACGAGACCGGGCGCGTCGCTGCGGTTCAGCGGCTGGAGCAGGGCATCGATCGCGGCGAGCGGATCGACGGGGGAGGAGGCAGGGGTCGGATCGGACATGAGGAGAGGAATCCAGCGAAGCAGTCGGTCAGGCGGCGGGGTTCACGGCCTTGATCAGGCGCACGAACGCGGGCTCGGTGGCACGCAGCAAGGCGGCGCCGAGCAGACAGCCGGTCATGGTGGCGATCACGATGGCGACGGCCAGGCCGTTGTGCACCGACTTCACGGCATCCGAGATCATGCCGATGGCCAGCGGCCCCAGCGCCGCGAACGGCAGGCTGCCCATGGCCAGGACGCCGATCACGCGCGCGCGCAGATGCGGCGGCGCGACCTCCTGCAGCACGTTCGGCTGCACGACCGCGCCGCAGATCAGCGGCACCAGCAGCAGGCCCAGCAGCACGAACACATCGGTGGACGAGCGCACGAACAGCAACGCGATCGAGATCAGCGCGGCGGCGCCGTAGCCGAGCGTCAGTACGCGCACCGGTGCGGCCACGCCGACGCGGCGTCGCAACACGCGCATGGCGTTGACGCCGAGCACGCCGCCGACGATCGTGCCGGCCATCACCGCCACGCCCATGCCCTGCCCCAGTTGCGCCGGCTGCACGCCGAACTGGCGCGCTGCGAGGATCGGGATCCAGCTGCCGATCGAGCTCAGGCCGACCGTGGCCAGGCCGGAGCCGGTCACCAGGCAGGCGAGCGTGCGCCAGTGCGTGCGCAGGTAGTCGCCGAAGCCGATGCGGGGCTCGCTCCCGCTGCCCGCGCCCTCGACCCACGCCGGGGCGGGCTCATGGCCGACCGCAGCCGCGCCGCGCGCGCTGCGTATCGTCAGCACCAGCAGGATCAGCGGCGTGCCCATCAGCCCCATGGCAAAGAAGGTCAGGCGCCAGGTTTCGTAGGCCTGCATCGCCACCGGCAACAGGTGACGCGACTTCTCGATCGCCGGCACGAGGCTGCCGCCGAGCGCCGCGCCGAGCGCCCCGCCGAAGATCGCCGAGATGCCGAAGATCGCGTTCGCCAGCACGCGCTGGGCGCGCGGGAACAGGTCGGGGATCAGGCTGTTGGTGATCGGCGAGAGTCCGGCCTCGCCGACGCCCAGGCCGATCGAGGCGACGAACAGCATGCCGTAGTCCATCGCCGTGCCGCGCAGGCCCGTCGCCGCGCTCCACACGAGCACGCAGGCGGCGAGCACGAAGCGGCGGTCGAAACGGTCGCTGAGCCATCCCAGCGGCAGCGTCGCCAGGCCGGTGAACAACACCAGGCCGCCGCCCTTGAGCAGGCCGATCTGGGTGTCGGACAGCGACAAGGTCGCGCGCATCGGCTCGGTCAACAGGGTCACGAGCATGGAATCCACCGCGCCGAAGATGGTCGCGATCACCAGCACCGCCAGCGTGTACCAGGAGGCCGGCCCGGCGCGCCGGGCCGGCCGGGCGGGTGCAAGGACGTGCGCAGAGGAAGCCGCCGATGCGGCGGCGAGCGGTGTGACGGCAGCCATGCTCAGAACGATGCGCTGGCGGCCAGGCCGATGGTGCGCGGCTCGGTCACGACGGCCTGCGCCGCGGTCAGCGAGCTGAAGGCGACTCCTTGCAGGCCCCGGGTGTTGGTCAGGTTGCGCACGAAGAAGGAGAGCTTGTAGCGGTCGAGATCGATGCCTGCCTGAAGACCGAACAAGTTGTAGGACGGCATCGAGTACGCCGGCAGGACCGTGCTGCCCGGGAAGCCCGCATTGCGCTCGCCCATATGGCGCACGTTCGCGCTCAGATAGGCCGCGTGGCCGCCCAGCTCGAAGTTGCGCGCGGCCGACAGCGACGCGGAGAAACGGGCGGTGCTGGGAATGGCGTCGCCTGCATGGCCGCCGAGGCCGCTGGCATCGGTGCGCAGCTTGGCATCGATGAGAGAGAGCGCGCCGTCGACGCGCCAGGCCGCACTCGGCAGCCAGCTCAGGCTCAGTTCGCTGCCGGTGATGCGCGCCTTGCCGGCATTGGTGAAGAAGGCGAAACCGTGATCGATGATGGGCTGCAGGATGTCGCGCCATTCGATGTCATAGACGGCGGCCTCGACCACCAACGTGCGGTCCAGCAGCGCAGCCTTGTAGCCCGCCTCGTAGCTCCACAGCGAGTCGGATTTGAACGTCGGACTGACGGCCGGCGACGTATTGGGCAGCAGGCCGTTCGGGCCGCCGGGCCGGTATCCGCTGGCAGCGCGGGCATAGACCGAGCTCTGCGAGTCGAGCTTGTAGCCCGCGGTGGCCAGCCAGGTGGTGGCCGTCTCCTTCGACGAGCCGCCGTTGGTCAAGGTCCCGCCGGCGAGCAGGCCCGAGGAGGTGTTGGTATAGGTCTGCGCCATGTGGCCCACGCGCACGCCGCCGGTCAAGGCCAGGTCGGTCGTGGCATGCCAGGTCACATCGCCATAGCCGGCGAGGTCGCGGTAGGTGGCGGGCTTGTTCGTCGTGTAGAGATCGAGGTCGCTCGGGCCGCTGGCGGTCGAGAACCGATAGCCGCCGGCGAGGCCGGAGCGTTCGTGATTGATGTAGAGGCCGGCCAGCCATTCGATGTCACGGGAGGCCCGCGAGGTCAGCCTGAACTCCTGGCTGACACGGTGCTGCTCGCCCGCTGCTGTCTGCCAAGCCGCCTCGGCCGGGAGTCCGTATTGGTTCAGCGTGGGCACGAGGGACGCGCTGGCGTCGACAATGGCGTGCAGCGTCACGTCCTGCGCGGAAGTGATGGCATTCAGGCGCGCCCAGCCCATGTCGTATTCGATGTCCAGTCCGAGCAGGTTGGTTTGCACGCTGCTGGGCTCGGCGGTGTCGAGGCGGCGCATGCGCTCGCCCTCCGTGAATTGCCGGGTGACGGGATTCAGATCCTCGTAGTTGTTGCCGTTGCGCTTCGCGTCCTGCGTGGTGGCCGTCAGGCGCACCGAAAGGTTCCTGCTCGGCGTCAGCAGGCCCGAGATGCGCGCGCCCTCGGTGATGCCGCGGTTGACGTTCTTGTCGGCCGCCAGCCCGACGGTGTCGTCGTAGCCCCCGAAACGGGTGCGGTAGCCCGCGAAGCGCACCGCCGCCACATCGGTCTTGATCGGCACGTTGAGCACGCCGTTGACCGTGCTGCCGGCGCCGCCGTCCTCCGTCGACGTTGCAGCGACCCGCACGCTGCCGGAGAGTTCGGTGGAGTCGGGCTCGTTGGTCACGTACTTGACCAGGCCGCCCATCGCGCCGGCGCCGTACAGGGTGCCTTGCGGACCGCGCAGGATCTCGATGTGGTGGAGATCCAGCAGCCCCATGTCCAACGGGGTGATTGCACCCAGGCCGTAGGGCGCGCTGGACCCGGTGGCGACATCATCGACATAGACCCCGACCGAGGCGGCGCCCAGGGAGGCCGTGGCCAGGCCACGGATGCTCAGCGCGCCGGAAAAGGAGCCGCCGTGCGACAGGGTGACGCCGGGCTGGTCGGCCACGTAGTCGCCCAACTCCCTGTCGCCGTTGCGCTCCAGCGCATCGGTATCGAGCACATCGACCCTCGACGGCACCTCGCGAACCGGCTCGTGGCGACGCGAGGCGGTGACGATGACGGAATCCAGCGTGGGCACCTCGGCGTGCGGCTTGGGGTCGTCGGCCGGCGCGGTGTAGAGCACCATCGCGCCGCTCTCGTCGCGCCGCACCTTCAGCCGCGTGCCCTCGAGCAGGCTCGCCAGCGCGTCCTCGGGCGACAGATTGCCCTTCAGGCCCT
>Ga0302314_10019776_pt1 | contig 11166 bp, 10 predicted proteins | sample III_Palsa_N2_3_FD_200533 | JGI IMG/M metagenome (GOLD analysis project Ga0302314, IMG submission 200533) | Peat permafrost microbial communities from Stordalen Mire near Abisko, Sweden - III_Palsa_N2_3 | ecosystem: Environmental > Terrestrial > Soil > Palsa > Peat permafrost | place: Sweden... | reverse complement strand
AGAAACCTCCGTGTCAGAACATGAGCGCCTCGTAAGCGAGCGAAGCCCTAGGGTGTTGACCTATGAAATTCGACCAATGATCCGTGTTGGTCGACCATGTGGCGATGCGGATCTGACCGTGGACTGGGGGGCGTGGTCCGGCTCACCACGCCTTCTCCTAGCCGACGTCAGCCCGTGACTAGTATGCAGCATATGTCCATGGTCGCGAATCCGGGCCCGCAGGCGTGACGCGCCCATGACCCGCTACAAGGGCGCCAGGCCCGAGCAGGGCTTTCGCATGGTGCATACCCATGATGCGCCGCTGCCGGAGATGCCGGTCATCACGCACGTCGCCGAGGCCGTCTCGGGACCCGAGCATGTGCGCGAGCTGCATTCCCATCCGGTCTTCGAGATCTGCTACGTGCTCGCCGGCAAGGCCGAGCGCTCGGTCGGCGACCAGCACCTGACCGTGGGACCGGGCGATGTCTACGTGATCCGCCCAGGCGAGGTGCATGGCGCGCGCTCCGACGCCCGCGATCCCTACCACTTCTTCACCATCGGTTTCGACCCCAGCTGGATCGCTCTGCGCAGCACGCACTCCAATCCCCTCGCCCCCGGCAGCCGCCAGGACGATCTCAGCCGCGCCATGGTCGAGACCGAGGCCCTGGACGCGGAGCTGCGCATCCTCGACCAGCGCCTGATCCATGGCGGCCAGGGTGCTGAGCACATCTTCCGGCGCATCATCACCGAGCTCGATCGCATGGAGGCCAGTCCGCGCAAGCGCGCCCTGACCGTCATCATGATCCAGGCCCTGGTCATCGAGCTTCTGGTCTTCGTGACGCGCTGCTCGATCGCCAATCGCGAGCAGGCCGTGGGCGCCTTCCGTCTCCGCCAGCCGGTGCGCTCCGAGTTCCAGGACCTGCTGACCTGGCTGCAGGCGCGCCTCGATGCGCCACCGAGCCTGTCAGAGATGGCAGCGCGCGTCGGGTTGACGCCCGCGCACTTCACCGTCGCCTTCAAGCGCGAGGTCGGACAGACGCCATTGGAGCACCTCAACAACCTGCGCATCGAGGAGGCAGCCCGTCGCCTGGTCGACCAGCCGGGCGTGGCGATCACTGTGGTGGCGATTGACCTGGGCTTTAGCTCCTCGCAATACTTCAGCTACGTCTTCCGCCGTCTCAAAGGCTGCTCGCCCAGGCAGTGGCGTTCATCGAACGCGCAGACACCGTGAGTGAATTCGCACCATCCTGCAGCCCGCTATTCTCCAACAGTCGCTGATGACAGACTGGCTGGTGGATCGACCTCATACCAGACGTCCATTCCGTGGCGCTGGCGATGCTCATCTCTGGAGAGCGGTAGCGCAGCGGATCATGCGATGAGCTGTGCGCGGATGCCTTCGTGATACGGGATCACCGAGCGTAGGTGACTGCGCCTGGCCAGACCAGGTCACTGGAAACAAGCGGCGAGATGATCATGGACGTCTATACGCTAGATCTGCTGCTGGCAGTGCTCGTGCCGATGATCGGCATGGTCATCTCCAGGGTTTTCAGACGGCCCTGGACCGCAGCGCGCACGCGTTGTGCGCCTCGGTTTGTTGCGCTCGGCCAGGGCATGGCCTGTGCATTCATGTTGAGGTCTATGTCCATGGCGATTCCTTCCGCACCCAGCCACTGGATCTCAGCGTCGTCCATGGCCTCGCGGGCATCTCGATCCTGGTCTTGTCCGTGCTGATTCGGGATGCGCGGCCGGGCTCAGACCCGGATTGAACTCCGATCGCTTGGGGGCATGTTTCCAGGCCCGAGCTCGCTCACGGCGGCGTGGCAGGTAGCGAGCCTGCCGAGCAGGTGATCAGCTAAACAGCGCCATCACCGGCTGCCCGTGGTCGGCCATGGTGAAGGGCCGGCCCGAGGGCGAGTGCACGACCGTCGCCAGCGGGAGTCCCAGCGCGTAGCCGATCGTGGCATTGAAATCCGGGATGGTGACCTCGTTCTCGGTCACCAGCGAGGCCGTGGCGTCGGTCGCTCCATAGACCTGGCCGCCCTTGATGCCGCCGCCGGCGAGCAGCGTCGAGAAGGCGCGCGGGTAGTGGTTGCGGCCCTGGGTGTCGGTGATCTCAGGGGAACGGCCGAACTCGCTGCACAGCACCACCACCGTCTCATCGAGCAGCCCGCGCTGGTCGAGATCCTGCAGGAGGGTGGCCATGCCGCGGTCGAGGACCGCGGTCAGGTCGTCGAGGCGGTCGAAGTTGTCGGTATGGGTGTCCCAGCCGCCGAGCTCGACCTCGATGTAGCGCACCCCGTGCTCGACCAGGCGCCGCGCCAGCAGGCAGCCCTGCCCGAAGGGCGCGTTGCCGTAGGCGTCGCGCACCTTCTGCGGCTCGTCGGCGAGCGAGAATGCCGCCAGGTCGGAGCTCTTCATCAGCGAGATCGCCTCGTCGTAGACATCCTGGTAGGCATGCACGTCCGAATCGGGCACGCGCGTGCTGAAGTCCTTGTTGAAGCGCTGCAACGCGGCGTAGCGCTGGTTGAACTCGTGGTCGTTGACGTTGGCCGCGCGGCGCGAGTACTTCAGGCCGTCGGTGGCGCGGCCGAGCATGACCGGCGCATACTTCGGCTCGAGGAAGCCGTTGGCGGGATAGTTGCTGCCGCCGCCGATGATCACGTTGCCGGGGATGGTCGGGTTGGTGCGCCCGGAATAATTCAAAAGCCACGAGCCGATCGCCGGATGGCGGATGGTGCCACGCAGGTTGTAGCTGGTGTGCATGAAGTAGTTGCCCTGCTCATGCGCGCCCTGGTTCGAGGACATCGAGCGGATCAGCGCGACATGGTTCATCTGCTTGGCCAAAAGCGGGAAGTACTCCGCGATGCGCACCCCGTCGGCGACGGTGTCGATGGTCTGCACCGGGCCCTGCTCCTTGACCCCGGGCTTGGTGTCGAAGGTGTCGATGTGGCTCATGCCGCCGGACATGTACAGGTAGATGACGTTCTTGCCGGTCGGCCGGCGCGGACTGGTCGTGGCCATCGCGCTGGCATCGGACGCCGCGAAGCCCATCAGCGGCGCGCAGGACAGCCCGAGCAGGGCCAGCGCGGCCGAGCGCACGAAGTCGCGGCGGGTGAGATCATCGTAGCGGTTCAGCAGGGACATCGGTCCTCCAGTGCTCATGGGACGGCTCATTGGACGAACAGGAATTCGCGGGAGTTGGTCAGGGTCCAGACCACGGCCCGCACCAGGGCGTCGGTGCGTGCGGCCGGTGTCGCCGGCGGCGGCGTCCCGGGCTTGGCGACGGCGGTCACTGCGTCGACCGGGGCGGACTGCTCGGACGCCGGCTGCTCCATCCACGGGCTGAAGACCGCCAGGTCGTCGGCGGTCGGGTTGCGGCCCAGCAGGCTGATGAAGATGATCTCGACCTTGGACTCGGCGTCAGGCTCCAGGGCGACCTGGCGCATCAGCACGGTCTTGGGCTGGAGCAGGTTCTGGTCGACGAAGCCGTTGAGCAGCGTCAGGGCCTGGGTCACCGCCGCGATGCGGTTGGAGTTGTCGATGAGGTTGCGGTCGGAGGAGCCGAAGTCGCGCAGGAAGTGCCCGTTGGGGGCCGGCGAGGGCAGTTCGGAGGCGCGCACGAAGTCGCGGCGGATGCCCTTCCAGATCGGATTGGTCTCGGGCGCCTGGGCATTGCGCACCCGGTCGAAAGACAGGTCCTGGATGGCGCTGTCCAGCGACTGGCCCTGCTTCTTCAGCTCCAGGTACTCGGGCGCCTTGTGCATCGCGTCGCGGTCCGGGGACATGTCGTCCATCTGCCGCATCTGGTCGGAGATGTCGCGGCGCTCCTTGGTCTTCTCGGCGATCTGCTGGACCAGGTCCCAGATCTCCGCCGGGGTCTTCTGCGACATGCCCTGGTAGTAGGCGTAGAGCGCCGCGGCGTCGGAGAGGTGGCGCTCATCGAGATCCGGCACGATCAGCCCCATCAACGAGTCCCAGACTTGCTCCGCGCTCATGCGCCGCAGCACCGGGCCGGGGAAGTGGTAGGGCTCCGCGGCGCTGACCGTGGTCAGGGTCGACGCGTGCTGGTAGGCCTGGGTGTGGTAGAGGATGTCCTGGTACTTCTTCAGATCGTAATCGCAGTCCTTCATCAGGTTGGTCAGGTAGGTCATCAGCTCCGGGTTGCTGGCCTGGGTCAGGTCGGTGAGGTTGTCGACCGGCTCGATCACTCCGAGGCCCATGACGCGCTTCCACAGGCGGTTGGCGATGACCTCGGTGAAGCGCGGATTGTCGGGGGATGTCAGCCACTGCGCATAGGACTGGCGCGGATCATCGCCCTTGGCCAGGGTGATGTCGCCGAAGATCGGATGCGCGCTGACCAGCTGCCCGGGCTTGCCGTCCGGGTACTGGAAGTCCTTGGGCAGGGAGATGGTGGCGCGGTTGTTGTCGGCGACCCGTCCCGAGATGGTGTCGGTGAAGGTGCGCATCGCCTGCTTCTCGTCCTTGGACGGTCCGCCCTGCTGGTCGGCGAACTTCTTCAGCGCCGCGACCAGCTGCGGATCGGCCTCGGTGCGCGTGCTGTTGGTGTAGGCGACCATCTGCAGGTACTGGATGCGCGTCCACTTGTCGAAGGGATGGTTGTGGCACTGCGCGCAGGCCAGGTGCGTGCCGAGGAAGACCTGCACGGTGTTGGACATGTTGTCCTGCGGCATGCCGGCGTCGCGCAGGTAGTAGCCGGTCTGGCCATTGCCCTCGGCCAGGACCGGACCCTTGGCGTCGATCAGCGCCGCCACGAACTGGTCATAGGGCATGTCGGCCTGGATCGCCTTCTTGACCCAGTCGATGTAGGGTTGTCCGCTGTAGCGCCCCATCATGTAGGTCTGCAGGCGCAAAAGGTCGGCCCAGTAGTTGTACTGCGCCGAGACATAGCCCGGGGACTCCATGAGCGCGTCGATGAGGTGGTTGCGGCGCTCGTCGCTGGTGTCGGCGCGGAATTTCTGGACCTCGTCGTAGGTCGGGATGCGCCCGATCACGTCGAGGTAGATGCGCCGCATGAAGACGTCGTCATTGATCTCGCGGTTGGCGTGCAGGTGGTTGCGGGCCAGGTCGGCCGAGACCAGGGCGTCGATCTGGGTTGCGCTGTCCTGGACGTCGACGGCGGCAAGCGGGGCGGCATTGGCCAGGAGTGCGATGAGGGCGCCGAACACCCAGTGCGGTGCGCCGCGCCTGCCCTGCTGATTGCCGTCGCTCATGGGATCCTCGGGAAGTGGATACGTCATCGGCAAGCGGGTGTTGCGCCTGGCATCAGCGCCCGCCCGGAGCCCTGGTCGGTCACCGTCCCAGCATGGCGCACGCCAGGCGCCAGGCCGTGTGGGCTTTCACCACACGGCTCCCTGGGACGGGCGGAGCCGGACTATTGGCCGGACTATTGGCCGGATTGGCCGGCCGGAGCGGCCGGCAGCAGGACCGGCACGGTCTGGGCCACGGGGGCGACGCTGCGCAGGTAGTCATAGATCGCCCCCAGGTCCTCGCTGCTCATGCCGTGGTAGGCCATCCAGGGCATCGGCGTGTCGAAGCCCAGGGCCGCCCCGCTGACCTCCGGACCGGTACTGAAGCGCGCCAGGAAGGTCGCCTTGGTCCAGGTCCCGATGCCGCTCGCATCTGGTGTCAGGTTGGCGGACAGGACCGTCCCGTGCTGGGTGACGAAGGGCGTGCCCCCCGAGAATTCCCGTCCGGGCACCAGGGTGCCATGGCTCATCGGCGAATGGCAGTCTTCGCAGGCCGCGGCATTGGCCAGGTAGTGGCCGTAGGCCACGCTGGCGGAGCGTTCGGGTGCACTGGCCGGCGGCGCGGCGTCCTTGGGGATGGTGCGCACGATCAGGTTCATCGGGAAGAGCAGGTGGCGGCTCGGCACCGCATGGGCGATAGGCGCCAGGCTGCGCACGTAGACGATGAGCGCGGTCAGGTCATCAACGCTCAGCTGCCGGTAGCGGCCGTAGGGCATCATCGGGAAGAGCGCCGTGCCATCGCGGGCAACCCCGCACACCAGGCTGCGCCACAGCTCGCCGTCGCTCCAGGCGCCGATGCCGCTGGGGGTGATGTTCGCCGCGTAGATGGTGCCGGGGATGCCATCGGCCTGGGTGAAGGCCTCGCCGCCCATGCCATTGGTGCCCGGGATGACCGGTCCCACCGGGCTCGACCAGTCGCGCTGCGAGTGGCAGGCGCCGCAGGCGGTGACGTGCTCATAGAGGTAGGCGCCACGCTCACGCAGCGCGGTCGTGGGGGTGATGCTCAGCGCCGGGGCTGGCCCGACCTGGGGAAAGTGCAGCCACAGGTAGCCCAACCCCCCGCACACCACCACCACCAGCAGGAACACCAGGGCAGCCAGGCACAAGCCGAGGATCTTCACAATGCGCATGGCGGCATGCTAGAGGATGAATGCTGCGCGACAGCAGCGAGTCGTGCAGCGGTGCGGCGGCCGGCACCCTGCGGCGCCGTGGGCGCCGTGAGCGGCCTTACCAGGCGTAGGCCTCGGGCGCCTGGTTGCCGGGTCCCGGCCAGATGGCGTTGATCTCGGTCATGGTCGCCTCGTCGAGGGTGACGGACAAGGCATTGAGCGCATGGTCGAGCTGCGCCAGGGTGCGCGGCCCGATGATCGGCGCCGTCACCGCGGGGTTCTTCAGCAGCCACGCCAGGGCCACATCCGCCGGCGGCTGCATGAGCCGGGCGCACAGCGCCTCCCAGCGCTCCAGCTGCGGACGCAGGCTACTGATCTTCTTCTGCATCTGCTCGCTGGCGCGGCGCTTGCCCTGGCTCTCGCCCAGGACGCCGCCGAGCAGGCCGCCGTCGAGCGGGCTCCACGGGATCACGCCCACGCCGTAATGCAGGCAGGCCGGCAGGACCTCGAGTTCGACGCTGCGGCAGGCCAGGCTGTACTTGCTCTGCTCGGCGACCAGCCCGAGCCGGCCGTGGTCGCGGGCCATCTGGCAGGCCGCAGCGATGTTCCAGCCGGCGAAGTTGCTCGAGCCGACATAGAGCACCTTGCCCTGGGTGATCAGCTGGTCCATCGCCTGCCAGATCTCCTCCCAGGGGGTGGAGCGGTCGATGTGGTGCATCTGGTAGAGGTCGATGTGGTCGGTCTTCAGGCGCCTGAGGCTGCCCTCGCAGGCGGCGCGGATGTGGTAGGCGTTGTTGCCGCGGTCGTTGGGACCGTTGCCCATGGGGTTGTAGAGCTTGGTCGCGATCACCACCTGCTCGCGGCGCTTGCCGCCCTTGGCGAACCAGTCGCCGATGATCTGCTCGGTGATGCCTTCGCCGAGCTTCCAGCCGTAGACGTCGGCGGTGTCGAGGAAGGTGATGCCCTTGGCCAGGGCATGGTCGAGGATCGCGTGGCTGTCCTCCGGGGTGGTCTCGGGTCCGAAGTTCATGGTGCCCAGGCAGAGGCGGCTGACGGACAGGCCGGAACGGCCGAGATGGGTGAAGTCCACGGGGATCTCCTAGAGGTCCCGGCACGCTAGCACCTGGGCGCATCGCGCAAACACCCGCCCAGGGGGCCGACCACCCGCCAGGACCCCTCCCGCTCCCGGCCGGGTCGTGCGCCGGGCTACCGGGAGCCGTCCTCGGGCCGGTCGCCTGGGCCGTGGCTGGTGGTGACGCGCGCCGCGACCACCAGGTCGGTGCGGTTGGGCGCGAACTGCACCTCGATCGCATCGCCGCGGCGGATGTCCAGGGGATCGGCCTGCTGGCCATCGATCTGCACCACCAGGTCCTTGGGGATGATGCAGGTGCGCTGGCTGCGCGCGTCGCCCACCGCCAGGGCCAGGTCGGCGACCTGGTTGGCCACCGCCCAGACCGTGCCCTTGAAGCCGCGGTGGCTGGTGGCGACGGTATGCTTGGCGGTCATCTCCAGGATCAGGGTCTCGTGCGCATGCAGCACCTGCGACTGCTGCTGACAGGTGATCTGCGCCTTGCCGGAGGTGACGCTGAATTCCAGCGAGCGCAGCGCGGGATTCTCGGCCATGAGCGGCGCACGGCGCGGGGTGGCCGACCACTGCGCGAGCACCTGGGTGGCCGCCTGGGCATTGTCGCCGCTGACGCTGGCCGTGCCGGCGTTGATGCGGCTCGCGCCGTGCAGCGAGAAGGTGCCAGAGCCGGTATCGAGCTCGCAGTTGCGGCTGCCATCGGTGTTGGCATGCAGCGAGGCCTGGCTGGACGGGGCGAGCTCGGCCTGGCTGTCGTGGCCGAAGCTGATCACCGCCGGGCGGCTGCCGGTGACGGTGAAGTCCTGATCGAGGGGGATCTGCCGCACCTCGAGGCGATTGACCTGGACCTGGCCGACCAGCACCTGTCCAGGCCCGGCATCCGGGCGCAGGCTGGCCCAGGCCAGCGCGCCGCACAGCCCGACGATCAGCACGCCCGCGAGCGCGGCGACGATCCCCTGGCGGTGGCGCATGCGCGCCTGCAGCTGCCGGCGCTGCGAACGCGCCTTGCGCAGCCGGCCCAGGAAGTCCTCGGTCGCGGGATTGGCGCGGGCCGCGCGGATGCGGTTCGGGAAGTCGACCTGGTCGGCTCGCAGTGCCATGGTCAAGAGCGCGTCCATGTGGTATTGGGAGCGCAGCCACTGGCAGAGCTCAGGTGAGCCCTGCAGCGCCGCCAGGGCGCGCGCCGCCTCGGCCTCATCGAGCTCGAGCCGGCGGCCGAGCAGGGCCTGGAGGTCCTCCTTCACGTCGCCTCGACCGTGGTCTGGATGCAGCGCTTGAGGATCTCGCGCAGCCGTGCGAAGACCATGTGCATGGCCGTGGCCATGCGCTGGTGCTCCTGCGCCAGCTCGGCGATGCTCCGCCCGTGGCGGTAATGCGCCTCGAGCAGCTCGCGCTGCTCGGGGCGGAGCCGTTCCAGGCACTGGTTCAGGGCATCGACGGACGGCACGCTGGGCGGCTCCTCGCTATGCGACCAGTCCAGCAGCTCGGCCATCGCCACCAGGCGCCGGTGCTGACGCGAATGGCGGCGGAAGTACTCATAGCTGCAGTTGCGGGCCATGCCATGCAGCCATTGCGCAATATCCACACCGGGCGGGATGCGCTCGCGGCCGCGCGACAAGTCGAGATAGACCTCCTGGGCCACGTCATCGACATCGGCGATGGGCACCCCCATCCCGGCGATGGTCAGGCGCAGGCGGTAGTGCGTCTCGCGCACCACCTGCTCGAACCAGGGATCCTCTTCCGGGGCGGTCACTGCAGTGACATGACCTGCACCGGGCGTGCGCTCACCGCTCCTGTCGGCGCGCCGGGGCGCCTGTATGACACGCAGGCGCAGCCTGGTGGCTGCGCCGGGCCACAGCTCCTAGGTGCATGCGTCACGCTTTTATCATCCCGAACCCCTAGAACGCCGTCATGAACAAAGTCGTCCTGCTGATCTCGTTCCTGCTGTCGCTGTGCGCTGCGGTGACCTCGCTGATGGCCTGGCAGAAGGCGCAGAAGCCACCCGAGGCGCCGCAGCAGTCCTCGGCCGCGCTCGACGTGCTCAACGCCCAGGTCTCGGCCCTGACCGCGGAGGTCGCCCAGCTCAAGGAGAACGCCGCCACCGCGACCCCCGTCGCCGCGGCCTCGGCCAGCGTCGCGCTCGACACCGCGAAGCTCAAGGCGCTCATCCACGAGGAGTTCCAGGCGCAGATGCGCGCGATGCGCGGCGGCTTCAACCGCGACGACCCCGCCAACATCCAGCGCCAGCTCCAGGAGGAGGTCGCGCTCGATCCCGCCAAGGCGGCTCTGGTCGCGCCCCTGGTGTCGGCCGAGCGCGGCGCGGTGCGCGCCATCTACGCCAATGCCAATGGCGCCTCGCGCGACGAGCTCCAGCCCAAGGTCAAGATCGAGCGCGACAAGCTCGATGTCGCGGCGGCCAAGATCCTCAGCGCGGATGAATTGACCAAGTTCGACACCTGGCTGGACCGCAACCAGCGCGGTCGCCCGCGCACCGCCAATCCGCCGCCGCCCGGCGGCGGCGCGCCCCCGGCCGCGACCACGCCGCCGCCCGGACCGAGCAGCTTCTAGCCATGCTCCTGGCCGCACGTTGCTGCGCCGCGCCAGCCATGCGCCTCAGCGCGCTCGGCCTGGGCGTGGCAGTGACCGTGGGACTGGCGGTCGGCGCCGCGCCGCGCGTGCATGCGGACGACTACGACTTCGGCCGCGCCGGCTTCGGCGCCTGGACCGTGCCGGTGCCGCTCGACATCCAGGCTGAGCAGGACCTGGTGCCAGGGCAGGGCGTGCTGGTGCTCTTCGTGCGTCCCGGCGGCACCGCCAGCACGATGGGCGTGCAGGCCGGCGATGTCCTGACCAGCCTCGACAACACCCCGGTCGCCAACCGCCATGACATCCGCGAGGTGCTCGGCGCGGTGCAGCCGGGTGATGCCGCGAGCGCCGCGGTGATCCAGCCGGACGGCACCCAGGCCACCCTCACCGGTACCTTCCAGGAACGGCCCAACCGCTGGAGGGGGGCCGGGGCGTTCGGCGCTGGTGCGGGAGCCCCTCCCGGCGCGGGAGGCGGCGCTCCGCCGCCCGGCGCCGATCCCCAGGCCGAGCTGATGGAGCAGCGTCACGAGCTGCTCGCCGAGCAGATCGCCATGAACACCATCCAGGGCCTGCTCGCCGAGCTGCATGGCCGCCTGGCGCAGAGCTCCTGGCCGACCGGCGCCTGGCAGGTGCAGTTCACCCTCGCCCATCCCGCCCCTTCCGCCCCTTCCGCCCCTTCCGCCCCTTCCGCCCCTTCCGCATCTCCCGCACCAGCGGCGCTGAGCGCAGCGTCGGGTGCTCCAGCCGGTGACGACACGACCCCCCTTGCCGCCGCACCGGACGATGGCGCGGCCTGGGCCATGCATGGCGCGTTCACCCTGCAGAGCCGTCCGTGAGCATGCGTCGCGTCGCGCGTGCAGTGCGGCGGATCAGCATCCTGGCGGCGGCACTCGCCCTGGGCGGTGCGCTCCGGCTGCAGGCTGCTGAGGCCCCGACCGCCCCGGCCGCCCCGACGGCCACAGGGACGCCAGCCGCCGCGGGTGCGACGCCATCCGCGGCGGCGGTCGTGACCCGGCCCGGTCCGGGCGCGGGTCCGAACCTGGCCCTGCCCGCGCCGTTTCTCGGCATCACCCTCGATCATCCGACCGGCTTTGATGCCGACCAGGGCCTGCTGGTCACCGGGGTGGTCGCGAAGTCGACC
>Ga0302314_10019773_pt1 | contig 11168 bp, 7 predicted proteins | sample III_Palsa_N2_3_FD_200533 | JGI IMG/M metagenome (GOLD analysis project Ga0302314, IMG submission 200533) | Peat permafrost microbial communities from Stordalen Mire near Abisko, Sweden - III_Palsa_N2_3 | ecosystem: Environmental > Terrestrial > Soil > Palsa > Peat permafrost | place: Sweden... | reverse complement strand
CGGCTTTGGGTTCGAGGCGGAGACAGGAACGCCACAGCAAGGCGTGATCAACCCGGCGTCGGCGATTCTGCTTGGACTGTCGCCGAGTGCGACGTACTCGCAGAACGGCAAGACGGGAGTGAGCCCGCGAGTGTCTCTAGATGTGAGCCGGATCAATCTGCGCGGAACGGACAACTCGTTAACGCTGCATTCGTCGTATGGACTGCTGGAAGAGATCGCGAACCTGACGTTTCAGAACCCTCATTTTTTCGGCAAACCGAACCTTGCCATGAGCGTGTCGGGAGGCTATTCGAACGTGCAGAACATTTCGACGTTCCAGGCATCAACGCTGCAGGGCGATTATCGCATTACGGAGAAGGTGCGGCGGGCCGACACGATTATCTACAACTTCGAATTTCGCAGGGTCGCGGTGAACCCAGCCACACTGCAGGTGTCGGCGAATTTGATTCCGCAGCTCTCGCAGCCGGTGCGTGTGGGCGGTCCGGGAATCACCTGGTTTCACGACACGCGCGACCCAAGCCCGCTGGACGCGGAGCGGGGATCGTACACTTCGGTGCAGGAGTTCTTCGCATCTTCGAAGTTCGGGTCGGAGGCGAATTTCAACCGCGCGGACGTGACCAATTCGACGTACTACGTGTTTGGCAAGCACAAGTATGTGCTGGCACGGAATACGCGGTTGGGATTTGAAACTACGTTTGGCGCAAATCCAAACGTCGGCAGTGCAAGCTGCGTTACCAATTACCAGCCGACGATTCCGCCGGGGAGTGCTACGGTCAACCTGCTGGAGACCAACCCCAGTTGCAACGCGGTGCCTTTGCCAGAGCGGCTGTATGCCGGCGGCGCGACGTCGCTGCGCGGATTCGGTATCAACGACGCGGGACCTCGCGATTTGCAGACGGGCTATCCTGTGGGCGGCAATGCGGTTTTTGTGAACACCACGGAACTGCGCCTTCCGGCGCCTACGCTGCCGTTCGTGGGGGATAGCGTGGCTTTTGTTCTGTTTCACGACATGGGCAACGTTTTTACTCACATCCCGGATATGTTCCCCAGCATTCAGCACTTTCATCAACCCGACCAGCAGACGTGCGCCAACGTTTCGAACTCGTTCGGGACTTGCAACTTCAACTATTTCTCGCACACGGTGGGGATGGGCGCGCGCTACAAGACACCGGTGGGGCCAATTCGTCTCGATTTCAGTTACAACCTCAATCCGCCTGTGTATCCGGTGATCTACGATTTTAACGGGGCGGCGCCATATGAAGGCCAGGCAGGCCACTTCAACTTCTTCTTCAGCATCGGGCAGGCTTTCTGAGCATGAGCGCACAGAGATATAGTTCGGCGGGCTGGCGGACGGCGGCGATTGTGCTGGCGATCGCCTTGGCTGCGGGACCTGCTCGCGCGCAGGAGACTAAGCCTGCGGGGGCTGCGGCAGCGCTGGGCGATCTGGTGACGCTGGACCGCGTAGTTGCGATCGTCAATGCCGACCTGATCCTGGAGAGCGATGTGGCCGCGGAGCAACGTTTTGCGGTGTTCCAGCCGTTTATAGAGGCGAAGCCAGTCTCGCGCGATGATTTGATCGAGCGGTTGATCGATCGCACGCTGATCCAGCAGCAAATGAAATTGCAGACGGAGCCACCGATACCGGACGCCGAGGTCGATGCGGAACTGAACACGCTGCGCAAGGCAATTCCGAAGTGCGCAGCATACCACTGCGAGACGGACGCCGGATGGAAGACGTTTGTTGAGGGCCAAGGATTCACGACGGACGAAGTGAGAGACCGCTGGCGACAGCGCATGGAGGTGCTGCGGTTTATCGAAGAGCGGTTCCGCATGGGGATCCGCATCCTGCCAGCCGATATCGATGAGTATTACAAGAAGACGATGCTGCCGGTTTACCAGAAAGAAGGCGCAACACCTCCGGCGGAGGCGACGCTGACGGACCGGATCCAGGAGATATTGTTGCAGCAGCGCGTCACCGGCCTGATGGACGACTGGCTCGCGGCATTGCGTGCGCAGGGGAGCGTGCGCATGTTGAAGCCCGGAGAGGAGGCGCCATGACGGACGAGAAGAATCCGAATGGCGGCTCGCAGGCGGGCGCGGAGAATCCGGTGACCACCAGCGGGAGTGCGGAGCCACCGCAGCGGAAGAAGCGCAGCATCGTCTTTCACCTTAGCCGGGGAATGGCGTGGCTGATCCTCAGCGTGGTGGCGCTGGTGATCGCATTGGTTGGCGGTTTCTGGTGGTACTCGACGACGGACGATTTCCAGCGGCGAGTGGGCAGAGAGATTGTGTCGGTGCTGGAGGATGCGACGGGGGGGCGCGTCGAGGTGCGCGGCGTCGACTTCAGCCTGTGGCATCTGGCGATCGAGGTGGATGGGCTGGTGATTCACGGTTTGGAGGGGCCGGATGAAGCTCCTTATCTTTCTGCGGACAAAATACTGGTTCGGGTGAAGATCACTAGCTTCTTCGGACACGCGACTGATACGGGAATTCAGTCCCATGTGGGCCTGAACCTGTTGCGGGTCGAACATCCGCAGTTCCATTTGATTGTGGACAAGGACGGCAAGACGAACCAGCCGGTTCCGAAGCATCCGAAGCCGAGCACGGAGCCGGTGCAAAACACACTGCTCGATCTGCGAGCGAAACAGGTAGAGGTGGTGGACGGCGTTGTGCTGCTAAACAACCGAGCGACGACGTTTGACCTGGCGGCGCGCGATTTGATTGCCAATGTGCACTACATCAGCGCGACGGACCGGTACGGAATCGCCATCGATGTAAACGATCTGCGGACCAGGATGGACAAGCAGCCGGAGGCGCAGTCGCGGTTGCATTTAGAGGCTGAGCTGGGGCGCGACATTGCGCAAGTGACGAAGCTGGAGTTCGATTCGGGCAAGGCATCAGTGCTGCATGCGACGGGGACGCTCGAGCATTTCGCGCAGCCGACCTGGCAGGTGAGCACGAATGGGACGCTGGAGCTGCGGCAGATCAGTGTGCTGACCGATACCGACGGGCTAACCAGCGGGATGGTGGACCTCGATATCAAGGGGCATAGCTGCGCCGTGTCACCGGTTGTAGCTCAAACACGTCCTAGATTTTGGCAGCACAAGTTGCCGGCAGTTCCGGCAAAGCCGGGCGTGACGCCATTGCCGCCTGACCCGGAGTGCAAAGCCGGCTACCTGGTGGCAGGCAGCGCCAAGATACATGGCGGAGGTTACCGGAACCCCGATGTGCGCCTGCACGATATCGACGGCGGCGCGCAACTGCGGATCACTCCCAGCGAACTATTATTGACCGCTATGTCTGCCAACCTTCCCGGAGGCGGAAATGCGGCGGGCGAACTGCGCATTGTGGATTGGCTGGGGGAGGCGCCGGCAACCGTAGCGAAATCAGCGACCGTGACGGCAGCGGTAAAGACTGCGAACACAACTGCTGTTTCGATCGGCTCGAAGCCCCCCGCTCATACGCCCGCGCCCCCGCCCATGGTTGGGACGGCGCATGCATATTTGGTTGCGACGGTGACTGCCATTCCCCTCCGGACCATCATGGAAGTGACCGAGACCAAGGGTTATGGCGATCTCGGCTTCGACACCGCGGTAACGGGGCCTGTGAAGGTGGAGTGGGGCGGCCCGGTAGTGAATGTCGCTGACACGGTTGTCGTGGATGGAGATCTGACGTTCCGGCCGACTGGCGTTTCGCGTAAGGGCGCCGTGAATAATATTCCGATGACCGGCGAGGCCCAGGCGCACTACGACGGCAAGAGGGAAGTGGTGAGCATCGGGCACGCGATTTTGCTGACGCCGGAGTCGTCGACCGAGGCGACTGGAATTCTGGGCGTGAACGATGGAGATCCACTGACCGATTTGAAGGTGGACATGACGGTACGCGACCTGGGGGAGTTCGACCAGTTGCTGCAGACGCTGGATTTTGAGGCGAATGGCAAGAAGGGAACCGCGGCGATCCCAGTGGTGCTGCACGGCGGACTGGTGTTCCATGGCTCGGTTTCGGGGCGGGCGTCGGATCTGGACTGGAAGGGACACATCGAGGGCGCGCAGCTTGAAGTGAAGGTGGGCACGCAACTGGATACGCTGGTCGACTCGGTGGTCGCGGAGGCGGAGTACTCGTACGATGCGGGGCTCGCGGTCGGCAGCTCGACAATCCGGCGCGGGACCGCCGTGCTAAACGTTGTGGGAACCATGAAGCCGCGCAAGGAGGTTTCGCGCAAGGGCGTGCCCACATTTCTTTGGGACGATGGCACGGGCGTGAACGCGACGCTCCAGCTCGCCAATGCGAGCGTTGTCGATCTGCTTCAGATTGCGGGGCAGCAGCAGAAGGTTCCCGTGACGGGAACGATTGCGGTGAATGCGAAAGTGTCCGGAACGCTGGGCGGAGCAAGTGGCGACGCGAAGGTTTCGCTGACCAAAGGCGTCGCGTACGGTGAGAGTTACGATTCCGCAGTGGCGAATATTTCGCTTCAGGGCAAGGATGTCGAGGCGAGCCAGGTTGCGGTGGTGGTGCACGGTGCGAAGATCACCGGCAGCGGCGGGTTCGATACGGATTCGAAGCATCTGCATGGGCACATCGAGGGTGACAATCTGGTTCTGTCGAAGTTTGCGGCGATCGCGAAGGCGAGCCCGAACGCAGATGGAACCCTGACCGTGGTGGCCGATGCAAACGGCACGATGGAGCAGCCGGGATTGAAGGCCACGGTAAAGCTGGCCGGGGCCACTGTAGATGGGAAGGCGATTGGGGCCATGGCCGCGGACGTGCACAGCGAGGGCGACACGATGTTCTACACCGTGCAATCGACGCTGGCCGGCGCGCAAGTGAATGGGGCGGGCCAGACGAAGCTGACTGGCGACTTCGATACCCAGGCAAAGCTGACGATCGCCGGGTTGGATATCGGCAAGCTGATGGAGCTTTCCAGTACATCGGGGGTTAGGGCGCAGTCGTCGATTGGCGGTGTGGTGACGCTGAACGGACCGCTAAAGACGCCGACCGGGTTGAGCGGAAATGCCGAACTGAACGACTTCGACGTGAAGCTGCAGGGGGTCGAACTGAAGAGCGCGGGGCCGCTAAGACTGAGCCTGAAGAACGGGCTGGCGACGCTGGACCAGGTGCATATAACCGGGCAGGATACGGACGCACAGGTGAGCGGCACGGTGCAGGCGTTCGGCGCGACGGGCCCCAACGGCGGCAAGCTGGACCTGAAGGGGAAGGGCAGCATCAGCGTGGCGATTGCGCACACGTTCGATCCGGACATTCTGTCGAGCGGGAAGGTAGATTTCACCATCGCCGCGGGCGGGATGGTGAATAAGCCTTCACTGACGGGCAAGATCCAGTTCGAAAACGTGAACGCAGCGGTCGATGGAATTCCGAATGGGCTGAGCGCGCTGAATGGGACGCTGGTGTTCAACGAAGATCGGCTGCAGGTGGAGAACCTGACGGCCACGACGGGCGGCGGCCAGTTGAAGATTGGCGGCTTTCTGACGTACAAGAATGGCGTTTACGCAAGTCTGACAGCCACCGGCGATGTGGTCCGCGTGCGGTTGTACGGGCTGAGCACGACGGCGAACACCAGTCTGACGCTGCAGGGCACGCCGCAGAACCTGCTGCTAAGCGGAAACGTTTTGATTACGCGTTTCGGGGTGGGAGCGGACGTGGACTTCGCCGCGTTTTCCGCGGCGGGCGGTGTGAGTTCACCGCCGGCGCCGGACGCGGCTTCGAACAAGATCCGGCTGGACGTGCATGTGACCAGTTCGCCGCAACTGGACTTCCAGAATACGTTCGCCAAGCTGGCAGGCACGGTGGATCTGTCGATCCATGGGACGGTGGCGGAACCGTCGATCCTGGGGCGCATCCAGATTACGGATGGCAGCGCGACCTTCGCAGGAACGTTGTATGAGTTGCAGCGCGGCGACGTGTACTTCAGCAACCCGGTGCGCATCGACCCGACGATCGACATCGATGCGACGGCCCGCGTAGAGACCTACGACATCACGGTTGGGCTGCAGGGAACGATGAGCAACATGAAGCCGACGTACCGGTCGGAGCCGCCGCTGAGCGAAGCAGACATCTTCGCGCTGCTGGCGCTGGGGCGAACGCAGGAGGAGGCGCAGCTCTACCAGGAGCAGGAGGTGCAGCAGGGCGCGAATCCCACCACCAGCGCTCTGCTGGGCGGCGCGCTGAACGCAACTGTGAGTTCGCGCATTGGCAAGCTGTTTGGCGGGGGGACGGTGAAGATCGATCCGGCGTTTGTGGGGACGCTGGGCAACTCAACGGCGCGGATCACGGTGCAGAAGCAGCTAACGCGGCAACTCTCCGTTACTTACGCGACCAACGTGAACTCCACGGCCCAGCAGTTGCTGCAGGGACAGTACGATCTGACCCCCAATGTATCGCTGGTGGTCGCGCGTGACGAGTCGGGCGTGTTCAGCGTTGTCTACAAGATACGGCGGCGGTACCGATAGGGTTTCAGCGGCCGAGCGAGAGCGCTTAAGCGAAGAAACATTTGGCGGGCATCTGTGTCCAAACCATGTGCATCGGAGTCTCAGGATCCCCGCGGGCCATAGGCCCGTCGCGTGGGGTAACTGATTAGGGATGCGGAGGGAGAATCTTATGTTTCGGAGAGAGCGCCTGCTGACGGCAGGCATGATGCTTTTGAGTTTTGGGCTTCTGGCTGGGATCGTCCCCGGCGGATTGCGGTCGGCTCGAGCGCAGGGCGGGGATGACTCGCGCATTGAGGCGGAGGTCCATAAGGCGTTGGACAACAAGAAATTCCAGAATGTGTCGGCATCGGTACACGATGGCAATGTAATGCTGACCGGTAGCGTCAGTGTGTATGCGGACAAGGAAGATGCCGACCGCCACGCGCACCATGTGAAGGGTGTGAAGGGGATCGACAACGAGATCGCGGTGACCGGGTCTCCGGTTGAGGACGTGACGCTGCGCGACAAGCTGGCAAAAAAGCTGGCCTATGATCGGGTTAGCTACGGTACGACGGCGTTCAACGACATAGTCGTCGGCGTCAAGAACGGCGTAGTTACGCTTGCCGGCACAGTGTACGGTCCTCCGGACAAAGACTCAGCGTTAAGCTTGGTGGCCAATACTCCGGGTGTGAAGGACATCGTGGACAACCTCCAGGTTGCGCCTCTTTCGCCGATGGACGACCGGCTGCGACTGGAACTGGCGCGCGCGATCTATGGTGCACCGCAGTTGCAGAAATATTCGCTGGACCCGGCGAAGCCCATCCGGATCACAGTGGTCAATGGCAACGTCACGTTGTCCGGCGTGGTCGACACCAAGGCTGACCGCGATGTTGCGGGTCTTCGGGCGAATGGGGTTCCGGGAGCCTTCAAGGTTGTAAACAACCTGCAGGTTGCCGGGTCGGAGAAAGGGTCCTAGCGAGCGCCGCGGTCCGAACGGTAACGTGTGCAGCGCGGCCTCTTCTCCTTTAAGATGGGAGGATGGGCAATCCGTGGAAGAGTACGCGGCTGACGCTGGAGATGATCAAGTGGGAGCACTCGATCTTCGCTCTGCCGTTCGCGCTGACCGGCGCGGTGTTGGCAGCCGGTGGCTGGCCACGCGCCGCGGCGCTGTTCTGGATCGTGGTGTGCATGGTGTCCGCGCGGTCGGCGGCGATGGCTTTCAATCGGCTGGTTGACGCACGGCTGGACGCGGCGAATCCTCGGACCGCGACGCGTGCGCTGCCGGCAGGACGGTTGAGCGCGGGGTTCGTTGCGGGGTTCGTCGTGGTGTCGGGGGCTGTGTTTCTGGCGGCGGCGGGCATGCTGAATCGGCTAACGCTGGAACTGGCGCCGCTGACGCTGGCGATCCTGCTGGCATACAGCTACATGAAGCGCGTGACGCGTTGGTCGCACCTAGTGCTGGGGTTGTCACTGGGCATCGCTCCGTCGGCCGCATGGATTGCGGTACGAGGATCGCTGGACCCACGGATCGTGGTGCTCTCCGGGGCGGTGTTGCTGTGGGTTGGCGGTTTCGATGTGCTGTACGCGTGCCAGGATTTTGAGCACGATCGCGCCGCAGGATTGAACAGCGTGCCCCAGGCGTTCGGTCTGGCGGCGGCATTCTGGATAGCGCGTACGATGCACCTGGGAATGCTTTGCCTGCTGCTGTGGCTGGTGGAGTTGTTCCGGCTGGGCTCGGTCGCGTTGGCGGGAGTGGCAACGGTAGCGGCGCTGCTGCTGTACGAACACAGTATTGTCTCGCCGCGCGATATGCGGCGGATGAATGCAGCGTTCTTCACGCTGAATGGGCTAATTTCGATCGCGTTTTTCGGGTTCTTCGCGGCAGATGTTCTGCTCCACAAGTAAGAGGGCTCACGCGCGGTGAGCCCTCTGGCGACAGCCAGGTTGAGTAAAAGTTGAGCAAAAAACAGCTCCGACTAAGCGGAGCGCTTGTGCTCGGTCTTGATTTGCTCCGCCTTGCCGCTGACTGCGTTCTTGACGTTTTGAGCGGTTGAAGTGATCTTGGCGCGAACGTCGTGTGCGTGCGACTGGGCGTTGGTGGTGGCATCGTCCGAGACAGCCTTGGCGGCGTCTTTCGCATTGCCCCAGGCTTCCTTGGCTGCGCCTTTCACCTGATCGGCAGCGCCTGAATTGGCGAGCTTGTCATTGCCCAACGTTTCGCCGACGGACTGCTTAACTTTGCCCTTGAACTGATCGAATTTGCCTTCTGTGGTGTCGCGATTCATAGTCGAAACTCCTGTGGTTCTCTTGGGCTGGGCCCGGACAATTCCCCGTGGGGACGTTCGGACAGGAAAGGTTTAGTTAGACTGCGCGTCTGCCCGCGAGCAGGTTGAAGATGATGCTGATGACGGCGAGGATAAGAAGAAGATGTACCCACGCACCGATGGTGTATACGCCGACTACTCCGAGCAGCCACAATATAAGCAAGATAACGGTGATGGTCCAAAGCATTGTTTTCTCCTGGGGCCGGCGTGCTCTGTGTTCTGCCGGGGCCGGTGTATAACCAACTGCGGGCCTTCCATGTGGTAAGTTGCCAGGTGCAGGAGTGAGGTTGCCAATCTGAGCGCATAAAAATTTTGCCAGAGGTTGCCTGAACGGGGGTTGTCTGTGAAGGTCGCGATTCAAGGAGAACTAGGCTCGAACAGCCATATGGCAGCGCTTGGTATGCTGCGCGACGCAGGCGCCGCTGACCCGGAGATTGTCGCGTGCGCTGCTTCGGCGGAGGTGTTTGAGCACGTGGTGGCAAGCTCGGTTGATGGGGCTGTGCTGCCGATCGAGAATAGCCTGCACGGATCGGTAGCGGAGCACTACGATCTGCTGCTGGCGCAGCCAGTCCGAATCGCCCGCGAGAGCCTGCTGCGGGTACGGCACAACCTGATTGTGCGGCCAGGGGTGGCACCGGCGGATGTGAAGCGGGTGATGTCACATCCAGTGGCCCTGTCCCAGTGCCGGCGCTGGCTGGCGGCGCATCCGTGGTTCGATGTAGTGAACTTCTACGACACGGCAGGCAGCGTGAAGCACCTGATGGCGGAGGAACTCGACGATACCGCCGGCATCGCTCCGGAGCTGGCCGCGCGGCAGTACGGAGCGGAGGTGCTGGTGGCGGGGATTGAGGATCACGCGGAGAACTTCACGCGGTTCCACCTGCTGGTGCGGGAGGCGCGCTGGGTTCCGGCGGCCGGATCGAACAAGTCGAGCCTGGCGTTCAGCGTGGAGCACAAGCCAGGGTCGCTGGTACGGGCGCTCGAGGAGTTTGCCAAGGCCGGGGTAAACCTAACCAAGATCGAGTCGCGGCCGGTGCCGGGCATGCCGTGGGAGTATGTATTCTTCGTGGATCTGCGGTTCGATTCGGCGGCGCAGATCGACGCTGCGCTCAGCCAGCTTGAGCGCCACACTCAGATGGTGAAGGAACTGGGGCGGTACGTCGCGGCTTAAGGTGTCAATCCGGCGAGTTCGGGCTGAGGCGGCATCGGAGGCGGGGGCGGAGCCGGCGTGAAGGCGACGCGATGGCGATGCAGCAGCCAGAGGATGACAACGCAGAAAGCTAATCCGAAGACGGCGCCAAAGGCTACCGCGGCGGGAGAGGCGGCGAGGTTCGGAGGAGGCGGCTGACTTCCCTAAGAGTATATGTGAGCGTTAAATGCGTCCATATAAGCATGGAACTGGCTGTGGCCCCACGGCGTGAGCAGAACCAGCGTGTTGATCAGGCCGAAGCCAAACATCGCATAGATGCAGAGGCGAGCCCAGTTCCACAGACGATAGAGGCCATAGCCGAGGACGAAGTTCACCACGCCGAAAGTTGCATACAAAAGGTGAGCGGCGGCGCCGTAAATGATGAAGCCGAATAAGAATCCAGGGAAAGGAAGAAATAAGTAAATCAGGCAGAACGGCGCGGTTGCCATATAGAGCCAACTGATGACGGTGATGGCCGTCGGGCGTGACCGGCCCGCGCTGGTGTTGGGCGGAGTGAGGTTGGCGTGAGCACTCTGGAAGAATAGCGCCCGGGTATTCGCGAGGTTGAAGTTGAAGTAGATGAGCCACGTGACGCCGATGGCGGTAAGGATTCCGTAGATGACGCCGCTGATGACGAATACGACGCGCAGGTGGCTCAAGTCGACCCCGGTTGAGTGACCAAGGAGGATGCGAGAAAGGGCATGGCGAAGGACATCAACATCGAGATCCCACCAAACCCAGCCATGAGGCTGGCTACGACAAGGACCGAGTAACGCGCCCAGGAGCGCAGTCGGACCAGACCGACGAGGGTGAAGATTAACCAGACGGCGACCGCGCCGCTCACGAGCGACATCCCGAAGAAGAGGATGGGCATGAAGGAAGGCGGGAACGGCATCGGGGGCGGTGGGCCCGGCAGGCCTTTGCGGAGGATGGAAGCCCATGCCAGCCATGCCCGCCGTGCCAAGGAGATTGAAAGCTGCAAACAGGCCGAGCAGGATGGCGGTGAGGATGACGGAACCGGGGCGCTTCATGGTGGCGCCAGTATGCGCGCCGTGCCGCTGACTGCCGATTTTATTTGTATTGAAGATAAAGGGCTTCCGGGCCGATGACGGGAACATAGCGATCGGCATCCAATGGGAGTGCAGGGCCTGGATGCGGATTGCGACTTTGGGGTTGGTTGACGCATCCAATGAAGGAAATATGATATAAGGACACTCAAGGATAACCAAT
>Ga0302314_10019772_pt1 | contig 11168 bp, 9 predicted proteins | sample III_Palsa_N2_3_FD_200533 | JGI IMG/M metagenome (GOLD analysis project Ga0302314, IMG submission 200533) | Peat permafrost microbial communities from Stordalen Mire near Abisko, Sweden - III_Palsa_N2_3 | ecosystem: Environmental > Terrestrial > Soil > Palsa > Peat permafrost | place: Sweden... | reverse complement strand
GCTGGACCGAATAGAGCCTGACGTCCGGCAACCGCTGGCCGCTCTCACCAGGCTGACCGATTGCTCTCATCTGGCTGACCGAACCGCTCTCACGAAGGTGACCGGCCACAACAGTCAGCGGCCGGTTCTTGACTCGCGCCTGCATGGTCGTCGTCCTTTCGGGTTTCTGTGTGCGGTCCGCCGCACCGGCTCACAGGAGATTTGCGTCTCCCCTGTCACCTTCCGGCCAGCGTGATCAACCTATATGACAAGCCAAGGAAACGAGAATGTGACACGCGACGAGGCGGGATGTGACCACGCGACACCTGCTCTGGGTCCATGCGGGCGTCGAGCGATAGCGCCTCCCCCTGCAAATGGGCAGGTTTCAATCGGGGCGCCCGGATTTGAACCGGGGACCTCACCGACCCGAACGGTGCGCGCTACCAGGCTGCGCCACGCCCCGAGAAACCCAGTATCCCACAGGGCGCCTGAGGATCCGGCGCGGTGCGACGGCTCAGGGGTTGCCGATGAGTTGACCGAGGCCGGCGGTGACGCCGCTGATCGCGCCGGCGATCGGATCGGTCGCGGTGGATCCGGTGGCCACGCCCTCGACCGTGGGGACTAGGGGTAGGGCTCCGGTCACCGCGCCGAGCGTGCTGGTAACGGTCCCGGCGAGAGAGGACCCGCTGGTCGGCTGTTCCGTGCCTGCCGCCCCTGAGCTTCCGCCCTCGCTCACCGGCCCGGCGGCGCTGCCGGCGCCCGAGTGCCCAGTGCCATCGATGCCGGACGCCGCAGGGGCGGGTCTGGTCCCGGCACTCGTGGGGGCACGTGCCGGAGCAGGAGCCGGCGACTGCGGCCGGGGTGCCGCGGGCACCACAACGCTGGCGGCGACATGGGGGTCAGCGACGAGCCGAGCGCGCTGGGTGCGGGCGCGGCGAGCTGAGGTCACGGATGCCTTCGTGGTCCGCACGGACATCCTGGTCAAGACGATCTTGGGCGACGCCGTGCTGTGCGTCCTCACGGCGGCCCGTGCGGATGCGGGGTAGGCGGAGGCATGCACGGCAACGCGATAGAACGACTTGTCGGGCTGGGACGCGGTCTCGCTCACGATCCCACCGCCGACGCCCGCCAGGACGATCGCAGCGGCGGCTGCGGCGCTTCGGCCGGCGCCGGTACTCGCAACGATCTGATCGGAGGAGCGGGCTAGGGTGTGGACCGATCGCAGGGCGAGCAGCGACGGTCGGGTGTGCGATGACCCGAGGCGCTCGACTCCGCCCCAGCGGGCGCGCAGCAAGGGGATCGGCAGCAATGCTGCGATCCTCGCCGCCACGCTGGGCATATTGAGGATCGACTCGTCGAAGTCCGCGGCGCGAGCGTGGGCGCGACAGGGCTGGCAGTGGGCGAGGTGCCGCGCGATGCGGCGGCGGTCACGAATTCCCAGCGAGTAATGCGGTCCCGAGTCGACCATCGTGCGCACGAACTCGCACCGGCGGCCGCTGACGAGCTCGTCGTACTCCTCGGCGAGGCGCCGCCGGGCTCGGAACAGCGTGCTTTCCACCATCGCCCTTGACATTCCCAGCCGCTCGCCGATGTCACGGTAGGAGCGGCCCTCGAGCTCGCGGAGGACGAGGATCTCGTGGTGGCTCTCCGAGAGCCCGCCGAACGCGCCGCGAAGGTCCTGGAGCGCCTGCTTGCTGTCGAATGCGGAGTCGGGGGTCGTGACCACCGTCAGACGCCCGCGATCTGCCGAGGAGAGGCCATGGTCGGCGTCGAGCGAGACCTCCTGGGTTCGGCGGGTACGCCGGAAGCTGTCGATGCACGCGTTCTTGGCGATCTCGTAGATCCACGCCTTGAAGTTGATTGGCCGATCGGTCTCGCGCATCCGTCTCACAGCGGCGATGAAGATCTCCTGGGTGATGTCCTCGGCGCGACCGCGATCCCCGACCATGCCGTGGACGTAGCCGCCGATCCGATGGCTGTAGCGCGAGTAGAGCTCCTCGAACGCCACGTCGCTCCCACGCCTCACCGCCGCCACGAGCTCGACGTCAGACCAATCCTGTGAAATAGGAGCCACGCGTGCCGCCGTTGCCATGACCAGGCTTCTTCCCCTGCGAGATTGAAAATCCCCTACTGGAGGGATGGACTCTAGCGTTTATTCGACCGGTTTGTAAAGCACTAGGACGCGCATTACAGGTCGAGAACCTACCCAAATCGTCGCCTTTTCTCGCTAACGATCACCAACCTTAATGCACTACGGACCGCTTACACCAAGTCTGGCCGGCCAGGATCCAAGCTGGGCATTGAACCCGTCCGCCAATGGCGGCATACTTGTGACCATGTAGTACAACTCACAGGAGGGAAAGCAGCCTATGGCGATTCATCTGACGCCCACCGAGCTCGCACGCGAAGCCGGACTGGAACGACGAGCCGTCATCGACAAGTGCTTAGAGCTAGGCGTCCCGATCTTCAACGGTCGGATTGACAAGACCCTCTTCCTGACCAGCCTTTCGAGCCTGCAGGGTCCTTCCGCGGCCGGCCAGCCACAGCCGGCCCGCGTTTAGACCCAAGGCTTTATGAGCCCGGCCATCGCCGGGCTCTCCGCTTCGGCCAGGACAACCCGCGGGACGAAGATCCGAGCGCGGTGACTCCTATCCGCGCTCGGTGAGTGCCCGGTAAAGGGCGTTCGCGCTCACGCCGGTCAGCTCGGCCACGACCGTGGCCGCCGGACGTGGCTTCGCGCCCGCCGCAACGAGTCGCCGCAGCGCGACCAGCGCCGGATCGAGCTGTCCCTCCTGCTCGGGCGCCGGCCCCACCACGAGCGCGACCTCACCGCGGGGCGGGTTATCGCGGTAGCGGCCCGCGACTTCGGCCGCCGTGCCGCGAACGATCTCCTCGTGGGCCTTCGTCAACTCTCGGCACACGGCGACCTGGCGGTCCGGGTCCACAGCGGCGAGCACCGCCAGCGAAGCCGCGACGCGGCGGGGCGACTCGAACGCGACCAGGGTCTCTGGCGAGGCAAAGGCCCGCTCGAGCTCCGCTCGCTTGCGCGGCAGAAAGCCGATAAAGCGCCAGCGGTCGGCGGGCAGCGCGCTCGCCACCAGCGCCGCCAGCGCGGCCGAGGCGCCGGGAAGCACCTCGACTGCCAGGCCCGCGGCGACGCACGCGCGCACGAGCACGAACCCCGGATCGCTGACCAGAGGCATCCCCGCATCGGAGACGAGGGCGACTACGGCGCCCTCGCGCATCCGGACCACGAGCTCGTTCGCGCGCTCGCGCTCGTTGTGTTCGTGGTAGCTGACCAGTCGGGCCTTGACGCCGTAGCGGTCGAGCAGGATTCGCGTGCGCCGAGTGTCCTCGCACGCGACCACGTCGGCGTCGCGCAGGGCCGAGAGCACGCGCAACGTGACGTCCTCGAGATTGCCGATCGGAGTGGGGCAAACGACGAGGCGACCGGCGCTTGCGGCCGTGCTGGTCATTCTTCTTCCTCCGCTCGCCGAGCCAGGGCGTCGAGGGCGAGCACGGCGGCCCCCACCATCCCCGCCTCGACCCCGAAGCGGGCGGGGACGATCCGGACCACGTCACGCGAGGGCGGCAGCGCGCGTTCGGCGACGACCGCACGCGCGGGCCCGAGCAGGAGCTCGCCGGCGGCGATCACGCCGCCTCCCACCACCACGACCTCCGGATTGAAGATGTTGACCAGGCTCGTAATCGCCACCCCCAGGCGCCGGCCGATCAGCGCCAGAGCCTCGATCGCGGCGGCGTCCCCGTCGTGCGCAAGCTCGGTCACGAGCGGGCCCGTCGCCTGACGGCCGGCTGCGATCGCTCGTCCGAGCCCCGACCGGGGTCGCTCGACCGCGAGCCGCGCTGCCTCGCGCGCAAGCGCCGTTCCCGACGCGAGCGCCTCAACGCAGCCATGGCTCGGACAGTTCCCTTGGCACGGCGGGCCGTCCATGTCGATGACCATGTGGCCGAGCTCGCCGCCGGAGCCGATCGCGCCCCGGTAGAGCTCGCCCCGCAGGATCAGACCGCCACCGATCCCCGTCCCGATCGTCAGCACGACGGCCTCACGCGCACCGCGGGCCGCCCCGGCCTGGTGCTCGGCGAGCGCGGTCACGTTCCCGTCGTTATCGACGAACACGGGCAGGCCGAGCCGCTCGGCCATCACGTCGCGGAAGGGAATGTCGGCCAGCGCCAGGTTCACGGCGACCACCGCCGTGCCCGTTCGCTGGTCCATCAGCGAGGGGATACCGAAGCCGACGGCCTCGACGTCGGCGCCCGCCGCCTCACGCGCCTCTTGCACGGCGTCCACCGCCGTGTCGAGGAGAGCGGACTGGTCGAGACCTACCACCGACCGTTGCGTGCGGTGATGGACCCCGAACCCCGCATCGACGACACCGGCCAGCAGCTTCGTCCCGCCCACGTCGACGCCGATGACGCGCCGAGAGGACATGTCGGCCACTATATGGGCGGCCGCTCGGTGATGCGTTCGCAGGGGCTGGACACCGCCCGGCGAACCGGTATTGCTAGAACCAACAACGCTTCCATGCCTGACGACCCCAGAAAGCGCACTCCCACCGAAGACCCGCCCGAGTACCGGGTTTACCGCGTGGGCGATGACCGTCCGCGTAAAGGCCCCCGCCCGGACGCCGCATCGGAGGCGGGCCGAGAGCGCCAGCGCAAGGACGCCGGGCCAGCGGGCCGAGAGCGCCAGCGCAAGGACGCCGGGCCGGCCTCGCGCGCACAGCGGTCGTCGAGGGCCGCCCGCCCGGAGGCCGAGCGCCCCTACAAGCTCTACAACTCGCGCCCCAAGGGGCTGCGTGCGCGCCTGCGCGGCGAGGAGGGCGCGGAGCTTCCGGCGCCGGTGCCCGATCCGCGACGAGAGCGCGATCAGCTTCCGCGGGAGCGCAGGCCCTGGTACCGCCCCACCTGGCGGCGGGCGTTGGCCTACCTGGGAATCGCGGTGGTGGCCTGGGTGTTCCTCTCGTTCGTGCTCTTCATGATCAGCGCGACCGAGCAGAGCGGGAGCTCGATCCTCGCCTCGGCGAACCCGGAGCTCACGCCCGGGGGGAACATGCTGACCTCGGCCAATACGGTCCTCATTCTCGGACTCGACAACCGTCCCAGCACGGGTCTGGGATCCAAGGAGCCCGGGTCCAACTACAGCGAGCGCGACGCGAACACGGACTCGATCATGCTCTGGCGGATCGGCGGCGGCGTCTCACGCCGGCTCTCGATCCCGCGAGACACGGCCGTGGCACTCCCGGGGGTCGGGACGCAGAAGATCAACGCCGCGTGGTCGGTGGGCGGCCCGGCGCTGGCCCTGAAGACGATCGAGCAGTTCGCGGGCGTCAAGATCAACCACGTGATCGTCGTCGACCTGGCGAACTTCCCGAAGTTCATCAACGCCATCGGGGGGGTCACGGTGACGACCGACAAGGTCTGCTCGCAGATCTCGGGCGGCGCGGCTCACGGCGGGTTCACGCTCAACCTGAGCGCCGGGACACACCACCTGAGCGGCGAGCAGGCCTTGGTCCTCGCCCGCACACGCGAGAACGCCTGCAATCCTGCCGAGAACGACCTCATGCGCGAGAAGCGTCAGCAGGAGATCCTCAACGCGATCAAGTCCCAGCTTCTCACGCCGACTAGCTTCTTCCACCTTCCCTGGGCGTCGTGGGATGCGCCGCAGGCGGTTCAAACCGACATGGGCGGGCTCACACTGCTGAGCCTGTTCGCCGCGAGCGAGATGGGCGGCTCCGCGCCCACCCAGGTCCTCCCGACGTCCCCGGAGGCCCTCCCCAACGGCGAGGACGCGCTCTCGATCTCGCCCAGCGCGGTCTCCCGCGCGGTCCACAAGCTCATCGACGGCTGACCGCCGCCGCCGCCGCCGCCGCCGCCGCCGCCGCCTTCGTTCTAGTCCGCCGCCGAGGCCTTGGTCTCGGTCTTCGCCGGAGTCGACTCCGTCTTCTTCTTCGTGCTCGAGGAATCAGAGCTCGAGGAGTCGTCCTTGGCCTTCTTTTCCTTGGCCGCGGCGGCGTCCTTCTCCTTCTCGCGCGTGCGGCTCTTCGTCCCGTAGTCGGTGTTGTAGAAGCCCGTGCCCTTGAAGTGCACGGCTATAGGCGAGAAGACGCGCTGGACGGCCGCTCCGCACACCTCGCACTCGACGATCGGACCGTCGGACATGCGCTGCATGACCTCGAAGTCATGTCCCTTCTTACAGCGGTATTCGTAGGTCGGCATCGCTTCACGAAGTATAGCCGCCGGGGTTACTGACAGCTGCGGGCCGTTGGCACTCCCAGGGCGAGAGTGCCAGGCCCGCGACGGCGGATAGCATGGGCCGCCCGATGCCCGAGGACGTCGTCACCATGGACAAGATCGTGTCGCTCTCCAAGCGGCGCGGTTTCGTGCTCCCGAGCAGCGAGATCTACGGCGGCCTCGGGTCGGCGTACGACTACGGGCACTACGGCGTCCTCCTCAAGACGAACGTCAAGAATCAGTGGTGGCGCGCGCTGCTCCAGGAGCGCGAGGACGTGGTCGCGCTCGACTCGGCGATCATCCTGCACCCGAAGACGTGGGAGGCGAGCGGCCACCTCAAGGGCTTCACCGACCCGCTCATCGACTGCCGCACATGCAAGCTGCGCTTCCGCGCCGACCAGCTCGAGTTCGAGCACTGCGGGCGCAAGCCCTCCAAGCGACCCGGCGAGACGCCCGATTGCGACCTGACCGACGCCCGCGACTTCAATCTTATGTTCGAGACCACCGTCGGGCCGGTCAAGGGAGAGGGCTCAACGGTCTATCTCCGGCCCGAGACGGCGCAGGGCATCTTCCTGAACTTCCGCAACTACCTCCAGTTCTCGCGCAAGAAGCCCCCGTTCGGGATCGCCCAGGTCGGCAAGAGCTTCCGCAACGAGATCACCCCCGGGAACTTCATCTTCAGGATGCGGGAGTTCGAGCAGATGGAGATGGAGTACTTCGTGCCTCCGGCGGAGGCGGAGAAGTGGTTCGAGCACTGGCTCGAGCAGCGCATGAACTGGTACCTCCGACTGGGGCTGCGGCGCGACCATTTGCGTCTTCGCGCCCACGACGCCGACGAGCTCTCCCACTACTCGAGCGCGACGAGCGACATCGAGTACCTGTTCCCCATCGGCTGGCAGGAGCTCGAGGGCATCGCCAATCGCGGCGACTTCGATCTCAGGCAGCACGCGGAGAACTCGGGACAGAAGCTCGAGTACGTCGACACGGTCACCGGCGAGCGTTACCTCCCCCACGTGATCGAGCCCGCGGCCGGTGCCGATCGAGCGACCCTCGCCTTCCTCGTCGACGCCTACGACGAGGACGAGATCGAAGGCGAGCAGCGCACCGTGCTTCGCCTGCACCCGCTGCTCGCGCCGGTCAAGGTGGCCGTACTCCCCCTCGTCCGCAAGGACGGCCAGCCCGAGCTCGCCCGCGAGATCTACCTGGACCTTCGCGAGCGCGTTCAGACCGAGTACGACGAGGGCGGCGCGATCGGACGGCGCTACCGCCGCCAGGACGAGATCGGGACCCCCTGGGCGATAACCGTCGATCACCAGTCGCTCGAGGACCGCACCGTGACCCTGCGAGACCGCGACAGCCTGACCCAGGAGCGGATCGCCATCGACGAGCTAGGCGCCGAGATCGAGCGCCGACTCCGCGCGACATGGCGCTCGCCCAAGCCGGGGTCTGACTGACACCGCCGCGCGTCGCGCGCAACGAAGTCAGCCGCTGACGGGCCCTTCTACCCGTCCGGATTCCCGACGTGCGCCGCCAATCTGCGGGTCAATCGCGCTGGCCGGGGCTGGATCCCCGCCCCTAAGCACGCCCCGCGATCGCGGCCCCGAACCTCAACGCCGCTCGCGGGCGCGTGGGAGCGCCGGGCGCGTGGGGGCGCCGGGCGCGCGGGGGCGCCGGGCGCGTGGGGGCGCCGGGCGGGCGGGGGCGCCGGGCGCGTGGGGGGGCGTGCTGCGTTTCTATCGGATGTTGGGGGTTTCGCAGCACGGGCCGGCCAGGCGGCACCGCGAGGAGGGATCGCAGGTCGCCTCCCGCGGAATGGTCGATCCCGACTCATGACCTACATGGGCGAGGCGCTCGCCGCGCTCAGGTGACCACAGGCCGCGTGCGACGGGGTTGCGTTGATCAGTGCAGGCGCGCGCTTGCGTACATCGAGTAGCCCCCCGACACCGAGCTCGCCCCCACCCCCTGGACGTCGACGTGGGGGTCGCGGAAGATGGTGATCGTCAGCAACCCGCCGATCAGAGGCAGATCGGGCGCGATCTGAACAGCGCCGTCCTGCGCGCTCAGGGTCGCGTCGACAGTCAGCCCGAGCGCGCTTCCCTGGAGCACCAGCTTGCCGTCTCCCGAGGCGACGGGCTCCACCTCAAGTCCCGCCGGCAGCGCCGCCTGGAGGTTCGCCTGAGTCAGGAGCGCCCGTCCCGTGAGAACGCCCCCGCGCTTGCGCAGCGTCACGTCGCGCAAGGTGACGAGACCCGTGTCCAGCTCGTCGATCGTCGCGTTGACGGTGCCCACCTGCGCCGCCTGATCGAGCGCGCGCCCCAGTCCCATCGGCGTGCTCGCGTGATAGCTCGCCAGATGCACATCGACCTCCCCCGCGTGATGCCAAAGCAGCTCAATGGCCGGAAACGCCGCCACCGACACAGAGATAACCCGCCCTGACCGAGCAAACCGGTCACGCAGCCGCTGCGCCGCAATGCCCGGCAGCACTAGCTGCGCAACGACCAGGAGCAGGACGACGAAGGCCGCCGCGAGTAGAGCGATCCGCCGCATCCATGCGGAGTATGGCCGGGGACCCTAACCCGTCCCACCTCCACCCGCGAGTTCCCTAAGGAGCCCAGCTACCAGCCCCTGGAGGGGAATTCGCAAGCCGCCGGTAGGCGGCCGAGTTCCCCCAAGGAGCCCAGCTACCTGCCCCTGGAGGGGAACTCGCAAGCCGCCGCAGGCGGCCCCCCTCGGGCGCGTCCGGTCATCGCGCGCGCCCGACGGGGGAATGTCACGCGGCCGGAGCCGGCTCCGGCGTAACCGGCGCCGCCGCCGGCGGCGCGTACTCAAACTCCTCCTCAGCACCAAACAACGTGTCGAGGACCTTGGAGCGAAGCTTTTCGCTGCCGGCGATCGCTGCGCCGGAGCCGACCCCGACGAGCACGATGGTGCGGCCGAAGGTCAGTCCCTTGCGCCCGCGCTTCTTCTTCTCGTCCGATAGCGCCTCGGTGGCGGTGCGGATCGCGTCGACGGCGTTCTTCAAGTCGTGATGCAGCTTCTTGTCGTCGAGCAGCACCTTGGCCGGCGCCTTGCCGTTCGACAGGCGCGTGTAGGCGCTGCGGGTCGAATCGAGGGCCGTCTTCACGGCCTCGCGCAATTTGGCGTCCTCGATCAGGCGCTGGATGTACGGGTTGGCCGTGGCGATGTTGGCCACGTCGGCGGGATTGAACGTCACCGCGTTCGCCGTCGCCTTCGCCTTCTTCCTGGCCTTCTTACGTAATGTCATTTTCCTATCCCTCCGTGCGTTGGCTCGTGGGTCGTGAGGATACGCCAAGTGACTCGGCTCTCGTCCGAGGGATACCCCTATCGCGCTTGGCGAATCACGCCGCTCCAGCTTTGACGCGTCGGCCGGCGCGCCGCGGCTCGAGCGCCGCGTCGAAGACCTGACGGTAGTCGTTGACGAACATGAAGTCCAGATTCTTGCGCAGGTGCTCGGGGATGTCCTCGATGTCGTGCTCATTCAGGGCGGGAGCGATGATCCGCCGGATGCCGGCGCGCTGAGCGGCGAGCGTCTTCTCCTTGAGCCCGCCGATAGGCAGCACCTGGCCGGTCAGGGTGATCTCACCCGTCATCGCCAGGTCCGAGCGCACCGGCCGTCCGGTAAGGAGTGAGGCCAGCGCGGTGGCGATGGTGATGCCCGCGCTCGGACCGTCCTTGGGGATCGCGCCCGCCGGGATGTGGATGTGGAGGTCGTGGGTGGCGAAGTAGTCCTCGGGAAGCTCGGGGAAGAACTCTTCGGCGTGACTGCGCAGGTAGGACAGCGCGGCCTGGGCGGATTCCTTCATCACGTCGCCGAGCTGGCCGGTGATCTGGAGCTTGCCGCTGCCGGGCATGGCCGTGGCCTCGATGAAGAGCACGTCGCCACCCACCGGGGTCCACGCCAACCCGGTGGCCACGCCCGGCCTCGAGGTCCGGCGCCGCGATTCCGAGTAGAACTTGCGCCGGCCCAGCAGCTCTCGGACGCGCGGCTCGGTGACCATTACCTTGCGCTTCGCCTTCCCCTCCGCGAACTGGCGCGCGACCTTCCGGCATACCGCTCCGATCTCGCGCTCGAGCTGCCGGACGCCGGCCTCGCGGGTGTGGCCGGAGATGATCGCCCTCAGCGCGGTATCGGTGAAGGCGATCCGGCTGGACTTCAAGCCGTTACGCTCGATCTGTCGCGGCACCAGGTATCGCTTGGCGATCTCGAGCTTCTCCGCCTCGGTATAGCCCGCGAGCTGGATCATCTCCATCCGGTCGCGCAGCGGCCCCGGGATCGTCTCCAGCGTGTTGGCGGTGGTGACGAACATGACGTTCGAGAGGTCAAAGGGAAGGTCCAGGTAGTGGTCGCGGAAGCTCCGGTTCTGCTCGGGATCGAGGACCTCGAGCATCGCGCTCGACGGGTCGCCGCGGAAGTCGGCGCCCATCTTGTCGATCTCGTCGATCATGAGTAGGGGATTGTTGGCGCCGGCATCTCGCATGGCGCGGATGATCGTGCCGGGCATCGCGCCGATATAGGTGCGCCGGTGGCCCCGGATCTCGGCCTCGTCGCGGACACCGCCGACGCTGATGCGCTCGAACTTGCGCCCGAGGGCCCTGGCGATCGAGCGCCCGAGCGAGGTCTTGCCCACGCCGGGTGGTCCCACGAACAGGAGAATCGAGCCGCGCGCGTCGGGCTTGAGCGTGCGCACCGCGAGGAACTCGAGGATCCGGTCCTTGACCTGCTCGATGTCATAGTGATCCTCGTCGAGGACCTCGCGCGCGTGCGCGAGATCGAGCTTGTCCTCGGTGGAGATGTTCCACGGAAGGGCCGCGATCCACTCGAGGTATCCGCGCACGACGCCGTACTCGGCCATCGCCGGCTGGAGGCGCTCGAGCCGGGCGAGCTCGCGGTCGACCTGCTTGCGCACGTCTTCGGG
>Ga0302314_10019771_pt1 | contig 11168 bp, 13 predicted proteins | sample III_Palsa_N2_3_FD_200533 | JGI IMG/M metagenome (GOLD analysis project Ga0302314, IMG submission 200533) | Peat permafrost microbial communities from Stordalen Mire near Abisko, Sweden - III_Palsa_N2_3 | ecosystem: Environmental > Terrestrial > Soil > Palsa > Peat permafrost | place: Sweden... | reverse complement strand
CCGCCCTGGCATCGACATCATCGTTTCTCGCCACGGCCCACAACCCCTGGCTGTCGAGCACCACCGCCGGCCACGGGGCAAGCGGCGCCTTCTTCACTCCGCCTCGAACCACTGCGCCAGAACGCGATCGTAGGCTTCCGGTGACGCCGGCCCCGCCTCCCGCTCCATCTGGCCGACGAGCTCGGCTAGGCGTTCCTGCGCGAGCGCCACGTGCAGCAGTTCGTTGATCGACGCCGACAGCGCCCGCCCTCCGAAGTGGGCGCGGATCTCGTCTACCAGCGTCTTATCCAAGGTGATCGAGATTTTTTCCTTTTCCGGAACGGCCGCCGGAGCAAGCGCATTGCGGCCTCGGCCGCGGGGGCCCTCCGCGGCCGGTCTCTTACCAGAACCCGCCATACCAATAATCCTACCGAAAGTAGGATTGTAACGCCACGAGGAGCGGGGCTTTGGTCGGCACGGGCGGCCGTCGGGCAATATTAAATTGGCAACCGATTGCCAGTTCGAGTGTTGTAGAAAAGTTGTCGCTGGCCGCGCTGCGGGCCGGGCCGCCGCCGGTATCGTGGCGTGGTGTGACGGGTATCCAGCCGGAGCTGTGGGTTGACCGGGCGGGGGCGGCGGTCGCGTTCTACCAGGCCGCGTTCGGGGCGACGGTGCTGCACCGGGTGGGCGAGGGCGACGACATCGTCGCCCAGCTCTCCGTCGACGGGGCCGCGTTCTGGGTGGCGGCGGCGGATTCGACGCGGAGACGGTTCAGCCCGGACGGGATCGGCGGCGCGACGGGGCGGACCCTGCTGGTCGTGGACGACCCCGACGCGATGTTCAGCCGGGCGGTCGGCGCCGGGGCCAGCCCGGAGGCTCCGGTCGGCGACGAGCATGGGTGGCGGCTGGGGCGGATCATCGACCCGTTTGGCCATGAATGGGAGATCGGCAGGCCGATCGCCGGGTGGCCGCCGCCAGGCTAATGTCGCGCCTGCGCGGGCGCGACCGCCCGGCGGATGGGGAATCTTGGCCGGGCGGCCTGCCCTGGCTCTTCTTCGATCGGGCGCCGATTACCACTCGTTAGCCGACTCCGGCAGCAGGCCGGCGTCGCTGAGCAGGAGGCGGGCGCGGTCGACGGTGCCCTCGCGCGCGATCAGGTCGTAGTGGGTCGCGGTCAGCCCGCGGACCGAGCTGAAGTCACGCTGGCCGCGGGTCCTGGCATGGGCCAGGTAGCCGAAGGCGGCGCCCCAGCCCGCTCCCAAGGCCGCGCCGGTCACGATGACCGCGAGGAACGGGTGCCCGGAGGTGAACAGCCCGACCAGGATCCCCACCAGCAGGCCCGCCCACAGCCCGCTCAGCGCGCCCGCCCCGGTGGCGCGCGCCCTGGTGAGCCGTCCCGTCACCCGCTCGACGAGCCGGAGGCCCGACCCGACGATGTCGAGGTTCTCGACCGGGAAACCGTCGTCGGAGAGGCGGTCGACCGCGCGCTGGGCGCTCTCATAGTCGTCGAACCGCCCGACGGTGTTCCAGGCGGCGCTGATCGGGTTGAGCACCGGCATTGTGGTTCCTAGCATCGCTGTTCCCTGCCCTTCCTTGGGGTTACACCAACCAGGCTCGGCGATCGCCGTGCAGGGGCGGTCGACGCCGCGTGGAGACCAGGTGGAGACCCAGCCCGGCCGTCTCCATCTGGGCTCCAACGCCCGTCCACGCGGTTTCCCCGCCGGTAGGCCATTAGTTGGAGGAATGGAGATCCGGACGTGAGGTGATCTGATGGCCTGGTTGGCGCTGGCGACGGCCGGGGAGTTCGAGACCGGTTTCGCCGTGTGCCTGAAGCTGAGCCACGGCCTACGGCTCCCGTGGCCGGTGGCGGGGTTCGCGCTCTGCGCGCTGGCGAGCTTCGGGCTGCTGACCGTCGCGCTGCGGGAACTCCTGGTCGGACCCGCCTATGCGGTCTGGACCGGCATCGGCGCGGCCGGCGCCGTGACCTCCACCCTGCCCTCCACCCCGCCCTCCACCTTGGCCGCGACGCCGGCCGTGCAGGCGGCGGATGAGCTCGATCACGCCGCTGAGCGCGATCGAGGCGCCGAACGCCACCGCCAGACCGGCCCAGATGTTGTGCTCGAAGGCGCGGCCGCCGATGCGGCCGATCAGGAACGCGTACAGGGCCCAGATGACGGCGGCGACCGCGGTCGCGGCGACGAATCGCCGGCGCTGATACTCGACGAGCCCGCAGGTGAGGGTGACCGCGGTCCGGCCGCCGGGGATGAAGCGGCAGACGATGATCAGCTGCGGGCCGTATCGCTCGAGCGACCGCTCGGCCCACGCCCGCGTCCGCGTGCCCTTGGGCCCGGCGAAGAACCGGCGCTCGACGGCGGGTCCGAAGCGGCGGCCGAGCAGGTAGCAGAGGTTGTCGCCGAGGAAGGCGCCGGCCGCCGCGCACGCCACCAGCAGGGCGATGCGCGGGTCGGTGCTTCCCGCGGTGGTGACGCCGAGGGTGATGACCGCCGTCTCACTCGGCAGGACCGGGAAGATCGCGTCGAGGGCCGGGATGACCAGCGCGATCAGGTAGGAGAGGACCGAGTCGACCTGGAGGGTCTCCAGCACGCTCACGGGCGGCCTCCCCGCCGCGCGCGCAGCAGGCTGATGCAGACCACGATCAGGCACACGCCGAAGACGATCCATGGCGCCACCACCAGGAGGAAGCTGTCGATCATCGGCCCTGCCCTATGCTGCGGTGCAAGCGGGTATCGCTGTGCGTCACCAGTCCACCCAGGGAGCATGCCCATTCGATGGAGCTGTCATGGTGGCGGTGTGGAGGCGCGTCACGCGACGGCGACGGGAGGCGCAATGGCGGCCACGGTTCTGGTAGTTGAGGACGAGCGCAAGCTGCGCGACTTCATCCGGTCTTACCTGGAAAGAGCCGGTTTTACCGTCCTCTCGACCGGCTCCGGCGCCGAGGCGATCACGATGGCGGCCGACGCCGCGCCCGACCTCGTCGTTCTCGACCTCGGCCTGCCCGACGTGTCGGGCGAGACCGTGGCCAGCGAGCTGCGGGCGATGTCGGCGGTCCCGGTCGTGATGCTGACGGCCAGGGCGGCCGAGGAGGACCGGATCCGCGGGCTCGAGCTCGGCGCCGACGACTACGTGACCAAGCCGTTCAGCCCGCGGGAACTGGTGCTGCGGGTGCAGGCGGTGCTGCGCCGCGGCGGTCCGGCGGCGGCGCAGTCGGGCGTCACCAGCTACGGCGGAGGCGCCCTGGTCATCGATGAGCCCCGTCGCACCGCGACCGTGCGCGGCGCGCCCGTCCAGCTCACGCCGACCGAGTGGGGCATCCTGGTCACGCTGGCGACCGTGCCCGGGCGGGTCTACTCCCGGTTCGAGCTGATCAACAAGGTGCGGGGCTACGAGTTCGACGGGTACGAGCGCACGGTCGACTCGCATGTGAAGAACCTGCGGCGCAAGATCGAGGACGATCCGGCTGACCCGCGGGTGATCGTGACCGTGCTCGGCGGCGGCTATCGGCTCGGCCTGACCCGCGATGGCTGACGGCGCGGGTCCGTCGCCGGGCAGCGGGCAGCCGGGCAGCGGGCAGCCGGGCAGCGGGCAGCCGGGCAGCGGGCAGCGGGGCAGCACGCTCGGGCTGCGGCTGACGCTCGCGTTCCTCGGGGTGTCGCTGGCGGCGGTCGCCCTGCTCGCGGTGCTCGCCGGGGTGTTCTCCGCGGTCGACGTGTCCTCGCTCGGGAACCGGCAGCGGACCGAGCTGGCCAGGGCCTTCGCGGTCGCGGCGGCGGGCTCGTGGAACGCCGACCGAGGCTGGGCCGGGGCCAATCTCAGCCCCGTCCTCGAGGTGGCCGGGCACAGTGGCGTGCAGCTTCAGGTGCGCGACGACGCCGGTCACCCGATCGCGACCACCAGCGGCTTCGCGGCCGGCCAGGAGGCCAACTCGAGCGCGCCCATCGTGGTCAAAGGGCGCCAGGTCGGCACGGTGCAGGTCGGTCTCACCGCGTCCGGGCTCGGCGCCGCCGACAACGTGCTGCGAACCGCGCTGCTGCGAGCCATCGCGGGCACGGCCGGGCTCGCCGCCCTGCTGGCGCTGATCGCCGGCCTCGGCGTGGCCCGGCGCATCACCCGGCCCGTCAACCGGCTGATCAGGGTGACCCGGGCGATGGCGAGCGGCGACCGGTCCGCCCGGGCGGGCCAGGTCAGCGGACCGGGCGAACTGCGCGAGCTCGCCGCCGCCTTCGACCAGATGGCCGACACGCTCGACCGCGAGGACAAGATCCGCCGGGGCCTGGTGGCGAGCGTCGCCCATGAGCTCCGCACGCCGGTGGCCGTGCTCCAGGCCGGGCACGAGGCGCTGCTCGACGGCGTCATCGAGGCCACTGCGGACGAGCTCGGGTCGCTGCGCGATGAGGTCCTGCGGCTCGCCCGCATGGTCGACGACCTGCAGACGATGGCCGCGGCGGACGCGGCCGGGCTGCAGCTGACGCGCGCGCACCGCGATCTGGCCGCGATCGCGGCGGCGGCCGCCGACAGCCTGTCCCGCCAGTTCGAGGCGGCCTCGGTCCGGCTGGACCGCGAGCTCGCCCCGACGCCGGTGGTGGCCGACGAACGCTGGCTGCACCAGGTGGTGACCAACCTGCTCGGCAACGCGCTCAAGTTCACTCCCGCCGACGGCCGGGTCACGGTCCGGACCAGGCAGGACGGGGCCGACGCGGTGCTCACGGTCAGCGACACCGGCGTCGGCATCCCGGCTTCGGAGCTGCCGCATGTGTTCGAGCGGTTCTGGCGCGGCCAGGCCGCGGCCGGCACGTCCGGCAGCGGCATCGGCCTCGCGATCGCGGCGGAGCTAGCCCGGGCGCACGGCGGCACGCTCACCGCCGACAGCCGGCCAGGGAAGGGAACCAGCCTCACCCTCCGGCTGCCGCGCGCCTGACGTCCGCTCCCGTCGGCTTCGCGCTGGTCGGTAGGGTGACCCGGGTGACCAGATCAGCAGGACCGACAACGCGGGTGCTGCTGGTCGGGCTCGGTGCCATCGGTCAGACGCACGCGCAGGCGCTGGAGGCCACGCCGTCGGCCGACGTCGTGGCGGGCGTCGACGTGGACGGGTCGCGGGCGCTGACGTTCCGGGGCGCGGATCGCCCGGTTTACCGCAGCCTGCGCGAGGCCAGCCAGGCGTGCGAGCCCGACCTGGTGGTCATCGCCACGCCGACCGGAACCCACGCGGCTGTCAGCGCGCGGGCCGCGCGGTGGTTTCCCACGGCGCGGCTGCTGGTCGAAAAGCCCGCGGCGGCCACCCTGGCCGACGCCCGGCGCATTCTGTCCGGCATCGGGGGCCGGCAGCCGGTGGAGGTCGCGTATCACACGTCGTTCGCACCCGAGGTTGGGTGGGGCCAGCGGGCTCTCGAGGCCCGCCGCAGCGAGCTCGGCGACCTGGTCTCGGCCGAGATGTTCTTCGCCGACCCGTATTACGACGACTACGAACGGGCGGCGGCCACGCTCGGCGACAGCTGGCTGGACTCCGGCATCAACGCGCTGAGCGTGCTCGCCCGGTTCGCCACCATCGTCAAGCGCGAATCGCTGCGGCCGATCGGCACCGAACGCCAGTCGATCTTCGAGGCGCGCCTCGCCTGCCACGACGGCAGCGCCCCGAACGCGGGCCGGCCCGCCCAGGCGCTGCTGGTGACCAGCTGGCATGCCGCCGACGGGGCGAAAACCACCAGGCTCAGGTACGCGTCCGGCCTCGAACTGCTGATGGACCACACCGCCGTCGCGGCCTACCTGCTCCGTGACGGCCGGGTCGAGGCCGCCTTCGGCGCGGACCGCAGCATCCCCCGCCGCGAACGCCACTACCGTGCCCTCTACCACTGGTGTCTCACCGAAGGCCGGCCCGCGCTGCCTCCCGGAGTCGGCCTGCACCTGCACGAGCTCCTGCTCGGCGGGTGACACGCCGGAAACCGGCAAAGCCAAGCCTGGGCTTCCCCCTGGCGGGGCCTGGCTTTCGGGCGGTCCGGCCTTTGCCGGTCACCTCCACCGCTTCCAGGCCTGGAAGGCTGTGAAGAGTGCGCTGAACACCACGTCGTAGAAGATGAAGGACCCGAGGGTGATACGCCCGGTGACGAGCACCATCACGCAGTCCATCGCGACGAGTACGCAGAGCGTGATCCCGGCCGAGACGGCCACGAATTGCCAGTTGGAGCGCCGCTCGACCCACCCGAACCACCTGTACACAACCCGCCCCCTGTGCGTGCCGATGGTATGTGCTCGGCTGTCTGCCCTGGGCATGTCGGTTAACGCGCGAATGGCGCCCAATCCGCCGCTTTCGGGTGTCACCCCGCGCGTCCGCCAACCGCTCACCTGGTCCGCAGCGATCGCAGATGGCCTAACTTGAACCGCATGACAGGGAGATGGTTGGCCGCCGACGATGACGATGACGATGACGATGAGATCGATGAAGCCCAGCAAGCCGTCCTCGATGTTCTTCGAGCACGGGCGAATTCCGACTCTGGACGCGGTCTGATCATTGGCAGTGTCAGCACAGGAGAACTCGGCCCCCCTGACCGCAGGATTCACATCCGCGGCGATCAACCTGAGACCGGCCAGGGCCTGCCCTGGCCCCTCCATCCGCCATGATCGTGTGACGTTCGGGTCGGCTCGCGCGTCGGCCAGCCGCTCACGGGCGTCAGCGTGTGAGCTTCGGGTCGCGGGGTGCCCCCAGCGGAACACAATCAGGCCTGGCGGGCGGCGGGGCGGCCTGGCGCTGTGGCCAGGGGTTCGCGTGGGTCGGCTGTGGCCCGTGGGACGGGTGGTTAGTGGAGGGTGGCGTTGAGGGAGTTAGTGGCGAGGGCGGTTAGGTCGGTGAGGGTGAGGTCGAGGGCTTCGGCGATCGCCAGGTAGTTGTCGGCGACGTAGCCGCCGAAGTAGGCGGGGTCGTCGGAGTTGAGGGTGACGTTGACGCCCGCGTCGAGCAGGGTCGGCAGCGGGTGGGCGCTGATCGTGGGGACGCAGCGGAGCCGGACGTTGGACAGGGGGCAGACCGTCAGCGGGGTTCGGTCGGCCGCGAGCCGCCGGAGCAGCGCGGGGTCCTCGACGCTGCGGATGCCGTGGTCGACTCGCTCCACGCCGAGCAGGTCGATCGCCTGCCAGACGTAGTCCGGCGGGCCTTCCTCCCCCGCGTGCGCGACGGTGTGAAAACCGAGCCCGCGGGCGGCGTCGAAGACGCGGGCGAAGTCGGCCGGCGGGTAGCCGACCTCGGCCGAGTCGAGTCCGACGGCGAGCAGCTGGGCCGCGTGGGGGGCGAGTTCCTCCAGCGTCTTGGCGGCGTCGTCGGGGCCTCGGTCGCGCAGGAAGCACGGGATCAGCCCGACGTGGGGGCCGCCGGCGGCCGCGCTGCGGTCGGCGGCCGTCCGCAGACCGCCGATGACCTCGGTCAGCGGGACGCCGCGGGACAGGTGCACCTGCGGGTCGAAGAACATCTCGACCCGCGTCACCCCGTCCGCCCGCGCCCGGGCGAGGTAGGCCGAGGCGAGATCGGCGAAGTCCTCGGCCGTCCGCAGCACGGCCATGCACTCGTAGTACAGGCCCAGGAACGAGCCCAGGTCACTGAACGAGTACGCCCCCCGCAGCGCCTCGACGTCCTGGTACGAGAGCGCCACCCCGTTGCGCGCGGCGAGCTCGAACGCGAGCTCGGGCTCCAGCGTCCCCTCGATGTGGAGGTGGAGCTCGGCCTTGGGCAGGGCGATCACCTGCGCGCGGGTGACGGTCACGGGACGGCTGCCTCTCCGGTCGGGTGTCGGGATCAGGCGAGCTTATGGCATGGACGTCACTGGGCTGACCAGGGCTTGCGGGCGGAGGAGAGTCGCACCGGTCCGTTCGATCAAACGATTTTGATCTTGGGGTCGAAAAAGCGGTGCGCCCCCGGGGTGGGGCGCACCGCTCGCCTTGGCGGGAGGGGCGGGAGCATGCTCGGCTAGCTACTGCTGCTGCTCGTTGGGGAGCTGCTGGGGGTGCTGGTGCTCTTCTGGGGGTTCCTGATCACGATCAGGCGTGCGTCGTGGCTGCCGCTGACGACCGGGCCGCCGACGAACACGAGCTCACCCGCGGACAGGGCGCTGCTGGTGGCCTTGGTGCCGTCCTGGCGGACGACCGAGTCGCTGACCAGCGTCCAGTTCCAGGTGGTGCCGTCCTTGGCCCGGACCACGACGTCCTGGCCCGAGACCGACTGGATCGTGCCGCGCTCGAACGCCAGCGTCTTCGGCCCGGCCTTGGTCTCGAAGGTGAACTGGCCGTCGATGCCGCCGAGCCTGCGGAGCCGGACGATCGCGGCGCGCGCATGCCGGGTCTGGGTCGCCGCGGCGCTGGCGGTCGTGCCGCTGCTGCCGCTGGCGGTCGTGGTGGGGGTGGCCGCGGTCGTGAGCGCGTCGTTCAGCACCGCCGCCTGGCCGGTCGGGCCGCCGGTGGCGGCCGCCGCCGGGCTGTTGCTCAGCATCGTCACCGCGCCGAAGGCGGCCCCGCCGACCAGCACGGCCGCGGCGACCCCGCCGGCCACCAGACGGCCTCGGCTGGTGGTGCGGCCGGCCGCGGGGCCGGCGGCACGGGTGGCGCGGTGCGGGGCGGTCGGCTCGTAGCCGGGCTCGTAGCCGGAGTTCATGTCGTTGTTGTTCATGTCACCGAGAATGCCCGGCGGGTCTGGGAAGTCGGCTCGCTAAGTCTGGGAATAAGCCGGGAACTCGCCGCGAGGTTGGGAAGAATGATCATCATGGAATTCGGCGTAGCGATCTTTCCCACCCATGACGCGATCCGGCCCGGCGATGTCGCCCGGCTGGCCGAGGAGCGGGGACACGAGTCGCTGTTCTTCCCCGAGCACACCCACATCCCGGTCGACCACTCGCCCTACCCGGGCGGAGGACCGCTGCCTTACCGCTACGTCCACACGTTCGATCTGTTCGTCGCCCTGACCGCGGCGGCGTCGGCGACCTCGCGGCTGCGGATCGGGTCGGGCGTCTGCCTGGTGATCGAGCGCGACCCGATCACCACCGCCAAGGAGACGGCCAGCGTCGACTATCTGTCGGGCGGGCGGTTCGAGTTCGGCGTCGGCGCGGGCTGGAACCGCGAGGAGATGGCCAACCACGGCACCGATCCGCGCACCCGGATGACGGTGATGCGGGAGCGGGTGGAGGCGATCAAGGCCATCTGGACCACCGACGAGGCGTCGTACGCGGGCGAGTACGTGAACTTCGACCGGATCTGGTCGTGGCCAAAGCCGGCCCAGCGTCCGCACCCGCCCGTGATCGTCGGCGGCGAGGGGCCGACGGTGCTCGACCGAGTGCTGGCGTTCGGGGATGCGTGGATGCCCAACCACGGACCTTCTGACCTCGTCAAGCGGTCGGCGGAGCTGCGGCTGCGAGCCGATCGGCACATCTCCCTGCAGGTCATGGGGGTCCCGGCCGACCCGGCGGTGTTCGAGGCGTACGCGGCCGAGGAGTTCGACCGAGTGGTGCACTGGCTGCCGTCGGCCGGGCGCGGGCCGGTCGAGCGCGCGCTCGACGCCTACGAGTCCGCGATCCTCGAGTTCACCGGCGGGTGACCCCCCGACCGGGGGCATCGGCGCTCCAGGGCGCGCCACGACCCGGTCGCGGGCGCCGTGAGGTGCGTCCGGCATACTGCCGATCATGATCATTGGCGTGGGGCTCGATGCCAGGCTCGGCCTTCCGTTCGACCAGCTCCGGTCGGTCGCGCGGGAGGCGGCGGGGCTGGGGTTCGAGAGCCTGTGGACACCGGCGGGCGCGGTGCCCGATTCATTTCACGTGTGCTCGGCCTGGTCGCAGGACACCTCGCTGCGCACCGGGATCTCCGTTGTCCCGGCGGCGCGGATGTGGACTCCGATGGGTCTGGCGGTCCAGGCGGCCACGCTGGCCCAGCTGTCCTCCGGACGGTTCGTGCTCGGCATTGGCACCGGCGGCTACGGGCCTCGGTTCTGGGCGTCGGTGGGCCTGCCGGACCGCCCGATCGCGATCATGCGCGAGTACGTGGCCGCGATCCGCGGGCTGCTGGCCTGCGAGCAGGTCACGGCCGGGCCGATCATCGCGCGGGCGGGCATGGGCTCGGGCGCTCCCGGGTGGCCGCAGTCCGCCTCGCTCGGGGCGGGCGCCCTGCCCTCGGCGCCGGTGGCGCTGGCCGCGCTCGGCCCGCAGATGCTTCGGCTGGCGGGCGAGATCGCTGACGGCGCGCTGCTCAACTGGGCCACCCCCGAGCGCATCGCGGTCAGCCGGGAGCTGGTCGACGCGGGCGCCGCGCGGGCGGGCCGCGTCCCGGGCTCGGTCCCGCTGACCATGTACATTCGCGTCTGCATCGACGAGGACGTGGCGGCCGCGCGGCGGGCGTTCGGCACCCAGGTGCTCGGCTACGCGATGGGCCACCCCGGTATCCCCCAGAACGAGGGCTACCGAGGCCTGTTCGGCCAGATGGGCTTCGACGCGGAGCTAACTGAGCTGGAAGCACGGCGCGACCGCGGCGCTGCGATGACGGAGCTGGTGGACTCGGCCCCGGACGAGATGCTGCGGGCGGTCGGCTACTACGGCCCGGCCGGCCCGGCGGCGGCCGCGTTCGCCCGGCTCAGCGTCGGGCTGGACGAGGCCATCGTCAGGATCATCGCCGCGCGGCCAGGCCCGGATCCGGTGATCGAGGCCATGGCCGCGCTGACGCCGGGCTTGATCGGCGGGCGCTAGCCGTGCGCTAGCCTTGGGCGGCAGCGGCCACCGGCTGCCATTCTCGCCAGCTGGCCAGCCTCGAGTCGTAGTCGGCGGTCGCGATCCCGAGCGGTGACTCGCCGAGGAAGAGCCGGAGCGGCGGGTTCTCGGTGTCCACCAGCGTGAGGATCGCCTGCCGGGTCGCGGTCGGCTCCCCCGGCTTGGTGAACCGCGCCTTGCGGGACGCGAGCGCCTGCTCGCGCGTCTTGTCGTAGGCGGGCAGCTCAGCCGAGTGCTTGGCCGACGATCCGGACCAGTCGGTCGAGTAGCCGGCCGGCTCGATCAGCGTCACCTTCACACCGAACTCGGCCACTTCCTGCGCGAGGCTCTGGCTGAAGCCCTCGAGCGCCCACTTCGAGGCGTGGTACGCCCCGGTGTTCCTGAACGCGGAGATGCCGCCGATCGACGACACCTGGAGGATGTGCCCGCTGCCCTGCTCGC
>Ga0302314_10019770_pt1 | contig 11168 bp, 10 predicted proteins | sample III_Palsa_N2_3_FD_200533 | JGI IMG/M metagenome (GOLD analysis project Ga0302314, IMG submission 200533) | Peat permafrost microbial communities from Stordalen Mire near Abisko, Sweden - III_Palsa_N2_3 | ecosystem: Environmental > Terrestrial > Soil > Palsa > Peat permafrost | place: Sweden... | reverse complement strand
TGCCGATCCGGTCGGAATCCGGTCCGCCGCCGCCCGGCTCGGGGTGGAACAGGGTATTGGCCTCGAACGCCCAGTTGAGCAGATGGACGCTGTGTTTGGCCCGGCTCATCGCCTCCATGGCCGCATCGAAATAGGCTTCCATGTCGATGAGCAGCGCGGCGCGATCGGCCTTGGCGGTCTTCCAGCGGGTGGCGGCGTCCGAGAGCAGCAAACGCGTTCCGATCAGGTTGGCTGGAGCCGAGGGCGGCGCCGGTGATCGACGCCTGGAAGTCGGCGATCTCTATCGCCGGGGTGAGTACGAAATGCCTAGCTTGCGCCCTCGTTCCTGCCGGCGTCATCGGGCCTGCCGGCGTCATCGGGGCCGGGCTCGTCGATGGGATCGGCCAGCATGCCCTCGTGAGTTTCCTTGAACGCGTCGAGCACCGCCTCCGGATCGGCCGGCTGAGACATGGCCTCGGCCTGCTGATCGACCCGGTCGACCAGCTGCGGATTGTCCCGCCGCATCTCCTCATTGAGAGCGATCAGCTTGGCGACTTTTTGTTCGGTCAGGATCGCCAGCTCAAGGCTAAGCTGTTCGCGCAGCTCGGACAGCTCGTCCTTGCGCCGCTGGCTCATCAGCACCAGGGCGGTGATGTAGATGGCGAGCAGCTCACCGAACCCCTGCAGATGCGGAAAACCCTCCGGGTCGATGCGCCAGCCTATAGAACGTTGCAGCGCCACGTTGAGCGCCATCCAGGCCAGGACGATGATGGTGACGGCGCCGATGAAGGCCGGCCGGGCGACCACGTCCGTCATCCGATCGACCAGCCGTTGCAGCGGCGTGGCGCGGCGGTGGTGCGCCGCGTGCAGCCGCGCGATCGCCTGCACGCTCTGCTCGATGTGAGGCGGCAGGGGCTCGCCTTCGTCCGGCTGGTCCGCTGAATCGCTCATGCCATCCCCTCCAGCCACCAGCCGAAGGCGTCATCCTGCTCGCGGCCCAGACCTGACGCGCGAAGACCCAGCGCGTGAACACCTGACGCGTGAAGTCTGGGCCTGAGCCGGCGGCGGTTTGGCTCAGGCGGCGCGGGCGAGCTGGTAGCTCTGAATCTGAGAAAAGATCGCGGCGACCGCGGCATGGGCCGGAAGATTGTCAGCCGGGATTTCACCCTCGGCATAGATCAAGGCCAGACGGTCGCGGGCGCGGCTCACGCGGCTCTTGATGGTGCCGACCGCGGCGCCGACGATGGCGCTGACCTCTTCATAGGACATCCCGGCGGCGCCGATCAGGATCAGCGCCTCGCGTTGATCCTCCGGCAGCATCGAAAGCGCGCGGCGCAGTTCGTCCAGCTCGATCGTGCTGGTGGGATTGTCCACCGAGACCAGGGTCCGTTCGGCGACTTCGGGATCCAGCGGGGTGGAGCGCCAGGACCGGCGCTTGTCCGAATAGAACAGGTTGCGCAGGATCATGAAGGTCCAGGCCTTCATATTGGTGCCCATCTCAAAGCTTTCCCGGTGCGCCAGGGCCTTGGCCAGGGCGTCCTGAGCCAGGTCGTCGCCCTGGGTGGAGCTGCCGGACAGGGTGCGGCCGAAAGCGCGCAGATGCGGGATCAGGGCGATGAGTTCGGCTTCGAAAGCTTTGTGATTGGACGTCGCTGTGGTCACGGCTGTTCTCCCTGTTCGGGAAGGTAACGCTGTCGACCGCTTATGGCTCCGCTTGTGGAGTCAAGAATCTGAATCGCGTGACTGTGTGTATCGGCTCCAGGAGACGAGTCAGGCTGATCTTGCGGCTGGAGCATCAGGTCCGACCCCACCGCCGGAATGCCCCAGTTGATGGCCTCGATGGCCCGCCGATGCAGCGTCCGCCGGGCAAGCTCCGCCGGTGTATAGGAGCGGGCCTTGGAACGGCTTGGGGCCAGGGTGTCGGACATCGCCGCCTCCGCTTTGAACACCAGCGAAGGGTAGGACTCGGCCCGCGCGGGCCAATCAGGCGAAACCCGGATCGATGGCGTCTAATCCAGACGCCCTGTGCCTATGCCGGGCCCGCGGAAAGCAACGCCGCCGAGGTGGTGACGAAGCCGAGCCCGCGCTCGACATTGTAGAGCGTCGCCTCGGTGCAGAACCCCGGCGAGCGGGTCGCCGCGCAGTCCTCGACGAGCACGCAATCATAGCCCAGGCAATGGGCGTCGAGCAGGGTCGCGTAGACGCATTGATCCAGATTGACGCCGGCGAACAGCAGCGTCTGGACGCGCATATTGCGCAGCACGCTGTCGAGCTCGGTGTCCCAAAACCCGCTCAGGCGGTATTTGTCGATGTGGATGTCGGACGGCGCCGGCTCAAGCCCCGCGATAATCGCCGCATCCTCGCTACCCTTGTCGAGGATCGGCGGGATCGGCCCGCCCTGGCGATGAAACGGATGGATTACGCCCGGCGCCTGATTGAGCTTGTCGGGCCGGTTGCCCCAGTTGACCCAGATCACCGGCACCTGGCGCGCGCGCAGATCGGGCAACAGTCGCTGCAGGGGCGCGATCGGCTGGGCGGTCGGCGCCGCGGACTCCCCGGGCCGCAGGCGACAGAACAGGTCCTGCATGTCGATGACGATCATGGCCGTGGCCGCAAGATCGAGGACTAGATCCTTGCCCCGCGTGGCGATCCGCACCGGCCGACGTTCGCGCTCAGTCCGCGATATGTCGATCGCATCCGGGAGGACGCGCCATTGATTGCCCGCCGCGCTGCCGAGGTTCATGCTGGAGATCCCTTCACCACCCGCGGGAGGCCTGGCGCTCGGCGTTGACCTTTTCGATCTCCACACCGAGCCTGTGCATAAATTGCGCGGCGATCGGAACGCCCGCATCGATGCCGATCCGCACGAGCTGTTCCTTGGCCGCCGGGTCACGCAATCTGGCGGATAGTCTTCCCTGCGCGCCGCTCGCGGCCAACTTTTCCATGGCGGCCCGCACCTCTGGGCCCGCCGCTGGCGGGGCGCCCGGCTGGCCGCCGTTGGCGGCGGGTAGCGCGGCGACCATGTGCGCTACAAAATGGGCCGGCGCCGGACCGTTCATGAATTCGGCCAGAGCCTTTAGGTCGTCCTGCGAGCATAGGCGCGCGAGCGCCCGTCCGACGGACTGTTCGATGGCCGGCTGATCGTAGCGAAACGATTCCAGCACCGACGAGAAGCTCAACTTGATAAGCTCCGGTGGAGCGCCGCTCTTGGTGAATTCCGCCATCGGAAGTTTTGCCACGGCGGCGTTCATGGCGTTCGAAAACGCCGTCCAGGCCTTGTCATCGACGGCGGCATAGGCGCCGTGCACGACAGAAACGCCCAGCGCGGTCGCCTCGGGCGTCGGTGCGTCCTTGGCCGCCGCGTCCCGGCGGGCTTGGTCGACCGTCAGATCTTCGGAAAAGTGCAGGAACATCGGTCCCATGACCATCCAGAGGTAGTCGGCCTTGTAGTCCTTCAGCCACACATTGGCGTTCAAGGTGTCGCTGACGAAATCGCGGCCCGCCTGCGTCTGTTTCAGCTGGAGCAGGGCGGACTGCGCCGCGGCCGGCAGGGGCCTGTGCGCCCTGGCGTCGGCCGCCACAACCGTTTCGGTCATCTCCTTGGCCATCGGGCTGTTGGTCGGACTCGGTGGAAGGGAGATCGTGGGCCGTTCGTGCGCATAGACCTGGGCGGCGTATTGTCCACCAGGGCTGTTCATGAACTTCGCCCCCGCGCGTAGTTCCTCAATCGAGAGATGCTCAGCCAGCGCGTGGCTCAGCAAGGCCTCCATGCGCGGTTTGCAGTCGGCCGCCGCCGCGAACATGGCGTGGCGCCCGGCTTCGATCCATCCCGGAACACGCTCGGTCACAGCCGGGTCGTTGAAGGGCGCTCTGTGAAACGCCTCGGACTTGAAGATCGGCATGTTGGCCATAGCGTCGAATTGCGAAGGAAGGTCAGCCAGCGCCGACTCGACATAGCCGTCCGCGATGACGGCCCCGAGTTGCAGGGCTTCCGGCGTGGACGCCGGACGCATCGGACCGGCCGCGGGCTCGCTGGCCAGCGGCGGCGCCAAGGGACCGGCAGGCGATTGTGCGGCGGCGCCAGCCCCCAGCATCAGCGCCGCGGCAAGCGCGCCCGCCCCGGCCACGACGCGGGCGCGCCGGTGTCCAAGAATCTCGGTCATTGCATCCCCCTCGCGCACGACGTGAGCCGTAGCGCCCGCAACCTATGCCGGGCTCCAAAGTGACGCTAGTAGGGTGCGCCCGATCAATCGCGTCGGACCTCGCGGGCCTCGTCGTCCGCTCACGGCCGCCCGAACATCAGCTTGCGGTAGTCGTCCGTCGCGAACGGCAGCGCCTCCACGGGGGCGCCGTCGGTGACGTCCAGCTCGACCTGACGCTCGCCCTTGACCAGGTCCTCATAGGCGCGGTCGAGCACCATGGTCCCGTGGCCGGGCAGCAGCACGTTCCACTGGAAGAAGGCGCCGACCTTCTCCAGCTTCTTGAGCGAGGCCAGGTAGGCGACATTGTCCGCGAACGGACTCCCCTGCGCGCCAAGCCGATAGTCGAACAATATGGTGTCGCCGCCGAACAATATGGTCTTGCCGGCGACCTGGAGCATATAGCAGGTCGAGCCCTCGGTATGGCCCGGCGTGTGGATGGCCAGGAAGGTCTTGTTCCCCAGCACCAGCCGCTCGCCGTCATCCACCGGCCAATCGACGTGCAGGGTCGGATAGTGGGCCTGCTGATCGAGCGGCAGGGCGAATTTGGCCGTCACCTCCGTGCCCTTTTCCACCGCGCCGACGTCGTCGCGGCCAATCAGGATCTTGGCGCCCAGGCGCTGGAAATGGGCGTCGGCCATGGCGTGGTCATAGTGGGCGTGGGTGTTGATCACCCACTTGATGTCCTTGGGCGAAAAGCCCAGGGCCGCGACCTTTGTCAGGATCGAACCGACATTGCTTTCCAGGCCCGGGTCGATCAGCACCAGCTGGCCTGGTCCCGCGTCGATCAGATAGGCCAGGTTGGGCTCGGTGTTGACCAGATAGACATCCGGCATGATCCGCGAGGGCGACGGGATTTGCTCGGGGATCGGTGCGACGTCCAGCCCGAACCGCTTGAACTGGGCGCCGATCGCGGCCTCGGTCGGCCAGCGCTCATTGATCGGCAGCCGCTTGGCCAACTCGCGCCGCCGCCAGGTATAGGCGTCATAGATCACCGTCTGGCCCTCTTCCGTCTTCTGAGTCGCCAGTGTCGTGCGGGCCTGTTCCACGGAAGCCGGCAGCGAGGGCGAGGGCGCGTCCACGGCGTCGGCCATGGTTGCGGCGCCAAGCGCAAGAAGTCCGGCGACAGCGGCGATTTTCATCTTGGTTTCCCTGCGCGGCGGCGCCCAGCCGTTGGACTCGAATTGGCGATATAGGCCGCGAAATGGCCCTGGGTCTCAATCGCAAAGTACGCAGGCGAACAATGGCGCGCGGCGCCTTGCTCGCGGGACCGTCGGCCCTAAGGTGCCCCGGTGCGTGGGGACAGGGCATGGCGACAGTCGATGGCGTTGAGCGCGAGGTGCTGGCGCCTGCCGTGCGGTGGCGCATCATGCTGATCGGCGGCGCCATCTATATGCTGATCAACCTCGCGGCCCCGTTCAACGGCCTGGTCGGCATCCCCGTCACCTTCTTCCTGAAGAACCGCCTGCACCTGACCTCGAGCCAGGTGGCGCTGTTCAATCTGTGGATCAGTATCCCGATCATCGTCGGCTTCATTTCCGGCTTCCTGCGCGATCGCTGGAGTCCGTTCGGCATGGGCGACCGGGGGCATCTGCTGATTTTTGGCGGCGCCTCGGCGGCGGTCTATGCGGCGATGGCCTTCATCAACCCTACCTACGCGGTCCTGCTCGCCGGTATCTTCCTGGTCATGGCCGTGTCCCAGACCGCGCTTAGCGCCGCCGCCGGCCTGACCTCCGCCATCGGCCAGCAGCACGCCATGGCCGGCCAAATGAGCACCACCCTGGCGATCGCCACCTCCTTTCCGGCCTTCGCCGCCTATCTCATCGGCGGCGCGCTCAGCGGCTTCATCGAGGGCAAGGACGCGGCCACGGCGGCGCGAATCCTGTTCCTGGCCGCCGCCGCCATCATGGTCCTGGTCGCGGTATTCGGCGCCCTGGGCCCGAGGCAGCTGTTCGACGCCGCCCGGCAGGAGCGCGGCGCCAACACCGCCCTGGCCGACATCAAGCGGCTGTTGCGCCACTGGCCCATCTATCCGGTGCTGGTGATCCAGATCCTCTGGCAGTTCGCACCGGCCATGGGGGTGGTGCTGCAGTTCCACATGTCCAACACCCTGCACGCCACGGACGCCCAATGGGGCGAGTGGAACGCGATCTTCTCGGTGTCCTTCCTGCCGGTCTACCTGCTCTACGGCTGGCTCTGCCAGCGGGTGAAGCTGGGCTGGCTGCTCTGGGCCGGGGCGGTGATCACCGTCTTCCAGATGGTCCCGCTGCTGTTCATTCATACCGCGACCGGCGCCTTGATCGCCGCCGCGCCCATGGGGGCGATGGGCGCCATCGCTGTCGTGGCCCTGACCGATCTGGCCATCCGCTCCTGCCCGCCAGGCCTGCAGGGGACGATGATGATGCTCTACGCCGGCGCCTACTGGATCGGCCTGCGCATCGGCGACATCTGGGGGACCAACCTGTACGACCGGCACGGCGGCTTCGTCACCGCGACCTTCGCCACCATCGGCGTCTACGCCCTGGTCCTGCCGGTGCTGCTGCTCGTGCCGAGACGGTTGCTGGCGACCAAGGACGGCGAGCACGTCGCGGTTTAGGGGGCGTCCTCCTTACCTCCCCCGCGTAGCGGCGGGAGGTAGGTTCACGCCGCCAACCGAAACGCCGCGCCCTCGTGGTTCAGCAGCCAGCGCTTGCGCTCGATCCCGCCGCCATAGCCGGTCAGCGAGCCGTTGGCGCCGATTACCCGGTGACACGGCACGATCAGCCCGACCGGGTTGGCGCCATTGGCCAGGCCCACCGCCCGCACCGCCTTGGGCAGGCCGATCCGTGCGGCAAGCTGGCCATAGCTCTCGGTCCGGCCGGCGGGAATGTCCCTCAGCGCCGCCCAGACCGTGCGTTGAAACGCCGTGCCGCCGGTCGCGACCTCGATCGTGTCAATGCTGGCCAGGTCGCCACCGAAATAGGCGGTCAGCGCCGTCCGCAGATGTTCCGGTGCGCGGGCGGCCCCGGGCGTTACGGCGCCATAGTGGCGCGCCAGCAGGCGCTGCATCCGCGCCTCATAGCCGGCCCAGTCGAACACCCTCAGGGCGCCGGCGGCGTCCCACATCACCAAGGCCTCCCCGGCGGCCGTGGGAATGCTGTCAAAGGAAAGGCCCTCAGGCGGCTTGGCGGTCGGCATCGCGCTTCTCCTTCGGCGATTTGGCTGATTTCACAGGATAGGTTTCGGACGCCCACAGATGCTGGGCCGCATAGGCGCGCCAGGGGCGCCAGGTTTCGGCGCGGGCCAGCAGCTCGGCGGCGTTGGGGCGAACCCCATCCGCGTCGGCCATCGCCCGCATCAGGCCGATGTCGGCGGCGGGGAAGGCGTCCGGCTCGCGCAGCTGGCGCATGGCGATATATTGCGCCGTCCACTCTCCGATGCCGGCGAGGCTCTTCAGCGTGGTGATCGCCTCCTCCAGGCTGCCGCGTGGCGCGACCAGGCTGGGGTCGGCGGCGACCGCGCTGGCCAGGGACGACAGGGCCGAGGATCGCGCGCGCGGCATGGGCAGGCCGGACAGGTCGGCGGATGCAAGCTGCTCGGCGCTGGGGAAGACATGGGTGAGGCCGTCGAAGTCGGGCCAGGTCTCGGGTAGGGCCTCGCCATAATCCCGCGTCAGCCGGCCCGCCAGGACGATGGCCGCCGGGACGGTGATCTGCTGGCCCAGCACCGCGCGGACGGCCAGCTCGAACCCGTCCCACGCCCCTGGTACGCGCAGGCCAAGCCGCGCGGCGACCAGGGGCGCCAGGGTCGGGTCCTGGGAAAGATGGGCGCCGATGGTCACCGGGTCGGCGGCCAGGTCGAACACCCGCCGCACCCGGGCGATGATCGCCGGCAGGGCCGTCAGGTCCGGGAAACGCACCGTGACGCTGAGCTTGTCGGCGTCTGTCGTCCGTACACTGATCATACCCCGGCCCGCGCCGATTGCGATGGTGCGCGCATAGACCCCGTCCCTGACCGTCTCGACGCCGGGGATGGCGCGCAGCGACAGGAAGGCCAGCATCGCGCCCCAGTCATAGGGCGCGCGATACGACAGCTTCAGTGTCACCGCGCCGGCGGCGGCCTGCTCCGGCTTGCTGGAGCGCCTAAGAGCGCTGGGCGCGCGGTCATAGAGGGTCTGGAAGGTCTCGTTGAACCGGCGCACGCTGCCGAAGCCCGACGCCATCGCCACCTCGACCATCGGCAGCTGGGTCTCGTGGATCAGCTGTTTGGCCAGGAGCACCCGCCGGGTCTGCGCCACCGCGATCGGCGAGGCGCCCAGGTGTTGGCGGAACAGGCGGCGCAGCTGCCGTTCGCCAACGCCGAGCCGCGTGGCCAGGGCGTCCACATCGGCCTCGTCCAAGGCCCCTGCCTCGATCAGGTTCAGCGCCCGCGAGACGGTGTTGGACGTGCCGCGCCAGGCGCCGAGATCCGGCGAGGTCTCAGGCCGGCACCGCAGGCAGGGCCGAAATCCCGCCTCTTGCGCGGCCGCGGCCGTGGGATAGAAGGTGATGTTCTCCAGCTTCGGCGTCCGCGCCGGACAGATCGGCCGGCAGTAGATGCCGGTGGTCTTCACCCCGGTGAAGAAGCGGCCATCAAACCGGGCGTCGCGGGTCTGTAGCGCGCGATAACAAGCGTCATGATCCAGGTCCATAGTCGGCAATATGAGACCGGCCCGGCTTTAAGTCTCGCGGTTTTCGGACATGACCGTTGGTGATCGGTGTCTGCTCGCCTGAGATTTAGGCGTCCTGCGTACAACGCCTGATTTCGGAACGAGCCGAAAGGCCTCAAACAGGTTGCCGCTACGGAATTTGCGCGACCAAAGCCGATTTTGGGCGACATGTACCGACGGTCAGGCGGTCGGGGGACAGCGGGGCGCAAAGATGAATGCGATCGAATCCGTAAGGCGGCTCTTGTTTAAACAGCGTCGCCGCATCGGCTGGCAAGGCCAGGGCGGCGAGCCCAGTCCCGCGGTGATCGGCGCCCTGGTCGCGCTGGTCATGGGCGGCGCCTACGTGGCTGTCGTCATGTTCGGCCACAAGGGCTGAATCGACCCTCTGGGCCGGCCCGCGCAGCCATTTTCAATGCACTAATCTTCACCGTTCCCTCGCCCCCCGGGGACGCGCCGCTGCGCGGCCCGCCCGAGGGCAGGCTCTTGTGGCGAGGCCCATGCTCAGGTCTGCATCACGCCCAGACGATCGGCCCGCGCTTCACCCTCGCCCGGCAGGTCGTCGAACGAGCCGTGGCTTGAGGCATAGAGCTTTGCATAGAGCCCGGCCTTGGCCATCAACGCGTCGTGCGGCCCCTGTTCGACGATCTGGCCTTGCTGCAGCACGATGATCTCGTCGGCGTCGCGCACCGTCGCCAGCCGGTGGGCGATCACCAGGCATGTGCGGCCCTCGAACAATACCTTCAGCGCCCGCTGAATCTCCAGTTCGGTGAAGCTGTCGATATTGGCGGTGGCCTCGTCCAAGATCAGGATCTTAGGGTCGGCGACCAGGGCGCGGGCGAAGGACAACAGCTGCCGCTGGCCCACCGAGATGTTGCGGCCCCGCTGGCCGAGCGGGGTGTCGTAGCCCTCGGGCAGGCGGACGATGAAGTCGTGAGCACGAACGGCCTTGGCCGCCGCCACCACCTGCTCGTGGGTCGCGCCGGTGGTCGAATAGCGGATGTTTTCCTCGATGGTGCCGGAGAACAGGAAGGGCTCCTGCAGCACCATGCCGATGGTCTGGCCCAGGCTTTCCAGGGTCACGTCGCGCACGTCGTGGCCGCCCACCAGCACCCGGCCCTGGTCGACCTCATAGAAGCGCCGCACCAGGGAGATGATGCTGGTCTTGCCCGAGCCGGTCGGTCCCACCAGGGCCACCACCTGGCGCGGCTTCACCTTCAGCGAGACGTCGTTCAGCACCGGCCGCGCCGGATCGTAGCCGAAGGTGACGTGATCCAGCTCGACGGTGGAATCCTCGCCCGTGAGCACCACCGCGTCCGGCTTGTTAACGATGGTCACCGGCACGTCGAGCATCTCGAAGATGCGGTGACCGGCCGCCATGGCCCGCTGCATCACAGTGTACTGCATCGACAGCATCCGCACCGGCTCGAAGAAGCGCTGGACGTAGAAGACATAGGCGACCATGGCGCCGATGGTCAGCTGGCTGTGCACCACCTGCTCACCGCCTACGACGATGATCATCGCCATCGCAAGGCCGGTCAGGATGTCCACGGTGGGCGTCATCAGCTGGGCCAGGAAGGCGGACTCCACCTGGGCGTCCATATTCTCCCGGGCCTTCTCCTCATAGAGTTCGAAGTTCATCGCCTCGCGCCGGGTCTCCTGCACGGTGCGCACGCCGTTGATGTTCTCGGCCAAAGCCCCATTCGCAATCGAGGAGGCGTCGCGGGCGCGGCGGAAGGTGGTCTTCGAGAAGGGCAGCCAGACGGAGCGGATGCCGATCAGAGCCGGCAGCACCAGCATGGTCAGCAGGCCCAGCTTCCAGTTCATCACCAGCAGGATGACCACCGTGCCGGTCAGCACCGCCAGGTCGCCCAGCGTGCCGGTGGAGCTTTCCAGGAACTCCTGCAGGGCGTTCACGTCGCCCTGCAGCCGGCTCATCACCCGCCCGACATGGGTCTTGTCGAGGAAGGACAGGGAGACCGACTGGAAGTGGGCGAACATGGCCCGGCGCACATCGAAGATCACCTTCTGCGCCAGCCGGGTGCTCATCCACTGATCGAGGAAGGAGGTGATGGCGTTCAAGACCACGGCGGCGAAGAAGACGTCCACGACCTGATCCACCGCCTGCCCGCCGCCCTTGGCGGTGGTGGCGACCGTTACGGCCCGGCCGATCATGATCGGCAGCGACAAGGCGGTCGCCGCCGACGCCAGCACCGCCAGCTGCGCCCCGAACAGGAACACCCGGTGGGGTTTGAGGAAGACGAAGAACCGCCGCAAAATCCGCGTGTCGAACGACATGAAGATTT
>Ga0302314_10019769_pt1 | contig 11169 bp, 12 predicted proteins | sample III_Palsa_N2_3_FD_200533 | JGI IMG/M metagenome (GOLD analysis project Ga0302314, IMG submission 200533) | Peat permafrost microbial communities from Stordalen Mire near Abisko, Sweden - III_Palsa_N2_3 | ecosystem: Environmental > Terrestrial > Soil > Palsa > Peat permafrost | place: Sweden... | reverse complement strand
CCCGGCCTGCCCAGCAGCTCGAAAGCATTCTCCATATAGATAGGAGCTTTGCCAACGCTGGCCGGGCCAACAAGATTTGCCGTACGTCCACCGTTCGGCAGCTTGACGCGCTGCGTTGAGTTCGTCCAGCAAGGCTCTGCCATCTTGATCTCTGTACCGTGGATCGACGCAACAGGGCAACGTGGCTCCGTCCAGGAACCAATCCCGGCAGAGGGCTCACTCCATATCGCGTTGCCGCCGGTATACACAAACTCAAGATCCTCCGGCCTGCGCAAGCGGCCCAGAAGACCGCTATCCTCGATATATCCGGTTCTGGTCATGGTCAGAGCAACGGGGATGCGGCCTGACGTACGCGTAGCCCGCACTCCATCAACATAGATCTGGCGAGGAGCCTGCAACCCCGCAGGAAAGGTCGCGGACCACAGGTTGCGTTCACGGTTGGCGACCTTCCAGCCGTTGATCCGAACACCTCCACTTATCGTGACCGGATCAGACGCATGCGCACGAAGTGTAAGTCCGGAATCGGCTGCAGTAAGTGCAAGAGCACCAGAGAGCCGATAGTCCCCTCCGCGAAGCTCGACGATGTGTTCCGAGGTAGACCGCGCAAGCTCAATCGCGCGATTCACCGAAGCAACCGGCGCGGAAGCCGTCCCGGCGGCATGATCGTTGCCATTCGGCGCCGCATAGATAATTTGCGCGGTCGAAGCATTCGCGTGCAACAACAGCAGTCCAGCAGTTGCAAGGCAAAGGACGAAGTGTATGTAGCGGGCTTGTCGTGACATAAGGCTCCATGGTGCTCGCGACCAAGGTCAATCTCACTGCCAAACAACTGGCAGGAGATGCCTCGCCGCAGAGGTTCTATTCGGGAACAAGATGATGATGCGTGTTGGGATTGAAGTTGAAGTGAAATTGCCCATTGCTCGGCGTGATATCGACAGCAGGAATCCCCTGCGGTCGAACCCACAACCACACTCTTTCAGCGTTGCGTGCCGCAAAGAAAAAGACGATTTGATCCGTACAAATACACGTCATGGCGTTTCTCAAATAAAAACTATATTTCATAAGTGACAACCTTGCCTACACCCCCAACACCAGTACGTTGGCAATCATCGCTCGTGTGGCAACAAAATCGCACTCCGCAACTCGCAGTTTCCAAGACGCAACTCGCTCCTCCATAGCTGTTCGCCACTAGAACCCAGCAGAGCCCCGCCCTCCGTCTGTCAGTTTCAACAGTTACTGCACTGGCAAAGAGGGCGATACCCTAAGCCCGTTCTATAGCAATCAACGATCCCGTGTATCACGACCCTTTCGCAAGTCCCCACAGCCTCGGAGGTGCCTTCTGAACCCACGTTTGCGTATAAGTCTCCTGCTCACCACTGCGCTTACCGCGGCCATATCCCTCTCCGGTTCGTCAGCCTTCGCCCAACAGACCGGCCACTACCTACAGGGGCTCACGGGGCTGGAAAACGGTTCCACGACACCCCCCGGCCTCTTCGTCACTTATCTGCCATACGTGTACCGCGTCGATGCTCTGAAGGGTCCCGAAGGCAACACCCTGCTCAAGCCGGACATCAACGTCGTCGCCCACAATAACCTTTTCTCCGTCACCACGGAACACAAAATTCTCGGCGCGCTCTACGGTCTTGAAGTCCTCATCCCAGTCGTCAATACCCGCTTCGACGCCAACCTCTTCAACATCTCCTCCCAGACCGCCGGCGTATCCGACGTCTTCTTCGCCCCCGTTGTCCTCGGCTGGGAAAAAGGCAAGTTCAACTACCTCCTCAACTACGGCTTCTACGCTCCGGTCGGCGACTTCGATCCCTCGTCCTCCCAGAACCCCGGCCTCGGTTTTTGGGAGCATCAAATTCAGGCTGGCACAACCTACGCCATCGACAAACGAAAGCTCTGGAACGCCTCACTCCTCACCACCTGGGAGATCAACCAAAGCAAAACCGGCCTCGACCTCAAGCCCGGCCCCATGTTCAACGGCGAATACAGCTTCGGTCGCCGCTTCGACAAGTACAAGATGAACGCCGGCGTCGTCGGCTACACCTACCACAAGCTCTCACCCGACTCAGGAACCGGCGTCAACCCTCTGGTCGCCGGAAACCTCGACCGCTCCTTCGGCATCGGCCCTGAGTGGAAGTACACCAACCTCAACTGGCATCTTGGCTTCGACGTCCGCTATGAATCCCAGTTCGGCGTTCAGTCCAAAACCTCCGGCAACGTCTTCGTCTTCGGCCTAACCTTCCTCAGCCTCACCCCTCCACCCCACAAATAAAAAAGCCCTCGCAAGAGGGCTTCTTCAACTACAAACCGAAGCTTTCGCTGAATAGAAGCTTTCGCTTCCAGGTACCCCAAGGCTTCAGCCTTGGGTCTCATAGCGCGGCAAAAATGTGGGCTTTAGCCCGTGGGGTATGCCTTCCTATCCCGCAGAACCCATTCACCAGTGCAAGCATTCCTCAGACGCTACATGGCCCTACGAAACTGAAACCCGTCCGCTACTGCACCTTGCTACGCGACGCCAACCCAGCATACTTCACCGCACAGGCAATCGCATTCTGTGCCGACAACTTCAGGTTATCCGCCGCAATCCAAAGCCAGAACCCAGCCACGCCATCTCTTTCTTCCCGAACCCCCACCAGAATCTGCCCCTGCTCGGTCGCCGTCAGATTACTTGGTCCTGGCTCCTCGGCTTCCACGCTCACAATCCCACCCCGCAGCGCATCTTCCACATCCACGCGGCTAATCGCATCTTCCATCTCCATAAACACCGACGCCGTATAGCCGTTGAACACCGGCGCCTGCAGCAACTGCAACGCCAACGCACGCGAGCTTTTCTCTCCCGCAACCGCCCGCACATCGCGGCGAATACGAGCAGCAATCGCAGCCAGGTTCACCTTAGCCGCCGCACCCAGCGACGCCTCCAGATTGAACGCCACCTGCGTATCGTAAATATCTTTCAACACCGGTTGGAAAGAAAGCAACGCAACCGTCTGCTTATGCAACTCATCCAACCCCGCGCTTCCCTGCTGCGAAGCCGGCTCCATCACCGTCGCAGCCGCACGCGCCTCGCTCCACTTCGCCCGCAGCCGCGTCATCACCAGCGACAACATCACCGCCGCCGGATGCGCTGGCACAATCACCTTCGTCGTCACAGCAGCCTCAAGACCATCCACCCACGGAGAAGCCACAACAACCCCAGCCTCACCCTCCAACGCCCCAACCGCGTCGATCACAACCGCACCAGCAGCCTGCGCTTCTTTCCAATGCGTCTTCGTCGTCGCAACGTCATCGCTAAGCGATGCACCTGCAAAGAAGACAACGTCCATCCCATCAAACGCACCCGGCTCGATCGTCTGTATCAAAATCGCTTCATCGCCTGCCGAGGTAATCTGCACAACAGACTCGCCCTCATCCGGCAGCTTCGCATCCAGCAGCTTCAAATCCCACACCAGCGTCAACGACGCATTCAGCTCATTCGCCAGCTCTTTACCAAGCAACGAAGACGCCCCAACAATTGCCGCACGCACAATTTTTCCAGCCATAATCTCTCTCCTGCAACGCGCTCTTCAGCGCAAATATTCTTCGCTCTTCGGATTAGCGTGGGGCTTTAGCCCCACGAAAAACCTTACACAATCCAAGAGGGCTTTAGCCCTGGGCCTTCGCCTGTTGTCGAACAAACTCCTAAGCCAGCGACCTGCGTCCCCACGAGTAAGCCAGCCGCGCCAGCACACCAGACAGCAAATAAGCCATCGCGATAATGATCAACGCATACTGCGAAAACCACACCACCAGCGCCAGCACAACCACCATCAACAGAACCCCGCGCACTGGCTGCCGCTCGGCAAAGTTCAACTCCTTGCCACTCCAGAACCGCCAACTGCTCACCATCAAAAATCCCGTGAACGCTATCAGTGCGAGCCATACCGCCGAAAGCCACAACTCATGAATCGGCGAACCCTGTTCGAAGTGAACGACCGCCGCCACCACGCCCGCGCCCGCTGGAATCGGCATCCCTACAAAGTACTTCCGTCCCGGCCTTCCAGGATTACGCGGCTGCGGGTTCACGCTAATGTTAAACCGCGCCAACCGGCACGCGCCCGAGATCAGAAACAGGAAGCAGATCACAAGACCAAGCCCCTGCAGTTTGTCCTCCAGCAGCGGAAACCCCGAAGGCACCACAGCCTGAACGCCCCACAGATAAGCCAGCAACGCCGGCGCAACGCCAAATGTAATCACATCCGCCAGCGAGTCAAACTCCTTGCCAAAGTCGCTGGAGGTATCCGTCATCCGCGCAACGCGTCCATCGAGCCCGTCAAACATCACCGCAAAGCCAATCGCCAACGCAGCGCGATTGAACCCGCGCGTATCTCCGCTCGCGCCGGCAATGCTTTGCACCATCGCATAAAACCCTGCAGCGATGTTGCCTGCCGTAAACAGCGAAGGCAGCACATACATGCCACGCCTCGGATGCTTACGCACTTGCGTCACGTCGAACTCGTCGGCCATTAGACCTGTCCACCCGGCAAAATCCCATCAGGCATCGACGCAAGAATGGAGCTTCCACCCTTGACCCTCTGCCCTTTTTTCACCTGTAGCTTGGCTTCCGCCGGGATCAAAACATCCACTCGCGATCCAAACTTGATCAAACCCATCCGCTGCCCACGCTCCACCCGGTCGCCTGCCTTCAAATTGCAAACAATCCGTCGAGCCAGCAATCCGGCAATCTGCTTAAAGCTCACCGAGTACCCACCAGCATTAATCGTCACCAGCGTCTGCTCGTTATGCACCGCAGACTCAGGACGCATCGCATTCAGAAACTGCCCTTCGCGATACTCCACCAGCTCTACCGTGCCACCTACCGGAACGCGGTTCACATGAACATCAAACACGTTCAGGAAGATCGTGATGCGCAAGCGTCCACCGGCAGCGGTCTCAATCCACTCAGCCTCTTCCACCTTGCCATCCGCGGGCGAAACAATCAGTCCCTCGCCGGCAGGCACCTTACGCGAAGGGTCCCGAAAGAACCACACAAAAAACATAGCCAGCAGCACAGGAACAGCCGCAAGACCGGCAATCTCCGTGAAGTGCCAAACAATAGCCGCTACTACCAGCAGCGCCAGCCCATAAAAAATTCCATCGCGAACCATAGCGTTCCATTATAAAGCGGCGAGGTGTCAACGCGGCTTCAATCACACCAGAGAAAGCGACATCAGCACAGCATCCTCCGGCGGATTGGAGTAATACTTCGCACGAATCCCATTCTCCTCAAACCCCAGCCTCTTATAAAGCTCCCGCGCCGCCTCATTCCTCACCCTCACCTCAAGCTGCACCCGTTCCGCTCCCTGTTCCTTCGCCCAACCCCGCATCGCCAGGCTCAACGCCATCCCCACACCCTGCCGCCGGTATTCCATCCCAACAACAATGCTCTCCAGCTCCGCCTCCTCCATCACCACGGCCACAGCAACAAACCCGGCAACTCGCCCCTTCACCTCCGCCACAAACAACGCACGCCGCGGCCACCACGTAGCATCATCTCCCTGCAAAATCTCCACATACCGTTCCCGCGTCCAATGCGGAGACTCTCGAGCCTCCACATCCACCCGCAGAATCTCATCCACATCCGCCAACTCCGCCCGGCGCACCCTCATCCCGCAGACTCCGCAACAACCTTCGGCTTCGCATAAATCTGTTGCTCGCTCCGCACATAGTTCGCATCCACCATCGCCGCATCCACCGCCCCGCTCTGCAGATCACGCAACACCAACGGCAACGCATCTTCCACCGACACCGTAACCAACGAAGGCCGCAACTCCGCAAGCATCTCCACCAGCTTCTCTTCCGCGATCACGACCTCCCCACCCCCCGCAAGCCCTCGCAGATCCTCCATCCCACACAACACCTCACGCGACTCCGCCCCAACCACGCGTACATAAAACTCACCCCGCCCCGCATTCAAAACAGCAACACCCACCTCCATCTTCGCCGCCCCAGCCAGGGCCTCCAACCGCGACACACCAATCAACCGAATCCCCGCCGCCTCACACAATCCCTTCGCTGCGGCCAGCCCCACCCGCACTCCCGTAAACGACCCCGGCCCGGTCACCACGCCAATCCCATCCAACTCCGCCAACACCCAACCCTTAGCCCGCAGCAACTCCCCAATCGCCGGCAACAACGCAGAAGAAGACCCACGCGCGGGCAAGCGCTCCACCGCAACAATCGCCGCGCCGTCACTCAGCGCAACGCTGCCTTCATCCCCGCACGTATCAATCAGCAATACCCGCACATCATCTCCCTCATCGCAAGTTCGAGCATACCGCGACACCCCTTTCATCCGCTGCCTTTGCTCTTTAGTTGTCATTCCCAAAGGGAATCTGCTCTTGCCTTTCTTTCTGTCATTCCCGCAGGCAATCTGCTTCTCCCCCATCCCCGCAAGAAATGGGTGCCCCGTTCATGACAGTTCCATCGTCATGAGCGGGAAGTAAGACCTCAAAGGGCCAGCTCGCTCTTGCCTTACTTTGCGAAACTTCGCTCTTAAACTTTGCGAACTTTGCGTCAAGGCCGTTGCTCTTGCCTTTGCTCTTCCTTCTCCCAACCCCAACCACAAAAAGAAAAAGGCGGCCGCTTTCACGACCGCCTCTGCCAACCAACAGCATTACTCCGCCGCAGCCAGGACTTCTTCGCGCACTTCTTCATCCTGCACAGCTTCAATCACCGTCTTCGGCAACGCAACCGCGAGCACATCTTCAATCCGCGAAGCATAGTGGATCGTCACGCCATTCACCTGGTCTGCCGTCAGATCTTCCTCAACGTTCGTCTTCACATCGATCGGAAGAATCACATCGCGAACACCTGCCCGTTTCGCCGCAAGGAACTTCTCCTTGATGCCGCCAACCGGCAGCACATTCCCGCTCAGCGTGATCTCTCCAGTCATCGCCAGCAGCGGACGAATCGGTTTCTCCGTCAGCAAGCTCACCAGTGCAGTCGCCATCGTCACGCCTGCGCTCGGCCCGTCCTTCGGAATCGCACCAGCCGGCACATGAATATGCAGATCGATGTCCTTCAGCACATCTTCATCCAGGCCCAGCGAACTCGCGTTCGACCGCACCCATGTCAGCGCTGCCTGCATCGACTCCTTCATCACGTCGCCAATCTGGCCCGTCATCGTAAAGCCGCCCTTGCCCTTCATCTTGTTAGCTTCGATGAACAACACATCACCGCCAGCAGGAGTCCACGCAAGACCTACCGCAACACCCGGCCTCTTCGTCCGTTCCGCAATCTCCGTATCCACGCGCACCTTAATGCCGCCCAGGTACTCGTTCACGATCGCCGGCGTAACAATCAGCTTCTCCGTCAGACCCTCAGCAACCTTGCGAGCCGTCTTCCGGCACACCGTGCCAATCAACTGCTCCAGCCTCCGAACGCCGGCCTCACGCGTGTAGTGCCGCGCAATCAACCCAACGCTCTCGGTCGGAAACTCGATCTGTCCGTCCTCCAGGCCGTTCTCCTTGATCTGCCGCGGAATCAAATACCGTTCGGCAATGTTGACCTTCTCTTCCTCGGTATAACCCGTGAGTTCGATGATCTCCATACGATCAAGCAACGGCGCAGGAATCGTATCCAACTGGTTCGCCGTGCAGATAAACAACACCTTGCTCAAATCAAACGGCTGATCCAGATAGTTGTCGCGGAACGTATTGTTCTGCTCCGGATCAAGCGTCTCCAGCAGCGCGCTCGATGGATCGCCGCGGAAGTCTCTGCCCAGCTTGTCGATCTCATCCAGCATGAACACCGGATCGTTCACCTCAACCCTCTTCAGGTGTTGAATGATCTGTCCCGGCAGCGCTCCAATGTACGTCCGCCGATGTCCACGGATCTCCGCTTCATCATGCATGCCACCCAGCGAGATACGCGAGAACTTGCGTCCCAACGCACGCGCAATCGAGCGTCCCAGCGAAGTCTTACCCACGCCCGGAGGCCCAACGAAGCAAAGAATCGGCCCCTTCATATCCGGCTTCAACCGCCGCACACTCAGGTAATCCAGAATGCGGTCCTTCACCTTCTTCAAGCCATAGTGGTCTTCATCCAGAAAGTCCTTCGCCTTCTTGATGTCGACCTCGCCCGCAGAGCTCTTACCCCACGGCAATACCGCCAGCCACTCCACATAATTCCGTGTCAACGAGTAGTCCGCCGCCGCAGGATTCATCCGGCTCAACCGCCCGAGCTCCTTCAGCGCGTCCTTCTTCGTCTCCTCCGGCATACCGGCGTTTTCAATCTTCTCTTTCAGATCCGCAATGTCCTTCTGCGTATCGTCCTGGTCGCCCAGTTCCTTCTGGATCGCCTTCATCTGCTCGCGCAAATAGTAATCCCGCTGCGACTGCTGCACAGAGTCCTGCACCTCGCTCTGGATCTTGTTGCGCAACTGCTGCACCTCAAGCTCCTTCGCCAGATGGCTGTTAATCTTCTCCAGCCGCGTCTTCACATCCGGAGTCTCCAGCAACTCCTGCTTCTCCGTCGTCGACAAAAATGGCAAGCTCGAAGCCACAAAGTCCGACAGCCGGCTAGCGTCCTCGATATTGATCGCAATCGTCTGCAGATCGTCCGACAGCGTAGAAGACGAGCTCACAATCTCCTGGAACTGCCCCACCACATTCCTCTGCATCGCCTCCGCTTCCGGCGACGTCTCCGGCTCGGTCTCTTCCAGCGTCTCGCACTCGGCCATCAAAAATGGCTGCGACTGCGTGTAGTTCGTAATCTTTACCCGCTCCGTACCTTCCGTAAACACAAAAAGGCTCTGGTTCGGCATCTTCACAACCTTATGCACGGTCGCCCGAGTCCCAATCACATGCAGATCAGACCCCTCCGGCGCATCCTGACGGGCATCTTTCTGCGCCACCACCAGGATCGTCTTCTCCTCGCCCAGCGATTGGATCAACTGGATCGAGCTCTCACGGCCTACCGTCAAAGGCAGTACCGCATGCGGAAACAAAACCGTATCCCTAACCGGCAGAACAGGATACGACCGCCCTTTGTCCGCCCCAACCTTAGCTTCTGATGGCTTAATCACACTTACGAATTCGTTTGACATGTTGAGTGTCCCTCTATCAACTTTCATGAATAGGATGCACTACTATCCTCTCCGGTCGCAAATCCTATTCCTTTGCCAACCAAACTCACCCCGACTCTATGCACGTAGGACGTCATCGGCAACCCCTCGCGCTCCCCCCAATATCAAAACGCGCAAATTTCCTTCCCCGTTCCCAAGCATGGACAACGACCTTCTTGAGACACCACCTCCCGAGACGCCACATCCCGATACACCACATCCTGAGACACCACATCCAGGTACCCCAAGGCTTCAGCCTTGGGTCTCATAGACCCGCCATAGAATAGGGCTTTAGCCCGTGGGGTATGCCTTCCTATCCCGCAACACTGCCATTTACGGGAGAAAAAGCAATCCATCAAACCACCCCTTTGCGAAACTTTCTTTCCCTTTGCGAACTTTGCGTCAAAGCTTTTCCCCACATATCCACCATCCGAATTGCCATCAACCCATATTCCCGCTACGCTTAACCTCACCGCGGGAGTGGTGAAATGGCAGACACGCAGGTCTTAGAAGCCTGTGCTTCGGCGTGGGGGTTCGAGTCCCCCCTCCCGCACCAAACATTCAGATCGCGCCAACCGGCGTCCAGGTACCCATGAGCCAGACCATCACCCAGCCCGACAACACCAAGATCACCCTGAACAAAACCGCGGATTACCGCGAATCCTACGCCAACAGCGTGCAGATTCGCCTCTCCATCTGGGATTTCTTCATGGTCTTCGGCACGATGGAGCAGCAAACCCCGGACCAGGTGCAGATCGAAAACTTCCAGGGCGTCTTCCTCAGCCCCCAGCAGGCCAAGGCCCTGCACAACCTCCTCAGCCACAACATCTCCCAGTACGAGAGCAACTTCGGCCCCATCTCGCTCGATGGCCCCCAGGCCAACACTCAGCGCTTCGTCATCCCCGGCAACGGCCCGGTCCACTAACACCGCCCAAGGCAACGCCAGGCATTGCGTATCTCGTAAATTTCCAATTGGCATCTCAAAATAAAGTTTTGATGCGCCCCAAAACGTAGCCCCTTTGGGGCGCATCAAAATTCAGATCTGCCAAGACACAGGTACCCCAAGGCTTTAGCCTTGGGTCTCATAGACCCGTAAGAGATTGGGCTTTAGCCCGTGGGGTATGCCTTCCATTCCGCAGGCAGGCAGTTCGAGAAGACCAACAAACCCCAAAACCACCCTACCTAAAGGATCCTCACCCTGAGCGAAACGAAGAATCGCAGCATTCCGCTCAATGCGCAGCAGACTTCCAGCGCAGCCAACAACCTAGCCGCGCTCCCGTCGCTCCTGCTCTTCGCGCTCTTCTTCGCCGCCGTCGCCCTCGCGCACCTCACCCTCCTCCGTCTCCCCTACTTCTGGGACGAAGGCGGTTACTACATCCCCGCCGCGCTCGACTTCTACCACCGCTTCACCCTCATCCCCGAGTTCACCAACGCGCACCCGCCGCTTCCCAACGTCGTCCTCGGCACCCTCTGGCACCTTACCGGCTACAGCATCCTCGCAACGCGCCTCACCGCCTGCGCCTTCGCTGCCGGAGCACTCCTGGCCATCTTCCGCCTCACCCAACGCCTCCTCAGCCCTTCTGCTGCCATAGCCGTCACCCTCCTCACGGCCATCTACCCCATCTGGTTCACCCAAAGCTCCCTGGCCCACGCCGACATCTTCGCCGCCGCCTTCACCCTCGCCGCCTTCGCCCTCTACCTCCCGGCTACATCCTCCATTACAAATTGTCATCCTGAGCGCAGCGAAGGATCTGCTTCTCGTCCGCAGCGGCACCAATACATCGCGATAGCCTCCCTCTTCTCCCTGGCCGCTCTCTCCAAAGAAACCGCCATCGTAGAGCCAGCCATCCTCGCCGCGATGCACGTTGCACTCTACCTACGCAGTCGCACAATCCGGGAGCCCCGGGTCCCGTCCTTGGGACCCGGGCTTTCCCCAGCCACAAAATCCCCCACCACCCACCTCCGCTGGATCGCCACCCTCTCCACCCCGCTACTCCCCCTCCTAGCCTGGTACGCCTACCACCACGCCAAAACCGGCTTCACCTTCGGCAATCCCG
>Ga0302314_10019768_pt1 | contig 11169 bp, 7 predicted proteins | sample III_Palsa_N2_3_FD_200533 | JGI IMG/M metagenome (GOLD analysis project Ga0302314, IMG submission 200533) | Peat permafrost microbial communities from Stordalen Mire near Abisko, Sweden - III_Palsa_N2_3 | ecosystem: Environmental > Terrestrial > Soil > Palsa > Peat permafrost | place: Sweden... | reverse complement strand
GCCGACATCGATTACAGCCGCCGGGTCGCACAATCGGAACGCGAGCACGCGGAGCGTAATCTAGCGATGGCGCACTTCATGAAGAGCTTCGGCAATTTCCGCAATCCGGTTGACCTGGTTATCGACGCGTATTGCCGGCAGTGCGCGATTGAGATGAACTGCGTCGATCTGGCGCGTGCGGTGCTGTTCCTCGCCAACGGCGGCGTGGTGCCATACAGCGGCGAGCGGATTTTGGACGCGCGCTCGACGAAACGACTCAGCGCTTTGATGCTCACGTGCGGTACCTACGACGCTGCCGGCGATTTTGTCTATCGGGTTGGCTTGCCGGCGAAAAGCGGCGTGGGCGGCGGCATTGTGGCGATATTGCCCGGAGAAATAGGCATTTGCGTTTGGTCACCGGGTCTGGATGCAACCGGCAATTCGCTTGCCGGTACGCAAGCGCTCGAATCGCTGACTACATTAACAGGGCGTTCGATTTTTTGACTAAAGCGGACCCAGCAGGCGCTCGAACAAATCGACGTCGCCCATCTGTCCGCCTTTGAGCACGATCTCCAGGCCGTCGAGGTAGGGACGGTCGGAATGCAAGCGGGTTAATGCCACGCCCGGACACACGCTGCTCAGATACGACAGGCCCCAGGCGTCCAATTGTTGCATGGCGTAACTCGAGGTGTCGCCTCCGGCGACTGCCACGCGATGCAACTGCGTCGTTTCAAGCACGCGACGCAGCAATTGTCCGCAGGCGAGAGCCAAGGTTCTGGGAGCGTCGCGGTCGGTGCTTTGCGGTTCGCCGACGCGGCGCGTGAACGCCAATACATGTCGTCCCGCATGCAGTGCCGCGGTGATCGGTTTCAAAATTTCTTCGAGGTAGGCGGGCGCGGCCTCCCCACATAGTTGCTCGGGCGCAAGCTCGATTTTCTCGAACGGGCTGGCGTGGGCAATCTGTTGCGCCGTGAGCGGCGAGAGGCTGCCGGCCAGAATGAATACGGGACCTCGCGCGCTGGCACGAACGCGCGGCACGTCCCGTCGACTCACCGGCAGCCGTTCGCGATCCGGTTCAGGCTTCGACTCAGGTTCCTGCTCGGTTTCCGGCTCGGCGTTCAGCTCAATTTCCGGCTTAGTTTTCGTCTCAGGTTTCAATCCCGACGCCAGCGAAGTCGCAGCAAGCGCTTGCGCCACGCTGCTGGCGCCAACTATCAGCATGGGCGAGCGTTGCGCATGAGGCGCGATCAATTCGCCAATCAACGGTAAATGCTCCGTTTCGAGCGCATCGAACAACACGGCATCGGGATGTTGCGCGAGTTGCGCATCGAGCACAGCGATGCGCTCCGGGAGCGGTCGCACATAAGTCGTGCAGTCGATCAGCGCCACGTGCTGCAACCCCTGCGCTTGCAAATGGAGCCGCAGATCGGCTTCGTCCATCGGCGTGACCGGGTGGCGGCTCATGGTCGGATGACGATCGATCCGATAGAGCGTCGACGCGACGCCTGCCGCTGCAAACAGATTGCCGAATACACAGTAGCGTCGCAGGTCCGGTTGGCCGCCGATAATAGTCACCAGCGGATTAGGAAAACTACGGCGCAGCACGTTGATGGCAACACCGATGCTGCCGGTACGCGGCGAACTATCGAAGGTCGAGCACACTTTATAGTGCAGAACCCGTACCCCGAGTGCCGCAAATCCGGCACCTACAGGACCCAGCTCGGCTTCGAGCACCTGGGGTCCCATCGAGCGCGCGGTACCGGCCACACCCACGGCGTCGAGTGGCCCGGCCGCGCTCAGCTGTTCGGCAGTTGGCATCGCCATGAACAGGATCGCGCGCAGGCCGGCGCGTGCCAGATGGGCGAGTGTATCGGTGGCGCCGGTGAAATCGTCGCCATAGTAGCCGTACCACGGCGACGGCGAGGATGCGGGTGCGACATTGCGGGCAGCAGGGAGCGAAGTCATGATGCCGCTTTACTTGCCCGGCTTGCCGAAAAATTCCAGCGCGCGCCGCAGTTCCGGCGCATGGGCTGCGAACGCCGCCAAGCTCACGCCGGACTGCGTCGCTTCCCACGCTTGCCGCAAGCTGGTGACGCCTGCTGCAGGCCCATCCGGATGCGCGAGAATGCCGCCGCCCGACATGAACAGCAAGTCGGTTGAACCGATCGCATCGAAGGTGGCGGGCACGGTGCCGGCCCATTGGCCAGACGAAAATGCCGGCATGACCGTATCGTCAACGCCCTCGCACAAGGGCGTGACGCAATCGCGCGCCGAAGCAATCACCTCGGCGTTGTCCTGCGCGAACTTGCCGTCCAGGCCATGCACGTGCATATGATCGACGCCGGCCAGGCGCCAGAGCGTCTGATAAGCCTGAAAGGACATGCCCAGCGCCGGGTCGCGCGACATCATGCCGAAGCCGTTGCGGTGGGCATGCAGGACCAGCGGGGTGCTACGCCGCAGCGATTGGATTGCCGAAAAGCCGCACCAATTGATGCTGGCCATGACGCAGCTGCCGCCTTCGCGCTCGACCAGTTCGGCATGACGGCGCATCGCGTCGAGGTCGTCGGTGATATTGAATGCCACCATCACATGGCGCCCCGTGCGTTCCCGATAGCGGCGCACTTGCGCCATCACGGCGGGCACGCGTTCGGCAAGCGGCGCTTGGGCGGGGTCGGCACACACCTCGTCGTCCTTGATGAAGTTCACCCCCGCTTCGCACAGGCCGGCGACCAGCGTGGCGATCTGCTCGGTCGAGAGTCCGACGTTGGGTTTGATGATGGTGCCGAGCAGCGGGCCGCTTTCCACGTGCGTGATCTTGCGTGTGCCGGCGATGCCATGCAGCGGCATCTCGAAGCGGGCCCGGTAGGATGCCGGAAGTCGCATAGCCAGCAGCCGCATGCCCGTGACTTCGCCGAGGTCGTAGAGATTGCCGGCGACCGTTGCGGCCAGCGTCGGCAAGTTCGCGCCGATGTTCTCCACGGGAAACGACAGCGTCACGCGTGCCCGGTGCCAGGGGCCGCTTATGCGTTGCCGTTCGAGCCAGGCATTGCTCAAGCTGGGCCGCAGCGCCGGTTCGAGCATTTCAATATGTTCGACCTGCGCGCGGCTGCGCTCGCGCAGTGCATCGCTTTCGCCGGCGACACGCACAAAGGTGCCGCACGATTGCTCGCCCGCCATCACTTCGGCCACATGCGTCATGTCCAGCGGTGTCTCGACCAGATAGTCGGCTTCCAGACGCGCGGCGTTGTGCAGTCGGTCCAAGGTTGTCAAGGTTGCGGTAGCGCTCATAAGGTGCTCAGGTCAGGGAACGGGCGTATCGGGTCGTGGCCGTCCCAGCCCACCGATGCCGCGCGGATCATGTCGAACATCTTGCCCTTGGCGCCCGCCACTTCGGACAGCTCGATCACGGTGCCCGGATGGAATTCGGTATCGAAGTACACGAAGCGGCCATTCTTGCCGACTTCACCGCTCATCGCGACTTTGAAACCCTGACCTTCCAGGCGCGCCAGGTCCGCGTCGAAGTCGGTGGTCCAATACGCGTTGTGCTGCAGCCCGGTATGGCCGGCGCGCAGGAAATCGCGATACATCGAGGGCACGTCGTTGCGGGTCTGGATCAGTTCGACTTGCAGCGGCCCCGAGTTGGCAAGCGCCACCGAGTTGTGCACCTCGTACGATTGCCCACGGTAGGTGTAGTTCTCGACCGGCACTTTTTCCTTATAGAACCAGGGGCCTACGCCCAGCACGCGGCTCCAGTAATCCATGGCGGCTTCGATATCGCGTACGACATAACCAGCCTGGCGAATTTCGCCAAAGTATCGACTCATGAGGGTTCTCCAGATTGATTAAAGAAAGCCGGTCGAGATCCAGGGGATCGCTGCGATCGCGAGCAAGCCGAGCAGCAGTGCGCCCAGATAGCCGCCGATATAGCGCATCCCAGCGTCCGGACTGACGCGGCTGATAGCGCAGGCCGAGTAATAGCCGACGCCGAATGGCGGGGAGAACAGGCCGACGCCCATCGATAGAATCACGACGATGGCGTAGTGGATTTCGTTGACGCCGACTTGCCGGGCAATCGGAAACAACAACGGGCCGAACAGCACGATCGCCGGAATGCCTTCGAGCACACTGCCCAGCATGATGAACACCACGATGGAAATCAGCAGGAAGCCTAGCGCGCCGCCCGGCATATTGCCGATCAGGTTCGCCAGGTCTTGCGAGAAACCCGATTGCGTGAGGGCCCAGGCCATCGCGGTGGCGCAACCGATGATGAAAATGATGGCGCCTGAAAGTGTCGCCGCTTCGACCAGCATCGGGCGTACACGGCGCCAGTCGAATTTGCGATAGACCAGCAAGCCGATGATGACCGAATAAGCGATGCCTATGGTCGACACCTCAGTGGCCGTCGCGACCCCTTCGACCACCGCGGTGCGTATCACCACCGGCAACGCGAGCGCCGGCAGCGAGACGAGCAGCAGCCGGCCGATCTCCTTGCGCGCGTAGCGTTTCACGCCGCTGAGGTCTTCGCTGCGATTGCGCATCCAGACCACCGCGCACAGCAGCACGGCCAGCAGCATGCCGGGCAACAAACCCGCCGTGAAGAGCGCCGAGATCGATAGGCCAGTGACCGATCCTATGGTGATGAGCACGATGCTCGGCGGGATGGTTTCGCTCTGCGCACCGGTGGTGGCCAACAGCGCCACCAGGTCGCCTTCCTTGGCGCCACGCTGTTTCATCTCGGGGAACAGCACGGGAGCGATCGCGGCCATGTCCGCGACCTTCGAGCCCGAGATGCCGGACACCAGATACATTGCGCCGATCAGCACATACGACAAGCCGCCGTGCAGATGACCGACGAGGCTGGCGAGGAACTGGATCATCGCGCGCGCCATGCCGGTCATTTCGATCAGCAGCCCAAGAAATACGAACAAGGGCACGGCCAGCAGCACCAGGTGCGACATCCCTTCGTCCATCCTGCCGACGATGATTTCCAGCGGCGTGAAGGTCGTTAGCCCCAGATAGCCGAAGGTGGCGAGCGCAAACGAGAACGCGATCGGCACGCCCGAAAACACGCAGCACGCGACGATGCCGACAAAAAAGATCACCAGATTGATTTTGCCCAGGCCGGCAAACCATGGCCCCGCCGCGATGATGCCGCCGACCAGCAGCGCCGTGAGCAATAACGCCGCCACGATATGGCGCGGCCGGCCAACGGTGACCAGGCGCAAGACGCCGAGCGTAAGCATCAGCAAGACACCAACGGGTAACGCGAGCGCATGCCATGCGTTGCTGATCTCCAGCGCGGGCGTGACGATGGCAACTTCCCCGCTTGCATAATCGAACGCCGGGGCGATGACCAATAACAGGAACGCCAGCGATGCCGAGAGCGAGACCGTTTCCAGCAACACCTGAGTGCCGGGGGCGCAACGCGAGACCAGCGCCGTCATGCGCATGTGTTCGCCGCGCCGCAAAGCCAGCGCTGCGCCGAACATGGACAGCCAGAGGAACATCATGCTGGCCAGCTCATCGGACCAGACCAGCGGTTGTTGCAGGACGTAACGGCTCACTACGCCGGCCAGCAATACACCGATTTCAGCCAGCAGCAGCAAGGCCGCACCGCTTTCGATCGCGACTGTCAGGCCGCGATCGAGGTGGCCCAGCCAGCGCCGCAGGCCGTGAGTGGCCGGGAGCGCCGCCGGGGACGAGACGGTGTAGATGGGATTGGACATAGCGACGGGTCTGCCGGTGCGGTGGCTCAGGCGAGGTTGCCGACCGATTGCTCGAGCAGGCCCCACGCTTGCGCACCGAAGCGGCCTTGCCATTCCTTGTAGAAGCCTGAGCTGCGTAGTGCCGCGCGGAACGAATCGGGCGCCGGGCGGTTGATGACGAGCCCCTTGCTTTGCAGATCGGCGACGGCGGCATCATTGAGCTTGCGCACGTCGTCGCGCTGCTTGAGGGCCGCTTCGTTGAACGCGCCCGACACGATCGCTTGCAGGTCCGGCGAAAGGCGACCCCAGGCACGCGGGTTGAGCACGAACCAGAAACCGTCCCAGATGTGGTTGGTCAGCGAACAATATTTCTGCACCTCGTACAACTTGGCGACTTGCACGATCGGCAGCGGATTTTCCTGCGCGTCGACGATGTGCGTTTGCAGCGCGGTGTAGACCTCGCTGAATTGCAAGCTGGTCGGCGAGGCGCCCAAGCCTTTGAACATATCGATACTCAAGGGGCTGACAGGCACCCGGATCTTCAGGCCTTTCATGCTCTGCGCATCGGTGATCGGCTTGTTGCCCGTGGTGGTCTGGCGAAAGCCGTTGTCCCACATGCGCTCGAACGTTTCGAGGCCGGCTTTGGAAAGCGTGGCACGCACCAGTGCGCCGAGCTTACCGTCCATCGCGCCCCACACCTGGTTGTAATCGCTGAAGGCGAAGCCGACGGCGTTGATCGCGGCCACGGGAGCCAGGGTCGAGACGACCAGCGCGGAGGGCGTGAACATCTCGATCCCGCCGCTTCTGACCTGCGAGAGCATGTCGGTGTCGCCGCCGAGCTGGTTGTTCGGGAAAATGTTGATCGCGACGCGGCCTTTGGTCTGCTCGAGGATCTGGTTCGCGGCCTCCTGCGAGCGCACGTTAAGCGGATGCGTCACCGGCAGGTTGTTGCCGTACTTCATGACGAATTCGGGGGCCGCGGCTTTGACGATGGCCGGGAACCCTAACGTTCCCAACGTCCCGACCGCCCCGATCGCGGGGCCGGCGGCGAGGGCGCGCAAAACGGCACGTCTTGAGAGATTGGTCATGCTGGTCTCCATACTTATAATGATGGACAATTGATGTCCCATCAAATTGTTTTTTTGATGCAAACTGTTGTTTCAGTTGGCGAGTATTAGCGTAGGTCTGCGGGCGGTTGATTGTCAAACGCGAATATTGATGGTTTTTGATGTGTTCTATGAAGTGGCCTGGCATGTCCGATTTTTTGCCTGAAGCTGCGGTTGCGCGTGCCCGTATCGTCGATCTGGCGCGTAGCGCCGGTGTCTCGACCGCGACCGTGGATAGAGTGCTCAACGGCCGCAGCGGTGTGCGTCCGCAGACTGCCCAGCGGGTATTGAAAGTGGCGTCCGAGCTGGGCTATTTGTCCGAGCAGGATGCGCGCACCAGCAGCAGTGCGCAGCGGACTATGCATCTGACGTTCCTGCTGCCGGGCGGCAATAACCGTTATCTGCGGATGTTGGGCGACTACATCGATTGTGCGGATGAGCCATGGGCGCCGTTCCCGGTCAAATGCCGCACGCAATTCGTCGAGAGTTTCAATCCCGCGGAATTGGCGCAGCGCTTATTGCATTGCGGGCAACGTGCCGATGGCGTGGTGTTGATGGCGCTTGAAGATCCCTTGGTGCGCGACGCGGTGAACACGTTGGCAGACCAAGGCGTGCCGGTATTGACGATGATTTCGGATTTGTCGAATGCCCGGCGCCGTGCTTATGTGGGAATCGACAACCGCGCGGCGGGGCGTACGGCCGGGTTGTTGCTGGGGCGTTTCATGGGGCCGCGTCCGAGCGGCAAGATCGCGATGATTGCGGGCAGCTTGAATTATCGCGGTCATGAGGAGCGCGAGATCGGGTTTTTGCACCTGATCGAATCGAACTTTCCGGCGATCCATGTGCTCGGGTTGCGCCAGGGGCAGGACGACGCCGAACGCAATTACGAGCAAACGCGTCATCTGTTGGAGCAACATCCCGATCTGGCGGGCATCTATAGTTGTGGTGGCGGCACTGACGGCATCGCGCGCGCCATCAACGAAATTCGCCATGAGCAGAAGATCCTGTTCATCGGTCACGGACTCACACCTGATACGCGGGCGCTGCTGATCGACGGCACGCTGGACGCATTGATCACGCAGACGCCTCAGGCGATGGTGAGCAACTGTGTAAAGATTTTCCGCAATATCCGCGAGAAGAGAGATCCGCTGGATCGGGTCAAGCCGGTTCAGTTCAGTATCGTGTTGCGGGAGAATTTGCCTTGAGCGGGCAACGAGTGGGCAACATCGGTGGGGGCGCCGACGAAGGGCCACCGACGTGGCGGCCCTTGACGTTTGCTGGTGCTTACTTGTGTTCGAGGTGGTAGCGGGTGACGCGATCCACTTCGTTTTTGGAACCCAGCAATACCGCGACGCGCTCGTGCAGTTTGGTCGGCTGGATGTCGAGAATGCGCTTCTCGCCATTGGTTGCGGCGCCCCCTGCCTGCTCGACGATAAACGCCATCGGGTTGGCCTCATACATCAAGCGCAGCTTGCCCGGCTTGCTCGGGTCGCGCTTGTCCGCCGGGTACATGAAGATGCCGCCGCGGTTCAGGATGCGATGCACGTCGGCCACCATGGACGCGATCCAGCGCATGTTGAAATCCTCCTGGCGCGGGCCGTCCTTGCCGGCGATCAGTTCGTCGACATAGCGGGTGATCGGCGGATACCAATGGCGCGCATTCGACGCGTTGATCGCGTATTCGCGCGTCTCCACCGGGATCCGGATATCGCTTTGCGTGAGCACCCACGAGCCCATTTCACGATCGAGCGTAAAGCAGTTGACGCCGTGGCCTGTGGTCAGCACCAGCACGGTTTGCGGGCCATACACGGCGTAACCGGCGGCGACTTGCTGGGTGCCGGGTTGCAGGAACGATTGTTCGGTCGGCTCCACACCGTCCGGGCAGCGCAGCACCGAGAAGATGGTGCCGATCGAGACGTTGACGTCGATGTTCGACGAACCGTCCAGCGGATCGAACATCAGCAGGTACTGGCCTTTCGGGTAGCGGTTCGGGATCGGGTGGATTTCTTCCAGCTCTTCGGACGCCATTGCGGCAAGGTTGCCGCCCCATTCATTGGCTTCGAGGATGATTTCGTTGGAGATCACGTCGAGCTTTTTCTGCACTTCGCCCTGTACGTTTTCGGTATTGGCCGAACCGAGCATGCCGCCCAGAGCGCCTTTGCCGACGTAGAAGCCGATCATCTTGCAGGCGCGCGCGACGACCTCGATCAACAGGCGCAAGTCGGCCGGGATGTTGTTTGTCTCGCGCTGCTGCTCGATCAAATACTGCGTAAGGGTAGTACGGCGATGCATCTGCATGGAGCGCTCCGGATAATCGACAATGCCTCGATTTTACATCGTGACGGCGCTTGAGCGGCAAATTTGGCGGTATGTTGGGCATCCTCGGTTGGACCCGTCTTGTTTGTGAGATGAAAATTTATCGAGATGAATTTTCCGAATAGGATGACGTCAGTCGCAGATCGCGACGACTAACAAAAGGGAAATGATGATCATAGTCATGGCTATCATCGGCTTAGTGTTAGGCGCAATCGTGGGCCTGGATACCCATTCCATCGTCAACGATGCGCTGCTGGGCGTTATGCTGGGTGCTGCGCTCGGACTCGTGCTGCGGGGGCTCAACGCCTCGAAGGAACGCCCGCAACCAAAGTCCACGCCCAATGACGGGGGCTTGACTGCACGGGTTGAGCGGATGGAGCAGGACATCGTGGCACTGCGGCGCGAGGTGCAGCAGTTGCGCGGTGAGACGCTTGATGTATCGAGCAGCGGAAATCTGGCCGTGATGTCTCCTTCGACTCCAACGCTGTCGGCGGCTCCGACCGCAATGTCTCAACCGGTGAGCGCGCCTACGCTGGCCACGCTACCGTCGCACGTGAGTGAATCCGCACCGCTGCCGCAGCCTGCTGAGGCAGCGACCGTTGCAGGCATGGCATCTGTCGGCACGACGAAGGAAATCGAAGCAGGGGCGCCCGTGGCGCCGCAAGCGCCCGACATCGTCGATCGCCTGTTCAAGATCGCACGCGATTGGCTGCTCGGTGGCAACACCGTCGTACGGATCGGCATTGTCGTGCTGTTCTTCGGCATTGCGTTCCTGCTCAAATACGCCGCCGACAATAGCCTGCTGCCTATCGAATTCCGCTTGACCGGCGTGGCGCTCGCCGCTACCGCGCTGCTCGCAACCGGCTGGCGTATCGGTGAGCGCCGTGGCATTTACGGCCTGGTGTTGCAGGGGGGGCGGCGTCGGCATGTTGTACCTCGTCGTGTTCGCGGCGACCAAGCTGTATTACGTGCTACCCGTGGCTGCGGCATTGCCGCTCATGATTGCGATTTGCGCATTGAGCGCGTTTCTGGCTGTGCACCAGAATGCGTCCTCGCTGGCCTTCATGGGCAGCGTCGGCGGTTTCCTGGCGCCGGTGGTGCTCTTGAACGGCGGTGGCAGCCATGTCGTGCTGTTCAGCTATTACGCGCTGCTCAATGCCGGCATCTTGGCACTTGCGTGGTTCAAGGCTTGGCGTACGTTGAACCTGCTCGGCTTCGTATTCACCTTTATGATCGGCTCCGCGTGGGGCGTGACCGCATACCGCCCGGAATTGCTGGCCAGCACCGAGCCGTTCCTGATTCTGTTCTTCCTGATGTATGTCGGCATCGCGTTGTTGTACGCGGTGCGCCGCGAGATTGCGCTCAAGCACTACGTTGACGGTACGCTGGTATTCGGCACGCCGATCGCGGCCATCGGTCTGCAGGCCGCATTGATGAACGGCATCGCGTTCGGCTTGGCGTGGAGCGCCGTTGCTCTGGCCGCGTTCTATTTCGTGATTGCCGGCTGGCTCGTGCGTTACCACCCGCGCCTACGCATGCTGTTCGAAGCGATGCTGGCGCTGGGGGTAATTTTCGCGACGCTGGCGATACCGCTTGCCTTCAGTGGGCCGACGACGAGCGCTACCTGGGCCATAGAAGGGGCCGCAATCGCGTGGGTCGGCGTTCGCCAGCGGCGCTTGCCGGCGTTAGTTTTTGGCTTGCTGATGCAGGCTGCGGCCGGCGCGTTCTTTGCGGCCTCGCTGAGCGACGGGGGATATCCGGCTGGGTTGCCGTTCCTCAACAGCGCTTATATCGCCACAGTGCTGCTCGCGCTGGCGGGCCTGTTCACCGGGTGGTGGCTGCATGGCCGCAGCGAGACGCGCGTCTGGCATGCATCGTTGCCGGACATGGGTCTGGTGGCAGCCGTGTGGGGTCTGCTGTGGTGGAGCCTCGGCGGCGTCAACGAGATACTCGTTTATGCGGGGTTGCACGTCCAGACGCACGGTATGCGTTTTGAACTTGGCGCGATCGCATTGTTCGCCGTGCTCAGCGCATGGCTGGCACACGGCGTGCGCCGCAAGTTT
>Ga0302314_10019766_pt1 | contig 11170 bp, 9 predicted proteins | sample III_Palsa_N2_3_FD_200533 | JGI IMG/M metagenome (GOLD analysis project Ga0302314, IMG submission 200533) | Peat permafrost microbial communities from Stordalen Mire near Abisko, Sweden - III_Palsa_N2_3 | ecosystem: Environmental > Terrestrial > Soil > Palsa > Peat permafrost | place: Sweden... | reverse complement strand
ACGGGGGCCGCCGCGGGGAGCCAGGTCAACCAGGGCACCGTCGTCCGGGCCGTCCTCCTCACGCCGCGATTCGGTCCGCCGGACCTCGTGGCGACGACGGTCATCGCGTCCGGATTCCCCGAAGAGCTCAACTCGGCTGCGCTGGTCATCGGCCCGACCGGAGTCGCCCTCGGCCGCGATGACGCTTCCCTCTTCGTGGCGGACACCCTCGACAATCGCATTGTGGAGATTCCGTTCCCCGCCATCCGCCTGCACTCGGCCGGGGTGGGCACTCCCATCTCGACCGGTGGGGATCTGAACGGACCTCTGGGCCTGGCCACGGCGCCGGACGGGAATCTGCTGGCAGCGAACGGGGGCGACGGCAACCTGGTGGAGATCAGTCCCTCCGGCGTGCAACTCGGGGAAAAGATCATCACCCCAGGAGGGGCCGGAGCCCTGTTCGGCCTGGCGGTGTCCGACAACTCCAGGGCCCTCTACTTCGTCGACGACTCGGAGAACCAGCTGAATGTCCTCAAGTAGCTCGGGAGGGGCCTCAGGCCAGCCCTTCACTCAGCCGGGCGGAGGCACGGGCTGGCCCGGAGGGTGTCGATCGATGGCCTCCCAGCCGCCGCCGGCCCGTCGCCTGGCCTCGTCCACTTCGTGGCCACCGCGCAGCCCGAAGAGCCGCTTACCCAACAAAAGGTAAAGGACGACGGCCAGGTTGACGATGGTGACCGAGGTCACCAACTCATCGACCTCGAGCGGCACGAAGAGGGTCGTCGCCACGAACGTGAGGTACTCGGCCCACCGCTTGGCGAACCACAGCCCGACCATCTCGACCGCCTCGAGTGTGGCGTAGGCCACCAGAAGGAAGCCGATCTCGTAAAGATGGGTCGGCGAAATGATCAAGAGGTGCCGGAAGTCACCGAGCAGGCCCTTGCGGGCATCGGGCCCGCCCGACGAGCCGAAGAGCCCGTTGACGATGGCGACATAGTCACGCTTGAGCGTGGCCCGGTGCCCGATGAAGAGGAAGACCGCAACCGCCAGGCCCCCGAGCACCAGCACATGGATGGCACGCTCGGCGGCGATCAGGCGAAGAACGTAGCGGTCCCGCAGTGCCGGGCCCCGCAAAGGGACCGTGATCTCCTCGCGGGGCGGGATGGTATCCCTCGTCGGGCCGGTCGGCGGTTGCCGGGGGAACCACGAGTCACAACGGAGGCAGCGGTGCCAGCGGAGCGCGTCGAACTCCCGCACGATGAGCCCGTCTTCGGGCGTGATGGTCCTGACGTCGGTCCCGACCAGGACGTGCCCCACGAGGGCGCAGGAGATCAGCTCGTAGCGGTGCGACGTGTCCCGTGCCGGCCGATGCCGCAGCCTCATTGTGTGCGAAGCGCCGAGACCCCCGTCGAGGCGGCCGGGACGACGAGGGTCGGGAACATCACCGCCAACAGTAGGAGCTATGTCGGGCCCGGCGGCTTCCCCCCCGACAAACGCGGCGCGGCGCCCACCACCAACACCCGTTTTGCAACGAGCGGGCGACCCGATTGCGACCCGGGCCGAGCAGACTTCACTTCCACCCCGTTACCGTCCCGCGCGTCTGGAACGACATGACTGTTCATACGGAGTTGACCGACCTCGCGGGCGACGACGTTCCTCCGCGGCTCGAATCCGCCACCCGGAGGGAGAGCGATCCCCTCACCCGGCTAGTGGAGCAGCTCTTGGCTCCGGGTGCGTTGCGGATGGACGCGCAGCCGATTGTGGGGATGGCGGACGGTACCGTGCTCGGCTACGAGTTGCTCGCCCGCAGCACGATCCCCTGCAGCAGCGGGCCGGCCCAATGGCTCGAGCGGGCGTCGGAGCTCGGGATCCGCACCGAGTTCGAGCTGGCCTGCCTGGAAGCTGCCTGCGCGCGCGGGGGGCCACCCGACGACGTGCGCCTGTTCGTGAACCTCAGCCCCCGCACGGTGCTCGATCGGCGCGTGGACCCGATTCTGGACCAGCTTCCGCCCCGGGTCATCGAGATCACCGAGCACGAGCCGATACTCGACTACCAGCAGCTGCGGCGTCGCCTGCAGGGATGGCCGGTGGCGACGACGATGCTCGCCATCGACGACGTCGGTGCCGGGTACTCGAGCATGTCCCACGTGCTGCAGCTCCACCCGCACTTCATCAAGATCGACCGCAGCTTGGTCCACCACGCGCACCGCGACCCCAACAAGTTGGCCGTCCTGCGCGGATTGGTCGGTTTCGCCCGGCAGTGCGGGGTCACCTCCCTCGCCGAGGGCGTCGAGAGCATCCAGGAGCTCAAGGCACTGCGCGCGGTGGGCGTCGACCTCGTGCAGGGGTACCTCCTGGCCCGGCCGGGCGAAGGTTGGCCGGGCCCCCGCCATTGGCGGACCGCCCGGACGTCCGAGTCCTCAAAGGATGCCTGCTCGTCGGTGGCCGTGGGCTCACTGCGGGAGCGGGTCGAGAAAATGGTCGACCCCCAAGACGCCGCCGACGAGGTCACGGCGCACCTCTACGAGAACTTCGAGTTCCTCCCGAGCGTCTACCTCGAATGGGCGGGGATTCTGCGCTTCTTGTCCGGCCGCGGGCAGTGGCAGGTGCTGGACGGCATTGAAGAGGGCGTCGGGCTCACGGGCGCGGCCTTCGCCGCGGGGGAACCGGTGCTGGTGCAGGACGTGGGCTCGGACCTGCGCTATCGCGCCGCGGTGCCCGGAGTCGTGGCGGAGCTCGCGGTGCCGTTGACGGTGAACCGGCGCATCGTCGGCGTCCTCAACGTCGACTCTCCCACCCGCTTCGACGACGAGCAGGTGCGCATGGTGACGGCTACCGCCCGGCTGCTCGAGCAGGCCTTCACGCGCACGGGGCTCAGCTCGTACAGGGGCTCCCCGCTGATCGACCTCGGGCGCCATGCGGCCCGGGTCGCCCGCACGCGCACCGTGCGGGAGTTGGCGCGGGCCACCACCGCCGCCGGCCTGGAGGTGGCCCAGCTGCAGTCCGCCGTGATGTGGACCAATGTCGCCGGTTCCATGGTGGCGCAAGGTGTGGCGGGGGCGCGGGCGGACGACCTGATCGACCTCACGCCGACGGAGGTCGACCGGTTGGCCGGGCTGGTCTCCCACGTCGCGTCCAGCTACAGCACCGGCCCGGTGATAAGCCGGACGTTCGGCCCGATGGGCCTTTTGCGCGATCGCGGCTTCGGCACCGCCTTCGTCGCCGCCATCCGCGACCGCGGCACGCCCACAGGGCTCCTCCTCGTGGCCGGGCCCGACGCCGGGATCATGGCCCAGGAGGCGGTGCAGGCGCTGGAACTCCTCAGCGTCCTCGCCGGCGTGACCCTGGCCCGCATCGGCGGCTGACCCGCGGCAGCGGTTGTTTCGCCGCCACCGGTCCGCGCGATGCGAGAATGCGGTCGTGTCGTCTCCTTCTGCTTCCCCGTCGCCCCCACCCGGTGCCCCGCCCGGCGTCGTCGTGCTCTGCCAGCCGTCCCAATCGATCCCGCACATCCGGGCGCGCTTCCCGTCGCTCGAGATCATCGACGTCGCCGGCGGCGTGCCCGAGGGGACACGGGGCGATGTGCTCTTCGGCGGCTTTGGCAGTGCCGCCACGGACGCCATGGCCTCGGGGGTGCGCTGGGTGCAGATGATCGGCACCGGCGTCGACGGGATCGCCGACGAGGTGCGGGCGGCCCCGATGCTCACCTCGGCCCGCGGGGCCAGCGCCGTGCCGATCAGCGAATACGTGCTGGCGACCATGGGCGCCTTCGCCCGCAACTTCCCGGCGAATTGGCTCAGGTCTGCCCCCGAGCACTGGCACTTCCAGCCGGCGGCCCCGTTGGCCGGAAAGACTCTCGGCCTCTTCGGCTTCGGCGGCATCGCCCAGCGGGTGGCACGAGCGGCGCTGGCCATGGACATGGAGGTGCGGGCGCTCCGCCGCCAGAGCGCACCCAGCCCGCTCGCGGGCGTCGAGATGGTGCACTCGCTCTCCGACCTGATGGCGGCGTCCGACCACCTGGTGGTGGCCGCCCCTGCCACCGACGCCACCCACCATGCGATCAATGCCGAGACCCTGCGGGTGCTGCGTCCGGGTGCGCACCTGGTCAATATCGCCCGGGGCTCCCTGGTGGACCAGGAGGCCCTCCGGGTCGCCCTCGATAACGGGACGGTTGCCCGCGCCTCTCTCGACGTGACCGATCCCGAGCCCCTGCCGGCCGGGCACTGGCTCTACAGCCATCCGCAGGTGTTCCTGACGCCACACGCCTCGTGGGTCGGCCCGCCCGCTTTCGAGACCTCCACCCAGTTCTTTTGCGACAACCTCCAGCGATTCTTGGACGGGGAACCGCTGCACGGCCTCGTGGGCCCGGACGGCTATTGAGAGGGGTGCCGACAGGGTCCCCGGCCCTGGAGCCCACCGGAGCTGTTTGCCTTCTGACTGAGGGGGATGCTCAACTCGTTCCCTGGCAACCAGCTCGCCGGTGGCTGCCGAGAACAGGAGAGCGTCCGTGGGTATCCAAAATGTTGGTGTCGTCGGCTGTGGCCTGATGGGCTCGGGGATCGCCGAGGCCTGCGCCCGGGCCGGGCTCGACGTGCGCGTGGTCGACCTGGATCACGCCACCCTTGAGCGGGGGCGCGAGCGGGTGGCCGCCTCGATCGCCCGGGCCCTCCAGGGGGCCAAGTTGTCAGGGGCCGAGGCCGAATCGGCCCTAGAGCACATCGATTTCTCCGCCGACCTCGGGTCTCTGGCTGACCGTCAACTGGTCATCGAAGCGGTGGTGGAGTCCGAAACCGAGAAGGTGGCGGTCTTTCAGTCCCTGGACAAGATCGTCGAGGACCCCGTGGCCATCCTGGCCTCGAACACCTCCTCCATCCCGATCATGAAGCTGGCCATGGCCACCGGCCGGCCGAGCCAGGTCATCGGGATCCACTTCTTCAATCCGGTCCCGGTGCTCCCGCTCGTCGAATTGGTCACGTCCCTCTTGACGAGCGACGAAACGGCGGCGACGGCCCAACGCTTCGCCGCCGACCAGCTGGGCAAGCAGGTCATCCGGTCACAGGACCGGGCCGGCTTCATCGTCAATGCACTGCTGGTCCCGTATCTCCTCTCCGCGATCCGCATGCTCGAGTCGGGCTTCGCCACCGCCGAGGACATCGACCTGGGTATGGTCAAGGGCTGCGCCCACCCCATGGGTCCGCTGCATCTGGCCGACCTCATCGGGCTCGACACCACCATGGCCATCGCCAACTCGCTCTACGACGAGTTCAAGGAGCCGCTCTACGCCCCCCCGCCCCTGCTGATCCGCATGGTCGAGGCCGGGCTCTTGGGCCGCAAGTCGGGCCGCGGGTTCTACAACTACAAGGCGTGAGGTCATGAGCGACGAATGGGTCGACCGGGACGCCGCCGTCGTCTGGCACGGCTTCACGCAGATGGGGGCGTATGTGGACAACGCCCCCCTGGTCATCGAGCGGGCCGAGGGGCGCGAGCTGATCGACGTCGACGGGCGGCGCTACCTCGATGCGATCTCGTCCCTCTGGGTGAACACGCTGGGGCACCGGGTGCCCGAGCTCGATGCCGCTCTGGTGGCCCAGGTCCACAAGGTGGCCCACAGCACCCTGCTCGGAAACGGCAACACCGTGGTGGTCGAACTGGCCGAAGCCCTGGCTCCGCTGGTCCCCGTCGACGCCCCCCACTTCCTGTTCGCCGCCGACGGGGCGGTGGCGGTCGAGCAGGCCCTCAAGATCGCCTTCCAGTACTGGGCCAACCGGGGCGTCGAGGGGCGCACCCGCTTCCTGGCCCTGGGGGACGCCTACCACGGGGACACCATCGGCTCGCTCTCCTTGGGCGACGGCGGGGTCTTCAGCGCCGTGTTCGACCCCCTGTGCTTCCCGGTCGTGCGCACCCCGGGCTATGCCGATCCGGGCTGGGCGGACAAGGCCTGCGCCGCGGTGGCCGCCCACGCCGGCGAGCTGGCCGCGGTGGTGATCGAACCGCTGGTGCAGGGGGCCTCGGGCATGCTGTGCGCCGAGCCGGCGGATGTGCGGGCGTTGGGTGAGGCCTGCCGGGCCCACGGAGTACTGCTGGTCTGCGACGAGGTAGCCACCGGTTTCGGCCGGACCGGGACCCTGTTCGCCTCCGAGCAGTGCGGCCTGCGCCCGGATCTCCTCTGTCTCGGCAAGGGGATCACGGGCGGCTACCTCGCCATGTCGGCCACCGTGGCCTCGACCGAGGTGTTCGACGCCTTCTTAGGAGCGGACCTGGGACCCGAGACGTTCTTCCACGGCCACTCCTACGGCGGGAACGCGCTGGCGGCTGCGGTGGCCCTCGAGCACCTGCGCCTGGTGGAGGCGTGGGGCGTCCTGGCCAACGTGCGCGACCGGGCGGCGCAACTGGCCGAGCTGCTGGCGGAGAGGATCACCCCTCGACCCGGGGTGGGCGCGGTGCGGCAGCGGGGCCTCATGGTAGGGGTCGAGCTGGCACCGCCGGGACCGGGACTGCGGTGGGGACGCCGGGTCTGTGCCGGCGCCGTGGCCCGCGGGGTCCTGCTGCGTCCGCTGGGCGACGTGGTGGTGCTCATGCCGCCGCTCACCATCACGGCGGAGGAGATCGTCCGGATGGTGGACGCGCTCGAGGGCTCCCTGCTCGAGGTGGTCACGGCATGACGCCCGGCAACGGGCCCGAACGCGCCGGGGCGGCCCGGGTCTGGCCGGCGATGATCCGGGCCCGTCTGGACGCCGTGGTCGAGGACGGCCGCTGGCGCGCCCCCCGCGAGTTCGACGCCCGCGGGCCGGTGGGCACGCTCGACGGGGCGCCCGTGGTCTCCTTCGCCTCCAACGACTACCTGGGGCTGAGCGCGCACGCCACGGTCATCGAGGCCGCCCGCGGAGCATTGGACCGCTGGGGAGCAGGGGCGGGGGCGTCGCGGCTGGTCACCGGATCGCGTCCCGTGCACACCGAGTTGGAGGCGGCATTGGCCGCATGGAAAGGGACCGAGGCCGCCGTCTGCTTCCCCACCGGCTTCGCGGCCAACCTGGGCGCGCTGAGCGTGCTGGGCGGCCCGGCGGTGCGGGTGCTGTCGGACGAGCTGAACCACGCCTCGATCATCGACGGCGTCAGACTGTCCCGTTCGCCGGTGGCGATCTACCGCCACTGCGACGTGGCGCACCTCGCCGCTCTTTTGGAGGCCGATCCGGCCACGCCCACCGTCGTGGTCACAGACACGGTGTTCTCCATGGACGGTGATGCGGCACCGGTGGAGGAGATCGCCGCCCTGTGCCGCCGCCGCGGCGCCCTGCTCCTGGTGGATGAGGCCCACGCCGTCCTCGGTCCGCACCTCCCCGCCTCCCTCACCTCGGACCCCGACCTCACCCTCATCCGGATGGGCACGCTTTCGAAGACCCTGGGCTCCCTGGGCGGCTTCCTGGCCGGTCCCCGCGACGTCATTGACCTCATGGTCAACGCCGCCCGGCCCTACATCTTTTCGACCGGGCTTTCGCCCGCCGACGCCGCGGCCGCGCTGGCGGCGCTCGGCGTGCTGCGGTCCTCCGAAGGGGACGCGCTCGTCCGGCGGCTCGCCGATCTCGTGGAGCGAGTCGGCGGCGGCGACCGCGGCGGCGGGTCGGCAACGCCCGCCCGGCCCTCGAGCCCGATCATCCCGGTCATCTTGGGCACCGAGCAGCGGGCCCTCGAGGCATCGGCGGCCCTGCTCGCCGACGGCCTATGGGTCCCGGCCATCCGCCCGCCGACGGTGCCAACCGGCACGAGCCGCTTGCGCGTCACCGTCTCGGCCACGCACACCGACGACCAGGTGCGCACGCTGGTCGATGCGCTGGCGCCCCTGCGGGCCGCCATGCTCGCCCGGGCCCGCTGACCGGTGCGTCCGGGGCGTCTGGTCCTGGTGGCCGGGACCGGGACCGACGTCGGCAAGACATGGGTCGCCGCCCGCCTGCTCGCCACGCTGCGCGCCGCGGGTTCCACGGTGGCCGCCCGCAAGCCGGCCCAGTCCTTCGATCCCGCCGACGATCCCGCCGGGTTCGACTCCGCCGTCCTCGGGGCGGCGAGCGGCGAGACATCCGAAAGTGTCTGCCACCCGAGCCGCTGGTACGAGATCGCCATGGCACCACCCATGGCGGCCGACGCGCTCGGGCGCGGCCGGCTCACCCTGGCCCAGCTGGTGCGGGAGCTGGCCTGGCCGGAGCCGCCCGTCGATGTCGGCCTGGTGGAGACCGCCGGCGGGGTGCGGTCGCCGCAGAGTCACGACGCCGACGTCGTCACCATGGCGGGCGTGCTGGCGCCCGACATCGTGCTGCTGGTGACCGACGCCGGGCTGGGGACACTCAACTCCGTTCGCCTCTCGGTCGACGCGCTCCCCGGCGCCGCTCCGGTGGTGGTGGTGCTCAACCGCTACGACGAGGGCAACGACCTCCACCGACGCAACAGGCGGTGGCTGACCGAGGAGTTCGGGCTCACCGTCGTCACCATGCCCGGAGGGGAGGAGACCCTGGCCAGCCTGTGTGCCGGGAATAGCCGAAGAGCTGTGAAACAGTGAGGCGTGCGAACCCGTCTGGCTCTCCTGGCGGCGACGGCGCTCGCCGCCACCAGCCTCGTCGCCCTCTCCGGGGCGGCCCAGGGCGCCACGGCGGAACGCACGTACTACGTCTCGGTCGGGGACTCCTACTCGATCGGCTATCAGCCCGGCGTCGGGGCGACGACCGGTTACGCGGGGTACGTGGCGAAGAAGACGCGCCTCACCCTGGCCAACTTCGGCTGCGGGGGAGCCACGACCACATCGATCATCGACACCGTCGGGTGCCCCGACGTATGGCCGCACACCGCCGGGGCACACTTGTACCCCACCACGACGCAGGCTGCGGCGGCCGAGGCGTTCCTCACGGCCCACCGGGGGCACGTCGGGTTGATCACGGTGAGCATCGGGGGGGACGACGTGACGGCCTGCGCGGCCCAGGCGAATCCGATCCCCTGCGTCGGCACTGCTGTGACGAGCATCGAGCAGAACGTGACCACCCTCGCCACCGGCCTGCGCGCGGCCGCCGGGCCCAAGGTCCCGCTCATCGGGCTGACCTACCCCGACATGTTCCTCGGTGTCTACGTGTACCCGGCCCAGCCGGCCACGGCGCCCCGCCTGGCGCTGGCCTCGGCGTCGGTGGTCGCCTTCAAGTCGCTCATCAACCCGGCCCTCGTCAAAGCCTACGCGGCCGCCGGCGGTGCCTTCGTGGACGTGACGGCGGCGACCGGCGCCTACACGCCCCTGACGACGACGGTGACCGTGGCGCCCTACGGAACGATCCCGCGCGCCGTGGCCCGGGTATGCACCCTGACCTGGTTCTGCGCCGTCGGCAACATCCACGCCACGAGCACGGGCTACGCCTTGATCGGGAAGCTGGTGGCGGCCCGCTACGCCACCCTGCGGCGGGGGTGAGGCCCGCGGCGGCCACCGATCGCTCCCGGGCGCGGTGATACTGGGCGGCGTGGCGCGCGTGAGACACCCCCGACGGGCGCGGCGACGGGGCTGGGCCCTGCTCATCGTCGCCGGGGTCCTCCTCGCCGCCTGCTCGTCACCGGGGCACACCAAGAACGCCTCCACGACGACCGCGACTTCGTCCACGCCGACGACGCAGCCCGCCTCCACGCTGCCACCGCTCGCCCCGAGCGGTCCGTTGCAGGTCTCGGCCAGCGTCCCCGTCCCCATCGCGGCCAACACGCAGATCACCGCGGCCGAGGCGCCCAACGGGGCGGTGTTCGTCTCGCCCGAGAGCCACGACAACCCCACCCCCACCGTGGTGTGGGTCGTCGACCCCGTCGGCCCCGCCGAAATCGCCGAACACGTCAACGGTGGCGTCAGCGCCCTGGCCGCCGACGCCACCAACTTCTACGTGGTCTCCAACAGCACCGTCATCGGCTACACCCGCAGCACGGGCAACCAGATGGGCCAGTGGAACCTGCCCCCGATCAACACCGCCAACACCTCGAATGCCGACCTCGTCTCCATGGTCGCCGCCGCCGGCGAGGTGCTGGTCATGATCGCCCAGGGCAACCTCGAAAACGTCTACCGGTTCCACCCGGGCTCGCCGGCGGCACCCCGGATGATCGCGCAGGGCACCAGCGCCGCCATCGGTCCCGACGGCACCGTGTACTACGAGCGGTCGGACAACCACCTGGTCGCCCTGAGCCCGGCCGGCGTCACCACGGTCGGACCGGTGCTGGCCAACTCGCCCAACGGCTCGGGGGGTGGCATTGCCGGCGTCGACGCCGTGGCGGGCGGCCTCGTGTGGGTGAGCATTCCCGCCGGGCAGGGGCTCGACGCGCAGCTGCTCCCCTACAGCGCGATCACGCTGGCACCCATGGGCAGCTTCTCCGGATCGGTGACCGAGCAGATCGTGGACACCGCGGCCGGCGCCCTCGTCCTCGCCGGTCCTGACGGCCCGGGCGATTGCCCCCAGGGTGACTCCGTCACCTCGACGAGCTGCGTCTTCCGCATTTCGGCCGCCGCGGTCCTCAGCGATCCCACGCCGGTAGGCACCGCCGATCAACTGGTCGGCCCCTTCCCGGCCGTCGTCACCGCCAGCGCCACGACGAACGACCTCGTGGTGGACCGCCTCTCCTGAGACCGCCCCTCAGCCCAGGAGGAGGGGCGGCAGGGGCTCGGCGTAGACGATGCTCAGGTGCTGGATCGGCCTCGTCATGGCCACGTAGAGCAGGCGTAGTCCGCGGGCGTCGCTGCCGGCGATCGCTGCGGGCTCGACCACGACTACGGCGTCGAACTCGAGCCCCTTGGCCGCCACGGCATCGACCACCGTCACCGGCCTGGTCATCCCGTCCCGCTCGAGCAGCCCCACGTCGTTCCTCTTCCCGACGAGCGCCGTCAGCGGGGCGAGGTGCCCGGAGGACACCACCAGCCCGACGAGGAACCCCTCATCGGCCAGGCTGCTCGCCTCGCGGGCGCTCTCTGCGAGAAGCTGCGTCTGATCGACCGCAATGAAGCGCGGCTCGCGCCGCCCCTGACGGATGGAACGGGTGGGCTGCACCGTCGGCGCGGCCACGGGCAGCAGCTTGGACGCCAGCTCGAGGATCTGCCCCGGGGCGCGATAGCCGAGCGTCAGTTCGTCATGGCGGACGGGAGCCGCCGTCGGCAGGTGCGCCACGATCTCGTCCCACGAGTCGTAGCTCCACGCCC
>Ga0302314_10019765_pt1 | contig 11170 bp, 5 predicted proteins | sample III_Palsa_N2_3_FD_200533 | JGI IMG/M metagenome (GOLD analysis project Ga0302314, IMG submission 200533) | Peat permafrost microbial communities from Stordalen Mire near Abisko, Sweden - III_Palsa_N2_3 | ecosystem: Environmental > Terrestrial > Soil > Palsa > Peat permafrost | place: Sweden... | reverse complement strand
CAACGGGAAATATGTCATATTTCTAATCGGAGTGGATACGGCTGGATCACCTTCGCAGCCTTGGGGAATCTATCTCCTCCAATCATCCTCCTAACAAAAGGACTCCGGATCTTTTAGGGGCTAAAGCCCGCGAGTTTTTGGCCCGATGGCGGCTCGGCTGAAGCCGTGCCCTTTCAAAACTCGGCTTTGAATCCTCTATTACTGGAATCTTTCACTGAGGCCGGGAAAATGGATGTTGCGAAGGAAGCTTTAACATCCATCAGGCAGTTTTTTCTGAATAGCGGAGATCGGCACATCCGTGTGGCAACCAATCTTTGCGTTTCACTATCAACGCGCTCCTACGCGGCTCAGCACCGCAGGAATGGTCCGCAAAAGGATATTGAGGTCGGTCCTTAGGCTCCGCGATCGCACATACAACGCGTCCAGTCTTGCCCGCTTCTCGTAACCAACGCGGCTCCGTCCAGAGACTTGCCACAACCCGGACAGCCCCGGAGTAACGGCCAGATAGAACGGCAGCAAGTCGCCGTAGAACTTTGCCTCCGTTTTAACGATGGGGCGTGGGCCTATGAGCGACATCTCCCCACAGAGCACATTGAAGAGCTGAGGAAGCTCATCCAGGCTCCAGCGGCGGAGAAAGCCGCCTACCGGGGTGATCCGTGGATCGCGACGATGCTTGCGCATTCTCCACTCCAAAACCCTTGCAGTTGGTTCTGTATCTCCAATGCGCGCCCGCTGAACCGCATTCGAGTACATGGAGCGGAATTTCCAGATTCGGAATAGGCGCCCATCGCGGCCAATCCGCTGTTCATGATAAAAGAGCGGTCCTCGTGTCGTTAGAAGAATTGCTGCCGCAATGAAGATCCCTGGAATCGCCATCAAGATCGTCATGACCAGTGCGCCAAGAACATCCATTGCGCGCTTTACAAACCGATATCGCCACGAATCCGCGGGTGCTTCTGCGAACGAGGCGTGGTCCACCAGCCGCAGGCCTTCAGATGGGTGCGTCTCGTCTGCGAACGTTGCTGGGAAACTCTCATACACAGCCTCAGCCTGAGCTTGCGCCCTTCTCACATCAGCCTCCAATTAGTTATGAGTTGCAGTCCCGGCGGATTGGTTCGACTTTCGAGGGGTGAAAAACTCTGGAATTTCTCGTGATCCGAAAGAGCGAGGCCGGACGGCGTGACAAGCTTTGACACCGGCACCGATGTGGAATCTGGAGGAATCTCTTGTACCATGCTGAACTACCTTAACGCAGCGCTCCAAGGCCCTTCGATGTTCCATTCGTGCAGCATCTCAAGTTGTATGACGAGCTGAGTCGGCTAAAACTGTTACCTGATGGTACATTCGGTAAATGCTGTTCGACAAGCCAAAGAGCGCTCTACGTGCTTCTTTTAATCAAAGTGTAATCTTGCTGTCTTCGTGCAGCGAATGGATGAACCATTTCCGAGCCAGACTCGTCCGCTCACCCTCTGGCAGCAGAGCGATTGGCACCGGAACTGCACGCCGCAGACCGTCCCGCAGGGCTGGGAAGAAGACATTTCTTAGAAGCATTTCCGAACAGATAGGTGAAGCCGCCCCCTGGACACTCTTGCGGCGCTGGTCGTGGTTGGATCTCGTTGAAGGCGCCCGCTACCTGCAGGAGAACTTGCCCCCGCGCAAGTAGAATGAGTATGCGGAAGGAGCGAGGCCACTATCCTGCTGCCTCCGAAATGCGGGCGCTGGCGAGCCGGGAGCAACTTGGAATCAAGGCAGTCTTCCTTTCGAACTCACTCGCCGCGTACCGGCGCTCTGCATTGATGGCTGTGGGGGGATTTCCAAAGAATGTGATCTCGGGTGAAGATACAATTGTCGCGGCTCGTTTACTCTTGGCTGGATAAAAGATTGCCCATGTTGCGGAAGCGTGCGCATTCCACAGCCACCAATATACGCTCGCGCAGGAATTCAAATGCCATTTCGATACAGAAGTGCTGCATAGCGGGGAACGTTGGCTGATCGACGAATTTGGATATGCGGGTGGAGAGGGTAAGCGTTCTGTGCTTTCTGAGTTGGAGGCGTACGTAGCCTCCTTATCGCGCTCGGCCAGATCGGGCTAGGCAGGGCAGCTATTGAGAACGGATGCCACGGCATCACCGCGTCCTAATCCGAGAGACTGTCATAGATTTATGCATAGGACAAGTTGAGTTGTCTTAGGTGCCTGCAAACAATCGGTGCTGGAGTTCCTGGGGGGCAGCCAGCCTATAATTAGAGATGCAAGCCGGACGGCGCCGCGTCTGGTTGCCTGTTTATTCCGATGACCACTGTCAGCCGCCGCAAATTCCTTTCGACCGCATCCATGTCTGTCGTTGCAACCCGCCTCCTTGCGCAGAGCAATGTGGGAACGGGGGTTTTGCTCAGCATCCCGAGCGAGGCTACAGGTGCGAAGATGCCTGCGGACTTTGTCGGGCTGTCTTACGAGGTGCAGCAACTCGTAGACCCGGATTTTTTCTCAAAGAGCAACAATGGATTGATCCGCCAGTTCAAAGCGCTTTCGTCGCATGGGGTGCTACGGCTTGGCGGCAACACCAGCGAGTTTGCTTACTGGAAGCCCACGCCCAATTCGCCTGAACCCGAGCATCCGCACATTCGCGAAGTGGTGGGCGAGCCCAAGGCGCAGTACTATGCCGTGACGCCGGAGGCAGTGCGCAACCTTGCGAAGTTTCTTGAAGCCACCGGTTGGACGTGCCTTTATGGCATAGGGATGGGCACCAATACACCCGAACGCGCGGCGGAGGAAGCTGCGTTTGCGGCAAAGACTCTGGGCGCCAGTTTGCAGTATTTCCAGCTTGGGAATGAGGTGGACCTGTTCGACCGCCATTTGCGCGATCCGAAGACATGGTCGGCCAGGACGTATCTGGATGAGTGGCTGACGCTCGCACGCGCGATCGCGGCCCAAGTGCCGGATGCGAAGTTCGGGATGCCGGACGTGGCGGGAAATATTTCCTGGCTGACCCAGATCGCCGATCTGTGGCACTCGATCGAGAATCCGCCGAGTATAACCACGCTGACGCATCATTACTATTTTGGCGGCCCGGCTACAAATCCTGAGGTCAGCATTCCGAACCTGCTGAAGCCGGCGACCATGGCGAGAGTGCAGAAGACAGCCGATATTGCTACCGCTGCGGCCGCGAAGATGGGCGCCCGAGTCCGCATGACGGAAGGGAATACGTGCTATCGCGGAGGTAAACCCGGGGTGTCGGACGTGTTCGCGGCGGCGCTTTGGTCGGCCGACTATGCGCTTTTGCTCGCCAGCAATAATTATTCAGGCGTCAACCTGCACGGAGGAACGGGAAAGTCTGTGGCCAACTCGGTGGGAGGATTCCTGCCGGGGGACGTGATGCTGAAAAACCAAGGGGAGACCCCGGAGCAGATCGCCACGCATCCACACCCGTTCTACACGCCCATTGCTACATTTGCATCGTCGTATGAACTGGAGCCGGTGGCTTATGGGCTCAAATTTGCTGGAGCGCTCAGCGGGGGCTCATTCATCCCGGCGGATTTATCTTCAAAGCTGCAGGCAGTGGGCGCGAATGCGACTGCTTACGCCGCGAAGCTGCAGGGCGGGCAGGTGTCGGTGATCATCCTGAACAAGGATGCAGAGAAGGATCTTGGGGTGACCCTGGACTTTGGCGCGGGCAGAAGCGGCACGGTGGAAACAGAGGCGCTGCACGCGCCTGCTCTCGATAGCCGCGAAGCACACATCACGCCGTCTGCAACGCCGGGGCTTCTGAAGGGCGGCAGGTACAGCGTGACCGTCCCACGCGCTTCGGGGATTCGCATTACACTTCGTTGACGAAGGGTAAAAGCGTCAGTAAGTGGCGACCGAAACTCGAAGCACCGCGGGCTCCGATGAAAAGATAAGACCCCAGTCGGTTTGATCGCCATTCAGGATTCGCAAAGGCTTAAAAGTGCCGCCGTCATAGCCGCCTTCTTCCACTCGAAGGAATTGCCGATGTTGCCACTTGCCATCGATCTGAGCTGAGGGCGTCTGGCCGTTTCCCGGGACAACACTCTGCGACTTTCGCTGCTGCTCAGTTCCGGCGGGGCGGAAGTCAACGCGGCAGAAGTATCCGGTCACCAGAAACTGATTGTCTTTGAGTTGAGCAATCAGGGCGCGCCCGATGGGCTCAGAGTTTCCTTTGGCTGCGCCGCCACGACCGCCTCCATACGAGACCACGGCGTCCCAGTCTCCAAAGTGAAGCGTCTGCGTCGGCTGGCCTTCAACCTCCGCCACGGCCTGCAGCTTGCCTTCGAAGTTCAGGCGGGCAACATCGCGCATCATGGGGCCGATGAGCTTGTAGTTTTGCGCGGTGGGGTCGAGGAAGGCGTTCGGGTCCTCACCGTTGACGGCCGGGTCGGGGCGGTTGCGGCGCGTGTAATCCAGGCCGAAGGGTGAGTAGCCGATGGCTTGTAACCCGAGCGCGGCAAAGAGGAATCGTGCGGCGCGCGCTGTTCCGGCGGTCTCCGGGATGAACAGCGGATTGTCGGGGCGGTGATATAACTCGATGACTTTCGTATAGCTGGGTGTGTCGAGAAGATAAATGTCCGGAGCGAGAACGTCGATTGCGGGCGCCTCGGCCTTCCAGATGTTGAGCACGTTGTCGGTGGGGCCACCGCTCTCATAGGTTCCAGGCGCGCCGGGCTTGAGCGGATCACGCAAGGCGGCGTTGACATAAAGCGGCAGCGGGTAGACGGCTTTGCCGGCGGCGGCAATCTTGCCCACGTATTTGGCGACGGCCCAGGCGTGGAAGTTGACCTCCGCCTCGTCGCCGAAAGCGGCCTGCCAGTTAGGAGTGGATGCGCCTGTCTCCTCGTTCATGGCTTTAAGGACTTCAGTAGGGACGGCGGCTTCGAAGAGCTTATTCGCGGCGGCCGAGTAATCGCGCTGAGCGCCCCATGTGCCGGTTTCATTCTCAACCTGCACCATGATGACCGTGCGCTCGGCGTCGGCTTCCTTGAGGTGCCGCATGAATGCGGTGAAGGCGCGGGCGTCGGCATCGAGAGAGGCTTGAGCGAACGGAGACGGCGAGTCGACGAACTCTCCGTTCTTGTTGGTCACATGGAAATAGCGCTCGGGGTCAAGCTTCATCCACTCGGGCATGTAGTGCTGGCTGCCGTTCTTCCAGGTGCCAAACCAGAGCAGGACCAGGTGAACGTGATGCTGGCGTGCTTGTGCGAGGATGGTGTCGACCGCTGAATAATCGAACTGCCCCGGCTTGGGCTCGAATTGCTCCCAATAGATGGGAATCTCGAGTGAATTGGCGTGGAGGTATTCGACGGCGGACCAGACTTTGGGTAGCGTGGTCTGCCAGTCGCTGGAGTTATTCGATTGCGCGCCCAGCATCAGGTAGGGTGCACCATCCACAAGCAGGGCATAGCGGCCGTCCTTCTCGACGATGCGCGGAATCGGGTGCTCCTTCACCTGTGCTTGTAAAGCTATGCTCGCGGTTGAGGCGGCGATTACTGCCGCGACGATCATGGTTCTCATTTGTTTCATGCCTCAATTCTCTTACATTTTTCACGCGACTTTGACCGAGGGCGTGCGAGGAAGGCAAGCATACGCTATGCCGCCTTCTTAATTTGCGGGTCCGGCAAAGAGAATAAGATTGCCGTCCGGGTCTTTCACGATGAACGTTTTCGCTCCCCATGGCTCCTTCCTCAGCACCTGAGGCATATGAACGCCCGCAGCCTGATAGGCGAGGAAGAGCTGCTTGATCTCGTCTGCGCTGGCTAGCGTGATTGAGGCGGAGAGCAGACCTTCCCGTTGGCGGATGTCCTCGGCAAAGAAAGGCTCGTCCATGTAGCGCAGCGCAAGCCGGGCGTTGTCGCGGCTCACCTGCGAGTAGAACGGCGGATCGCCATAGATGAAATCAATGGTGAAGCCAAGTTTGGTGGTGAAGAAGTCTGTGGATGCCTTGAGGTCGCGAACGTACAGGTGTGCGGCGACCGAGGTGAGAATCGGTTGAGGGTTTGGGTGCGGGTGAGACATGGCAGTCGAAGCTCCTGTTCTCAGCGCCTGCCATCCCACGAAGCCCTCTTTGCGCGCGACAAGTTCCTGCGCGTCGGCCAAACAGAAAGGTGCTGCCAATATCTGCTGATCGGAAAGCTGACAGAACCGGGGCACATGCTCCCGGATAATGGCGGCGACGGGGTAATACTGTTCGCGGTGCCAACGGAGATATTGTTTGGCCTGTTTTCTGAGGTTTTCGAGATTCGACATCGGCGCAATAAAACTTCAAATGCTGTAGGTGGGCCATGCCCTTTCGACCTGCACCGATGCGCCCTACACCGCAATGACAGATTGTCTTGCCCCACGGTCGGTTGTCAACTCAAGCTGCGGCTCGACGAATTCTGTATGGAATCACGATAGAAAAGCTTGACACCCTTTGGCCCTCTTATGGCAGGCCCGGCATGTCCGCTTTCTGGATTTTCTATCAAAAAAAAAGCTTTGATTCAAAAAGCACATCGTTGACGCCTACCTGTGCAAAGACCTCAGTCCAAAACCGCGAGGGGATTCCCCAGCCTTCGGCGGGATGGCAAATCGGGCTCGATGCGGATCAAGTCTCGATAGCGCGGAGACGTGATTGCGGGAAACGCCCGAGGTAGGACGGATCGGTGCTGCGGCTGCGGCTCAAAGAGAGCGCGTGTACTCGGATTTTGGTGGGCTCGAGGCTGAAGAGTTCTGAGTTGCATAGTTGTCTGATATGAAAGGGTTTATGAATATCCCAAGGGGTTATCTGCGCGGTGTATCGGTTTGCATTGCAGCGACGATGGTTTTCGCATGGCCGGCACTGCACGGTTCGAGTGAGACCGTGCCGACCGGGACGGCGCCGGCTTCCATGCCCGCTCGCGCATCGGCGGATCGACCCGAAGCAGGGCAGCGACCCGAAACTGCTATCCGCATCGTGGATGCGATCGACGAGAGCAACCTGGTGACCCTGAAGGGCAACACCCATCCGCTGGCGCGAGCCGCATTCGACAAGGGACCGGTGAGCCCTGACCTGCCCATGGGCGACCTGGTGCTGGTGCTCAGCCGCGGCGCGGAGATGCAGGCTGCTTTTGACCAGTTTGTCGCCGGGCAGTACGACAAAAAGTCGCCGAATTATCACCGCTGGCTGAGCGCGGAGGAAGTGGGCCAGGAATTTGGCCCAGCACCAGCGGATATCGATGTTATTTCGAGCTGGCTCATAGGCCACGGCTTTGCCATCCAGGAAGTGACCAAGGACCGGGACTCAATTCGCTTCAGCGGCACGGCTTCGCAGGTGGAGAGCACTTTCCGCACCGAGATTCACAATCTCGATGTGAAGGGCGAGAAGCATATTGCCAACATGAGCGATCCACAGATTCCGGCGGCGCTGGCGCCGGTTGTGCTGGGCATAAAGGCGCTGCACAATTTCTTTCCTCATCCGCAGCACCGGCTCGGCGGGCAAGTCAGCCTGAATCGCGAGACCGGGACATGGCAGCGTGTCGGCGCGCCTGCATCAATTCCTACAACGCAGCCCGGGTTGACGGCGCCAACAGGCATACGTCCCGAATTCGGCACGGTTAACGGATATGGCGACGTGGTCGAAGACGTGACGCCGTACGACTTTGCCGCCATCTACAATGTGCTGCCACTGTGGACGGCCGGCACGCCGATCGACGGCACCGGACAGACGATTGCAGTGGCCGGTATCAGCAACATCAACCTGGCGGACGTGGCGACGTTTCGCAGCGCGTTTGGACTGCCCGCCAAGGCGCCAACCGTCGTGATCACCAACAACGATCCCGGCGATTGTCCCGAGTTCGATGCATCCTGCGCTCCTGACGTGATTGAAAACACGCTCGACGTTGAGTGGGCCGGGGCCGTCGCGAAGGGCGCCAACATTGTGCTGGTCATTTCCAGCGCGCCAACGCCCACATCCGATGCGCTGTATCTTTCCGCGAACTACATTGTGCAGAACAAGACTGCCTCCATCCTGAGCGCCAGCTACGGGGAGTGCGAACAGAGCCTGGGTAACTCCGGCAATGCGGAATACAACAGTCTTTGGGAAACGGCCGCTTCGGAAGGCATTGCTGTTTTTGTTGCATCGGGAGATGCGGGCTCACCGGATTGCGACCAGGGTCTTGACGAGGTCGATGGCGTACCGTATGCGGCCCAATATGGGCTCACCGTGAATGGCATCGGCTCCACTCCGTACAACACCTCGGTGGGAGGAACGGATCTGAACTGGGGATCGACTGCAGCGCCCTACTGGAACACCAGCAACGCCACCAGCACCGGAGCCAGCGCTTTGGGCTACATTCCCGAAGTGGCTTGGAATCAAACATGCGCCAATCCGTTGATGCTGCCAGGCCTGGAAGCCGACGCGGCATATCTCGGAATCTCCGGTGTTGTGGACGCTGAATCGGCCTGCAATTTTGTCCTGAACAACTGGATTGCTATCAACACCAACGATCTGGTGAATCTTGCGGGGCTGGTGGATACCGTGGGTGGCGGGGGCGGGGAAAGCCTTTGCTCCTTCGCCAACCTGACGTATTGCCAATCCGGGTACGCAAAACCCTCCTGGCAGGTCGGCGTCCCCGGTATTCCCGCCGACGGGCAGCGCGACTTGCCGGATCTCTCCTTTTTCGCATCCGACGGCTTTCTGGGCAGCGCATATCTCTATTGCGTCTCAGGCGGCGGCAATGTCTGCTCGTATTCCGCAACATCGGAACCAACCGCGCAGGAAATCGGCGGCACGTCGGTTGCAACTCCGGCGATGGCGGGCATAATGGCCTTGATCAACCAGAAATCCGGAACACCGCAGGGTGACCCGAATACAGTTCTCTACGAATTGGCTGCGAAGCAGAGTTACTCCGCATGCAGTGCGGAGACTGTGACGGCCGCATCGAGTTGCGTGTTCAATGACATCGACAGCGGCACCAATGCCATGCCTTGCGCAGCCGGGTTGTCGGCGAATTGCACGGCGCTTTATTCCGGCGACGCGTTGGCTATTCTATCCGGGTACAGCGCAGGGACGGGCTACGACGAGGCCACCGGGCTGGGCTCTTTGAATGTGGCCAACGCGGTAAACAACTGGCCGGGCGCCGCCCCCTTTGTGAGTTTGTCGACGACCGGGTTGACATTTGCCTCGACGGTCCAGGGCTACTCAAGCGCAACGCAGGCCATCACCCTTAAGAACACCGGCAGCGTGGCGCTGAGCCTGAACGGAACCGGGCAGGGAATCAGCATTACGGGAGCCAACGCCAACTCATTCACGCAGACAAATACCTGTGGGACGAGCGTTGCAGCCGGGGGGGCGTGCACAATTACCGTGACCTTCAAGCCTGCTGCAATCGGCGCATTGGCGGCAGCAGTAAATGTTGCGGACAATACATACGGCTCACCGCAGACCGTCACTCTGGCGGGGACGGGCTTGGCTCCGGCTCCCGCGGTCACGCTTTCCGCAAATTCGATTTCGTTTTCGGCACAATGGGTGGGGGCATCCTCCACGGCGCCGAACATGACGCTTACCAACTCCGGTACTGCCGCTCTCTCATTGAGCAGCATCAGCTTCACCGGAACCAACGCCAGCTCGTTCAGCCAGACAAACACCTGCGGAACCAGCGTAGCGGTGGGCGCAACTTGCAATATAGCCATCACCTTCGCGCCGAAAGCCGCGGGTGCGCTCACCGCGAACCTGAGCGTGACCGACAATGCTCCCGGCTCGCCGCAGACGGTTGGCGTGAGCGGCACGGGTTACGCGGTTGTACGGTCCCCAACGAGTCTCACCTTCCCGGCGTCTGTGCCGGGTGTCGCCGCGCCCACCAAGCAGGTCACGATTACCAACGCGAGCAATACTGCGCTTTCCGGGATCAGCTTGAGCATTACGGGAACGAATGCCAGCTCTTTCTCGCAGACCAACACTTGCGGGACAAGCGTGGCATCTGAGGCCTCGTGCATAGTCACAGTGACCTTCAAGCCAGCGGCTGTGGGCGTGTTGACGGCGACAGTAAACATTGCGGACAATGCGCTCGGCTCGCCTCAGACCGTCACTCTTTCAGGGACAGGGCAGGGGCTGGTCCCCACGGTAACTCTTTCGGCGACCAGCCTTTCCTTCGGTTCAGTCAAACCTGGTGCCACGAGCGCGTCGCAATCGGTGACGCTCACGAACACGGGCACTGGACCTCTGGCCATTACCAGCATCACAGTGACCGGTGCAGGCGCTTCCTCGTTCGTATTCGCCAACAGTTGCGGAACGAGCGTGGCATCCGGAGCGAATTGCACCATCCATGGCCACTTCACCCCGGCGACGACGGGTGCGCTGACCGCGGCCATTACCATCACGGACAACGCAGCCAACTCGCCACAATCGATCACCCTGAGCGGCACCGGCCTTACTCCGTCGGCCGTATCTCTGTCGGCGAGCAGTTTGTCTTACGGAAGCGAGCGCCTGGGATCGACCAGCGCATCGCAATCGGTGACGCTCACCAACACCGGCACTGCACCTCTGGCCATCGCCAGCATCGCAGTCACCGGTACAGACGCTTCCTCTTTCGTATTCGCAAACAGTTGCGGAACGAGCGTGGCAGCCGGAGCGAACTGCACCATCCATGGCCATTTCACCCCGGCGACGACGGGCGCGCTGACCGCCGCCATCACCATCACCGACAACGCATCCAACTCGCCGCAATCGATCTCCCTGAGCGGCAATGGCGCTACTCCGCCGGCCGTATCCCTGTCGGCGAGCAGTTTGTCTTTTGCTGGCGAGCGGGTGGGAGTGACCAGCGCGTCGCAATCGGTGACGCTCACCAACACCGGCACTGGACCTCTGGTCATCACCAGCATCGCAGTCACGGGTACAGACGCTTCCTCGTTCGTATTCTCAAACAGTTGCGGAACGAGCGTGGCAGCGGGTGCGAACTGCGCCATCCATGGCCACTTTACTCCGGCGACGACAGGCGCGCTGACCGCGGCCATCACCATCACCGACAACGCCAGCGGTTCACCGCAAAGCATCTCGCTGTCAGGCACCGGCCTTACTCCGCCGGCCGTATCTCTGTCGGCGAGCAGTTTGACTTTTGCAGGCGAGCGGGTGGGAGTGGCCAGCGCGTCGCAATCGGTGACGCTCACCAACACCCGCACTGGACCTCTGGCCATCACCAGCATCGC
>Ga0302314_10019763_pt1 | contig 11170 bp, 9 predicted proteins | sample III_Palsa_N2_3_FD_200533 | JGI IMG/M metagenome (GOLD analysis project Ga0302314, IMG submission 200533) | Peat permafrost microbial communities from Stordalen Mire near Abisko, Sweden - III_Palsa_N2_3 | ecosystem: Environmental > Terrestrial > Soil > Palsa > Peat permafrost | place: Sweden... | reverse complement strand
TCATCAGGGTGGCGCCCTCCGAGATTCCGGCCTGGATCAGCCGCTGGATCTTGTCCCACTGGGTCTTGTTGACCACCGGACCGATCTGGGCGTTGCCGTTGGGATCGCCCACCGTGGTCGAGTCCGCCGCCTCCTTGGCGATGACGATGGCCTCGTCCATCTTCTTGGCCGGCACCAGCATGCGCGTGGGCGCATTGCACGACTGGCCGGAGTTCTGCATCACGTGGCGCACGCCGCCGCCGACGGCGGTGGAAAAATCGGCGTCCTCCAGGATGATGTTGGGGCTCTTGCCGCCCAGTTCCTGAGCCACGCGCTTGACCGTCGCCGCGGCCGCCTTGGCCACTTCGACGCCGGCGCGGGTCGAGCCCGTGAACGACACCATGTCGATGCCCGGATGGGCCGATATGGCCGCGCCCACCTCGGCGCCCGTGCCGTTGACCAGGTTGAACACTCCGGCCGGCACGCCGGCGGCGTGCATCACCTCGGCCCACAGAATGGCCGAGAACGGCGCCTCTTCCGACGGCTTCAGCACCATGGTGCAGCCGGTGGCCAGCGCCGGCACGACCTTGCAGGCGATCTGGTTGATCGGCCAGTTCCACGGCGTGATCATGCCGACGACGCCGATCGGCTCCTTGACGATGCGCGTGGGGCCGCGATCCTCCTCGAACGAGAAATTCTTCAGCACGGCGATGCCGGTGGCGATATGGGCGATGCCGATCGGCGCCTGGGCCCGCTGAGCCAGGCTGGCCGGCGCGCCCATCTCTTCGGTGATGGCGTGGGCGATGTCGCCGAAACGCTTCTGATATTCGGCCTGGATGCGTTCGAGCAGATCGATGCGTTCTTCGCGCGTGGTCTGGGAAAAGGTCTCGAAGGCCTTCTGGGCGGCCTTCACCGCCTTGTCGACGTCGGCGGCGGAGCCGGCGGAGATATGCCCGGCCACGCCCTCGGTGGCGGGATTGATGACATCCAGGCTCTTGGGGGTGACCGGATCGACCCATTGGCCGTCGATGTAGAACTTCATGTACTCGCGCATGGTCATCTCCCTTGAGCCGATGGTGGCGGCGCCCCGGCGTTTCGCCTTCGGGCTCCTTCACTCTCTATCTTAGTGATCACGGTTCACCTCGGAAAGGGGCGCGCTCGGCGAAAGTCGGGTCTGGACGATCGGCCCCGCCGCTTCGTAAGGGGCGGCCATGAAACAATCGACGCTTTCAACCGCCCTCGCCGCCCTGCTGGCCGCGGCCGCCCTCGGCGCCCACGCCGCCGCGCCGGATCCCCGTCCCATCCTGGCCGACGTCGGCAAGATCGTCTCCGACCATGGGATTGACGAAGCCAAGGCGGTGGAGATCGGCGGCGTCAAGCAATGGATCACCGTGCGCGGGCGCGACCGGCGCAATCCGATCCTGCTGGTCATCCACGGCGGACCGGCGGCGCCCGACCTGCCGACCCGCTACCTCTTCGAAGCGCCCTGGACCGACTATTTCACCGTGGTCGAGTGGGACCAGCGCGGCTCCGGCAAGACCTATGAGCTGAGCGACCCGGCCACGGTGGCGCCCACGATGAGTCGGGAGCGGGTGGTCAAGGACGCCGAGGAGCTGGTCGGCTATCTCCGATCCACCTACGCCAAGCCCAAGGTCTTCGTCATCGCCCACTCCTGGGGAACCGCGGTGGGGCTCGAACTGGCCCGGCGGCGGCCGGACTGGCTCTACGCCTATATCGGCGTCGGCCAGATCATCGACATGCGCGAAGGCGAGGCCGCCAGCTATGCCTGGACCCTCGATCAGGCGCGCAAAGCCGGCGACGCCACGGCCCTCGCGGAACTCCGGTCCATCGCCCCCTATCCCGAACCCGACGGCTCGCTGCCGCTCAGCAAGATCGGCCTGGAGCGCAAATGGGCGGTGCGTTTCGGCGGCCTGACCCACAACCGGACCACCTACGACTATTGGGAAAACGCGGAGAGGATCTCGCCCGACTATTCCGACGCCGACTTCAAGGCCATCGACGCCGGCAGCGGCTTCTCGCTGCCGAAGCTGCTACCGGACCTGGCCAAGACCGACTTCACCGGGCTGACGCGGATGCGCTGCCCGGTGATCATTTTCGCCGGCCGCTACGACTACACCACGCCCGTCGCGCCGGTGAAGCGCTGGTGGGACCGGCTGTCGGCGCCCGGCAAGCGCTTCGTCTGGTTCGAGAATTCCGCGCACATGATGTGGGCCGAGGAGCCCGGACGGGTGCTGGTCCATCTCGTCCAGGACGCCTTGCCCTACGCCGCCAAGGACGCGCCGGCCCACGGGGATTGAGCGGGAAGGGCAATCGCATATGCCTGCCCCAAACAAAGAACGTCATAGCCGGGCGTCAGTCCCGGCTAGCCATGCACACGGGATGGCGGGTGGCCGCGCCCGGCGCGGCCAAGGCGGAGCATTTCAGGCGCGGTTGGCGCATCGAGCTTTGGCCATGCGCGGCGTGGCCACTCTCAATTCGGCGATCATGGGTCGCCGGGACTGACCCCCGGCGATGACGGTAGGGGTGGGGGATGTGCGCTTCGCCGTATGCGATCGCCCTGGACTGAGCGGCGGGCGCCGACGTCAGCTCATGACGACGTCTCAGGCGTCTCGATCAGCGACTTGATCTTCTCGGCGTCCGCGGGCGTGGCGGGATTGTAGATCACCAGGCTGAGGTCCGGCCGGCCGTCCACCGCGAAGGCTGAATACTCGAAGGCCAGCGGGCCGAGAACCGGATGGCGGATGTGCTTGACGTGCTCGCTCGTCCCGCGGACGTCGTTGTCGCGCCACATCGCCTTGAACTCGGGACTGAGCCCGCAGAGCTCATTGACCAGAGGCTCGACCTCCGCCGCGGCGCCCGCGCGCGCCGCGTCCACCCTGAACGCGCTGACCACGAACCGCGCCACGCTGTCCCAGTCATACTGGGCGTCGCGCGCGCGGGGATCGAGGAACATCAGACGCAGGACGTTGCGTTGCTCCGGCGGCAGCGCGCCATAGTCGCCCAACATCGCGGTCGCCGCCCGGTTCCAGGCGACCACGTCCCAGGTGGCGGTCCTGATCAGGGCGGGGCTGGGCTCCAGCGCATCGAGCACCCGACGCAGCCGCGGCGTGACGCCTTCGTCCTTCCGGTAGCGCACCTCGGGCGGCCGGCCGAGACCGAGCAGGAACAGATGCTCGCGCTCCACATCCGTCAGCATCAGGGCGCGTGAGATTCGATCGAGCACATCGGCCGAGGGCCCGCCGCCGCGTCCCTGTTCGAGCCAGGTGTACCAGGTCGGGCTGATGTTGGCCCGCTGCGCCACCTCCTCGCGACGCAGTCCGGCCGTGCGCCGGCGCTCGGGCGGAAAGCCGAAGGCGGCCGGATCGAGCTTCGCCCGGCGGTCCTTCAGCCAAGCCCCGAGCAGGCTTCGGCTGGTAATCTGCTCGCCCATCCTGTTAGTCCCCATACTAGGATATGATCACTACTTTACCACGATGCTACCAGGGTGGATATGCGCCGCCAACAGAACCTGGAGACCAAAGTTCATGCGCGTGTTTGTCACTGGAGCGACCGGTTGGGTCGGCTCGGCCGTCGTGAGCGACCTGATCGCCTCCGGTCATCAGGTGCTCGGCCTTACCCGCTCGGAGGAAGGGGCGCGGGCCCTGGCGGCGGCGGGCGCCGAAATCCATCACGGGTCGCTCGAGGATCTGGAGAGCCTGAAAAGCGGCGCCGCCCAGGCGGATGGCGTGATTCACACCGCCTTCAATCACGACTTTTCGAAGTTCGCGGAAAACGGAGCCGCGGAAGGCCGCGCCATAGAAGCGCTCGGCGCGGCGCTGGAAGGCTCGGACCGCCCCCTCATCGTCAGCTCCGGAGTTGCGCTCATGGCGCCGGGTCGGCTGGTGACGGAGGAAGATACGCGCCCGGCCGACGCGCCGATTCCTCGCGATCCGGAGGGCGCCGTGGCTCGGCTGGCGGCGCGCGGCGTGCGCGCGACCACCGTCCGGCTTTCACCCTCGGTGCACGGCCATGGCGATCATGGCTTCGTGCCGATCCTGATCGGCATCGCCCGGGAAAAGGGCGTCTCCGCCTACATCGGCGACGGCCTCAACCACTGGCCCGGCGTGCATCGACTGGACGCGGCCCGCGTCTATCGGCTCGCCCTCGAGCGCGGCGCCGCCGGTGGTCCGTTCCATGCGGTCGCCGAGGAAGGCGTGCCGTTCAAGGAGATCGCCGAGGTCATCGGCCGCCGCCTGAACATTCCGGTCGTCTCGAAGTCGCCCGGAGAGGCGGGGGAGCATTTCGGTTGGTTCTCCATGTTCGCGGGCATCGACGTCCGAGCCTCGAGCGCACGGACGAGGTCCCTGCTCGGGTGGAAGCCCGAACAGCCCGGGCTGATCGCCGACCTCGACCACCCGGCTTATTTTACTCAGTAGCGGCGGTGGCGGCGGTCGCGACCGCCGCATCGAAACCAGGAGACCTTGCTCATGCGTGTGTTTGTCACCGGCGCGACCGGATTCATCGGCTCGGCGGTCACCAAGGAATTGATCGCGGCAGGCCATCAGGTGCTCGGCCTCACCCGCTCGGATGAGGGGGCGACGGCCCTGGCGGCGGCGGGCGCCGAGGTTCATCGTGGGTCGCTTGAGGATCTGGACAGCCTAAAGGAGGGAGCCGCTCGATCGGATGGCGTCATCCACCTGGCTTTCAACCATGACTTCTCGAAATTCGTGGCCAACTGCGAGGATGATCGACGCGTCATCATGGCGCTCGGCTCGGTTCTCGCCGGCTCAAGCCGGCCGCTGATCGTGACCTCCGGGACCGGAATGGCGGTCCCCGCGCCCGGTCAGCCGGCCAGGGAGGACGATGCGACGATCGGCTCCGACGTGATCCCTCGCGCGGCCTCGGAAGAGGCGGCCGCCGCCGTCGCCGCCGATAGGGTCAATGTGTCGGTGGTGCGCCTCCCGCAGGTTCACGACACGACCCGGCAGGGCCTCGTCACCTATGCGATCGAAGTCGCCCGTGAGAAAGGCGTGTGCGCCTACGTCGGAGACGGACAGAACCGCTGGCCCGCGGCTCATGTTCTCGATACGGCCCGCCTTTACAGGCTGGCGATCGAAAAGGCCGAGCCGGGCGCGAAATACCACGCGGTCGCGGAAGAGGGCGTGCCGCTCCGGGATATCGTGGAGGTTTTGGGCCGACGCCTGAAGTTGCCGGTCAAATCCATCCCCCCGGAAGAGGCGTTCGCCCATTTCGGCTGGCTGGGAATGTTCGCCGGGCACGACGTCCCCGCTTCGAGCGAGCAAACGCGGAAAAAGCTGGGATGGCGTCCGACCGGCCCCGGGATGATCGCCGACCTCGAACGGCTGGAGGTTTCCGACAGCTGAAGGCCGCCGATGGTGTGGACGGACTCTGCGGTCGCGGCGGCCGGCGCACCGGCTGTTCAGGATGACGTCGATCCGGCCACGAGACTGCGCGCGCAGTCGACCACGGTGTCCTTGGCCAGCCGCGGCGCGTAGCCCAGCACCCGGCGCGCCTTTTCGGTGCTGAACGCCTGCGTGCGACCCAGCAACGGCAGCATGGCCCGCATCTGCGGCGAGACGGCCGCCAGCCCTCGGGCGACCAGATCCGGCATGGCGGCGGTGGGGACTTTCGCGGCGGCGGCGCCGAGCCCCGCCCGTAGCGCCGCCGCGATCTCGCCGTACCAAAGCGCGTCGCCGAGCGCGATGAAGCGCTTGCCGGCCGCCTCGGGCGCGATCATGGCGCGAATATGCAGGTCGGCCAGGTCGCGCACGTCGGTGATGTTGAAGGCCAATCGCGGCAGGGCCGGCGGCTGGCCCTGAAGCAGGCGCTCGATGATGGCCACCGAGCCCAGGCGTTCGCGCGTCAGCACCGGCCCGAAGACGGCGCCGGGCAGGATCGTCGTCAGTTCAGTCTTCTGACCCGCCATGAAGTCCCAGGCCGCGCTCTCCGCCAGCACTTTGGAGCGGCGGTAGGCGGCCAGGCCCGGCTGGGCCTCATCGGTCCAGTCGCCCTCGTCGATCGCCCGGTCCAGCGCCCTGGAGGGCGTGCAGGCCGCCGTGGATGACGTCATGACCACCCGCCCGGCGCCTGCGGCCACCGCGGCGCGGAGGACGCGCAGGGTCCCGTCGCGCGCCGCCGCGATCAACGCCTCTGCATTGTCCCCGCCTGAGCCCAGGGGCGAGGCGATGTGCAGAACGTGGTCGCACCCGACCGCGGCCTCGTCCCAGCCGGCGTCGGCGGTCAGGTCCGCGGCCACGACGGTCAGCCGTTCGCCTGCTTCCGTCTGGCCCTCGATCACGCGGCGCAGCCCCGCTTCCTTGGAAAGGTCGCGGACTGTCGCGCGGACCCGATAGCCGCGCTTCAGGAGCTCCGCGATCGCCCATCCGCCGACGAAGCCCGTTCCTCCGGTTACAAGCACCATTTGCGTCATGTCGCTTCTCGATTGCAAGTTAAGTCTACATTCGTATAATTAACGCATCGTCGTTTGTCTACACCCGTAGAGATATGCCCCCGGACTCCGCCTCCCCACCCACCGAACCCCGTCGCCGCAACGCTGTCGCCACGCGCCAGGCGATTCTCGCCTCGGCCAGAAAGGCGTTCGCCCGGTCGGGCTACGACGGCGCCGGCGTGCGCGAGATTGCCGCCGGCGCCGGCGTTACGGCGATGCTGGTCAACCGCTACTTCGGATCCAAGGAGCGGTTGTTCGCCGAGGTCGCCGCCGACGCCATGCGCGACCCGGTGATCCTCAGCCCCGAAAACCTCGCCGCGCCGGACTTCGCGGCCGCCCTGTCCCGAGCCGTGGTCGCGGTCACCGCGCCCGGCGCGACGCCCCTAGACGGCTTCCTGATCCTGCTGCATTCCTCTTCGAGCCCGAAGGCGGCGGAGATAGGCCGCGAGTGGATCGGCCGCGGACACCAGTCCACGCTCGAATCCGCCGTGACGGGTCCGCTGGCCGCCGAGCGCGCCGGCGTCTTCCTGGCTCTGGTGGCGGGCCTGCAGGTCATGCGGCAGATGGTGGAGATCCCGGCGCTCGCGGGGGCCGACCCCGAACAGCTCGAACGATTGCTCACGCCGTTGGTGCGCATGCTTGTGGGCGGGAAGCCGATGGCGGGCTCGGAACCCCCGCCCCATCGCCCTGGGGATTGACCGGACCGGGCTCGGCGCCTTTCATGCGCCCCCTTTTTCCGGCACGGGACCTCATGGCCGAAGATCCGAACGACTGGGATGTCGCCACCCGCCTCGTCCGCGGCGGCCTGGCGCGCTCGGAGCATGGCGAGATCGCCGAGGCGCTCTACCTCACCCAGAGCTTCGCCTACGACAGCGCCGAGGCCGCCGACGCCCGTTTCTCTGGCGAGAAACCCGGCTTTATCTACGCCCGCTACGGCAACCCCACCGTGGCCATGTTCGAGGAGCGCCTGGCCCTGCTCGAGGGCGCGGAGACCTGCCGCGCGACCGCGTCGGGCATGGCCGCCGTCCACCTGGCGCTGATGGGGCTGCTCTCCGCCGGCGATCACATGGTCTCCAGCAAGGCCCTGTTCGGCTCGTGCCGCTGGATCATCAACACCTGGGCGCCCCGGTTCGGCATCGAGACCACCCTGGTGGACGGGCCGGACCTCGCCGCCTGGCGCGCCGCCATGCGGCCCAACACCAAGGTCGTCTTCCTCGAGAGTCCGGCCAATCCTCTGCTCGAAATCACCGATATCGCCGCCGTCTGCGCCATCGCGCGCGAAGCCAGCGCGAAGGTGGTGGTCGACAACGTCTTCGCCACGCCACTTTTCCAGTCGCCGCTGAAGCTCGGCGCCGACATCGTCGTCTATTCGGCCACCAAACACATCGACGGCCAGGGCCGGGTGCTGGGCGGGGCGATCCTCGGCGCGTCAGCCCTGATCGAAGAGGCCTACAAGGACCCCATGCGCCACACCGGGCCGGCGCTTTCGCCGTTCAACGCCTGGCTGTTGCTCAAGGGCCTGGAGACGCTCGACCTGCGCGTCCGTCGCCAGAGCGAGACGGCGGCGGCTCTGGCCGATCGGCTGGCGGCGCACGCCAAGGTCCTCGCCTGCCGCTATCCGACCAGGTCCGACCATCCGCAGCATGCCGTCGCCACGCGGCAGATGAGCGGCGGCGGCACCGTGCTGGCCTTCGATCTTGGAACGCGTGAGCGCGCCTTCGCCTTCCTGAATGCGCTGGAGATCGTCGACATTTCCAATAATCTCGGCGACGCCAAGTCCATGGCCACCCATCCCACCACCACCACCCATCGATCGATGACCGAGGACCAGCGCCTGGAGATCGGCCTCACGCCCGGCTGGGTGCGCGTCTCCGTCGGCCTGGAAAGCCCGCGCGACCTCGCCCGCGACATCGAGCGCGCCCTGGAGGCGGCATGAAGACGCGCGCCGCGGCCGCCGTCGCCCTCACCCTGGTCGCGTCCGCGGCCCGGGCGGAGATCCGGCAGTTTTCCTACGATCCGGCCAATGACGACACGCGGGCCGCCGCCGGGCCGGTGACCTTCATGGTCAACCAGTCCCTGTTCGGCACGCGCGTGCTGAAGATGCGCTCGACCGAGGCCAAGGCCACGGTCAATCTGGCCCGGGCCGATGCCGGCGCGCTGGGCGGCAAGGGTTTCTGGGACACGGCGGGGCGCGGCGCGTCCGGGCGCGAGATATATCGCGTCCTGCCGTCCGACGATGGGCCGGCGCTCACCGCCGCGCTGTGCCCGGGATCGAAACAGGCGTGGCTGGCCCTGACGCCGGTGAAATATGGTCTGGACGTGCAGGTGGTCGTGATCGGCGACGATCCGGCGGGTGGACCGGCCAGGCGCTGCCGCGAGCTCGATTTCGCCTTCCACGGCGAGTGGCGGCTGCCGCCGGGCGCGACCCCCGACATCGATCCCGTCGCGCCGCCGGATTTCCCCAACTGAGCTCAAAACCCCTGTCCCGGAGGGAGAGGTGGACCGTGCGCGAACGGCCGTATCCGATTGCCGCGTCTCTCACGGCAAGGTGATTGGCCGCTCCCCTGCCCGGAGCGCACAGTGAGCTGCGGAAAAGAGAGGTCTTTTCTCAGGATAACTTGGCGCCCGTCGCTGCTCCGAGGAGTTGGCGGCGGGCGTTATTCGTTACTCGAGCAGCTTGGCGCGGATCGCCTCGCGCCGACCTGCGTCGACGCCGAGTTCGGCCGCCATGTAGCGATCGACGTCGCCATGACGCTCGCTCATGGCCGCGAAGGCGGTGTCCAGGTAGTCCGGCTCGACCCCCATGGCCACGCGCAGGGTGGCCTCGGGCAGGGTGCGCCCGGTGAGATCGCGAATGGCGTCGGCCACCAGCGGCAGCCGCCGCGCCACGCGTTCGGGATCGTTGGTGGCCAGGTAGTCGGCCATCATGTCGTCGGGGTGGACGCCGGCCAGATGATGGGTGAGCGCGGCCAGGATGCCGGTGCGATCCTTGCCGGCCGCGCAGTGGATCAGCACCGGCGCGTCGGCCCGCGCCAGGGCCTCGAAGTAACGCCGGTAGAGATCGACCATCCGGGCATCGAGCGGGGCCTCGCGGTAGTAGCGGCGCATGTAGTCGTGGAACGACGCGGCGGTGAGGTCCGAGGTGGTTATGTGGGCGAGCCACGAGTCTTCCACGTCCTGGCCGAGATCGTTGCTGATCACCTCGCCGGCGAAGGCGCTGTGCCGACGCGAAGGGTCGCGCTCGCGCTCCTGCGGGCGGCGGAGGTCGACGACCACGGCGATCTCCAGGGCGTGGATCGCCTCGAGGTCGGCGTCGGTGGCCTTGCCGTGCGAGGCCGAGCGGTAGAGTCGGGCGGCGCGCATCCTCTGGCCGGAGGCGGTGGGATAGCCGCCGAAGTCGCGGAAGTTCTCAACCCCTTCCAGGGCCAGGCGTCGGGTCATGCCGGCGGTGTTAACCGCCCCAAGCGACAATTGCGAGACGGGTTTGAACTCCCCCCGTCGGCGGATGGGAAGGGCTATCGCACATGCTCTCCGCCAATTCCTATTCTACCGTCATCCCCGGGCGTCAGTCCCGGGGATCCATTGAGCGCGTGAGGAGGGGTGGCCATGCCAGGCATGGCCAAAGCCCTTTGTTTCAACCGCATCTGAAATGCTCTGCCTTGGCCGCGCCGGGCGCGGCCACCCGTCATACGGCGTTCATGGGTGGCCGGGACTGACGCCCGGCCATGACGTGTTTTGTTTGGGCAGATGGGTTGTGGGTCACTCGCTAGTGCGCTGGCGTGTCCTCGTTCCGCCGCGCCATCAGGCGGTCGAATTCGCCCCACACGCCGGCCTCGCCTTGCCACGCGCCGCGGCTGGCGGCCTTGGAGTACTCCGTCGCCCGCGCCTCGAAGAAGTTGGCGTGCTCGACGCCGGAGAGCAGGCTCTGCAGCCACGGCAACGGATTCTCCGTGACACCGTAGACGGTGGGCAGGGCCAGCTGCCGCAGGCGCCAGTCGGCGATGAAGCGGATGTAGGCCTTGATGTCGTCGGGCGTCATGCCCTGCACCTCGCCGGCGTCGAAGGCCAGGTCGATGAACTTGTCCTCCAGGCTCACCACCGTCTTGCAGCAGTCGACAATGTCGGCGGCCACCGACTTGGTCACCGCGCCCGTCTCGGCGTTGAAGGCGTGGTACAGCTTGACGATTCCCTCGCAGTGCAGGCTCTCGTCGCGCACGCTCCAGGAGACGATCTGGCCCATGCCCTTCATCTTGTTGAAGCGCGGGAAGTTCATCAGCATGGCGAAGCTGGCGAAGAGCTGCAGCCCCTCGGTAAAGCCGCCGAACATGGCCAGAGTGCGGGCGATGTCGGCGTGCGAGCCGACCCCGAACTGCGACATGTAGTCGTGCTTGGCCTTGAGCGCCTCGAGCTCCATGAAGGCCGAAAACTCGGTCTCCGGCATGCCGATGGTTTCCAGCAGCAGGGCGTAGGCGGCGATGTGGATCGTCTCCATGTTGGAGAACGAGGCCAGCATCATCTTCACCTCGGTCGGCTTGAACACCTGCACGTAGCGCTCGAGGTAGTTGTCGTTCACCTCCACGTCCGACTGCGTGAAGAAGCGGAAGATCTGGGTCAGCAGGTTGCGCTCGCGGTCGTTGAGGCGCGCGGCCCAATCCTTGCAGTCCTCGCCCAGCGGCACTTCCTCCGGCATCCAGTGCACCTGCTGCTGGCGCTTCCAGAAGT
>Ga0302314_10019761_pt1 | contig 11171 bp, 9 predicted proteins | sample III_Palsa_N2_3_FD_200533 | JGI IMG/M metagenome (GOLD analysis project Ga0302314, IMG submission 200533) | Peat permafrost microbial communities from Stordalen Mire near Abisko, Sweden - III_Palsa_N2_3 | ecosystem: Environmental > Terrestrial > Soil > Palsa > Peat permafrost | place: Sweden... | reverse complement strand
GGCACGATCGAGTTCCTGGTGGACCAGAGCGGAGCCTCGGCGCCGCCGTTCGCCTTCATCGAGGCCAATCCGCGCCTGCAGGTGGAGCATACGGTGACCGAGGCGGTCACGGGCCTGGACCTGGTGCGTATCCAGCTGGAGATCGCTTCGGGCCTGACGCTGAGGGATCTGGGTCTGACTCAAGACAAGATGCCCGCCCCGCGCGGCGTAGCGATCCAGGCAAGGGTCAATCTGGAGACCATGAACGCCGACGGTTCGGTGCGGCCGGCGGGCGGGACGCTGACAGCCTACGAGCCGCCATCGGGGCCTGGCGTTCGGGTCGATGGGTTCGGCTACGGCGGCTATCGCACCAGCGCGCGATTCGACTCCCTCCTAGCCAAGGTGATCGTCCACGCGCCCGCGGGCGACCTGGCCGCGGCGGCGCGCAAGGCGGATCGGGCGCTGTCGGAGTTCCGAATCGCTGGCGCATCCACCAACATTCCCTTCCTGCGCGCCCTGTTACGCGACCCAGCCTTCGCGGCCGGCAAGGTGCATACGCGCTATGTGGAGGAGCATATCGAGGCGCTGGTGGCCGAGACGGCGGCGCTGACGCCAGCGTCGGAGGCCAAGGCGGTGCGGGGGCCGGGCGCGCGGATCGACGCCGCAGACCCGTTAGCGGTGCTCAGTCACGGCAAGGGCGGCGGCGACAGCGCCGCAGCCGCGCCGCCTGTAGAGCCAGAACCGTTCGGCGACATCGAGGGGCCGGATGGGACCACCGCCCTGGCCGCGCCACTTCAGGGCACGGTGATCGGGATCAGCGTCGCGTTGGACCAGCAGGTTCGCGAGGGCCAGCCATTGCTGATCATGGAATCCATGAAGATGGAGCATGTGATCGCAGCGCCGGTGAGCGGCTATCTGCGCCAGCTGACGGTGGAGGAAGGCGACGCCGTGTTCGAGGGCCATCCGCTGGCCTTCATCGAGCCGGCGGATATCGGCGACGCGGGCGCCGTGGTCGAGGAGGTTGTCAACCTGAACCACATCCGGGCCGACCTGGCGCCGGTGATCGCCCGGCACGCGGGCACGCTGGACGCGGCGCGGCCAAAGGCGGTGGAGCGGCGGCGCAAGACCGGCCAGCGCACCACCCGGGAGAATGTCGACGATCTGCTCGACCCGGATTCCTTCATCGAATACGGCGGTCTGACCGTAGCGGCGCGGCGGCGGCGGCATTCGATGGAAGAGCTGATCGAGCAGACGCCCACCGATGGCCTGGTCATGGGTTTGGGCCGGGTGAATGGCGCCGACTTTGCCGACGATGCGGCGCGGGTCGCGGTCATGGCCTACGACTACACCGTGCTGGCCGGCACCCAGGGCGCCTATAACCACAAGAAGATGGATCGGCTGATCGAGGTGGCCGAGAAGCTGCGCCTGCCCACGATCTTCTTCTGCGAGGGCGGCGGCGGCCGGCCGGGGGACACCGAGGGCGGCGGCTTTACGCGCGGGTTCGAGTTCTGGGGAAGAATGTCGGCGGTCGCGCCGCTGGTGGGGATCACCTCGGGCCGCTGTTTCGCCGGCAACGCCTCGGTGCTGGGCTGCTGCGATGTGATCATCGCCACCAAGGGCGCCAACATCGGCATGGGCGGGCCGGCGATGATCGAGGGCGGCGGGCTGGGCGTGTTCCGGCCCGAGGAGATCGGCCCGATCGAGGTGCAGGAGCCGAATGGCGTCATCGATGTGGTCGCCGAGGACGAAGCCGATGCGGTGCGGATCGCCAAACAGTATCTGTCCTACTTCCAGGGTCCGCTGGCCAACTGGACCTGCGCCGACCAGCGGCTGCTGCGGGGGGTGATCCCGGAGAACCGCTTGCGGGTCTATGACATCCGCGAGCTGATCTCGACATTGGCCGATGAAGGCTCAGTGCTGGAGCTGCGGTCCAAGTTCGGCCAGACCATGGTCACCGCCCTGATCCGTATCGAGGGCCGGCCCATGGGGCTGATCGCCAACAATCCAAAGTTTTTGGGCGGGGCGATCGATTCCAACGGCTCGGACAAGGCCGCACGCTTCCTGCAGATCTGCGAGGCCTTCGACCTGCCGGTGTTGTCGCTGTCGGACACGCCGGGAATGATGGTTGGGCCTGAGATCGAAAAGACAGCTCTGGTAAGGCATTGCTCCAGACTCTTCATCATCGGCGCGAATCTGACCGTGCCGCTGTTCAGCGTGGTGCTGCGCAAGAGCTATGGCCTTGGCGCCATCGCCATGACCGGCGGCAGCTATCAGGCGTCGACGTTTGCCGTGGCGTGGCCGACAGGAGAGTTCGGGGGGATGGGCCTGGAGGGCTCGGTCAAGCTCGGCTATCGCAACGAGCTGGCGGCCATCGAAGATGCGGCCGAGCGCAAGGCCAAGTTCGACGAGATGGTCGCGGCCGCCTATGAGCGCGGCAAGGCGCTGAACTACGCCTCGACCTTTGCGATCGACGACGTGATCGACCCGGCCGACACACGGCGCTGGATCGCGGGAGGCCTCAGGTCTCTGCCGGCGCCGCAGAAACGGGCGGAGAAAAAATTACGCTGGATTGACGCATGGTGAGCCGATAGCGGCGCGCCGCTGGCTGCCCTAAGCTCACAAGCGAGTGCGGCGGACGGTGATATCGATGACGGAAAAAGTGCTGGTGATCGGTGCGGGGATGGCGGGCCTCTGCTGCGCCCTCACCCTGGCCTCCGCCGAGCGGCAGGTGGTGATCCTTGAGAGGGATGCGCCACCGCCGGAGGGCGGGACCGACGAGGCCTTCTTCGACTGGAACCGGCGCGGGGTCGGCCAGCTGCGCCACAGCCACGCCTTCCTGGCCAGGCTGCGCACCATCATCAAGCGGCGCCACCCGGCGCTGCTGGCGCAACTGCTGGAAGCAGGCTGCCGCGAGATCGGCTTTGCCGACATGCTGCCGGACGGACTGAAGGCCGACTATGTCGCCGAAGACGGCGACAGCGACATGGCCGTGCTGACCAGCCGTCGCACCACCCTGGAATGGGTCATGCGCCGTTATGTCGAGACTCTGGCCGGCGTGACCATCGTTTCGGAAGCGGTCGTTCAGGGATTGTTGATCGACAAGGGCGCCAATGGCCAGCTGCAGGTGCTGGGTGCGCGAGGTGAACTCAAGGGCGTGACGATCGAGTGGCGCGCGGATTTCACCATCGACGCGCAGGGCCGCAATTCGCAGGCGCCGGATCAGCTGCGCGAGGCTGGCGCCGTGATCGCCGAGACGGCCGAGGACTGTGGCATCCTCTACTATACCCGCCATTATCGGCTGCGGCCCGGCGTCGACGAGCCGTCGCGTGGCCGGGGAGCCGGCACAGGCGACCTGGGTTATATCAAGTACGGTCTCTTTCCCGGCGACAACGGCTGCTTCTCGATCACCCTGGCGGTGCCGGAGGTAGAGATGCAGATCCGCCAGCATGTGGTGAATCCCGAGGTGTTCGACGGGGTCTGCGCCCAGTTCCCCGGCATCGCGCCCTGGACCGATCCAGCCACGGCCGAGCCGATCAGCAAGGTGTTCGGGATGGGCGATCTGCGCAGCCGCTGGCGCGCCTTCGTGGCCGAAGACCAGCCGGCGATCCCGGGTTTCTTCGCGGTCGGCGACAGCCTGGTGCGGACCAACCCGCTGTATGGGCGGGGGTGTTCATTCGCGGCGGTGGAGGCGGACATCCTGGCTTCAGTGCTTGAACACGCCACAGAACCCGCCGCTCGCGCCAGGCTTTATGACGCCCGGGTGCGCGAGGAGCTGACGCCCTATTTCAACAGCATGCGCGACCAGGACCGCGCCGCGATCCGCCGGGCGCGCCGCCTGCTGACGCCCGGCTATGAGCCCAAGCTGCGCGCCAAGGTGATGCAGAGCTTCCTGGACGACGGCATCCGCATCGCCATGCGCTCGGAGATCGACCTGCTGCGCGCCGGCCTGCGGGACTTCCACATGCTGGAGCCGCCCGGCAAATGGCTGCGCAAGCCCTCGAACGCCGCCAAGGTGGTCAAGTGGTGGGCCAGGGGCAAGAAGCGCAACGCCGACCTCTATCCGCCGCCCGTCGGGCCGGACCGGTCGGCGCTGATGGCCAACCTGGGTCTGGACGCCAGTGCGGACATCTTGCCGGTACAGGCGGCAAGCTAGGTCGGGGGTCGTGCGGTCTTTCAGGCCGCTGTAGAACAGCCGTTACAATTGGCGGTCATACTGGCGGCCTCGCGTTTTCAGAGCCGCCATGCCCCGCCCTCGTCCGCCTGCCCTGATCGCCGTTGGCGTCGCGATTCTGTTGGCGGCCGCCCTGGTCTGGTTCGCCCCATTTCAGCGACCGCACAATGTGATCATCTTTGTCGCCGACGGGCTGCGCTCAGCCAGCGTCACCGACGAGACCGCGCCGACCATGGCGGAGATCCGGCGCGACGGGGTCGACTTTCACAACAGCCATTCGATGTTCCCCAGCATAACCACGCCCAACGCCTCGGCCATCGCGACCGGGCATCGCCTGGGTGACACGGGCGACTTCGCCAACACCATGTTCCCGGGCGAGCCCGCCCTGCCCTCCGCGGCGCCGAACCTTGTGCCGACCTTTGAGGACGACGCGGTGCTGGGCGACATGAATGCGCGGTACGGCGGCAACTATCTGGACGAGACGACCGTGCTCGCGGCCGCCCACGCCAAGGGCTATTCCACCGCCGCCATCGGCAAGCTGGGTCCGACGGCGATCCAGGACGTGACGGCACGAGATGGTAAGGGATCAATCGTCATCGACGACAACACCGGCGGCCCGGGCGGCCTGCCCCTGCCCGAGGATGTCGTCAGCCAGATCAAGGCGGCCGGCCTGGATGCCGCCACACCTGATCGGGCGCTGAACAGCGATCCGGGGACCTTCAACCGCTCGGGCGTGCATGTGGCCAATGTGGAGCAGCAGAACTGGTTTGCCGCGGTGGCGGCGCAGGTGCTGCTGCCGCGCTTCAAGGCGGCGAACAAGCCCTTCGTGCTGGTGTTCTGGTCGCGCGATCCTGATGGGACCCAGCACAACGAGGGCGACAGCCTCAACACCATAAGTCCGGGGATAAATGGACCAACGTCCAAGGCGGCGATCCGCAACGCAGACAATGACCTTGCCCGGTTGCGCGCGGCGCTGAAGCGGCTGGGGCTGGATAAGACCACCGACATCGTGGTGACCGCCGACCACGGCTTTTCCACCGCCTCCAAGCAGAGCGTGACTAGCCCGGCGGGTCTGTTGACCTATCGCGATGTGCCCAAGGGCTTTCTACCTCCAGGGTTCCTGGCGATCGATTTGAGCAAGGCGCTGGGACTGGCGCTGCACGACGGCAATGGGCTGGATGTCGACCTGGCGGATGGTTTCCATCCGCGCGAGGGCGGCGTTTTGGGCGCGGATGTGAGGCGCCCGTCTGTGGTCGTCGCGCCCAACGGCGGGTCCGACGAGATCTGGCTGCCGGGACCAGACGCCAAGGCGCTGGCGCCCAAGATCGTCCAGGCGCTGGTGAGCCAGGACTATACCGGCGCGGTGTTCGTGGATGACCAGTATGGATCGCTCCCCGGGACGCTGCCGATGAGCCAGATTAGCCTGGTCGGCTCGGCGCGAACGTCCCGCCCGGCGATCATCGTCAGCTTCCGCAGCTTCTCGACAGGCTGCGCCAATCCGGAGCTGTGCGGGGTTGAGGTGGCCGACACCAGCCTGCAGCAGGGTCAAGGCATCCACGGAACCTTTGGCCGCGCCGACACTCATAACTTCATGGCGGCGATCGGCCCGGACTTCAAACGCCACTATCTCGACGAGACGCCGGTGAGCAACGCCGACTGGGCGGTGACGCTGTCGAAGATACTGAAGCTGAAACGGCCGTCCGTCGGAACGCTGGCCGGGCGCGGGATGGGCGAGAGTTTGAAGGGGGCGCGGGACGTCTCATCCGTGAGGCGGATCGTGCGCTCGGCGCCGGCGGCGAACGGGTTCGTCACCGTGCTGGCCATGCAGGAGGCGGCCGGGGTTCCGTATTACGATACCGCCGGCGATCCAGAGCGGACGCTGGGGGCGAGGCGTTAGACGGCGCCGCCGCGACGGGCGCCGATCCCCAGGCCTTGTGCCTGGGGTCGATTTAACGCCGGGACCGAACCATCGAGCCCAGACGGGTCGGCGCTTGTGCGACACAGGTCCGCGCCCAATGAGTCCAGGCACAGGGCTTGGGAGACAGTGATATATTACCTTAAGCGGCACACACCGGCGGGCGTTTGTCCTTCCAGGGCTGGGCCCGTTCCAGCTGGGCCGCCAAGCTGTAGAGCAGCTCTTCGGCGGCAAAGGGCGCGCTGAACATCATGCCCATGGGCAGGCCTTCGTCGTTCCAGACCAGCGGGACCGACATGGATGGGACGCCGATCTGGTTCTGTAGCGCGGTGTAGGGGCTGAAGGCGGCGATGGCGCGGGCGTAGTCGCCGATGTTGTCCGGGCTGAGGCTGAGCCGGCCGAGTTGCACGGGCGGTTGGGCCACGGTGGGCGACAGGATCACATCATAGCTCTGGTGCATGTGGGCGACCTCGAGGGCGGCCAGATCGAACACGTGGCGGGCGTTCACGTAGTCCTGGGCGGTGAAGCTGCGGCCGCGCTCAAGGAACCGCCAGGTGACCGTCTCCAGGTCGTCCTCGGTGATCTTCCGGCCGAGCTCGGCGGCGCGGCGATCCATGCGGATCGCCAGGTCCGCGCCCATGCCAACCAGCATGGCGTCGCCCAGGGCCTGGGCGTCCAGCCTGTAGGCGGTTGGCTCGACGCGATGGCCGAGGCTTTCGCACAGGCGCGCGACCTCCATCAGGCCGGCCTTGACGTCCGGGTCGACGGCCGCGCCGTTGGGCGCGGTCTCGATCAAGGCGATGCGCAAGGCGCCCGGCGCGCGCTGGGTGGCGTCGAGGAAGGTCCCGTGGGCGGGCGGCGGCGGCGTGACCGAGTCGCCCAGTTCGGGGGCCGACCACGCGTCAAGCAGGGCGGCGGAATCGCGCACGCTGATCGAGACGGCGTGCTGGGTCGACAGGCCGTTCCAGCCCACCGCCCGGCCGGGGTCGACGGGGACCCGGGCTCTGGAGGGCTTGAGGCCAAACAGGCCGCAGCAGGCGGCGGGAATGCGGATGGAGCCGCCGCCATCGGAGGCGTGGGCGATCGGTAGGATGCGCGCGGCGACCGCCGCCGCCGAGCCGCCGGAAGATCCCCCGGCAATACGCTCGAGATTCCAGGGATTGCGGGTGTAGCCGAACAGCTTGCTTTCGGTGGAGGTGGTCAAGCCGAATTCCGGGCTGGCGCCCTTGCCGAAGATGACCAGGCCAGCGGCCTTGGCGCGGCGGGTCATGGTGGTGTCGGCGGGCGCAACCCAATTGGCGAAGGCGCGCGAGCCGTCGGTGGTCACCGTGCCCTTCAGCCCGATACCCAGATCCTTAAGCAGGAAGGGCACGCCAGCGAAGGGACCGGCGGGCTTGGTGTCCGCGATCTGCTGGCGGGCGACGTCGTAGTGTTTAGCGACCACGGCGTTGAGTTGAGGATTGACCGCCTCGGTGCGGGCGATGGCGCGATCGAGCAGTTCGAGCGGCGTGACCTTTCCCGCGCTCACCAGCTCGCCGAGGCCAAGGGCGTCGTATTGGTCCAGGTCGTCCACGGGTCGCCTCCTTCGAGCTTCGAGGAGGCGCACATTGCCTTGTCGCGGGCCCGCTGGCCACTGCCGGTACGCGGATTTGAGGAACAGATACCGTCGACAAAACGTTGGGTTGATGGAAGTGGATTTCCCCAATGAATTCAAATGGTAAATTCGCGTTAACAATCGCGACAAAGTGTTCCTGCGACATAGGGTCGGATGGAGCTGTGCAAGCTCAACACTTATCTGGCAGGGCATGACCGCGATCATCGAGCCAGATCCCATCCGCTCGCGCCGCCGCTGGCCGTCATTCGATCGGTTGAATCTGGCCTGCCTGGTGTGGGCCGGCCTGTTCGCCGTGGTGACGGCGGTGCTGGCGCTGGTGCTGCGGTAGGCCAGCGTGGTCGGAAAGCCGGCTCGTGGTCTCCCGCCCCTGCAAGGTTCATTTGTTAAGTTCGGTCAGCGAGAGTCTGTTACGAAGAACAAGGCGATAGACCGCAACCGCGTTCATTGCATCGGGCGAACCCCCGGTAAGTCAGATCCTAAGGCGCCAGCGTCATGATCGACCAACTTGCAGCCATGCTGATGACGGCGACCACCTCGCTATTGGGGAACGCGCCCGGGATCACATCGCCGGCCCCTCCCGCCTTCGAGTCGCCTGGCCAGGACTTCCGGGTGTCCTTCCCCACGCCGCCTCAATTGACCGGTCACGCACCGGCGGACGACGATGACTCGGGCAGCTGGATCTATACCGTTCGCCTGGACGGCCGCTCGTTCATGGTCCGGATCGACCAGTATCCCAACCGAATCCACGTGCCGGCGCCCGCTCAGGGCACCTATCGCCTTCTCCTCAGCGCTCATGCGCAGGAGAGCTCCAGTCGTTTGGTATCGGAGAAGCCGGTGGATGTGGGTGGGTTTGAGGGCATGGAAGGCGATTTCGTCGCCGCCAACGGCTCGGACGAACTCGTAAGGGTCTTGATGGTTGGGCGTCGAATCTATCAGCTGTCCTACGCCCTGCCCCCGGGAGACAATGGCGGCGAACAGGGTGATGGGTTTCTGAGCTCGTTTCAGATCACCACACGCTAGAGATCACGATCCAGCTTCGATCCATCATTACGAGTATATTCTCAGCTCCGGAATAACTTTACTGCTAAGCTGATATATTTACTTTTGGAACATTATTAATATCAACTTGTTAATTGGTCGGTCCCGCACATTTCAGGGCCGAACCGGTCGCCGCGAATAAATAATTCGCCGCACACGGTATTAAAGCGACCGAAAGATCACCATGAAAACGCTTAGTTCTATTTGCCTCGCTGTGGCGAGCGTTACGATTATTGCGAGTCCAGTTCTTGCCGCCGAGCAGCAGGACCCCGGGACCTATGCCGCCCAAGCGGATCTGCGTCGGGGCGAACAGGCCGCCGTCAAGGGTGACTGGGGACGCGCAACCGTGCTTGACGAAAGGTCGTACCGGGCCAGCGCCAGCGTCAGCAACGAGTTCAATCTCGCCACCGACTATGCGCACACTGGTCAGCCCGCCCTGGCCATTCCGCTCTATCAGGACGTCGCGGCGAACGGGGGCAATCGCACGGCCCAGGCCGTCTACAACGATCGAACCAGCGTCGGACCCGCGCGTGAGCAGTTCAACTATGCCGCCGAAGCGACCCGCCGGTTGGGGGCGCTAACGGACCAGCCGGTCATGACCGCAAGAAGCTATTACGGCGAAGTCAGAACGGCCCCCTATCTGGAACCGTTGAACTAAGCCTATCGAGGGCTCAGCCCTGCGAGGCCACGGCCCTGGACTTTGACCTGGGTCGTGGCTCCAGGACCTGCCGGATATTTCTGACGCCGTGCTTGAGTTCGTCAAGCTCGCGGGCGCTGAGCTCCTTCATCGCTTCGAACCGCGCGTCGATCAGGCGCTGGCCGGCGGCGACCTGATCGGCGAGCCGGCCCAGTTCGGCTGCGCTGAGCTTCTGGCTATCGGCCAGGCGGTCGCCGAGATGCTCGATGCCTCGCGTGAGGCCCTCCACCGAAATCTTCAACGCCTCCAGCGCCGTGACCCGTTCGCCCAGGATCTCAAGATCACTGGCCAGGCCGTCGGTGCGCTGGCGGTGGGCGCCGTGGGAGATGGCCACCGCGCCGAGCGAGGTGGTCAGCATGCCGAGGGCCGCGCCGCCGGTGATCCATTCCGTTGGGCTCATGCCCCATCCCCTTCGCAGGCGCCGAGGGCGGCGTTTAGCTCCGCTTCCCGCGCGATCCGCTCCAGCCGCCCGGCGACCAGCAGCTTGACGCGCTGATACACGTCGGTCGCGGTCTTGAGCGCGGCGTCAGTGTCGGGGTAGGCGGGCGCGGCGCCGAGGGCGGGCTTGCATGCGACCGGCACGGCGACCTGGACGGTCTTGGTGACGATCCGCGGCGCGGGCGGCGTACTAGCGCAGGCGGTCATGGCAAGCAGGGCAAGGCAGGCGAGCGGACGGGCGATCATTTGACGGTCTCCAGGATCAAGGCGTCGGCGGAGACGCAGAGGTCCGTCCCGGGTTTGGCCGCCAGCAGCTTGGCGGCGGAAGCCGCCGCGGCGTTTGAAGCGGCCGTCGCGGCCTGGACCGCCTTGTTGGCGGAGGTGGTGACGGCCTCCCCCTGGGCCTTCAGTGCGGCGAGCGAGGCGTTCTGGACGCCGAGGGATTTGGTCAGGGCGTCCTGATTACCCTGGCAGGCCGCGAGATCGCGCGTGGCGGCGTCAGCCTGGGTTTGGGCGGTCTGTATGCTGGCGCGCAGGCCGGCCTCGGTGGCGGCGCTGGCGATCCACAAGGCGGTCAGGGCCGCTAAGAGGATAGCGGCGCACGCGCCAAGGATCGGGCTGGCCCACTTGCTGGTCAGCCACGACAGGATGAGGGTCATGGGCGGTTTTCCGGGTGTTGGGGTCGAGTTTGGCTGCGAAGAACCGCGCGGCGTAGTGAACGCCAGGAAGACAGCGGCGATTGTCGGCAGTCCGCGAGGCGCCTTGGGGGCGCCCACCGCGCGCGCATGCGTTAAATATTACGATGAGAAGGTGGACAGCAGGATCATTTCTGCCAAGCTGCCATTCAAGACAAAACGGCGGACGACAGATCCAGGGAATGCCAGCTAAAGCGGTGATTTATCGTAAACACCGCCAACATCATGCCAGTATATACCCCTGATCAGGCCAAGCTTATTTCAGCCGATGAGAAGTCTGCGTATCTGACGTGAGCCGGTAAACACATGAACAACGTAAAGGGATATTGGTATGCCTTCAGCGTTTGATAACGTGGGTTGGAAGAAGCGCGTTTCTAATACATTTTTTCCACAATATGTACCACTTCTTGACCAAATAAACCACAACGCCAAGGTCAAAAAATGGTTGAAGAGCAACCCAGATGTACCGGCCTTCCCAACCAGACTCGCGCTCTATGAATATGTGGAGAGCGAATTCTTAAAAGGACAGGCGATCAATTATCTCGAGTTTGGTGTGTTTGAAGGCGACGCAACGCGCTTTTGGTGCGGCCTCAATACCAATCCTAAAAGCCAATTTGTCGGCT
>Ga0302314_10019759_pt1 | contig 11171 bp, 11 predicted proteins | sample III_Palsa_N2_3_FD_200533 | JGI IMG/M metagenome (GOLD analysis project Ga0302314, IMG submission 200533) | Peat permafrost microbial communities from Stordalen Mire near Abisko, Sweden - III_Palsa_N2_3 | ecosystem: Environmental > Terrestrial > Soil > Palsa > Peat permafrost | place: Sweden... | reverse complement strand
AGGACCGATCCGGGCCCCCACCATCCGTTCGACGAAGAACTCCAGGTGGCCTCGCGCACCTTGTGGCGCTGACCACTTATCGGCCTTGGTGGCGAGATTCTTGAGAGCAACGGACGAAATAGAGGCGGGATACGCCTCCACGACGGCGGTCTGGCGCTGCACGGCCCTGCGCAAGTAATCGTCATACGGTACGGATCCTGCAAACTCGAGGGTGACATTGAGAAATCGGTCACAGACGCGCGAAATCTTGTCGTACAGGGCAGGACCTTCGCCCGAGCGCCGCGTTTGATTGGCGAGGATCTGAAAGCGCTGCACGGCGTGTTCACGGCTGAGCACTTTGATCAGCGCGTAGGCGTCCGTGATCGAGGCGGGCTCGTCGCATACCACGATCAGCACGTGATGCGCTGCGCGGCTGAACGTCAGTACGCTGTCGGACAGGCCGGCCGCCGTATCGACGACCAGCACCTCGACCCGGTGATACAGGTCGCTGAACGCCCGGATGATGCCGGCGTGTTCGGCCGCCGAAAGGCTCGCCATGTGCTGGACGCCGGAGGCGGCCGGCACGATCTGCAGGCCGTGAGGCCCGGTGACGATCGCATCCTCGAGCGTGCACTGGCCGGCCACCACGTGCCCGAGATGAAAGCGCGTGTGCAGGCCGAGGAGCACATCCACGTTGGCGAGGCCCAGATCGGCGTCCACCAGCATCACGTCGCGTCCCGCCGCGGCGATGGACACGGCGAGATTGCTCGACACCGTAGTCTTGCCGACACCGCCCTTGCCGCCCGTCACGGCGATCACCTTGACCGGCCGCGTGGAGTTGAGCTCGCGCAGCCTTTCGGCCTGAGTGGCTTTGAGTCGATCGTCACGCATGGGCGGTGGCTCGTCCGAAGTTGCGGGCATAGTAGGCGGCGTCGCGGCGCCGGGGCGCGCGCCGTGTGAGCTCGTGCGCGGCGCGCACCAGCCACACCCGCCGGTGATGGGCCGAGTGCACGTCCTCCGGCACGCGTTGGCCGTTGCAGAGATAGGCGATCTTGAGCTTGTGACGCAGAGTGGTCGAAATCACGGCGCCGAGGCTCGCGGCCTCGTCGACCTTGGTGAGAATGCAGGCGGCCGGATTGACCGGCGCAAAGGCGCGGATGATGTCCTCGAGCGCAAGCCCCTCGCCCTGCGCCGGCAATGCGAGCATGAACTGCGCACCCTTCGCCCCGCGCGCGAGCGCCGCCAGCTGCTCGTTGAGACGCACATCGCGCGGCCCCATGCCCGCGGTGTCGATCAACACCAGCTTCTTCGACTTGAGCCCCTCGAGAACGCGGGCCAGCTCGGGGCCGCTGTTGGGCGCGTGCATGGTGGCACCGAGAATGCGTGCATAGGTCATGAGCTGCTCGCGGGCGCCGATGCGATAGGCGTCGGTGCTCACCAGAGCGAGATCCCGACTGCCGTACCGCATGGTCCAGCGCGCGGCGAGCTTGGCAATGGTCGTAGTCTTGCCGGCGCCCGTCGGTCCCACCACGGCGAATACCCCCGGGTTCACGGTGCTCAGCTTGTCGACCACCGGCAGATGCTTGAGGAGCAGCGCCATGGGAATATTGGACGGGTCCCCCAAGTTGGTGCGCCTCGGTGTGAGCGCGGCAAGCGCCCCCGCCACATCCGGAGCGATATCCATCGACGATAGATCCTCGAGCACCCGCGCCTGCAACGGCTCGCGCAGGCGCTTGTCGTTCCAGGAAACGTGGGCGAGCTCGCTCTCGAGAAGTCTGCGTAAATCCTTGATCTCGCGCTGCATGTTCGCGAACCCGCGGCGCGTCTCCTCGGCGGGAACCGTCGGCGCGAGCGTCGGCGGCATGCGCGGCACCGGCGCGGCGCTCGGCGTGCGAGCAGCAACGGGCGTCGGCGCGGCAAGCGGCGGAGCAAGCGGCGCGGCAGCCGCCGGCTTCGTCGCCACGGCCCGCTTGGGCTGCGCGATGACCTGGGGCGGCGCCACCGGCCGAGCCGGCTGGACGGCGGCGGCGCCCGCGATGAGCGCTTCGTCGTAGTCGACGGCCGCGATCACTTCGATGCCCTCCTGGACGCGGCGGCTCGACAGGATCACCGCATCGGGGCCTTGCTCCGCGCGCACCTGATCGAGCGCCACGCGCATGCTGGCAGCCATGTAACGCTTAATCTTCACGTCGACCTCCATGAGTCCGATTCATCAGCGTCCGACCGCCGAGATCACGCGGATCCGGCGGCTCTCCGGGATTTCGTTGTAGGCGAGCACCGAGAGCGTCGGGCTCGCGTAGCGCATCAGGCGCGCGACCCACGGCCGGATCTTCGGTGCCACCAAAAGCACCGCAGGCTCGCCCGCGGCCTCCTGCTTGCGCGTTCTGTCGATGAGCGACTGCTGGATCTTGTCGGCGAGGCCCGGCTCGAAGCCCGGCGCATCGGTGCCCCCCGCCATCGAGTCCTGCAGCACTTGTTCGAGCGAGGGATCGAGGGTGATGACGGGCAGCTCCTCGCGCAGGCCGCCGATGTTCTGCACGATGCTGCGTCCCAAGGCGACGCGCACCGCCGCGACCAGCACCGCGGGATCTTGCGTTTTCGGACCGAGCTCCGCGAGCGTCTCGCACACGGTGCGGACGTTGCGGATGGGCACGCGCTCGAGCAGCAGAAGCTGCAACACCTTCACGACCACGCTCATGGGCAGGATCTTGGGCACCAAATCCTCGACCAGCTTGGGCGCGTTCTTGCCCAAACGATTGAGGAGCTGTTGCACTTCCTCGTGGCCCAGGAGCTCGTGCGCGTGCGACTGCAGCAGGTGGCTCAAATGAGTCGCGATCACGCTGCCCGCGTCCACCACGGTATAGCCCTGCGCTTGCGCCTGGTCGCGCCGCGATTTGTCGATCCACACCGCTTCGAGGCCGAACGCCGGATCCTTGGTCGCGGATCCCGGCAGCGTGCCCGAGACCTGCCCGGGATTGATGGCGAGCTCGCGGTCCGGGAACACCTCCGATTCACCCACCGGTGCACCGAGTATGGTGATGCGATAGGAGTTCGGACCGAGCTCGAGGTTGTCGCGGATGTGCACGGGCTGCACCAGAAAGCCGAGCTCCTCCGTCAGCTTCTTGCGCACGCCCTTGATGCGCCCCATGAGCTCGCCGCCTTGTGCGCGGTCGACCAGTGGAATCAGGCGGTAGCCCACTTCGAGTCCCACGGCGTCGACGGACTCGACGTCGTCCCATGACAGCTCACGCTGCTCGTTCGGCACGGCAGCGGGCTTGGGCGGCGCGGCCGCGGCGACCTTCTCGGCAGCGCGGCGCTTGGCCGTGGCGAACGCCCCCGCGGCGCACGCGGCGGCCATGGCGAGAAATACGAAATTCGGCATGCCGGGGATGATGCCGAGCAGAGTCAGGATGCCCGCCGTGACGCCGAGCGCGCGCGGGTGGCCGAACACCTGGCTCATGATCTGCTGACTCATGTCGTGCGGCCGCGAGACGCGCGTCACCAGGATCGCGACCGCCACCGAGAGCAGCAGCGCCGGAATCTGCGCGACCAGTCCGTCGCCGATGGTAAGGAGGGCATACGTATGGCCCGCATCGGAGAGCGACATGCCGTGCTGCATGGCGCCGATGAGGATGCCGCCGAAAAGATTGATGAACACGATCAGGATGCCGGCAATGGCGTCGCCGCGCACGAACTTGCTCGCGCCGTCCATCGCACCGTAGAAATCCGCTTCCTCGCGCACCTCCTGCCGGCGCACGATCGCCTCGGCCTGGTTGATGATGCCGGCGTTCAAATCGGCATCGATTGCCATCTGCCGTCCGGGCATGGCGTCCAGGGTGAAGCGCGCGCTCACCTCGGAGATGCGTCCCGCGCCCTTGGTGATCACCACGAAGTTGATGATCACGAGCACGGTGAACACCACCAAGCCCACGGCGTAGTTGCCGCCCACCACGAATTCGCCGAAGGCGGCGATCACGTGGCCCGCGGCGTGCGCGCCGGTGTGGCCGCGGATGAGCACGACGCGCGTGGAGGCGACGTTGAGCCCGAGGCGCAGCAGCGTCGCGCCCAAGAGGACGGTCGGGAAGCTCGCGAACTCGAGCGCGCGGCGCACGTAGATCACGGCGAGCAGCACCATCAGGGACAGCGAGATGTTGAACGTGAACAGGACGTCGAGCAGAAACGCGGGCAGCGGCAGCACCATCATGGCGAGGATCACCATGACGAGGATGGGCACGCCCAATCCGTTGCGCGCGAACTCTTGCAGGATGCCGGCGAAACGGTTCATACGTCGGCGTACTCAGGCCCAAGCTTCGGGTCCGGCCGCGCCATGCGCGCCGCGGCGGTGGGATTCAAGGTGCGGACCCGGAAGATGTAGGAGAGAACTTGCGCGACCGCCATGTACAGGCCGGCGGGGATCTCGCGGTCGAGTTCGGTGGATTTGTAAAGCGCGCGCGCGAGCTGCGGCGACTCGAATATCGGCACGCGGTGTTCCTCGGCGACGCGGCGGATGTTCTGTGCGACCAGGTCGACGCCCTTGGCGACAAGAAGCGGGGCACGCATGCTCTTCGGCTCGTACTTCAAGGCCACCGCGAAGTGCGCCGGGTTGACGATCACGACATCCGCCGTCGCCACCTTGTGCATCATGCGCCGGCGCGCCTGCGCCTGCTGCATCTGCCGGATGCGCCGCTTGGTCTGCGGACTGCCGTCGTGCTCCTTGTGCTCGTCGCGCAGCTCCTGGCGCGTCATGCGCAGCGAGCGCTTGAATTGAAACAGCTGCAGCGGCACATCGACGAGCGCCACCAGGGCAAGAGAGGAGCACAGCCACACGAATGCCCAGGACAAAAGGCCCGTACCGTGCCCGATGGCGGCGCGCGGCGCCATGCGTGCGAGCGCGAGCACGTCGCCGAACAGCCACGCCACCACGCCGGCGCACACCCCGCCCACCACGGCGAATTTGAGCAGCGCCTTGCCGAGCTCGGTGAGTCCGCGCAGACCGAGAAGACGCTTCACGCCCTCGAACGGACTCAGGCGGTTGAAGTCGGGCACGAGCGCCGTGGGCGCGAAATTCCACCCGCCGAGAGCGATGGACGCGAGCAGCACGAGGACGATCAGCACCCCGAACATCGGCAGGAGGCCTGACACAGCGAGAGTCGCCGCCCCGCCGAGCGCAGAGAACATGGAGCGAGTGTCGTCGAGGCTCTGCGGATCGACCGCCATGCAGCGGCGCATGAGCTCGGCCATGCGCCCGCCGAGCGCCGATCCCGTCATCACCAGCGCGACGCTGCCGCCGATCATGGTCGCAAACGTGGTGAGCTCGCGCGAGCGCGGGACCTGGCCGTGCTCGCGCGCCTCTTGCAGGCGCCGTTGCGACGGTTCTTCGGTTCGTTCGCCGCCCTGCTCCGCTTCCTCGGCCATCAGCGCACCGCCCGAGGATGTACCGCCACAAGATCCGCGGCCGCGGCGAGCGCACTGTCGAGGAGACTCGAGATACCGACCATGAGCCCATCCAGGCCGACGATGAGCACTAGGAACCCCGAGATCAAGGTGATCGTGAATCCGATGCCGAAGAGATTGAGCTGGGGCGCGGCGCGCGTGACCACGCCGATCGCGAGATTGACGATCACCAGCGCGATCACCGCCGGCAGCGCGATCAGCAGCCCCGTCTCGAACACCCGCGCGCCCCATACCGCGAGCGACCAGAGCAGGTTTTTATCGACGTTCGGGCCGCCGATGGGCAGCGTCCTGAAACTCATGGCGAGCGCGCCGATCAGTACGAGGTGCCCGTTCATGGCGAGATAGGCGAGCGTGCCGAAGATGGTGAACAGCTGCCCGAGCACCGGCGTCTCGGCGCCGTGCGCCGGATCGACGAGGCTCGCGAAGCCGAGGCCCATGGTCAAGGAGACGCTCTGGCCCGCGAAGGCGAGCGCCTCGAAGGCGAGCCGCATCACCATGCCGATGGCGATGCCGATGAACACCTCCTGGACTGCCGCGAGAGCGCCCGCTCCGGAGAAGACCGAGAGGCCCGGCGGGACCGGGGCGAGCGGCCCGAGGATGAAGGCGAGACCCAAGGAGAGCGCGATCTTCACGGGGCCCGGAATGGTCGCCTCGCTCGCAATCGGCGCGCTCACCACGAAGCCGCCGACGCGCAGCACCGGCCACCACAGGCGCGCGACCCACTGCGAGACGTCCGAGACGTTGAGGAGAACGGGCTCCATCGCGCTCAGCCGATCATGGCCGGGATACCGGCGTAGAGGTTGCGGGTGAAATCGATGAGCACGCGCAAGATCCAAGGTCCGGTGATGAACAGTGCCAGCACCAGCACCAGCAACTTCGGGATGAAACTCAACGTCGCTTCGTTGATCTGCGTCGCCGCCTGCAGCATGCCGATGACGAGGCCGGTCACCAGCGCCGTCAGGAGGAGCGGTGCGGCGATCATCGCCGTCACCGTGAGGGTGCTGTGCGCCAGATCCATGACGGTCTCGGGCGTCATCGATGAAAACTCCCCGCCAGAGTTCCGATGAGCAGCGTCCAGCCGTCGACCACCACGAACAGCATGATCTTGAACGGCAACGACACGAGCACCGGCGAGAGCATCATCATGCCCATGGACATCAGCACGCTCGCGACCACGAGGTCGATCACCAGGAAGGGAATGAACACCATGAAGCCGATCTGGAACGCCGTCTTCAGCTCGCTGGTGAGAAAGGTCGGCACGAGCACGCTCAAGGGCACATCGTCGGGACTTGCGAATTGCTCCTTGCCTGAGAGCTTGGTGAACAGCTGCAGATCGTTCTCGCGGGCCTGCGCGAGCATGAATTTCTTCACCGGTTGGACCGTCCTCGCGATGGCCACCTCGCCCGCGAGCTGACCGTCCAGATAGGGCTTGATGCCGTTGCTGTAGGCCTGATCGAGGGTCGCGCTCATCACGAAGAAGGTGAGAAACAGCGCAAGTCCCGTCAGCACCTGATTCGAGGGGGTAGTCGCCATGCCGAGCGCCTGGCGCAGGATCGAAAGCACGACGATGATGCGGGTGAACGCCGTCATCGCGAGCAGGATCGCGGGCAGCAGCGTCAGCACCGTCATCAGGATCAGGACCTGGAAGGTGAGCGAGTACGTCTGCGCGCCATCCGCGCCGGACTTGATGGCCAGCGCCGGCAGGCTGGGATCGGCGAGCGCCGCAGCCGCGGGCACACACGCGAGACCCAGGATGATGAGTCCCGCCCGCAGGATGCGTGCGCTCATGGCACGCGTCCCGGGCGCTTCATGAATTCGCGCAGGCGGTCGGCGAAGGCCGCCGCATCGGGGGGATTCTTGATCGCGATGGGGGTCGCGAGCGGGGTGAGCTCCGTGACGCCGCCCGCGCCGACGCCGATAAGCACCTGCGACTCGCCGACGCGCACCAGCACGATGCGCTCGCGCGGCCCGAGTGCGAGCTGATCGATGATCGCGATCTCACCCCGGCCGCGCACCGCGCCGAGCTTCAGGCGCTTCAGCACCCAGCTCACGGCGAAGATCAAGGCGACGATTGCCGCGAGGCTCAAGGCGAGCTGCGCGACGCTGCCGACGGACAAGGGCGAGGCGGGCGGGACCATCCCGGTCACCGGGCCTGTTCCATCCGCTCGGTTGCGCTCACAACGTCGGTGAGGCGGATGCCGAACTTATCGTTCACCACCACCACCTCGCCGCGCGCAATGCGCACGCCGTTCACGAGTACGTCGAGCGGCTCGCTCGCGAGGCGGTCCAACTCCACGATCGCGCCGGGAGCGAGCTGCAACAGCTCGCGCACCGACATGCGCGCGCGTCCTACCTCGAGCGCGAGCGTCACCGCCACGTCGAGGATGAGGTTCAGATTCACCTCCTGACCGGACGGCGCGGCGCCCTTCGGACCTAAGTCGTTGAACTGGGCGCGCGCCACGGGGGCCGCCTTGGAATCGGGAACACTCATGCGGAACCTCCGGGAAGAATCTTCAATGCATTGCGCCCCTGCGAGACGCCGAACCGGCCGGCGCGCAGCGCAACGTCGCCGGCGTACAGGGTCACGTCCTGCGGCGCCTCGATGGGAATGATGTCGCCCGGCTTCAAGCTCACGAGCTCTCGCAAGCTGATCCGGGCCTGGCCGAGCACCGCGCGGATCTCGATCTCGGTCTCGTGCAACGCCGCCGTGAGGACCGGGCCCCAAGGCTCATGTTTGCGCGCCGGGAGCTTTCCCCCGTCGGAGGCCAGCGCCTCGCGGATGGGCGCGAGCAGCGTCTCGGGCAGCATCCAGTCGATGGTGCCGCTGCGCGCGCCGAGCTCGCAGGCGAAGCGCACCACGATCACGGAGTCTTGCGCCGAGCCGAGCGGAACGAGACGCGGATTGGTCTCCAATTTCGCGACCTCCAGCTCGAGCGGGGACACAGGCGTCCAGGCGGCCGTGAGATCCGGTGCGAAGCTCTTCAGCAGCAAGGTGAGAAAGCGTTGCGCAGCGGCGGACACGGCCGCCTGCGTGTCGACCGCCGGCCGGCCCGATCCGCCGAAGAAGGCGTCGAGGAGCGCGAGCAGCAGGGTCGGCTGAACGCCCACGAAGGCAAGGCCTGAAAGCGGTTTCAAGCGCACCGCCGCGACGGCCCCCGGCGTCGGGAGCGACGCTTGCAGGTCGGCCGCGCGCATCGATTCGATCGAGGTGAACTCGAGAGCGGCGTCGCGCCCGACCAGCCCCGACAGCGTGCCCGCGGCACGCGCCGCAAAGCTCTTCGCAATGGTCTGCAGCATCGGGAGCTGTGTGCGGTTGATACGCTGCGCCGACAGATCGTACGGCCGCACCGCCTCCGCTGCTTGCTTCTCCAGGAGCGCCGACACCTCCTCTTCGGAGATCGTGTTCGAGGCGCCCGCCGCCGGCTCGGCAGTGGCCATCACTGCACCACGAAACTGGTGAACAGGACGTCGTCGATGTCCTCGCCGCCTTGCTTCTTCTGCACGGCGCGGATCTCGGCGAGCGCCTCCTCGCGCAGCTTGTCCTTGCCCTCGCGCGACATCAGCGACTGGTAGTTGCGGTTGCTCATGAGCAGCAGCAAATTGTTGCGGATCAACGGCATGTTCTTCGTCACGCTGTCGATCGCCTTCTGGTCGTGCGCCATCACTTCCATGGTGATTTGCAGGAACCTCACCACGGAGCCGTCCTCGAAATTGACCACCAAGGGCGGGTCGATCGCGTAATAGAGCGCACCCTTGCCCCCGCCCTCGCCGCCCTCGTGTGCGCCGCCCGTTTGGGGTACCACCGCGGTGATGAGACCGTCCTTGTTCATCTTCAGATCGGGAAGCGGATGCAGCTTTGCGTTGAGGTAGCCGCCGCCGACGACGGCGAGCAGCGCCATCACGAAAACGACGATCGCGTTCATGAACAGGCCGCCCGACTTCTGGGGCGGCGGTGGTGGAGACTCTTCGGCTTCGTCGGCCATGGCATTCCTCGCGCGGCGCTTGTGCCGCACGCGGATCGGAGCAAGTTTTATGCCACGGTGACGCCCGCGTCGCTTCTATATATATTTCAGTGGGTTGCGTACCACACGCCGGCCATCCCGCACGCGCGCCGGCGCCCGCCGCCGCCGGCTTTGGGTTTTGCGCCGGGAATTTGACGCTAAATCAGAACTGCAGAGACACCCGCAGCCCCGGGTCCGCATCGGCCAGCGTGAGCCGCGCGCCGTGCAGCTTGGTGACCGCCGCCACGAGCGAGAGCCCGAGTCCCGAACCGGGCACGTTGCGCGCCTCGTCAAGGCGCACGCGCCGGCCGAGGACGGCCTCGCGCTTGTCCGCCGGAATGCCGGGGCCGTCGTCCTCGATGATGACCTCGGGACCGGCCAATGGTGGCCCCGCCGACCGCGACCCGGCCGATGGCGGCCCCGCCGATTGCGACTTGAGCAGCACGCGAATGTGGCCCCCGTCGGGGGTGAACTTGATGGCGTTGTCCAACAGATTCGCGAGCGCCTGAGCGAGCAGCTGGCGGCTCCCCTGGACCTGTGCGCCGGCCGCCACGGCGCTTTCCAGCCGGATGCCGCGCTCCTCGCTCACGGGCGCGTACAGCTCGACCATGCTCGCGACCAGCTCCGACAGATCGACCGGCTCACGCGCCACGGTGCCCGTCTCGGCGAGCGCGATACGCAGCAGCGCATCGAGGGTGGCGCGCATGTGATCGACCTCGGTCGTGACCCGCTCGAGCACCCGCCGCTCGGGCGATCCGGCGATCACCTGTCCCATGGCGCCCTCGGCGGTCGCTTGCAGCCGGTTCAAGGGCGTGCGCAGATCGTGAGCCGCGCTGTCGAGCACGGTGCGCATGCCGAGGGTGAGCTGCTCGATCCGGTCGAGCATGGTGTTGATCTCGCGTGCGAGCGTGTTGATCTCGTCGTCCGCATCGCGCACGGGCAGACGCTGCGACAGGTCGCCGCGCATGATCTGCGTCGCCACCGCGGAGATCGCACCGGCCTGTGCGAGGATACGCCGGCCCATCCAGAAGCCGCCGCCGAGTCCGAGCAAGAGCGTCAGCACCACCGCCGCGATCAGACCGCGCATCATCAGATTCTTGACGTCTTGCCGCTCCTGGACGTCGTGTCCCACGAGCATGTTGTAGCCGCCGGGCAGCTTGAAGTGCCGCGCGCGCATCTCGTGCTCGCGCGTCTCGTCGCCGAAGGGCACCGCTGCCTTGAATTGAATCCACTTGCCGTCGTCGGACTCAGGTTTGGGCCACGCGGGAACGTTCCCTGCCACCGGTCTCACCTGCGGATCGACCATGAGATAGACGGCGCCGCGCACATCCTGGTCCTGGGAGCGCTGCTCCACGAGCTCGATGAAATCGCTGCGCGAGAGCACCAGCACCTGCTCGCGCAGTCCCTGCACCTCGGCGTCGATCAGATCGTCGCTCGAGCGATCGACGACGCGCGACACAGCGAAGTCGACGATCCCGAGCAGGAGCGCCGCGCCGCAGGCGAACACGATGGAATAGACGATCGCGACTCGAAAGGGCGAAGTATCGAGGATGCCTAAGAAGCGCTGATCGGGACTCGCGACCCTTCTCGACGGCGGGCCTGCCGCCCGACGCAGCTGCGCGCCCACTATTCGTCTTCGCGCAGGCTGTAGCCCGCGCCGCGCACGGTGTGCAGCAGCGGCTTGTCGAAGTCTTTGTCGATGGCCTGGCGCAGCCGGCTGATGTGCACGTCGATCAC
>Ga0302314_10019757_pt1 | contig 11172 bp, 7 predicted proteins | sample III_Palsa_N2_3_FD_200533 | JGI IMG/M metagenome (GOLD analysis project Ga0302314, IMG submission 200533) | Peat permafrost microbial communities from Stordalen Mire near Abisko, Sweden - III_Palsa_N2_3 | ecosystem: Environmental > Terrestrial > Soil > Palsa > Peat permafrost | place: Sweden... | reverse complement strand
TGTCGAGGTCGTGGCTGGCGAGCTGAAAGCCCGCGCCGAGGCTGTCGAGGGACTGCAGCACCTTCAGCCGCTTGTCCGCCGCCGCCGTGATCGGCTTTTCGGACGGGGTGGTGAGGTAAGCGTAGGCGCGGGTCTTGGCCCGGCCGACCCGACCGCGCAGCTGATAGAGCTGGGACAGGCCGAACATGTCCGCCCGGTGCACGATCAGGGTGTTGGCGGTGGGCACGTCGAGCCCGGACTCCACGATGGTGGTGGAGAGCAGCACGTCGTACTGGCCGTCGTAGAAGGCGGTCATCACCTCCTCGAGCTGGGTCGGCGCCATCTGGCCGTGGCCGACCACGAACTTCACTTCGGGCACCGACTCACGAAGGAACTTTTCCAGGGCTGGCAGATCGGACAGGCGCGGCGCCACGTAGTAGGCCTGCCCGCCGCGATATTTCTCCCGCAGCAGGGCTTCCCGGGCCACGACGGGATCGTTGGGGGTGATGTAGGTGCGCACGGCCAGACGGTCGACCGGCGGGGTGGCGATGATCGACATCTCGCGGATGCCCGAGAGCGCCATCTGCAGCGTGCGCGGGATCGGCGTGGCGGAGAGGGTCAGCATGTGAACGTCGGCGCGCAGCTCCTTCAGCTTCTCCTTGTGCTTGACGCCGAAGTGCTGCTCCTCGTCGACGATGACGAGGCCAAGGTCCTTGAACGTCACCTGCTTGGACAGCACCGCGTGGGTGCCGATCACAATCTCCACCTGACCGTTCGCCAGGCCCTCGCGGGTCTCCGCCGCGTCCCTTGCCGTGATCAGGCGGGACAGGGACCGGACCTTGACCGGCCAGCCGGCGAACCGCTCCTTGAACTCCTTGTAGTGCTGGCGGGCGAGGAGGGTCGTAGGGCAGACCACCGCCACCTGCTTGCCGCTCATGGCCACAACGAAGGCGGCGCGGAGCGCCACTTCCGTCTTGCCGAAACCGACGTCGCCGCAGATCAGGCGATCCATCGGCTTTCCGCTGGAAAGATCTGAAAGCACGTCCGAAATGGCGTTCAGCTGATCCTCCGTCTCCTCATAAGGGAAGCGGGCGCAGAACTCGTCGAACACGCCGTGCGGCGGATCGATCACCTCGCTGGACTTGACCTGGCGGGCGGCGGCGATGGCGATCAGGCCTTCGGCCATCTCGCGCAACCGCTGCTTGGCGCGGGCCTTGCGGGCCTGCCACGCCGCGCCGCCGAGGCGGTCGAGCATGACCCCTTCGCTCTCGGAGCCGTAGCGGGTGAGGAGGTCGATGTTCTCCACCGGCAGGTAGAGACGGGCCTCGCCGCCATACTGGATGTCCAGGCAATCGTGGGGGGCGCCAGCCACGTCCAGGGTCTTCAGCCCCTCGTAGCGGCCGATGCCGTGATCGATGTGGACCACGAGGTCGCCGGCGGTGAGCGAGGTGGCCTCGGCCAGGAAGTTCTGCGCCCGGCGCTTGCGGCGGGGCCGCGACAGGCGGTCGCCGAGAATGTCGGTCTCTGTGATGACCGCCAGATCGTCGGTCTCGAAGCCGCTTTCCACAGGCAGCACGGCCCGCTGGGGCGGCTTGGCCTTCGTTCCGGCGACGCCGAAGCTCTGCGCATCCGCCCAGTCCTTCGCCAGCCGCACCTTGCCGAGGCCATGGTCGGCCAGCATGGTCCCGAGCCGTTCCGACGAGCCGTCCGACCAGGAGGCGAACAGCACCCGCTTGCCGGCCTTGCCGAGCGCCTTGGCGTGGTCGGCGACGGCCTCGAACAGGTTGACGCTGTCCTGCGCCCGCTCGGCGGTGAAATTCCGTCCGATCTTGGCGCCGAGGTCGATCACCGTCTCGCCGCCTTCCCGCAGGAAGGGGGTGAAGCGCCGCTCCGCATGATCGGCCATCCGCGCGTCCCATTCGTCCTTGGGCAGGTAGAGGGAATTCACCGGCAGGGGGCGGTAGACGGAGCCGCCGCGCACCTTGGAGGCCTCCTTGCGGGCGTCGAAGGCGTCCTCGATCATCGACATCCGCTCGTCACGCGCCTCGACGGCGAGGTGGTCGAGGCCGATCAGCGCCTTGTCGCCGACGTAGTCGAACAGCGTCTCCAGATGATCGTAGAACAGGGGCAGGAAGTGTTCCATGCCGGCCCGTCGCCCGCCTTCCGAGATCACGTCGTAGAGCGGATCGTCGTTCACCGCGCCGAACGCCTTCACATAGCCTTGCCGGAAGCGGGAAATGGCGTCCGCGTCGATCAGGGCCTCCGAGACGGGCAGCAGGTCGATGGACTGGAGCTGCCTGGTGGAGCGCTGGGTCTCGGGATCGAAGGCGCGGATGGACTCCAGCGTGTCGCCGAACAGATCTAGCCGCACAGGCTCGTCGGCGACGGGCGAGAAGACATCGATCACGCCGCCGCGGATCGCGAACTCGCCCCGTTCGGACACGGTGGAGGCGCGCACGTAGCCGTTGACCGAGAAGTATCGCTCCAGATCGGCGACGGCCACATCCTGCCCCACCTTGGCCATGAAGCTGGCCTTGGCGATGGCGGCCTTGGGCGGCACGCGCTGGAGCATGGCCGGCACGGTGGCGATCACGATCAAGGGGGCATGATCCGACGCCTTGCGGTGGGCCAGGCGGCTCAGCGCCGCCATCCGCGTCGCCGCCACCCCGGGGGAAGGCCCGATCCGGTCGTAAGGCAGGCAATCCCAGGAGGGGATGCGCATCTGTTCGATGGACGGGTCGAAGAACTTAAGCGCCTCGGCGAAGTCGTTGGCGCGGGGGCCGTCGCGGGCGATGAAGAGGATCAGGCCCTTATGGCTCTTGGCGAGGTCCGCCATGACCATGGCGTCGAAGCCTTCTGGCGCGCCGACCAGATCGATACGGCCGGCCGCCTTGGCGATACGAGAATGGTCCAACAATGCGCCTCGTTCAGCCGCCGTTGCGGACAGTGATGTAGGTGTTCGGCAGGTGGGTGCGGATCCGCCGCATCACCTCATGGTCGAAGGCGTCGGGCGTCGCTTCGGTTCCGATGATCCAGGCGTAGAGCGGCTGGTCCGGCTGTTCGAGCAGTTCCTCGAAGGCGTCGAGGTCGGCGGGCGACAGGTCCGTCATCTCGGCGTCGGCGAAGGCGCCGAGGATGAAGTCCGCCTCGCGAAAGCCTCTGCGCCAGGCGCGGAACCGCAGCTTCTTCAGGCGGGCCGCATGCGGCGTGAGGGGATCGTGGGTCTGGTCGGTCATCGGAGCGAGCGATATAGGGCCTCGCGCCCTCTGAGGCTATCGTGGCGAAGATGCGTCCCGAGATTCTTTTTCCCCTGTTTGCGCCAGCGACCACCCTGAAAGGGGTCGGACCCAAGATCGCGCCCCTGGTCGAACGGGTCGCGGGGCCTTTGGTGCGCGACCTTCTCTTCCTGTCTCCGCAATCGGTGATCGAGCGGCGGCGGGTGAAGGTGGAGGAGGCGCGCGAGGGCGAGGTGCAGACCTTCGCCGTGACGATCGATGCGCACTTTCCCCCGGGGCGGGCCAGCATCCCCTACCGTATCCGGGCGGCGGATGAGACCGGCTTCATCTTTCTCAACTGGTTCAAGGGCTACGGGCCGCATCTCCTGCGCCAGCATCCCATCGGCGCCGCCCGTGCGGTGAGCGGCCGTATCGACGTCTACAATATCGAACGTCAGATCCTGCACCCCGACTACATGCTGCCGGTCGAACAGATCGACGACATTCCGGCCCACGAGGCGGTCTACGGTACGACGGCGGGCCTTGCGCCCCGCACCTTGCGCCGACTGGTGGCGGAGGCCCTGGCCAAGGCGCCGGCCCTGCCGGAATGGCAGGACCCGGCCTGGCTGGCCCGGCAAGGATGGCCCGGCTGGCGCGAGTCGATGCAGGCCCTTCACTCGCCCCAAGGTCCGGCGGAGATCGCGCCGACGAGCCCTCCGCGCCGCCGCCTCGCCTACGACGAGCTGCTCGCCCACCAGATGGCGATGGCGCAGCGCAAGGCCGTGAGCCGCGCCGATCCCGCGCCGCCGATCCCGGCCAGCGATCTCGCTGACCGGCTGGAGGCCGCCCTCCCCTTTCGCCTCACGGGCGCGCAGATCCGATCCTTGTCGGAGCTGCGCGGCGATCTCGCGTCGGGGCGGCGGATGTCGCGCATCGTGCAGGGGGATGTGGGCTCCGGCAAGACGGTGGTCGCCATGCTGGCGATGGCGGACATCGTGGCGGCGGGCAAGCAGGCGGTCCTGATGGCGCCGACGGAAATCCTGGCGCGGCAGCATGTCGAGACCATCGCCGGACCTCTGCAAGGCATGGGCGTGGCCACGGTGCTGCTCACCGGCCGCGACAAGGGGGCGGGACGGGCCGCCAAGCTCGCGGCGATCGCCTCGGGCGAGGCCGGCGTGATGGTGGGGACCCATGCGCTCTTCCAGACCGACGTGCTGTTTCACGACCTCGCCTTGGCCATCATCGACGAGCAGCACCGCTTCGGCGTGTCTGAACGCAAGCGGCTGCAGGAGAAGGGCTCCTCAGTGCACATGCTGGCCCTGTCGGCCACGCCGATCCCCCGCACTCTGGAGCTGACCGTCTACGGGGATCTCGACGTCTCCCGCCTCGACGAGAAGCCGCCGGGCCGCAAACCCGTCACCACCACGGCCGCGCCCACGACCCGCATCGACGAGGTGGTGGAGCGCCTGCGGAACGCGGTCGAAGGCGGGGCGCAGGCCTTCTGGATCTGCCCGCTCGTGGCCGAGTCCGATCTTCTGGACGTGACGGCGGCGGAAGGCCGGGCCGAGGAGCTGCGCGATGCGCTCGGCGACACGGTCGGGCTCATCCACGGCAAGATGGCGCCCGCCGAGAAGGACCGGGTGATGGCCGCCTTCGCCGACGGGCGGATCGGCGTGCTGGTGGCGACGACGGTGGTGGAGGTCGGCGTCAACGTGCCCAACGCCTCCATCATGGTGATCGAGCACGCCGAGCGGTTCGGCCTGGCGCAGCTGCACCAGCTGCGCGGGCGCGTCGGCCGGGGCGCAGCGCAGAGCTCTTGCCTCCTCCTCTACGACCCGCCCCTGTCGCAGACGGCGCAGGCGAGGATCGAGATCCTGCGGGAGACCGAAGACGGCTTCCTGATCGCGGAGAAGGATCTGGAGCTGCGTGGCGGCGGCGACCTGATGGGGCTGAAGCAGTCGGGCTTCCCCGCCTACCGCTTCGCCGATCCCATCGCCCACCGGGACCTCCTGATCGCCGCGGCGGACGACGCCCGCCTGATCCTGTCGCGCGATCCCGCGCTCGTCAGCGCGCGAGGCCGGGCGGTGCGCGTGCTGCAGGCCCTGTTCGACTGGCGCGCCGGGGAGGACTGGGCGGCGGCGGGCTGACCTTACGACAGGCTTGGCGGCGCGAAATCGAGGACTAAGGTCGGTCTCCAAAAAAGGAGACGTCCTTGGATCAGCCCCGATTGTCCGAGGCCTTGCAGCGGATAGCGCCGTCGATGGCCGGCGGACCGGCGAATGTGGAGGACGTGCGCCGCCTGTCCGGCGGCGCCAGCCAGGAGACGTGGTCGTTCCGGCTGGCGTCGCGAGGCGAAGATCGCCCCCTGATCCTGCGACGGCGGCCCGACGGCCTGACCGAGCGGGACGAGCGCACCGTCACGCTCGCCACCGAGGCGGCCCTGATCCAGGCGGTCGCCGCACGGGGCGTGCCGGTCCCGCCGATCGTCCGTGTCTGTCCGGCGGAGGACGGCCTTGGCGAGGCCTACGTCATGGGCCGCGTGGAGGGCGAGGCGCTCGGTCGCCGGATCGTTCGCGACGACGCCTTCGCCGCCGTCAGGCCGGCCCTGGCCCGGCGCTGCGGGGAGGTGCTGGCGCTGATCCACGCAACCGCCCTGCCCGGCCTGCCGCCGCTCAACACCGCCTACGCCCTCGACGAGCTGGAGCGCTACGAGGCCATCTATCGCTCGACCGGCTTGGTCCGGCCCGTGTTCGAGCTGGCGTTCCGGAAGCTGAAGCGCGCCGCGCCGCCGACCGCCGCCCCCGTGCTGCTGCACGGCGACTTCCGGAACGGCAACCTGATGATCGATCCTCGCACCGGCCTCGCCGCCGTGCTCGACTGGGAGCTGGCGCACCTGGGCGACGCCGCCTCGGACCTCGGCTGGCTCTGCGTGAACTCCTGGCGCTTTGGCGTGTATGATCAACCTGTCGGGGGCTTTGGCGCCTACGACGATCTTCTGGACGGCTATCAGGCGGCGGGCGGACAGCGAATCGATCTCGCCGCCGTCAAATACTGGCAGATGCTCGGCTCCCTCAAATGGGGCGTCATGTGCATGATCATGTATTCGACCTTCGCGTCCGGCGCCGATCCCTCCGTGGAGCGCGCCATGATCGGACGCCGGGTCAGCGAGACCGAGATCGACCTCGTGAACCTGATGGAGGGCCGCTCATGATCGCCAACCCAACCGCCGACGAACTGCTCGCCGCCGTGTCCGACTTCATCACCCGTGTCGCGCCCGATCTGAAGGACCGGGACGTCTTTCTGGCCCGGGTGTCGGTGAACGCCCTGGCCACCGTGCGCCGGGAGCTGGCGGCCGGCGGCGCAGCCGGGGCCGCCGAGCATGACCGCCTCATGGGCCTGTTGGGTCACGCCGATCCTGGCGACGACCTCGTTCGCCGCCTTGGGGACGGGATCCGCGACGGCGCCTTCGACGATCGGGAAGCCGAACTCCTCGCGCATTTGAAGGCCGCCGCCATCGATCAGGTCAGGATCGATCAGCCGAACTATTCCGGCCTGCAGGCCGCGCTGTCGTCCTAAGCCGCCCCTCAGGGAATGCGATGGATCGGCGCGTGCTCGATGGCGATGGACGTGCCGAAGGACGGACTGGGGGACACGTAGCCCGGGCTTCTCGTCAGCGCCTGAACGCGCGCCTTCGCGTCCGCCTCCTCGTCGGCGTAGAAGAGGTTGAACGGCGGCGCCTTCAACCGGTCGGTCCAGCCTCCGGACAGCTTGAAGCTTGGCGAGGCGGGCCTGGAGACGATCAGGAAGCCGCCCTGGCACTGGGCCGACGCCTGGCGGGGCATGAAGGCGGGCCTGACCCCCCACTCGAGGCCTGACGCATTGGTGGCGCCGAGATTCAGGCGAACCGGGGCCGGCGCGTTGCTGACCATCCCCAAGATGGGATTGACGCAGAGCGGCGCCCGGGCGCGCAGGTCTTCGAGCTGACCGCCGTTCGACCAGACCAGGGCGTGCCGCTCGAACCGGTCCGCCTGGCTGGCGTCGGTGGGCTGCACCCAGGCCAGGACGCAGCGGGGCTGGCCCTGGGCGGCGCAGGCTGGGATCGGCGAGGCCGGCCCATAGCTCGCGGCGGGGACCACGGTGTCGATCATATAGGCTGCGGCAAGCCGCGCGAGCAGCTTGGGGTCGCGGGCGACCACGTCGTCCAGCAGCCGCGCCGCCAGGGCGCCGCCCTGCTCCACGCCGACGATCACCACGGGTCGCGCCCCGTTGTCGCGCAGGAAGGTCATGAACGCCCGCCGCACGTCGCCGTAGGCGAAGCGCCGGGCCTCCTGCGCATCCTCCTTGTTGGTCAGGAAGGCGTAGAGGCTGGCCTGCCGGTAGCGTGGCGCGAACACCCGCCCCACCCGCTGGAACGGCCCGGCGTAGTTGGGCAGCATGACGTCGCTGAGGAGCCTGGCCGAGCGACGGTCGTCTATGGGACCGTTCCAGTTTCGACCGCCGTCGAAGGTGGTGGGGTGAATGAAAAAGACGTCCGCCGGCGGGTCCGACGCCGACCACAAGGCAGGGTTCTGCGGAATGAGCGCCCAGGCGCCAGGCGTCTCGTAATTGGGGGCCGGGGGCGGCGTATAGGTCTGGAACGGCTGCTTGGGATCGAGCCAGGTCCTCAGGATGTCGACCCGCCAGACGAAGACCGCGGCGGCGAACAACACCACCAGCCCCAGGCCGATCGCCGCCGACCATCGGCCAAGGAGGATGCGGTTCACCATCGCGGGAAGGTTATGAGCATGCGGCGCGACACGCCAGAGGGCTACGCCGGGATCAAGCCGCGCCGCCCTTGGCGACGGCGTCGAACCTCAGAAGGTTGGCCACGAGCGCCTCGAATTCCCCAAGAGGCACCATGTTGGGGCCGTCCGACGGCGCGTGGTCGGGATCGGGGTGGGTCTCCAGGAAGACGCAGGCGACCCCTACGGCCACCGCCGCGCGCGCCAGCACCGGCACATACTCGCGCTGGCCGCCCGAGGTGGTCCCCTGCCCGCCCGGCTGCTGCACCGAATGGGTGGCGTCGAACACCACGGGGCAGCCGATCTCGGCCAGCACCGGCAGGGCGCGCATGTCCGACACCAGGGCGTTGTAGCCGAAGGAGACGCCACGCTCGCAGGCCAGGACATTCGGATTGCCCGCGCCCGTGACCTTGGAGATCACGTTCTTCATGTCCCAGGGGGCGAGGAATTGGCCCTTCTTTACGTTCACGGCCCGCCCGGTCTGGGCGGCGGCGACGAGCAGATCGGTCTGGCGGGACAGGAAGGCCGGAATCTGCAGCACGTCGACCGCCTCGGCCACGGCGGCGCACTGGTCGATCTCGTGGACGTCGGTGAGCACCGGCAGGCCCACGGTCTCGCGGATTTCGGCGAAGATCGGCAGGGCCTCCTTCAGCCCGATGCCGCGCTGGGCGCTGGCGGAGGTGCGGTTGGCCTTGTCGAAGGAGGTCTTGTAGATCAGGCCGACGCCCAGCCGGTCGGCGATCTCGGCCAACTGCCGGGCGGTCTCCAGCGCGTGCTGGCGGCTTTCCAGCTGGCAGGGGCCGGCGATCACCGACAGCTTCAGGGCGTTGCCGATCCGTACGGTCCTTCCCCCGGGAGCCGAAAGCTCCACCACGGCGTTAGGGGCTACGGCGATTTGGGCGGGCGCGTTCAAGGCCGATCCTCCGTATGAGGGTGATCCTCCGGTTCGACGCGCCTGATGTGGCGCGCTGCGGACCAAGACGCAACCGATAAGAGGCCGTCGCTTGCCCGATAACCCGCCCTCAGACCGACCCGCCCTCGTGTGGTTTCGCCGCGACCTGCGCCTCGCCGACAATCCGGCCCTGCATGCGGCGGCGGCGAGCGGGCGAGCGATCGTTCCGGTCTTCATCCTCGACGAGACCGACGGCGTGCGCTTTCCGGGCGCCGCGGGGCTCTGGTGGCTCGACAAGTCGCTGCACGCCTTGAGCGGCGACCTGGAGCGGGCGGGATCGAAATTGATCCTGCGTCGGGGCGAGGCGGCGACGCTGATTCCGAAGCTGGTGGAAGAGACCGGCGCGGAGGCGGTCTACTGGAACCGCCTCTACGATCCGGGCCAGTGCGACCGCGACGCCGCGCTGAAGGCCAGTCTCAAGGACGACGGGATCGAGGCGCAGAGCTGCAATGGCGCGCTCCTGATCGAGCCCCGGGAGATCCAGAACAAGACCGGCGGCTACTACCAGGTGTTCACGCCCTTCTGGCGGGCTGCGCGACAACTTGTGAAGGACGTCACCCTCCATCTCGCCCCGAAAGCTCTCGCCGCCCCAAGGCGTTGGCCGGCGTCTGACGACCTTCAAAGCTGGGGCCTTCACCCCGCCAAGCCTGACTGGTCCGCCGGCTTCAAGGACTGGACGCCGGGCGAGGCCGGCGCGCGGGACCATCTGCATGCCCTGATCGAGGACAAGCTCGCCGACTATCCCACCCGCCGCGACATTCCGGAACAGGAAGGCACTTCAAGACTCTCCCCACACCTCCACTGGGGCGAGATCGGCCCACGGCAGGTCTGGCGGGCCCTCGATTCCGCCGCCCACCGCCATCCGAAGCTGGATGGCCCGGCGCAGAAGTTCCTGACCGAACTGGGGTGGCGGGAGTTCAACCATCATCTACTGTTTCACCGGCCCGACCTGCCCGACCACAACTTCAAGCCGGCCTTCGACGCCTTCCCCTGGCGTACGGACAAGGCGGGGTTCGCAGCCTGGACCAGGGGGCGGACCGGCTACCCCATGGTGGACGCGGGCATGCGGGAGCTCTGGGCCACGGGCTACATGGAGAACCGGGTGCGGATGATCGCCGCCTCCTTCCTGATCAAGCATCTCCTGCTCGACTGGCGGCAGGGCGAGCGATGGTTCTGGGACACATTGGTGGACGCCAGCCCGGCCAACAATGTCCTGAACTGGCAGTGGGTGGCGGGATCCGGCGCGGACGCCTCGCCCTTCTTCCGCATCTTCAATCCGATCGGCCAGGGGGAGAAGTTCGACGCAGAGGGCGGCTACGTTCGCCGCTGGGTTCCGGAGCTGGCCAGGCTCCCGGCCAAATACATTCATGCGCCCTGGACTGCGCCTGCGGAGATCCTGGCCAAGGCGGAGATCAAGCTCGGCGAGACCTACCCCAAGCCGATCGTCGATCATGACGAGGCTCGCCAGCGCGCGCTCGCGGCGCTGAAGACCCTCCGCGCATCCCCGGCGGACGTCGACGATGATTGAACCGCCGCCTGCGCATGCCTAGGTGTGGCGCACGTCACGCGGGGAGTTCAGTTTGATCGTTTCCAACACCATCATCGACGCGATCGGCAAGACGCCGCTGATCCGCCTGAACCGCGCCAGCGACGCCACCGGCTGCGAGATCTGGGGCAAGGCGGAGTTCATGAATCCCGGCCAGTCGGTCAAGGATCGCGCCGCCCTGCAGATCATCCGCGACGCCGAAGCCAGGGGCGCGCTCCGCCCCGGCGGCCTGATCGTGGAGGGGACGGCGGGCAACACCGGCATCGGCCTCGCCATGGTGGCGCGCGCGCTGGGCTACCGCGCCCTGATCGTCATCCCCCGCACCCAGTCGCAGGAGAAGAAGGACGCCATCCGCATCTTCGGCGCCGAACTGGTGGAGGTCGACGCCGTGCCCTACGCCAATCCCGCCAATTACGTCCGCTACTCCGGAACCCTCGCGGCGGAGAAGGCGAACAGCGAGCCCGACGGCGCCATCTGGGCCAACCAGTTCGACAACACCGCCAACCGCGACGCCCACTATCTGAACACGGGCCCGGAAATCTGGGCGCAGACAGAGGGTAAGGTGGACGGGTTCATCTGCGCCGTCGGCTCCGGCGGCACCCTCGCCGGCGTGGCGGCGGCGCTTCGCGAGCAAAAGCCGCAGGTGGCGATCGGCCTCGCCGACCCCTTCGGCGCGGCCCTGTTCAGCTACTACACCGA
>Ga0302314_10019756_pt1 | contig 11172 bp, 2 predicted proteins | sample III_Palsa_N2_3_FD_200533 | JGI IMG/M metagenome (GOLD analysis project Ga0302314, IMG submission 200533) | Peat permafrost microbial communities from Stordalen Mire near Abisko, Sweden - III_Palsa_N2_3 | ecosystem: Environmental > Terrestrial > Soil > Palsa > Peat permafrost | place: Sweden... | reverse complement strand
GATCCGGGCCGCGGCGTCGTCACCGAGTCCGTCGACGCGGCGAAGCAGAAGACGAATGCGCAGTATGACTCGCTCGGGCGGCTCGTCGCGGTCTGGGCCCCGGGATATCCGATGGGCCTGGTCGATGCCAGCACCACGTACTCCTACGTGGAGCGCGACAACGGCCCCGAGGCGGTGACCACCAACACGCTTGTGGACGACGGAGCGAGCACCAACAACCTCAACTACACCACCTCGGTGAGCCTCTACGACGCGCTGGGGCAGAAGCTGCAGACCCAGTCGACAGGCGAGAACGGCAGCCTGATCGGCTCGGACACGAGGTACGACTCGCACGGTTGGGCGATCGACACCAACAACCGCTACGCGACCACCGGCACCCCCGGCACGGCCCTGATCTCGGTCGCGGACTCCGCGGTCGGCTCCCGTACCCGGACCGCGTACGACGGCGACGGTCGGACGACCCTGGTCACCCAGTACAACGGCCTGACCCCGACCTCCGCGGTCCAGACGGTGTACGGCGGCGACCGGACGACCACGATCGGCCGGATGGGTGACGCAGTGACCTTCGACCCGGGCGTGACCGCGTCGACCACCATCACCGACGCGCGCGGTCAAACCACTGAGATCGACCAGTACACCGGCGCGCCGACCGTCACCGGCTCGGTGGTCACCGGACCCACGACCGGCACGATCGCCGGGACAGCGGGCACTCTCGCGACCAAGTACACCTTCGACGCTCTCGGCCAGCAGACCGGGGTCTTGGACAGCGCCGGGGACCAGTGGACCTACGGCTACGATCTGCTCGGTCGCAAGACCACTGAGATCGACCCCGACACCGGTACGTCCACGACGGCCTACGACGCGGACGGCAACGTCACCTCCAACCGGGACGCCGACGGCAATGTCCTGTCCTACCAGTACGACCTGCTCAACCGGAAGGTCGCGGAGTACGACTCGCTGACCCAGAACTCCAGCACCGAGACGGCCTCATGGCTCTGGGACACCCAGCAGAAGGGCCAGCTCACCTCCACGTCCACGCTGAACGTCGCACTGTCCAACGGGACCACCGGAACCATCGTGAACGCGGCCAACGGCTATACCGCCGCCGGACTGTCCGAGGGCTCGGTGATCACCATCCCGGCGGGCGAGACCGGCCTGGCCGGCACGTACACGACGAAGCTGGGCTACTCTCGCAGTGGCCTGCCGACTTCGGTCACCCCGGCCACGATGCCCGGCAGCCCGACCGAGACGATCACGAACACCTATGACCCGCTCGGGAAGCCGCTCTCGGCCGCCGGCTACAACATCTACGTGTCCGCCGCGACCTACACCCCCTTCTCGCAGCTGGCGCAGCAGACACTGGGCGCCACCAACGCCCCGGTGTGGCAGACCTACACCTACGACCCGCAGTCGAGTGCCGTGACCGGTGTCAACGTCGCTGCCCAGGTGGCGACGGCGCAGCTGGACAACACCACGTACACGTACAACGCGGCGCAGCAGATCACCTCGGTCACTGATACACAAGGCAACGGCAGCTCCGCGCCGGTGGAGCAACAGTGCTACACCTACGACGCGCTCGACCGTCTGACCGAGGCGTACACCATGGCCACGCCCACCACCAACGGCGCCTGCGGATCGGACCCGTCCACCGCCGGCAACAGCGTGGTCGGCGGACCCGAGCCGTACTGGACCACCTGGACTTTCGACCAGCTGGGCCAGCGCACGAACCAGACCCAGTACGCGCTGTCCGGGCAGACCGGTGGTAACACGGCGACCTCGTACACCTACGGTGAGACCGGACACGCGAACGTGCTGTCCGGAATGACCACTACCGGGCCGTCCGGGACCACGACTCTGACCGGGTACTCCTACGACAACGACGGAAGCTCCCTGACCTACCCGAGCAGCGGAGCCTCGGGCACCCAGACCCTCGGCTGGAGCCCCCAGGGGCTGCTCGTCTCCGACAACACCGCCAGCGGCGACGCGACCACCCAGGTCAACGACGCCGACGGCAACCAGCTGATCACCAGGGACAGCGCGACCGACACCAACACCCTCTACCTGCCCGGTGAGCAACTGGCGTACAACACCAGCACGAAGGCGTCGGTCGGCACCCGCTACTACACCTTCAACAGCGCCACCGTCGCCGAGCGCATCGGCAGCGGCAACCCGCAGTACCTGGTGAGCGACCCGCACGGCACCAACGAGATCAGCATCGACAGCGTCTCGATGGCGGTGACCCGCCGGGAGATGGACCCCTACGGCAACCAGGTCGGCGTCACCCAGGGCGGCACCTGGCTCGACCAGCGCGGATTCCTGGACAAGCCGCAGGACGCGGCCACCGGCCTGGTCGACATCGGCGCCCGCCAATACGACCCGGCGACCGGGCGCTTCCTCACCGCCGACCCGGTCCTGGAGGCGAGCGACTCGCAGGAGATCAACGGCTACACCTACTCCGCAGCCGATCCGGTCAACGGCTCCGACCCCACCGGGGAGAGGTACTACCTCGATGACGGCGGCGGCCCGCCGATCCCGATCCCGGTGCGCCCGACGCCGACCTACACCCTGTCCGCTCCGCCGCCCCCGGCGGCCCCGTCCTACTGGCACTCGCTCGCCACGGACCCGTTCTGGGCCATGTCCTGCCCGCCCCCGGCCTGCACCGCGCTGAACTGGGGAGCCGTCGTCGGAGGGTTCGGGGTCTCGCTCAAGCCCCTGGCGAACACTCTGCCGCAGCTGGCGCAGAACAGCGCCACATGGAGAGAGGCCTCCCAGAACGCCGCGGCGAGCGGCGTCGGCCGGACCATGGGCCCGAACAAGGCGGCCAGAATCAAGGGTGAGACCGAAGGCGACACCGACGACGCGCTCTGGGAAAACGACGACATCGCGGCCGCGGGCAAATTCATGGCCTGGGGCGGCGGCGTGGTCGCCGGGGTCGGCGAATGGAACGGGACCCACTCTTACGGCCGGACCCTCCTGGTCGCCGCGGCCGACACGGGGGTGAACGTGGGCTCCGCATATGTCGCCGAGTCGGTAGGCACCGGAATGGTGGCCAGCCTGGCCAGCGCCGCGCTCGAAGGCGGTGAGATCGGCGCCTTCGCCGGGCCGGAGGGCCTGGTGGCCGGCGCCGCCATCGGCGCGGTGGCCGGTGCGGCCGTCGCGTTGATCAGCGACAATGCAGTCAACGACACCATCAACGAGGTGTACGGACCCGCGGCCCACTTCGTGACTCACATGTTCGATTGGTAGCCGGCGCGGGACTGGCGCCGACAGCGTGATCCGGCCCGGCTGATCGACTCGACGCGATTCGATCAGCCGGCCGGGCTCGGCTCAGAAGGCTCGGCGGCGATCGCAGTGTGCGGTCGCCGCCGAGCCCTTTGCGGAGTCGGCACGGTTTTCGGCACCACTTCGGCTTCACCCGCGCGGCCCAGTCCGGGGCGCGGTGGGCAGCGGGTGGCGGGCAGGCTGGGCTGACGTGCTGTCGTTCTCCGCGCCGGTAGGCGGCGCCGGGAGCGGTTGCGAGGGAGAGTGCGCAGATGCCCGCGAACCGGATGGACTGCCTCGTCGTGTTCGGCGCGACCGGCGATCTGGCGAAACTCGAGACCTTCCCGGCCCTGGTGGGTTTGGTCGAGCGCGGTGTGCTCGACGTCCCGGTGATCGGGGTGTCGAACGCCGGATGGGGGCTGGAGCAGTTCCGTCAGTACGCTGTCGACTCGCTCACGCTCAACGCGATCGATCCGCACTCCGGCGCCGCTCGGCGGATGCTGGAGTTGCTGCGTTACGTCGACGGGGACCTCAACGACCCGGGCACCTACGCCGCGGTCGCCCAGGAGATGGGCCCGGGTGCCCGTGCGCTGTTCTACCTTGAGGTTCCCCCGGTCCTGTTCGGCCGGATCGCCACCGGGGTCGCGGTGGCCGGGCTCGCCAAGGGCGCCCGGGTGATGGTGGAGAAGCCCTTCGGCTTCGACCTGGGCAGTGCGCGGGAACTGAACGACACCCTGCACGAGCACTTTTCCGAGGGCTCGATCTACCGGGTCGACCACTGGCTCGGCCTGGAGTCCGTCGGCAACGTCCATGTCGCCCGCTTCGCCAACGCGATCGTCGAGCCGGTGCTCAACCGGACGTTTGTGGAGAGCATCCAGATCACCATGGCCGAGGACTTCGGCGTCGCGGACCGCGGGCGCTTCTACGACCAGACCGGCGCGGTGCGCGACGTGGTGCAGAACCACATGCTCGAAGTGCTCGCCACGGTCCTGGCCGACCCGCCGCACGGCGCGGGCCTGGAGTCGTGGCGGGAGGAGAAGTCGCAGGTGGTCGCCTCGTTGCGGCCACTGGGCCCGGATGACGTGGTCTTCGGCCAGTACGCGGGCTACCGCGAGATCGACGGCGTGGCCCCGGACTCGAACGTGGAGACCTACGCCGCGATCCGCCTGGCCTGCGACTCCTGGCGCTGGGCGGATGTGCCGATCGCGATCCGGGTGGGCAAGCGCCTGCCGGTCACGGCGACCGACGTCCTGGTCCAGTTCCGCCGCCCGCCCTACGACGCCTTCGGGCTGAAAGCTCCGGCGCCGCAGAACCGGCTGAGGTTCCGGATCTGGCCGGACACCGCCGTCGCGCTGAGCGTGGCGGGCAAGAGACCGGGCCCGGACCTGCAGCCCGAGCGCCAGGAGTTGACCTTCAACCAGGAGCCCGGCCTGGACACCAGGCCGTATGACCGGCTCATCGCCGCCGCCCTGGCCGGCGAGCAGTGGCTCTTCGCCCGCCAGGAGACGGTCGAGGCGGCCTGGCGCGTGGTCGATCCGGTGCTGACCGGCCAGGTCCCGGTTCACCCCTATGAGCAGGGCACATGGGGTCCCGCGCAGGCGGCGGACCTCATGCCGGAAGGGGTGGACTGGATCGACCCGGTGGTGTGAGGGCCCCAGTACGGTCAGCATCGGACGCTACGTCAGTTGTACAGTCCCGAGGTGTCGAAGAAGCTGTCGAGGCTTGAGATGTAGCTGGTGTACTCTGCCTGCTGCGCCGAGTTCTGCATGGCGTCGGGCAACGCGGTCAGCTTGGTCAGGTCCTGTGCGGCGGCGGCGAATCCGCTGGACCCCGGCGCGTTGGTACTGGCGGGGTAGGTCAGCACCGTGGACGCCTCAGTCCAGTAAGCGCCCTGGATGTAGGAGGCGGCGTTCGCACCGGCCTTCCACAGTTGCTGGGCCTCGGCGAACTCGGCTGCGGCCAGGGCCGAGTCGCCGCCGCTGGAACCGGCGCTCAGCGTGGTCAGGGCCGGGGCCACACACAGGCTCTTGCCGAAGTCGGTCTGCACGGAATGGGTCTCGTTCGGCGGGGTCACCAGAAGCTTCGGTGCCTGCGTGCAGCTCGGGTCCTCGGAGTTCGGCGGCCAGTACGTGGTGACCGCGTAGATCACGGCGGCGGCGCTGTCCCCCGGCTGCAAGGTGATCGCCGAGCCTTCCGGGCCGACCCGGATGGCCTGGAAGATCTGGGTGCCGACGCTGTTGAGCGTGGCGATCCCGGGCCAGCCGAGCACGGTGCACGCCGTCGAACCCGAGTTCTCCAGCACGATCGGCTGGGCGAACCCGCCCGCGGGCCCGGACGAGAAGGGAACCCCCGTGCTCAGACTCAGATCCGCGGTCGTGCAGCCGGCCACGCTCGAACCCTGCCCCGATCCGCCCGCCTGCGTCGCCGACCCGGCCGAGGCCCCGCCACTCTGCCCGTCCGTCCCGGTGGCCGACCCCGCGGGCGCGGACGTCCCACCGCCCTGCGCCCCCGCAGACTGCGCCACACACCCGGACAGCGCCAACACCGCCCCCGCCGAGAGCAGTACCAAAGGCGTCGCGCCGCCCAGGAACCCGATTCGCTTGAACATCGCTGATCTCCCTCACCCTAAGGCCATTTGCCTGTATGAGGACGATAGTGCTCCGTCACCAACAACTTTTGGGGAGAATCCCGAGAAAATTCACTGCTGGTGGCCGGGGAGGCCGGTCAGCTGGAGTGCGCACGGCTTACAGCCTCGGCTCCGGCTATATCGCAAATGGATGTGAAGAGGCTGTGTAAAAAGCTCCCGAAAGCCGGGCAATATATTCAAACTGAATTCTCGGTATCCGAGATAAATCTTTTACGGCCATCGCTGTACGCCAATACGCTGCCGTTCTTTCGAGCCCGCCGGCGTGCGCTGAATGTGCTCCTCCTGCCCTTCGGAGTTATCCAAAGATTCACCATGTGATTTAGATCACAGTGCTCTGCTGAACAAATTTGTCTAAATCCGGACCGGCCTGATGCCCGGCTGATACGGTTCGACCGAAGATTCCTCGTATCTATCCGTGAAATACTCTTTCCGATAGGGGATTAGGAATGAGTGCAATTACGCACGCGATATCAGCCGGAACGCCCGTAAGAATGTTCGATGAACCAAGTATCCGGGTCGCACCGGTCGCGGTCGTCGGTATCGGGTGCCGGTTTCCCGGCGGCGCCGAGAACCCCGCGGGGTACTGGCGGATGCTGATGGAAGGCCGCAGTGCCATCGTCGACATTCCGCGCGAACGGTGGCTGGCGGAGAAGTTCGCCAATGCGGATCCGGCCGCGCCGGGCGTGAGCCGGGTGCGCCGGGGCGGGTTCCTGTCCGGCCCGGTCGACGAATTCGACGCGCAGTTCTTCGGCATCTCGCCGCGCGAGGCCGACTACATCGATCCGCAGCAGCGGCTCCTGCTGGAGGTCACCTGGGAGGCGATGGAAGACGCCGGAGTCACCCTGGAAAGCCTGGCCGGCACGGCCACCGGTGTCTTCATCGGCGGGTTCACACTCGACTACGGGCAGGTGCAGTTCGGCTCGCAGGAGACCGGCCGCACGAGCCTGACCGGCCACACTGCGACCGGCGTGGTCATGACCATGCTCGCCAACCGGATCTCGCACGCCTTCGACTTCCGCGGTCCCAGCATGGCGATCGACACCGCGTGCTCCTCCTCGCTCGTCGCCGTGCACCTCGCCTGCCGGTCGCTGTGGTCCGGCGAGAGCACCGTGGCGGTGGCCGGGGGCGTCAACCTCATGCTCACGCCGAACTTCACCATCGCGGCGTCCAAAGGCGGGTTCCTCTCCCCGACGAGCACCTCGCGCGCCTTCGACGCGAAGGCCGACGGCTACGTCCGCGGCGAGGGCGCGGGGGTGGTGCTTCTCAAACCCCTGGCCGACGCACAGCGTGATGGCGACACCGTCCACGCCGTGATCCGCGGGACGGCGGTGACCCAGGACGGCCGCACCAACGGCATTACCGTACCGAATGCCGAAAGCCAGAAAAGGGCGATGCGAGAGGCCCTCAGACAGGCCCACGTCAGCCCTTCTTCCATTTCCTATGTAGAGGCGCACGGCACCAGTACCCCGGTCGGCGACCCGGTCGAACTAAACGCCATCGGCGAGGTTTACGGAGAAGGACGAAACATTGACGAAAGATGTTTTGTCGCCTCCGTGAAGACGAATATCGGGCATCTGGAGGCGGCGGCCGGGGTCGCCGGCCTCATTAAAGGCGTGCTTTGTCTGAAACATGGCCTGATACCGCCGCATTTGAACCTCTCCGAGATTAATCCCGGAATTGATCTCGACCGGCTCGGGATGCGGATCCCGCTGGTCGGCGAAGAATTACGCAGCATTGACGGCACCACCCGGGTGGCGGTGAACTCCTTCGGATTCGGCGGCACGAACGCGCATGTGATCATCGAGGCGGCCGAGCAGGCGGCCACGATGGGCACAGTGGGCGCGGACATCAGTCGCACCGGCACCGATCCGGTCGGATCGCTGTCGGCCAATGCCTTGACGCCCGTCACCTTCCTCTCGGCCCGCAGCCGGGGCGCACTGACCGCCCTGTCGGACGACTACATCCGAATGTTGGAAGAGGACGGCGCCGACCCGCTCCGCACGGCCGGAGCGGTCGCGCATCGGCGGTCGAACCACCCCCAGGCGAGACTGGCCGTGGTCGCCGATTCGAGTGCGGAACTGGCCGCGGCGCTGCGCAGCTTCAGCGCCGGCGAGCCCGACGCGGCGCTGCACCTCTCCTCGGCGCCCGCCGCCGAAGCCCCGCTGGTGTTCGTGTTCACCGGGATGGGTCCGCAGTGGTGGGGGATGGGACGGCGGCTCCTGACCACCAACCGGATCTTCCGGGCGGCGATAGAACGCAGTGACGCGGCCCTGCGGCCGTTGGCGGGATGGTCCCTGATGGACGAACTCTCCGCGGATGAACAGCGTTCGAGGATGAACGAGACGGCGATCTCGCAACCGGCCAACTTCGCCCTGCAGGTAGCGCTCTTCGAGCTGTGGGCCTCCCTCGGGGTCACGCCCGACGCGATCGTCGGCCACAGCGCCGGCGAAATCGCCGCGGCGTATGTCGCCGGGGGACTGACCTGGGAGGACGCTGTCACCGTCATCTTCCACCGGGCGCGCCTGCAACAGACCACGAGCGGTCAAGGCGGCCTGGTGGCCATCGCCGTCTCCGAGTCCCAGGCTCTGGAACTGCCCGCCGTGCGAGACGGCCGGCTCGCGGTGGCCTCGGTCAACGGGCCCAGCGCGGTGGCCCTGGTCGGCGACACGGTAGAGCTGGCCGCGGTCAAGGAGCACTTCGACCGCGAAGGCGTGTTCTGCCGGTTCGTGGACGGGAACGTCCCGTTCCACAGCCCGCTGATGGACCCCCTGGAGGGTGAGCTCCGCGAGGTGCTGAGCCGGCTCAAGCCGCAGGTGCCCACCCTGCCGCTGTATTCCACCGTGACCGGCTCGAAGGTGACGACGGCCGCGCACGACGCGGGCTACTGGTGGCTCAACGTCCGGGCCCCGGTCCGGTTCGCCGACGCGTCCCGCACGATGATCGACGACCACGAGCTGACCCGGTTCCTGGAGATCGGTCCGCACCCGGTGCTCGGCCACTCGCTGCTGGAAAGCCTGCGGGCCTCCGGGCAGACCGGCTTCGTCCTGCCCTCGCTCAAGCGCTCGGCCCCGGACAACGAGATGATCTCGCACTCCCTGGCCGAACTGTACGTGTCCGGATACCCGCTGCACCTGCCGGCGCTCTTCGCCCGCCCCGACGAGGTCCCCCTGCCGAGATACCCGTGGCAGCGGGAACGGTACTGGATGGAAGGCGAGAGCGCGCAGCGTGAGCGGCTGGGCGTCGTGGAACACCCGCTGCTCGGCAGCCGGCACGACGATCCGCAGACCACGTGGCGCAGGACCCTCGACGGCGCCCGACCCGGCTACCTCGCCGACCACCGCGTCATGGGAGCGAACCTGTTTCCCGGGGCCGGCTACGTGGAGATGATGGCCACGGCGGCGAAAGACATCTACGGCACCGAGTTCTGCACGCTGGAAGACGTCCGCTTCCATGCCCCCCTCGTGCTCACACCGATCGCCTCGCCCACGATGAGCACGACGGCGAGCCGGGACGGCGGCTCGGTCGAGATCCACGGACGCCAGGCCGACGCCGCGCAGTGGGTGCGGCACGCCTCCGCCGTGGTCCGCCCGACGATCGCCGCCAGTCCGTCCGTCCAGGTGGCGGACGCCCAGGCCAGGTGCACCCGGAAGTGGGACGGCGCCAGCTGCTACGAGTACTTCCGGGCCGGTGGATTCGACTACGGGCCCACTTTCCAGGCCATCCAGGAGATCTGGCTCGGCGAGCGCGAGGCCGTCGCGCGGTTCGACCTGGCCGTGGTCGAACGCGGCGACACGGACCAGCTCTCCATCGACCCGGTGGTCCTCGACGGCTGTTTCCAGGCGCTGCTGCCGCTGGCCGAATCGCAGGGTTCTTTCGCACTGTCCGCCCTGCTGCCGATCGGCGCGGACCGGATCGTGCTGCGCGCCACCCCGGTCGGCGAGCTCTGGTGCTACGCCAGAGTCACCGAGGTCCTCGGCGACCAGTTGGCGGGCGACGTCTTCCTGGTGGACGACAGCGGAGAGACCGTTCTCGAAGTGCACGGATTCCGGGTGCGCAGCATCGATCCGGACCGGCGCGGCGCCGGCTCGGGCACCCGGGCCGGCGAGGAGTGGCTCTACCAGCTGGACTGGGAGCTTCTGCCGCACTCCGTCCCTGATCAGCCGTCGGACCCCGCAGCCGAGCCGCAAGACGCCAAGGTGGAAGCCCCGGGCCGCTGGCTGGTCCTCGCCGACGGGTCCGGTGTGGCCGCGGAAACAGTCCGGTTGCTGCGCGAGGCCGGCCAGGAATGTGTGCTGGCGACGATCTCAGACCACTTCGAGCAGGTCCAGCCCGACGAGTACCTGGTGCGTCCGGACGAGTCCGAGGACCTCGGCTCGCTCCTGTCTGCGACGGCCGAGGTCCCCGCTGTCGCCTGGCGCGGCATCCTGCACATGTGGGCTTGCGACACGTCCCGTACGGCCGACCTCGACGCGCAACTCCTGTCGGACGCGCTGCGCCGGGGCCCCTCCTCGCTGCTCGCCCTGGTCCACGCCCTGGACACTGCGAAGCAGGCGGCGCCCGTGTGGCTGGTCACCACGGGCGCGCAACCCGTGACCGGAGCCGTCGACAGCGCCGGCCTCGCCCAGGCTCCGCTCTGGGGTATGGGCCGGGTACTGCATCAGGAGTCGTTCGCACTGAGCACCCGGCTGGTGGACCTCGACCCCCGCGACCCGCTCGCGGATGCGGGCACCCTGGTGGAACAGTTGCTGAGCGCCACCCACCCGGAGGACCACCTCGCCTATCGCGGCGGCGAACAATACGTGTCCCGGCTGCACGTGTCCGCGCGCTCGCAGGTGTCCCTGCCGACCGTGTTCCGGCCCGATGCCAGCTATCTGATCACCGGCGGCCTGGGCGCACTCGGCCTGCTGTTCGCGAAATGGATGGCCCAGCGCGGAGCCAGACGGCTGATCCTGGTCGCCAGGACCCAGCTGCCGCCGCGCGAGACCTGGCGCTCCCTGCCGCCGGAGGACGAGCGCAAGGCGCAGGTCGACCAGATCCGGCAGATCGAAGGGCTCGGCGCCGCGGTCGAACTGGTCAGCCTCGACGCCGCCGAGCCCGGCCGGCTGCGGGCCTTCCTGGACGAGCGGGCCGGACAGGAAGGCAGCCCCGTGCGCGGCGTCATCCACTCGGCCGGCACCGTGATCGACAAGCTGCTGGTCGAGATGGACCAGGAGACACTCCAGACGGTCCTGCGGCCCAAGACCCACGGGGCCTGGGCCCTGCAC
>Ga0302314_10019754_pt1 | contig 11175 bp, 7 predicted proteins | sample III_Palsa_N2_3_FD_200533 | JGI IMG/M metagenome (GOLD analysis project Ga0302314, IMG submission 200533) | Peat permafrost microbial communities from Stordalen Mire near Abisko, Sweden - III_Palsa_N2_3 | ecosystem: Environmental > Terrestrial > Soil > Palsa > Peat permafrost | place: Sweden... | reverse complement strand
TCTCCTCGTCGGCCAGCCGCACGCCGGCCTCGCTCAGCTCGCGGAGAATTGACCGCGCCTCAGCGGGCGTCAGTCCCGCCTGCTCGAACGCCGTCCGCAGGTCAGAGAGGGACAGGTGGCCCTGGCCGCGGCCGCGCTGGATCAGGTCGTCCACGCGAGACGAACTCGCCTCTTCGTCATGAGCCGTAGGTGCTGTTGCGATCCGCGGCATGAGACACCTCCCTCGTTCTGTTACAGGTGCGCATATGCTGCGCCTCTAAACATCAACACGACTTATCGATCCCCGATGACAATGAGTAACCCCGCCCGGCTTAGCCGTTGATCGCGGGGGGCACTCTTAATTAACGCTCCGCACGCGAGATTGTTCCCGTTGGCGTCACGTTCTTGCTTCCTTCAGGGCCGCGAGGTCCGGCTTGCCGCTAGGAAGCACCGGAATGGCCTCCGTCAGCACGACCTCGCTCGGGCAAGCGTAACGCGGTAGCCGGGCGCCCACATGCATACGTAGCAATTCTAGTCCTGGCGGCTGCGCCGGATCGACGGGGACCACAATCGCGGTGACCCGCTCGCCCCACTCGGGATCGGTGCGGCCGACCACGACGGCCTCGCGCACGCCGGGACAGGTGGCGAGCGCGGCGGCCACCTCGCCCGGGACGACCTTGTGCCCGCCGGTGTTGATCACGTCGTCGGCCCGCCCCCTGACGACGACGCGCCCGTCGTCGACGTAGCCGAGATCGGACGTGATGAACTCCCCGGCTCGCAGCGCCTGGTCGGTCAGGTCCTGCCGCCCGTGGTAGCGGTTCATCAGCACCGGACCCGAGATCCGCAGCCGCCCGCCGGAGTCGGCCCGCACCCGCACACCGTCGAGCGGCACCCCGTCGTAGACGCAGCCGCCGCAGGTCTCGCTCATCCCGTAGGTGGTGCGGACCGCGATGCCCGCGGCCCGCGCCCGCTCGAGGACCGCCGCGCCAGCCGCCGCCCCGCCGACGAGCACCGAGCCGAACCGCGCCAGGGCCGCCGTGCCGTCGCCGTCGCCGTTCTCGTCGAGCAGCCGGATGAGCTGTGTCGGCACCAGCGAGACATGCGCGCACCCGGACGCGGCGAGCGCGGCCGCGGTGGCGGCCGGCGCCACCACCGGATCGGTGCCTGAGACCAGGGACCTGACCAGGACCTGCAGCCCGGCGACGTGCGACACCGGCAGGCAGCACAGCCACCGTTCCCCTGGCCGTGCCCCCACCCGCGACAGCGACGCGCGCGCCGAGTGCTCGAGCGCCGCGGCGCTCAGCTCGACGCCCTTGGGCGCTCCGGTGGACCCGGAGGTGCCGATGATGACGGCGGTGTCTGGCTCGATGCGAGGAGCCGATGCGGCGGAACGAGCCCGTGCTTCGCCAGCGGCGTCCACCACCACGTTCGGGTCGAAGGCGGCGATGAGCTCGCGCAGCCTCGCGGCCGGCAAGGCCGCGTCAAGCGGCAGGATGGCGGGACCCGAGCCGCCGAGCGCCGCACGCAGCGGCTCGAGGAGACGGTGAGCGTCGCCGGTGCCGGACAGCAGCACCGCGTGCAGGGGACGATTCCTCACGGTGGATAAGGTTAGACCCCGGACTAACGGGAGGTTACGAGTGAGGACGAGGGTTTGCGCCACTGCCGTAGCCGTGCCGGATCCGCAGGTCTCTGGTGTGGATGGCTTGGCGTGGGATTTCCGGTTTTGGAGTAGGGGAGGTTGCGAGTGAGGTCGAGGGTTTGCGCTACTGCCGTAGCCGTGCCGGGACGCGCAGGTCTCTGGTGCGGATGGCTTGGCGTGGGGTTTCCGGTTCTGGAGTGGGGAGTGTCCCGGTGAGGCAGTGGCAGCGGTCCGGACCCGAGCCGGGCAAGGAGTACTCCGACATCTGGTACGACACCGCGGACGGCGTCGCGAAGATCACGATCAACCGGCCCGAGGTGCGCAACGCCTTCCGGCCGGCGACGCTGTTCGAGCTGTCGCATGCGTTCGGCGTCGCCCGCGATGACCCGTCGGTCGGCGTGATCATTCTCACCGGCGCGGGTGACAAAGCGTTCTGCTCGGGCGGCGACCAGAAGATCCGCGGCGACGACGGCTACATCGACTCCCACGGGGTCGGTCGGCTGAACGTCCTCGACCTCCAGGTGCAGATCAGGCGGCTGCCCAAGCCGGTGATCGCGATGGTGGCCGGGTACGCGATCGGCGGCGGCCACGTGCTGCACGTCTGCTGTGACCTGACGGTCGCCGCGGACAACGCGGTCTTCGGCCAGACCGGGCCGAGGGTCGGATCGTTCGACGCGGGCTACGGTTCCTCGCTGCTCGCCGCGACCGTCGGATTGAAGAAGGCGCGCGAGATCTGGTACCTGTGCCGCCAGTACTCGGCCGCGGACGCCCTCGAGATGGGCCTGGTGAACACGGTCGTGCCGCTCGCGGAGCTCGAGGAGGAGACGCTGCGCTGGTGCGACGAACTGCTGGCGAAGTCGCCGCTCGCGCTGCGGATGCTCAAGGGCGCGCTGAACGCGGTTACCGACGGTGCGGCGGGCATGCAGCAGTTCGCGGGCGACGCGACCATGCTCTATTACATGAGCGAGGAGGCCCAGGAGGGCCGCGACGCCTACAAGGAGAAGCGGACGCCGGACTTCGGCAAGTTCCCCCGCCGCCCGTGACTCTCCTCTCGTGGCTCGGTCGGGAAATTTCGGGGCGCAAAAACCGCGCCCTGAAATTTCCCGACATTTCATGATGTGGCCGGGATCGATTGAGGGGATGGCATGGGCGCCATAAACGCACTGCCTGAGCCGCTCGCGTCACTGCCGGGGCTGCTTGAGTCAATGCGGGCGTTCGCGATTCCGATGCGGACTAAGTTCCGCGGTATCACGGTGCGCGAGGGTGCGCTAATTCAGGGCCCGGCGGGGTGGGGGGAGTTCTCTCCATTCGCCGAATACGGCCCCGCCGAGTCATCGCGCTGGCTGGCCAGCGCGATCGAGTCGGCGACGGTGCCGTGGCCCGCGCCGCTGCGGGAGCGGGTGCCGGTGAACGTGACCGTCCCCGCCGTCGCGCCGTCGCGTGCCTACGAGATTGTCGCCGCATCGGGCTGCCGGACGGCCAAGGTCAAGGTCGCCGAGCCGGGGCAGGCGGAGGCCGAAGACGTCGAGCGCGTCGCGGCGGTCCGCGACGCCCTGGATGCGGCGGGCCCCGGCGGACGGATCCGGGTGGACGCCAACGGCGGCTGGACGGTGGATGCCGCCGAGCGGATGCTCCGCATGCTGGTGCGATACGGCCTCGAGTATGCGGAACAGCCCTGCGCGACCCTGGAGGAACTCGCGCGTCTTCGTCGGCTTATCGACATTCCCATCGCTGCCGATGAGTCGATCCGCAAGGCGGAGGACCCGCTGAAGGTACGGGCGGCCGGCGCGGCCGACATCGTCATGGTCAAGGCTGCGCCCCTCGGCGGGGTCCGCGCGGCACTGCGCGTGGCCGAGGCCTGCGGGCTGCCCGTCGTCGTCTCGAGCGCGGTCGACACCTCCGTCGGCCTGGCCGCCGGGGTGGCCCTTGCGGCCGCGCTGCCCGAGCTGCCCTACGCCTGCGGCCTGGCCACGATGTCGCTGCTCGACGGCGACGTGACCGCTTTCCCGCTGGCCGAGGCCGACGGGGAGCTGCCCGTCCGTCGACCGGACGTCGATGCGGCGGCGCTGGCCGCCTACGAGGTCGATCCCGAGCCGTGGCGCCAGCGGGCGCTGGCGGCGTCCGCGTACCTTACCGGTGCCCGGGACCCCAACCGTGGATAACAGCAAGAAGCGCGCTCCCTGCCCGCCGCGCCGAAGAGGGCGTCTCGTCTCAACGCTGAAGATTTGGCCGGTGATAGGCGGTCAAATCCTCAGCGCTAACACATCTCCTGCGGATAACAGCAAGAAGCGCCTCGTGCCGGGGAGCGGGCGTGGCGTAGCCGGGGAGCGGGTGTCAGATAACAGCAAGAAGCGTCGCGAGGGGTGGAGCTGGTGAATCCGTCGACCGCGTTCGCGACCGTGCTCGCCGACGAGCTTGCCCGGTGCGGGCTGCGCGAGGTCGTGGTCGCGCCCGGATCGAGGTCCACGCCGCTGGCCATGGCGTTCTGGGAGCTCGACCGGGCGGGCCTGGTCCGGCTGCATGTCAGGCTGGACGAGCGGTCCGCGTCGTTCACCGCGCTTGGACTGGCCAAGGTCAGCCGCCGGCCGGTCGCGGTCCTCTGCACGTCGGGCACGGCGGCGGCGAACTTCCACCCGGCGGTCATCGAGGCCGACGAGTCCGCCGTCCCGCTGCTCGTACTCACCGCCGACCGTCCTCCCGAGCTGCGCGGCACCGGGGCAAGCCAGACGGTCGACCAGGTCAAGCTGTACGGCGGCGCGGTCCGCCTGTACGCGGAGACCGGCGTGCCCGAGCGACTGCCTGGCATGGCGGGTTACTGGCGTTCGCTGGCCTGCCGCGCCTGGTCGCACGCGGCAGGCGAGTCCGGCACCCTGCCAGGTCCCGTGCACCTGAACATCCCGCTCCGCGACCCGCTCACCCCCGACCAGAATCCGGCGGCAGAACGCGAGGAGTGGCCCGACTCGCTCGACGGGCGCGCCGACGGCTTGCCGTGGACGCGGTTCGGCGGGCTGCCCGGAACCGCCGAGCCCATGGAGCTGCCATGGGCGGAGCGGGGCGTCGTCGTCTGCGGTGACGGCGACTACGACGCGGCGGCCCTCGTCGAGCTGGCGGAACGGGCCGGGTGGCCGATCCTCGCGGAGCCATCCTCGGGCGCGCGGCGCGGGCGCAACGCCCTCACCAGCTACCAGTACCTGCTCGCGTCGCCGGAGTTCATGGCGGCGCACAAGCCCGAGCTGATCGTCTCCGCCGGACGGCCCGGGCTGTCGCGCCCGCAGTCGGCGCTGCTCCGGCTTGCCCGCGACGCGGCGACGCCGATCAGGCACGTCGTCGTCGCGCAGGGCCCGGGGCTTTGGGCCGATCCGCAGCGTGCCGCGACCGACGTGGCGGCGGCGATCGTGTTGACAGGGACGGGGCCAACCGGACAACCGCGCGTCGCGGCCAGCAGGCGATGGCTGGATGAATGGCGTCATGCCGACGCGGCGGCGACCCGCGCCGCGGCCGCCGTGCTCGATGCCGGACAAGGCGGTGACACGTCGGCCCCCGTACTTGACAAGCAGCTACTGCGCAAGCAACTACTGCGCAAGCCGCTGCTTTCCGAGCCGCTCGTCGCCCGTGAGCTCGTCGCCGCGCTGCCGGAGGACGCGTTGCTCTGGTGCGGGAACTCACTGTCCGTTCGGGATATCGATCTTGTTCTGCCGGCCGGAACGGGCACGCGAGTGATCGCGAGCAGGGGCGCGAGCGGGATCGACGGGACGTTCTCGACCGCCGCGGGCGCGGCGCTCGCGCACGCCGCCGACCACCCGGGCTCGGTGTCTTTCGCCCTGATCGGTGACCTGTCGCTGCTGCACGACGCGCCCGGTCTCGCGATCGGTCCCGGCGAACCGCGGCCGGATCTATGCGTGGTGGTGGTCAACAATGACGGCGGCGGCATTTTCGAGGGGCTCGAGCCCGCCGCGTTCAGGCCCGGGCCCTTCGAGCGGGTATTCGGCACGCCGCACGGGGCGTCCGTCGAGCATCTCGCGGCCGCCTTCGGAGTGCCCTACACACAGGCTGAGCAGCCGGGCGACGTCGCCAAGGCGGTCGCCGCCACCACCGGCGGCACCGGCCCGCGCATCGTCGAGGCGCGGACCGGCAGGGCCGCCAACGCCGACCTGCGGGCCGCGATGCGCGCCGCCGCGGTCCGCGCGGCCGGGACGACGGCCAAAGCCTGACCGTCGATCGCTATCCGGCGGGGCAGACGCCATTGGCGAGTGAATGCTGGCATGCGGGGGAGACCTGCCAGCTGAAGGCGACGGTCGACCTCGCACCCATGGCGTTCTTGGCCGACAGTGTGACCCGGTAGACCTTGGGAAGCAGCGTCCCGATGGTGCTCGTGTCCGTGCCGGTGATCACGCCGTTGGCGCCGATCGTCAGGCCGGGCGGCAGGCCCGCCGCCGAGTAGGTCAGTGCCTCGTGGGCGAGCGCGCCGAGCGAGCCGACGGCGACGGACACCTTCGCGTGCAACCGGCTCGCCTGGTCGCCCGGATTGATCAGGCCGACCACGCCTGGGCTGAAGATGTCGAGGTCGGTCGTGCCCGGACTGTCCACCCCTGGCACGGTGCCGCTGCTCGTGTACTGCCACAGCGTCCAGGTCGACCAGCCGGCCGGCATCGGCGGCCTAATGAACCCGTACGCCGCCACCCACATCGGGTCGGCGCCGAACGCCGTGGACCCGCCGGTGCAGGTATCCCACCAGTCCGCCGTGGTGTAGATGATGGGGTACTGCCCGGTCAGCGACCGTGTCTGCGACACGAACCCCGCGATCCACGTGGTCATCTGCCCGGCGGTCAGGCCATAGCACTCGTTGCTGTGGTCGGTTGACACATACGGGTCGTACTCGATGTCGAGGGTCAGCGGCAGCATCCGCCCGCCGGCCGCGTACCCGGAGTACTCCACCGCGTACTGCGCCTGCTGCGTGCCCGTGCTGGCGTTGGGGATCGCGAAGTGATAAGGGCTGACGTCAAATCCGGCGGCCTTCGCCTGCGCCAGGTCGGTGGCCGCCCACGGGTTGACGTAGTAGTCGCCCTCGGTCCCCTTGACGGCGGCGAACTTGTAGCCCGCGGCGGCGACCCGCGACCAGGAGATGGCGTCGCCATTCTGGTGCTGATACCCGGCCACGTCGAGGCCGGGCACGCTGGTCGTACCCGACGCGGCGGTTCCCGCGCTTGGGGTCGGCGTGCCCGCGGTCGCGGCGGCTGCCGCTCCGGCTGCCCTGGCGGCTTCGGCGGCGGGTGAGCCGGCGGCTGTCGTGTCTGTGGCCCGCGCGGTCGGCGTTGCTGATCCGTTGCCGGTATCGGGGGTACCGCTGGCGCTTGCCGTCGCGCTGGCGCTTGCCGATGGCGTCGTGCCGGCCAGTTCGGCGAGCAGTCGCGGCGAGTGCGGCAGCGCGGTCGTCGCGGCTCGCGCGGCGGCGAGCGCGCGCAGCGCCGGGCTCGCGCCGGGAACGGCACCGTCGGCGGGCAGCGATCCAGCGGGTAGCGGGCCCGGCCGCCCCTGGCCGGCCGACCGTGAGAGCACCGCCGCGGCCGCCGCGGCGGGCGACCGATGCTGCCCGCCGGCGGTTCCGGTACCACCCGACCCGGCATTCGATGACCCGCCGTCGGCGGACCCGTTCCCGTTGAGCGCGCTGCCTGCCCCGGTCGAAGACGGCACCGTCGCCGTCGTCGCGGTCCCGACCGGTGACGGCAGCGCGGCGGACGCCGCCACCGTGGGACCTGATGACGCCGCGCGGATGACGGCGACGGAGCCGCCCACGGCCGCGATCGCCAGCGCGCACGCCGCGATCGCCCCTCGTGACTTGGTGAGCATCGCGCCAGGCTAGGGGGGACGAAGCGATCGTTTGGGAGCTTTCCGGCAGGTATGACCCATACGGGCTACGCCCTAGTCTCGATTGATCAGCCAATCAAGTGCCAAACGGGCTGTGAGTCGGTCGCCGGATGACTCGTTGGGTTACCGCTGAAAGTTGAGCCGGTCATGGGCGGTCGAATCTTCGGCGCTAACCTGTCGACCTGATAACAGCAAGAAGCGCTCGCGCTCGGGCTTGCTATTGCGTGTCCCCGCGGGGTCTCGGTCATCGCGCTGCCCGTGCGGCGGCGCGCGGGCGCCTGGCGGCATCGCCCGCCCGGCGGTCCATCAGGAGCGCCTCGGCCGCACAGCCGACCGCGACCAGCGCGAGCAGGCAGAACGCCACGGTGAACGCCCCCTGGGTCGCGCTTGAGCCCGTCCCGCCCGCGGTCGCTCCCGCCGAGCTGACGACGCCGCCCGTGACGGCCCCGCCGACGCGCAGCGCCACGGTGGCGACCGCGATCGCCAGTCCGGCGCCGAACTGCATGGACGTGGCCGCCAGCGTGTTGGCGTCGCGCATCAGCTCCGGTGGCATGTCCGCGAGGCCGACGGTGGTGTAGACGGTGAACCCGGTGGATCGCGTGACGCCGCTCGCCAGGGCGAGCGCGGCGATCACGGCCACCGGGGTGGCGGCGGTGGTGAATCCGATCGCGGCGACGAGCGCGGTGGTCCCAAGCGCCGAGGCGACAAGCACCGATCGAAACCCGAACCGGTTGATCAGCGGCGTGGTCGCCGGCTTGATGCCCACGTTTCCCGCGAAGACGAACGCCGTGATCGCGCCCGACTTGACCGGCGACCAGCCGAACTGCGTCTGGAACAGCAGCGGGAGCAGGAATGGCATCGAGCCGACCACGAGCATGTATCCGGTGCCGCCCAATTGGGTGACCCGGAACGTATGGTTGCGCAGCGTCGCCAGGTTGAGCAGCGGGTGCGGGGCGCGGCGCAGGTGCCAGGCGGCGCAGGCAAGCAGTGCCGCCGACACCACGGCCGCAAGGGCGGTCTCGGTCACCGGCGGGGCAGGCAGCGAGACCAGGTGCGCGGTGAACGTGAGCCCGCCGAGCCCCGCGCAGGTGAGCGCCACGCCGACCCAGTCAAGCGGCGGCGGCGCGGCGGCGCCGTCGCGTCCGTCGGTCACAAGCCGCCAGGCCAGCGCGAACGCGATCACCCCAAGCGGAACGTTGATCAGGAACATCCAGCGCCACGAGGTGTAGGTGGTGATCAGGCCGCCGGCCAGCGGGGCGATCACCGGGGCGAGCAGTCCCGGCCAGACCACGAAGGAGGTCAGCCGCAGTATGTCCGCCTTCGCCGCCTTGGAGAGCACCATCATCCGGCCGACCGGCACCATCATCGCCCCGCCCACGCCCTGGAGCACCCGCATGGCGACAAGCTCGCCCAGGCTCACGCTGGCGGCACAGCCGACCGATGCGCAGGTGAACACCGCGATCGCGATGAGGAACACGATCCGATTCCCGAGCCGCCTGGTCAGCCAGCCGGAAAGCGGTATGAGCACCGCGAGGGTGAGCAGGTAGGCGGTGACGACCAGGCCCACCTCGGTCGCCGGGGCGCCGAGTGCCGCCCCCATCCGCGGCGCCGCGGTGGTGACGATGGTCCCGTCGTAGAGCGTGGATACATGAAGAAAGGTATTATTTCTACCATGAATGAGATGGCGGCATTCACGAAGAAGAAGCGCCTGCGGGCCATCGTCGCGAAGAGGCTTTCGCGCATGACCGACGCCACGACTCACCTGGTCACGGAAGCCGAGACCATTGACGAGTACGTGAAGCGGAAGGACATCGAGGTATGGGCGGAGGCCGAAGACCTAGACGTGTCGGGAGGCCTGCCCATCAGGGAGCGCCCGAAGGTCGGGAAGCTGCTGAGCCCGGAGTTCCTGGATGAGTGGGACGTCCTGATCATCTACAAGCTGGATCGCGGGTTCAGGAACCATCTGGATTTCGTCACCTTCTACCACGAGTACTGCGAGCGGTACGGCAAGAAGATCGTCTCCGTTGGCGAAGAGGGCCTGGACATGTCCACCCCGATGGGCCGGATGTTCGCTGGAATCCTGGTGCAGTTCGCGGAATGGGAACTTCAGAGCATTGGTGAGCGCCGCAGGCAGGGACAGAATGTCTTGCGCCGCGAGGCGCGCTGGGGCGGGGGACGTTACCCGTTCGGCTATGAGCCGTACCAGGTTGACGCGTACTGGTACCTTCGCCCGCACCCGGTGTACGCCAAGGAAATCGAGCGGATGGCCCTGGCGGTGGTTTCCGGGAAATCGGCCAGAGGGATAGCCCTCGATCTCAACGAGCGCGGCATACCTACCGGCTGGGGCGCGCAACAAGAGCAGCAAGGCAAGACGTCGAAGAAGTATTTCTGGACACAGGCGCAGGTGATGCGCGTTCTCAGGTCCGAACAGGTGCGTGGTTACGTGATGTACTACGCGCCTGAGAACCCCAGGACCGCAGTGAGGGTGGTGGGGGCGGACGGGGAGTTCGTTCGCCGTGAGCCACTTATCGACGACGAACTTTGGTTCAAGGTGCAGGCCGCGCTTGACGCGAGCACGCGGCCGAAGTCGGGAATCAGGTTCGGGGCGTCTCTCCTACTCCGGGTGGGCTTCTGCGGCTACTGCGGAGGAGCCCTCCACCAGCTAGGCGATCTCCGGCACGGCCGGGACTACCGTTACTACCGCTGCGAAAACGTATACAGCAAGCACAATAAGGCGCAGCGAAAGTGCGGCAAGCTCGGGTCGGTGCCACAGGACGTCCTGAACGAAGCCATAGCGGCCAAGCTGCTGGAAGTCATCGGTAGGTACGAGCTGACGGAGAAGCGCCTCATCGAGGGCGATGACCATTCGGCCACGCTGAAGAAGCTCGGCATGCAGATCGCCGACCTGACGACCCAGCACTACGTGAACAACGGAATCCCCGACTACCACAAGCGCATGCAGGAGCTGGAAGCGGAGCACGCGCGGGTGTCAGCGCTGCCCAGGGAGAAGCCGAAGGTACGCAAGATCGCGACCGGCAAGACCTTCCGGCAGCACTGGGAGGACATGGACGACGAACAGCGGCACGCCTACCTCAAGTCCGCCGGCGTCCACGTCCTCGTGGTCCGCAAAGAGGACTACACGGCCCGCAAGGAAGAACTCGCGGTCCGCACGGCGTCCGAACATGGCACGCAGGCCGCCGACGACCTGATCCTTGATATCCCGATGAACGTCGTCACCGAAGCGGGCGGCAAGTACGTGGCGAGCATCGGCCTCGGCACGCTCCGCGAGCAGCTTCAGCACGTCGCGGCGGCCTGAGCGCGGCCCGGAAAACGTTCCGTTCCGTTCTATTCGTTACGTCACCTGACACGAAAACGAAAAGGCCCGGGAGTACGGGCCGCCACGTCACGGGAGGGCCGATGACCAGCAGGAAGACCACTACCACTAGCAGCACGGCGCGACCGACGTGCGGTTACCCGGGATGCGATCAGCCCGCCGCCCAGCCGGGAGGCCCCGGCCGACCGCCAGAGTACTGCGCCGGGCGCGGCCACACCCGGGCATCGGCGTGGAAGGAACGCCGCCGGCTGGCGGCCGAGAAGAACGGCACCACGATCAGTGCGGCCGATGACGCCAGCCCGGTGACCATGGCGAAGGTGACCGGCGCGGAACTCCTGCGCTCGCTGCGCGCCGAGGC
>Ga0302314_10019753_pt1 | contig 11175 bp, 5 predicted proteins | sample III_Palsa_N2_3_FD_200533 | JGI IMG/M metagenome (GOLD analysis project Ga0302314, IMG submission 200533) | Peat permafrost microbial communities from Stordalen Mire near Abisko, Sweden - III_Palsa_N2_3 | ecosystem: Environmental > Terrestrial > Soil > Palsa > Peat permafrost | place: Sweden... | reverse complement strand
CACAAACCTCACCATTGGCTTCACCAACCGCCAATCCGACGCAACCGGCGATCCAGACACATTCTGGCGCGAACAATCCGGCGACGATGAACTCTGCCTCACCTTTGATTCCGAGCCCCTGGCCCATCCCCTCGACATCATGGGCCAGCCTACCCTGTCCCTACGCGTGCGCGCGGACCGTCCGGTCGCCAAGATCTGCGCCAGGCTCACCGAAGTGCTGCCGGACGGCACCTCGCATTATGTCACCTACTTCGTTCTGAACCTCACCCATCGCAACAGCGACGAGACGCCCGAAGCATTGGTGCCCGGCCAGGACTACGATGTCAGCCTGAAAGGCCAATTCGCCTGCTACCGTTTCGCCCCCGGCAGCCGCATCCGCGTCGCCGTCAGCGAAACCTGGTGGCCCGTCATCTGGCCCTCCCCCGAGCCCGTCACGCTGCACATAACGGCGGGCCTGTCCCAAATTACCCTGCCCACGCGCGACACCGGCACAAAAGAACCCACCCTGCCCTTCGCCGTCTATCGCGACCGTTACGCCGCCACCAGCCAGCCCCCTTTGCCCTATTACGCGGGCAGGCTCCAAGGCGTGCAGGTCAGCGGCGATCCGGGCAAGCGCATTTTCATGCTGGAAGAAGGCTCCAACAAGGTAGAGCAGGATTTCGTCGCTGGCACCGGCGCGCAGTACGGCCAGGCCTATCGCCTGCGCCGCACGATCCGCGAGGACGATCCCAACACCGCGGAAATGGAGGCGGAGGCGCTCAACACCTATAACCGCAGCGACTGGAACGTAAAACTGCGCGCCTGGTGCCGCTGCCGTTCAACACCGACGCATTTTCTCAACGAGGAAACGTTCGAGGCTTGGGACGGGGATAAAATCATTTTCTCGAAAAAGTGGGAAAAAGCAATTCCAAGAAATTTAGTATAAAGCGCTGGGGGGACAAAGCTTGTCCCCCCAGCCTTTCCTACTGCCCCCGCAAAGCCATCCCCAAAGCCCGCCACCGGCTACTATCCCGCAGCACCTCCCGCGCCGCATTATACCCAGGCATCCCCGAAACCCCGCCACCAGGATGCGTGCCCGCGCCGCACAAGTACAAACCATCGATCGGTGCCCGATAACTGGCATTCCCCAGCACCGGCCGCGCCGCCCACAACTGATCCAGCGACATATGCCCATGCATGATATCGCCGCCGATCAACCCGAACTTCTCCTCCAGATCCATCGGCGAAAGGCTCATCCGCCCCACGACGGAAGCGCGGAAATTCGGCGCATACTGTGTCACCGTATCGATCATCAGATCGGCCACCTCCTCTCGCGCATCGCTCCAGTCGCGCCCGGCAAGCGTGGGGGCCACTTGCTGGCAGAACATGCTCGCCACATGGCATCCCGCCGGCGCCAGCGTGGTATCCAATGTGCTCGGGATCAGTATTTCCACGATCGGCGCGCGTGACCACCCGAACTGCCGCGCATCCTGATAGGCACGGTCCATATAATTCAGCGTTGGCGCAATCACGATGCCGCTGCCATGGTGGTCGCCGGCAACTTTCCCCGGCAGGCAGGTGAAGTCCGGCAATTCCGACAGCGCCACATTCATCCGGAACGTGCCGGAGCTGCATTTATAGGCATCGATGCGCTGCTTGAAATCCGCGTCCAGATCGGAAGCCTGCACTAGCCGTTGGAACAGCAGTTTCGGATTGACATTGGCAATCACCGTGCCGCCCTGAATTTCCCGCCCGCTTTCCAGCAGCACCCCCGCGGCGCGCTTATTGCGCACCATCACCTGCCGCACCGGCGAATCCAGCAGGATTTCCACACCCAGCCGCGTACACGCGGTCGCCATGGCCTGGGTAATCGCACCCATGCCACCTACGGCATGCCCCCAATTACCCTTCTTGCCGTTCACACCGCCGAACGTGTGGTGCAGCAGCACATAGGCCGAGCCCGGCGTATCGGGGCTCGCGTAATTGCCCACGATCGAATCAAAGCCCAGCGCCGCCTTGATCTCGTCGCTTTCGAACCACGCATCCAGGAAATCGCGCGCGCTCTTGGTGAACAAATCCAGCAGATCCCGCTGCTGCTTCAGCCCAAGCCGCCGCAACTTATTACCTTGCATGGCGGCCCGGGGCAGGCCCAGCACGCCGTCCTGCATATTGGGCGGCGTTTCCATCGCCATACCGCGCAGCACGTCACCCACATCATCCAGCATCGCATAATAGGCCGGCAGGGCATCGGCGTCGCGCTGCGAGAATTTCGCCACCTCCGCCTGCGTGCGTTCCAGCCCGCCGCCCATTTTCAAATACCTCCCGTCCTCGGTCGGCAGGAAATTGGCGATTGGCCGCTCCAGAATCCGCAGGCCCAGTGCCGCCAGCCCCATGTCGTCGATCACCTGCTGGTTCAGCAGGCTCACCGTGTAACTGGCCACCGAGTTGCGAAATCCCGGATGGAATTCCTCGGTAACGGCGGCCCCGCCCACCACGCCGCGGCGCTCCACCACGGTCACTTTATGGCCCGCGCGCGCGAGGTAGAAAGCACAAACCAGGCCGTTATGGCCCGCGCCGATGATGATCGTAGGTGCTGGCACTGTATATCCTCATGAAGAAAGACCAGCGGCTCCGCCGTGGTCCCGTAGGCTTGATCAATCGCGCCGTAGCGCCTTCTCGCTCAGGGTCCAGTCCTTAGCGCCTAATTCTGCGGTCCACCAGAATAGCCTCCTCCACCGATGCGTCCTGGCTCGATACGGCCAGCGCGAACGGGTGGGCGTACATGAAACAAGCCCTCCGAACGGGGCGCCCCAGCCGCGCCCGGGGCGGCCAATCTGATTACTGTACATAGGTTCAGTTAGCCGCACAAGAAAACTGTGCCCTGCCACCGCTTTCCGCCGCAATTTGCTTGACAACTGTCCAGTAGAACGGATTGCTAGCAATCGTTGGGGCGGCAAGCGGGGGCGCAAAAAAACATTGGGGCAGAATCGAATGCGCACGCGCCGGCCGCCCGGTGCACCGGATCGGCCCACCTTCCGGGCGACGCTCATTATGGGAACCGCATTAACCACGCTGGGGCTTGGCGGATGGGCAATCCCCGCCTGGGCCCAGACGCCGCCGCCGACCGCAGCGCAAACCACCGCCCCGCCGGCAGTCCCGCGGCAAACCGAGGAAATTGTCGTTACCGCCACGCGGCGATCGGAAAACGTCAGCAAAGTACCTTACAGCATTACCGCACTATCCGGCGCTGCCCTCCAGCGCAAAGGCATCACCGACCTCGCCGGCCTGCGCAATTCAGTGGTGGGCCTGCAAGCCGCCGATTACGGCAACCGCGCCGCCAATATCAATAACGGTTTCATTATCCGCGGCATCAATTCCGAGGATATCGGGGTAGGCGAAAGCGAATTCCCCAACCTCTCCGGCAACACCGTGTCCAACTACATCGACGACACCCCGCTTTTCGTGAACCTGAAGCTCACCGACATCCAGCGCGTGGAAATCCTGCGCGGCCCGCAAGGCACATTATTCGGCGCCGACTCCGTCGGCGGCACCGTGCGCACCATCCACAACAAACCTACCACCGACGGATTCGATTATTCGGTCGACGCCACGATGTCGGGCACGGACCGCGCCGATCAGCCCAACTCGGCGGCCGACGTGATGCTGAACCTGCCGATCACCGACCGCCTGGCCGTGCGCCTGAACGCCGGCTGGGATCGAAACGCCGGTTACATCAACGACGACAACGCCGTGGTCTACGATCGCCCGGGCAATTTGCCGATCAACGCCCAGCCGATATTGGCCGACCCCGCCCACCCGCTCACCAGCCCCTACGTGACCACTACCGACCACGACATCAACAGCGACCGCACCTGGTTCGTCCGTGCCGACTCGCTGTTTCACGCCACCGACGACCTTTCCGCCGAAGTCAGCTACCAGCACCAGTACAACCAGTCGGATGGATTTTCCTACGAATATCCCGGCTCCGATTATGTCATCAGGCGGCCCATCGCCATCACGCCCAGCACCACGCTCACCGATGTCGCGGCGATCACGCTCACCGCCGATTTCGGCTTCGGCACCATTACCTCGTCCTCCTCCTACTACAATGTCGGCGCCCGCGACCTCTACGACAATACCGGCATCGATACCGAAGTGCCCTACTACTATGGCGGCTACCCCCGCCTCACCACGCCCAATTACGATACGCTGCAGGATGACGCGTTCAGCCAGGAAGTGCGCCTGGTATCGCCCAAGGGCGAGCATTTCGATTACGTCGCCGGCGTATTCTACCAAAACCGCCGCCAGGATGCGGACAGCGTGGAAACCGTGCCCGGCTTTGCCCGATGGGCCAATCTGAACGGCTCAGGGCCCGGCGGCGCCGGAACCTGGGCGCAGTATCTCACGCAGTATTACGGCGGCACACGCCCCGGCTCATTGAACCCCGCCGATCTGGTCTATGATTTCAAGCGCCAGGTACAATTCACCAACCTCGCGGCCTTCGGCGAGGGCACGGTCCATCTCACACCCGAATGGAACATTCTCGGCGGCATCCGCGTTTTCACCGAGGATTTCCGCCAAACCACGATACAACACCTCTACAATGCCGGCACCACCTTCGGTGCGGATAGCCTCGGCACCTCCGCCGGCACCGGCGGCAAGCGCTCACAAAGCCAGCTCTTCAAGGCCAGCACGTCCTACGATATCAACCATAAAACACTGGTCTATGCTCTGTTCTCGCAAGGCTACCGGCCCGGCGGCGCCAACGCCTACCCCATCGGCACATGCCATTTCTGCAATTTGGCAAACCTGGTATCCTACGGGTCTGACCAGTCCAACAATTACGAGCTCGGCGTTAAAGGCAGTGTCGGCAAACTGCGTTACACCGCCGACATCTACCAAATCGATTGGAGCACCGTGCAGGTAGAAGTCAGTTCCACCGCCGGCACGCCCATCATCGTCAACGGCAACGGCGCCCGCTCCCGCGGCGTGGAACTGGAAGCGCATTACAACCTTACCGACGCCCTTACGCTTTCCGGCGGCTACGCCTACACGAACGCCGTGCTCACCCAGAGTTTTGCGCTGACCGGCGGCTTCGATGGCGCCGCGGGGGCCCTGCTTCCCGGTGTCTCTCGCCACCAGCTCAATTTCTCCAGCGATTACGAACCGGCTTTGCTCGCCGACCACGCCATCGATTTCCATCTCGATGGCTCCTACCGCTCCGGCTTCGCCAACCAGATCGAAACCGATCTGCCCAATTACCGGCATCTCTCCGGCTTTTCGCTCTTCAACGCCTCTGTTCAGGGCGACGTGGCACCCAAAGTACAACTCCAGCTATTCGTCCACAATTTGTTCAACGCCAAGGGCGTCACCGCGGAATCCTCTCTCGCGCCAGCCGGCGGCCCTGCATCAGGCTACGCGGCCGAACAAACTTTCGATCCCGCCGAATTCGTTACACAACCGCTGACTGTAGGGCTGCGGCTTGTTATCCGCCATTAATCCCGTGATTCCGGCGCGCGCCAGCCTGCGTCTGCGCTGGGTCATATTCGCGTTTCTGTTTGCCTTCACGTTCGCAGCCTATGTGCAGCGCACCGCCATTTCCGTGGCGGCCGAACCCATGATGCCCCAGTTGGGCCTCACACAGTTGCAAATCGGCTGGCTGGAAACGGCATTCCTGGTCAGCTACACGGCGCTGCAATTCCCCGCCGGCGTCCTCGGCCAATTCCTCGGCTCCCGCCTCATGCTCACACTCTGCGGCGCCTTGGCCGTTGCGGCCACAATTGCCGTGCCGGTATTGCCGGCCCTGACAACCGGCGGAATGCTGTTCATCCTGCTGCTGCTGGCACAATTCATATTAGGCGCGGCGCAAGCCCCCCTCTTCGCCCTGGTCTCCGGCGCATTGGAAAGGTGGTTTCCGTCTCATCAATGGGCGCTGACGCAAGGCCTCAGCAGCAGCGGTATCGGCCTTGGTGCCGCGGCCGCTCCAGCCGTCATCGCATCACTCATGGTCGTACTCGGCTGGCAAATGGCGTTGCTGATCGTAGCACTGCCAGTCGTACCGCTCATGCTCGCCTGGTGGGCGTTTGCGCGCGACTCACCCTGGCACCATCCCCGCGTCACCGCCCACGAACTCAGCGAATTGACGCACGCGCCATGTGAACGCGCCATCACCCCACCCACCTGGCCACGCGTGCGCAAACTGCTCCTGAACCGCGATTTAATCGGGTTGACTCTTTCGTACACCGCAATGAATTTCGTCTTCTATCTCATAACACTCTGGAGTTTCCTGTATCTGGTCCAGGCGCGTCATTTCACGGTGCTGGCCGGCGGCCTTTCCGCGGCCGTGCCATCGCTCGGCGGCGCCGCAGGTGCCGCCATTGGCGGCATTGCCGCCAGCGCCCTAACCCGCAAACTCGGCGCGCGGAAGGGCCTCAAAATCGTCCCCCTGCTCACACTGCCCGCGTCCGGAATACTGCTGCTGATATCGGTGCACGCCGCCTCCGCATGGGTCGCTCTGGCCGGGCTAACATTCGCCTTCGGCTTGCTGGAAACCAATGAATCCTGTTTCTGGGCCGCCTCCATGGAAATTGGCCGCGAGGACGCGGTAGCAGCCGGCGCCATTCTCAACACCGGCGGAAACCTCGGCGGCATCATCGCCACGCCGATCGTGGCGGCACTCTCGGGCGGCGGTAACTGGACAACACCGTTCATCGCCGGCGCTGCCTGCGCCGCCCTCAGCGCCGCACTCTGGCTCGTCATAAACCCCGCCCCCCGCACCCTATCAGGCGCCCGCACATGACCCAGTTCAGCCGCCGCACACTGCTCCGCGCCGCCGCCTTCGCGGCCAGCGCCGATATCCTGCGCGCAGCACACGCGCAAACCGCACAAACCACCGATCCCTGGTCGCGAGACGCCGGCGCCATCCGCGTGGCCATTGGCCCGTGGCCCGGCTCGCAAGGCCTCGCACCCGGCGTACATTTCGAAAATCTGCGCCTACGCATGCCAGACGGCATTTGGCTCAATGCGCTGCTCTATTTGCCGACATCGGTGAAATCCGGCCAGCGCGTCGGCACGCAACTCACCGTGGATCCCTACCGCGCCGAACCAAATGGCTGGGTCGCCACCGAACTGGTCGGCCAGGTGCAGGATGGTTTCGCCGCAATGTTCCTCGATGTCCGCGGCACCGGCGGTTCGGAAGGGGTTTGCCCCGACGAATATACCGAAGCCGAATACGAAGACACCGTGCACGTTATCGACTGGCTATCCCGCCAACCCTGGTCGAACGGCGCCGTCGGCATGTACGGCACATCCTATTCCGCCTTCAATTCAATCTGGACCGCCGCGCGCTACCATCCACCCGCGCTCAAAGCCATTTTCGTGCGCGGCGGCACCGATAACCGCTACACCGACGATATCCACAGCCCCGGCGGCATCATGATGATGGTGGATGGCGCCTGGGCCCTGGGCATGATCACCGACAATACGGTGCCCGGCGCCCCTAATTACGACCTCTACAGCAAAGCCGCGCTGGACCGTTGGAACACGCCGCCCTGGATGAGCGTCTATTTACAAAACCAGCTCGACGGCCCGCATTACCACCGCGGATCGCTGGCACCCGACCAATACAGCCTGCTGACGACGCCCACCTATCTCTGCGGTGGCTATCTGGACATGTACCAGAATTTTGTACCCCGCATCATGCGCGACGCCCCCGCAATTACACACGGCGTTCTCGGCTCCTGGCATCACAGCATGACCTGGCCAGGCCCCGTTGTGAACTGGCGCGCCATGCAATCAAGGTGGTTCGACCATTTTCTCAATGGCCGCGAAAACGGCGTGCTACAGGAACCCCGCGTCGCCTTCTACATGCCGCAATGGCGCCGCCAGCAATTCCGCGACAAATCCGTCGTCCCCGGCGAATGGCGCTACGCCAATGCGTGGCCAGATTCGGTGTTCAATCCCGGCACGCGGTTTTTTCTCAGGCCGCGCGAAGAACATCCCGTGACCACAGCGATGAAAGCCGAACCCGCACCCGGCACGGGCGGCGATTTGAACGCGCTCTCCGGCACCCCCTCTGCACTGCAATTACGCTACTACCCCGGCACCGGCGGCTCCACCGAAACCATCGGCCCCGACGGCTACGAAGGCTATTTCGGCCTCGATTCGCGCGCCGACGATACGTGGGGCCTCAGTTTCGACACACCCGCGCTGCGCGAGCCTTTGGAAATTCTGGGCTTCGTACGCGCTCATCTGTTTGTCGCCAGCACCGCCCCCGTCGCCACCTGGATCGTGCGGGTCAACGACGTAGCGCCAGACGGCACCTCCTACATCGTTACCTATGGTTTTCTGAACGGCACGCACCGCCATTCGCACAGCAAACCCGAGCCGCTGGTTCCCGGTGAAATGGCAGAATTGTCGTTCACGCTGTTCTGCACCGGCTACCATTTCTCCCCCGGCCATCGTATTCGCATCGTTGTCACCAACGCCTATTTCCCCGTCGTGTGGCCATCGCCCTACCCAATGGTCACCACGCTCTTCACCGGTGGCGATCACGCATCCAGCATTGAATTGCCGGTGCTCGCACCCATGGCATCGCTACCAGGCAACCTGCCCGTACTTGGCGATCGGGCCGGCGATGGCAGCCCGGCGCCCACGGACAATATGACCGCCTATGAACTCACGCGGGATTTCGCCGCCGGCATCACGCGTGCCCAATTCCAAATGGGCCCCAGCAAAGTTGGCTGCGAGGTCAGTGACGCCGACCCGGCCCGCGCCGCCCTCACGATCAGCACATCCGAAATCAACCGCCCATTGAACAGCACGCGCATTATTGAAACCCGCACCGAAGGTGCGATGCGCAGCACGTTGGACCGTTTCCACATGGACGTCACATGCACCCTGCTCGAAAATGGCCGCATCATCCGCACCAAACGATGGCAGACTGACGTCGCCCGGGCGCTCGTTTGAAGCAGCGCCAACCGCCAGGACCCCCGTGCCTTACAAAATCACCAAAAAGGCGAAAAGATGCCTCGTAATCCCAGGTGGGATATCCTATTCGAGCCCGTCCGCATCGGCCCGGTCACGGCACCGAACCGCTTCTACCAAGTGCCGCACGCCAGCGGCATGACCAACATTCTGCCGCATGTGCGTGCCAGCTTCCGCGAGGCTAAGGCGGAAGGCGGCTGGGGCGTTGTCTGCACCGGTGCCGTGTCTATCCACCCGAGCTCCGACGATTCGCCTTTGCCCGCCGCAAAACTATGGGATGAAGCGGATGTGCGCGCCCACGCCATGATGACCAGCGCGGTGCATCGCCACGGCGCGCTGGCAGGCATCGAATTATGGCACGGCGGTGGCGTCACCATGAACCGCACCAGCCGCCTGCCGCCTCTATCGCCATCGGGTCTCGGCTGGATGTCCACCCACATTCCTTTCATGTCCAATCTGCGCCCCCAGATGATGGACACCGCCGATATTCGCAATCTCCTTGCCTGGTACAAGGAAGCCGCGATCAAATCACGCCGCGCCGGTTTCGACATTGTCTACGTCTATGCGGGCATGGGCTACCTGCTGCATCAGTTTCTAATGCCGGGCCTGAATTTGCGCACGGACGAATATGGCGGCAGCATCACGAACCGATGCAGGATCATCCGCCAGGCGCTGGAAACGGTGCAGGATGCGGTAGGCACCGATTGCGGCATCGCCCTGCGCATCAGCCTGGAGGAATTGCGCCGCCGCCCGGGCACGCATGCCGAATCCGAAGCGCATGAAGTGGTGCAATGCCTCGCCGAAATCCCGGATTTATGGGATGTCAAAATGGATACCAGCCCGAAGGATTGCCCCACCTCCCGCTTTTCGCCCGAAGGCAGCCACGAACCGGTCATCGATTTCGTCAAAACCCTCACCACCAAACCCGTCGTGGGTGTCGGCCGTTTCACTTCGCCCGATGCCATGGTGTCACAAATCAAGCGCGGCGTGCTGGATCTGATCGGCGGCGCCCGCCCCTCCATCGCGGACCCGTTCCTGCCTCGTAAGTTGAACGAAGGCAACGACGAAGACATTCGCGAATGCATCGGCTGCAATATGTGCATCGCCAGTTGGCACGACAGCGTTCCAATCCGCTGCACGCAAAACCCCACGGTAGGCGAGGAATGGCGCCGCGGCTGGCACCCGGAACGTTTCGAGCCCGCCGGATCGCAGGATCGCATTCTTGTCGTGGGCGCCGGGCCCGCCGGCCTCGATTGCGCGCTTACCCTGGCTCGCCGCGGCTACGAGGTGGCCTTAGCCGATCGCAACCGCCGCCCCGGAGGCCGCCTCCTCACCGAAACAGAATTACCCGGCCTCGGCACCTGGCGGCGTGTGCTCGATTACCGCCTCACCGGCCTGAACAAGCTCGCCAACGCCAGCATTTTTCTCGAGAGCACCATGACGCCGGATGACGTGCTGGGCTTCGGCGCCGAGCGTGTCGTCATTGCCACCGGCAGCGAATGGGAACCGCGCGGTTTTGATCCCCGACTTGAATCGCCCGGCCCCCTCCTGGAGGGCCCCGGCATTTTCACGCCGGAGCACGTATTCGCCGGCACCCCCATACCCGGCCCCATCGCTGTATTCGATTACGATAGTTTCTATATGGGCGGCTGCATCGCCGAAGCGCTGGCCGCGCGCGGGCAACCCGTCACCTACGTCACGCCCGCGGGCCAGGCCTCCGCCTGGACGATCATGACCAACGAACAACCCAACGTATACGCCGCCCTGCATCAGCGCGGCATCCCCGTTCGAACCCGGCTTTACGTCGCACATTTCAACGGCCAGGAGTTGGAGTTGGCCGATATGTTCACCGAAGAACGCACAGTTCTCTCCTGCCGCTCCCTGGTCGTGGTGGGCTCGAGACGCCCGCGCCACAATCTCTACGATGATCTAATGGCCCGCCAGGCCGAATGGGCCGAATATGGCGTGCGCAGCGTCGATCGCATCGGCGACGCGCTGGCGCCCGGCGCCATCGTCCACGCGGTTCATTCCGGCCATCTCTATGCGCGAAATCTCGACACGCCGGCGCAGAACTTACCTTACAAGATCGACCACGGCCTCATCCAGCCCGAACGGGTCTAATCACACGGAGCCCGCCGATGAACGAAACGCGCACGCTGCCAAAAGCCGGTCTGGCACCCTCCCTGCCTAGCACCGCCTACACAGCGCCAT
>Ga0302314_10019752_pt1 | contig 11175 bp, 11 predicted proteins | sample III_Palsa_N2_3_FD_200533 | JGI IMG/M metagenome (GOLD analysis project Ga0302314, IMG submission 200533) | Peat permafrost microbial communities from Stordalen Mire near Abisko, Sweden - III_Palsa_N2_3 | ecosystem: Environmental > Terrestrial > Soil > Palsa > Peat permafrost | place: Sweden... | reverse complement strand
CGTGCAGCGATGTCCGGCCCCTTCTGCGTTCCCGCCGCTTCACCCGTGCGGATGCCCTGGCGGGTGGTTTGTCCCTGAATTTTCTAGGATGTGATGGTACGTCGGCTGAATTCAGGACAGCGGCGGCGCAGCAGCTGGAAGGGGCCACACGCAATGAGGGCTCGTACGGTCATCGCGGTCTCGGTGCTGCTGGCGCCGCTGACGCTCTGCGGCTGCAGCGGGGGGTCCGGCCAGGAGACCTCCGTCGACGCCGCCACGCTGGTCAGCGTCAGCCCGGCGGCACCCGCCAAGGGTCCGGCCAAGGGGGAGGCGGCCCCCGACGTGCCGGTCGTGGTCACGGCGGTGCACGGCACGCTCACCGATGTGACGGTCACCACGGCCGACGGCCGCCACCTGGGCGGCTCGCTCGCCGCGGACGACCGCAGCTGGCACTCCGACGGCACGCTGAGCGCCGGTCAGCACTATGTGGTGCGGGTGAGCGCCGACAACGGCGACGGCGGACGCGGCAGCACCGTCGACAGCTTCAGCACCAGCCCCGCCCCCGAGGCCCTCACCGTCGAGCTGACGCCCGGCGACCACGCCGTCTACGGGGTCGGCGAGCCGATCACCGCCGCGCTCAGCCTGCCGGTGCACGACCCGGCCGCGCGCAAGGTCGTCGAGTCCGGGCTCACCGTCAGCTCCAGCCCCTCGGTGACCGGTTCCTGGTACTGGGTGGACGACAGGACGCTGCACTTCCGACCGGAGGGGTACTGGCCCGCCCACGCCGCCATCAGCGCCTCCTACGACCTCTCCGGCCGTCATGTCGACGGGGACGTGTACGGGGGCGAGCCCAGCCGGATCTCCTTCAGCACCGGGGACAGGATGCTGGCCTACACGGACGCCGGCAGCGACTACATGACGGTCTACCGCAACGGTGAGTCCATCAGGAGCATCCCCATCACCACCGGCAAGCCGGGCTTCTCCACCCGCAGCGGCATCAAGGTGGTGCTGGAGCAGGCCCCGGTGGTCTTCATGAACTCCTCGACCGTGGGGATCGCCGCGGACAGCAGCGACGCCTACCACAAGGACGTGGCCTGGGACACCCGCGTCACCTGGAGCGGGGAGTACGTCCATGCCGCACCCTGGTCGGTGGGCGAGCAGGGCGTCGCCAACGTCAGCCACGGCTGCACCGGGATGAGCACCGGCAACGCCCACTGGTTCTACGACACCTTCCGCCGCGGCGACCTGGTGCAGGTGGTCAACAGCTACGGGCACCAGATGGAGCACTTCGGCAACGGCTACGGCGACTGGAACATCTCCTGGAGCGACTGGCAGCAGGGCAGCGCGCTGCACCAGGTGGTGCAGACCTCCCCGGTCAGCGCCCGCCCGGAGACCCCCGTGGGCCTCCTCCGCCCCGAGGCCTGAGAGCCCGGAACGCCCGAAGGGCCCCTCCCGCACGGTGCGGGAGGGGCCCTTCGTCGGTGCGTGTGGCGGCGCTTGTCGGATCAGTGGTGGCCGTGGCCGCTGGTGATCTCGGCGTGCTCCTCGGCGGTCGGCTTGGGGATCTGGGCAGCCTCGCCGTAGTAGCCCTGGGACAGCTTCGCCCGGAGCTTGTCGAGTGCCTTCACCTTGCGCTTGACGCCGTTCTCGTCCACCTCGGCGGGCAGCTCGACCGGGGCGTACTGCTCGTGCGCCGTGAGGCGGTACCGCTCCTCCTGCGGGAGCTGCACGTGGACCTCGACGAACTCACCGTGCGGCAGGCGCTTGATGGTGCCCGACTCGCGGCCGTGCAGCAGCTTGTCGCGGTCCTTGCGCTGAAGGCCGATGCACCAGCGCTTGGTGACGGTGAAGGCGATGACCGGGCCGACGAAGAACAGGATCCGGCAGGCCCAGGTGATCGTGTCGATCGACATGTGGAAGTGCGTGGCGAACAGGTCGTTGCCACCCGCCACCAGCAGGATGATGTACTCCGCGATCCAGGCGACGCCGAAGGCGGTGCGGATCGGGGCGTTGCGCGGGCGGTCCAGGATGTGGTGCTCGCGCTTGTCGCCGGTGACCCAGCCCTCCAGGAAGGGGTAGGCCGCGATGACCATCATCACGCCGCCGAAGACCACCAGCGGGATGAAGACGCCGAGTTCCAGGGTGTGGCCCCAGGCGCGGATCTCCCAGCCCGGCATGATGCGGATCAGGCCCTCGGAGAAGCCCATGTACCAGTCCGGCTGGGCGTCGGTGGACACCTGGTCGGGGCGGTACGGGCCGTAGGCCCAGATCGGGTTGACCGAGGCGATCGCCGAGACGAAGGCGATGACGCCGAACACCAGGAAGAAGAAGCCACCGGCCTTGGCCATGTAGACCGGCATCAGCGGCATGCCGACGACGTTCTTCTCGGTGCGGCCGGGGCCCGCGAACTGGGTGTGCTTGTGGTAGAAGACCAGGATCAGGTGGGCGACCAGCAGGCCCAGCATGATGCCCGGGATCAGCAGCACGTGGATGGTGTAGAAGCGCGGGATGATGTCGTCGCCGGGGAACGGGCCCCCGTAGAGGAACATCGCGATGTAGGAGCCGACGATCGGCACCGACAGGATCGCGCCCTCCATGAAGCGGATACCGGTACCGGACAGCAGGTCGTCCGGGAGCGAGTAGCCCATGAAGCCGTCGAACATGCCCAGGAAGAGCAGCAGGAACCCGAAGAGCCAGTTGATCTCACGGGGCTTGCGGAACGCGCCGGTGAAGAAGACGCGCATCATGTGGACCAGCATGGCCGCCACGAAGACGATGGCCGCCCAGTGGTGGATCTGACGGATCAGCAGACCGCCGCGGACCTCGAAGCTGATGTCCAGCGCCGACTTGTACGCCTCGGACATGGAGATGCCGTCCAGCGGCGTGTAGCTGCCGTGGTAGACGACCTCGGCCATGCTCGGCTGGAAGAACAGCGTCAGGTAGACACCGGTCAGGATGATGATGATGAAGCTGTAGAGGCAGATCTCCCCGAGCATGAAGGACCAATGGTCCGGGAAGATCTTCCGCAGGTTGGCCTTGGCCAGCCCGTAGATGCCGAGCCGTCCGTCGACCCAGTCGGCCGCCTTCTCACCGGCGTGGGCCTGGTGGACACCGGCCTCGCTGTGGCCGAGCTGCTCGTGCGCGTCGGCCGCGCCGTCTGCGATGTGGGTACTCATGAGCGCTCCCAGAAACCGGGGCCGACGGGCTGGGTGAAGTCGCGCACAGCCGCGAGGTTGCCATCGGCGTTGACCGTGATCTGCAGCTGCGGCAGGGGGTGCCCGGCCGGACCGAAGATCACCCGGCCGCCGTCGGACAGGTCGAACGTCGACTGGTGGCACGGGCAGAGGACGTGGTGCGTCTGCTGCTCGTACAGGCTGATCGGGCAGCCGACGTGGGTGCAGATCTTGGAGAAGGCGAGGATGCCGTCGTAACCCCAGGACGCGGACTTGGCGTCCTTGATGTCGCTCGGCTCCATCCGGACCAGCAGCAGCGCCGAGGTGGCGATGACCTCCTGGAACGTCGGGTCGGCGTTGGGGTCGTCCGGGTTGAGGCCGGGCGGCATGGCGAACGTCAGCGAACCGACGGTGATGTCCGAGGGCTGCAGCGGCTCGTTGGTGTTCATGTTGATCAGCTGCTTGCCGGCGGACCAGTCGGTCGTGTCGAGCTTCTTCTCCGGCAGCGGGCCGAGGTCGCGGAACAGCACGATCGCGGACAGCGGCAGCATCGCCATGGCGCCGATCATCGTGTTGCGGATCAGCTTGCGACGGCCGAAGCCACTCTCGGCCGCACCCTGGCGGAAGTCCGCGAAGACCTGCGCGCGGACCTCGGGGGTCGACTCGATCGGGTGGCGCTCGGCGATGTGCTCCTCGTCGGACATCAGCGTGCGGGCCCAGTGGACCGCGCCGGCGCCGATGCCGAAGAGGGAGATGCCGAGCGTGGTGCCGAGCGCGAAGTTGAGCGCGCTGATGTGGCCCAGGGTGAAGATGTAGATGACACCCGTGGTGCCGTCGCCGTTGGACGGCTTGATCGCCACGTACGAGGCGATGAAGCCGACCGTGGCGATCATCGACAGGATGAACCAGCGCGCGACCTGACGCTCCGCCCGAGCGGCTGCGCGCTCGTCGATGTCGGTCCGGCGCGGCTCGTGGGGCGGCAGCCCCGGGTCGGCGAAGGGGTCGTCGTGTACGGCGACTGCTCCGCCGTGGGGCCCTACGGCCTCCGGCAGGTGTTCTTCAGACATGTTGTCCTGGCTCGTCATGACTTCTTGGCCTTGGGGGTGCGGGCGGCGATCCAGATCGCGATCCCGATCAGGGCGCCCAGCGCGAAGATCCAGCCGAAGAGGCCCTCAGTCACCGGACCGAGGGAGCCGAGGGTCAGGCCCCCGTAGTTGGGGTTCTTCGACGGGTTCGTGGTGTGCTGGATGAACGCGATGATGTCCTGCTTCTGCTGCTGGGGCATCGTCGTGTCGGGGAAGGCCGGCATGTTCTGCGGGCCGGTCAGCATGGCCTCGTAGATGTGCTTGGAGCTGACGCCTTCCAGCGTCGGCGCGTACTTGCCCTCGGAGAGGGCGCCGCCGGAGCCCGCGAAGTTGTGGCACTGCGCGCAGTTGGTGCGGAACAGCTCCCCGCCCGCGGCCACGTTGCCCGCGGCGTACTGGTTGGCCGTCGGGATGGACGGGCCGGCGCCGAGGGTGGAGATGTACGCGGCGAGCTGGTCGATCTGAGCCTGGGAGTAGATGACCTTCTTGGAAGGGATCTGCGGACCCGGCTGCTGCGCCGGCATCCGGCCGGTGCCCACCTGGAAGTCCACGGCCGCGCCGCCCACACCGACCAGCGTCGGGCCGTCCTTGGTGCCTTCGCCGCTGAGGCCGTGGCAGCTGGAGCAGCCGACCTGGAACAGCTTCTTGCCCTGTTCCACGGACAGCGACTGGCTGGTGTCGGCCTGCGCGCTGCTGGTCGGCGCGAACGCGGCGTACAGCCCCCCGGTGGTCGCCAGCGCAAAGAGTAGGACGACGAGCGCTGCCAGCGGGTGGCGCCGTCGTGCGGAGAGCTTTTTCACGGATTAACCCCGGTGTGAGGATCAGGAGCGTCTGGAGTCTGGTTGACCGTCAGGTCGGTCTGTGGGGACCGCCCGGCGGTTGGCCGAGGGGACGGTCCGACCCTGTCTACTTGATCAGATAGATGGTCGCGAAGAGGCCGATCCAGACCACGTCGACGAAGTGCCAGTAGTAGGACACGACAATCGCCGCGGTGGCCTGCTCGTGCGTGAACCGCTTGGCGGCGTACGTACGTGCGAGGACCAGCAGGAAGGCAATCAGACCGCCCGTCACGTGCATGCCGTGGAAGCCGGTGGTCAGGTAGAACACCGAGCCGAAGGGAGATGAGGACAGGGAGATCCCGTGCGACTTGACCAGGTCTGTGTACTCGTAGATCTGACCGCCGATGAAGATCGCGCCCATGATGAAGGTCGCAATGAACCAGGCCCGGAGCTTCTTCACATCGCCGCGCTCGGCGGCGAAGACACCCATCTGGCAGGTGAAGGAGGAGAGCACCAGGACCGTGGTGTTCACCGAAGCGAAGGGCACGTCCAGAACATGGTTCTGGGAGTGCCAGTAGGCCGTCCCGGTAACGGAACGGAGAGTGAAGTACATCGCGAAGAGGGCCGCGAAGAACATCAGCTCGGATGCCAGCCAGACGATGGTTCCGACGCTGGTGAGGTTCGGCCGGTTGACCGATCCGTGTGCGTGCCCGGTTTCTACTGCAGTTGCTGTCGCCACGACCGACATTATGTCGGTCGCTTATTCCGCCCTCACCTCGGGGGGTGTACCTCGGTGTGTCCGGCTTGTGACGTACCCTCCGACGGACCGACGACCAGGTGGGTAGCCCGAATGGCAGGGGACCGGAGGGCTTTGGGGCCCTGCCGCGACAGGCCGCCGGGTCGCCCGAAATGGTGAACCCCGAGCGGCCGGACGGCTGCGGTCGGCGGACGGCGGGCCGAAAAGCCGGGGGTGGGGCCGGACGGCGGAGGGAACACGGCGCGCGGAGGGCCCGCGGCCTGCTGTTGAGGCGTCAGATACCGGAGTAGCATCCGCGCAGACGCCGAAGTGGTCCCGATCACACCCCAGGGGGATGCGGACGATGGCACTGAACGTTCTTGTCTACAGCGACGACCGCAGCACGCGCGAACAGGTCAGGCTCGCGCTCGGCCGGCGGCCGGCCGCCGACCTGCCCGAGGTCCAGTACTTGGAGTGCGCCACCTCCCCGGCCGTGGTCAAGGCGCTGGACGCGCACGCCAAGGGCAGCGCCCGGCTGGACCTGGTGGTGCTGGACGGCGAGGCGACCCCGGTCGGCGGGATGGGCCTCTGCCGCCAGCTCAAGGACGAGATCTACGGCTGCCCGCCGGTGCTGGTCCTGATCGGCCGTCCGCAGGACTCCTGGCTCGCCGTCTGGAGCCGGGCCGACGCGGCGATCGCGGCGCCGGTGGACCCGGTCGCCCTGGCCGAGACCGCGAGCACCCTGCTCCGGGCGGAGCGGGCGCGGCTGGTCGGCTGAGTCCGGCGGGTGGACCGCGGATCTCGCCCTCTGGGCGGCTCCGCTGTGCCGCACTTTGCAGTCGCTAAGCTGGGGCCCTCCAAATATTTACGACTGAGAGGCCACGGCCATGGCGAACGTGCATCCTGCGAACGGCGGCGACAACCCCGTGCAGGCTCGCTCGTGGCCGGAGGTCCTCGGCGCGCTGATCTCCGGCACCGACCTGTCGTCCGGCGACACCGCCTGGGCGATGGACCGGATCATGAGCGGCGAGGCCGGGGACGCGCAGATCGCCGCCTTCCTGGTGGGCCTGCGCGCCAAGGGCGAGACCGTCGAGGAGATCTCCGGCCTGGTCGAGTCCATGTACGCGCACGCCACCGTGATCGAGGTGCCCGGCCGCGCGGTCGACATCGTCGGCACCGGCGGCGACCGGGCCAAGACCGTCAACATCTCCACCATGTCGGCGATCGTCGCGGCCGGGGCCGGCGCGCTGGTCGTCAAGCACGGCAACCGCGCCGCCTCCTCGGCCAGCGGCGCCACCGACGTGCTGGAGAAGCTCGGCGTCAATCTCGGGCTGACGGCGCAGCGGATCGCGGAGGTCGCCGCCGAGGCCGGTATCACCTACTGTCCGGCGCCGGTCTTCCACCCCTCGATGCGGCACGCCGGCTCCACCCGGGTCGCCCTGGGTGTGCCCACCGCCTTCAACCTGCTGGGGCCGCTGACCAACCCGGCCCGGGTCGGCGCCAACGCCGTCGGCTGCTTCGACACCCGGATGGCCGGCCTGATCGCCGGGGTGCTCGCCGGGCGCGGCTCCTCGGCCCTGGTCTTCCGGGGCGACGACGGTCTCGACGAGCTGACCGTCACCGGCACCTCCACCGTCTGGCAGGTGCGCGGCGGCGAGGTCCACCGGACCGTCTTCGACCCGCGCGAGGTCGGCGTCGAGTACGCCCCGATCGAGGCGCTGCGCGGCGCGGACGCCGAGTACAACGCCGGGGTCGCCCGCCGGGTGCTGGCCGGGGAGCGGGGGCCGGTGCGCGACGCGGTGCTGCTCAACTCGGCCTCGGCGCTGGTCGCCCTGGACCAGACCGACGCCCCGCTGGCCGAGCAGCTGGCCGCGGCGATGAAGCGCACCGCGGAGTCCATCGACACCGGCGCGGCGGAGCAGGTGCTGGCCCGCTGGTCCGCCGTCACCCACGGCTGAGGGGCAGCGGCGCGGTCTCGGATGCCGGACAGGGGTTCACCCGAGGGGTGGACCCCGTGGCATACTGACGGACAGGTCACGAGTGACAGCACGCGGTTCGCAGAACCGCACCGGCCCTGGCTAGCTGTCCGGCAACCCTCCTTCCGTGGCGGGGTGCTCCCAGGTGACGACCGGGCCCTACGACGACCCGTCGCAGGGCAAGCGCGGATCCCCCCTTTTTCGGCGTAGCCAGGGATCCACTGGATGCCCTGGAGGGGTCTCGTCATGTCGACGCCGCTTTCTTTCAACAGTGCCGCAGCCAACACCACCGCCGCTGCCGACGCCGTCGCCTGTCCGCCGCTGGCCGTGCTCGGCCGCGACGTCGAGGTCCCGCTGGTCAGCGGCGAGAAGGTGACCTACGCCGCGCTCGACTACGCCGCCAGCGCCCCCGCCCTCCAGCGGGTCTGGGACGACGTCGCCGCCTACGCCCCGTACTACGGCAGCGTGCACCGCGGCGCCGGCTACCTCTCCCAGCTCTCCACCGACCTGTTCGAGCAGAGCCGGGCCACCGTCGCCGACTTCCTCGACCTGCGCGCCGACGACCAGGTCGTCTTCACCCGGGCCACCACCGACTCGCTCAACCTGCTGGCCGGGGCGCTGCCGGCCGGCACCCGGGTCTTCGCCTTCGAGACCGAGCACCACGCCTCGCTGCTGCCCTGGCGCAAGCACGGGCTGACCGTCAGCTACCTGCGCGCCCCGCGCTCGCCGGAAGAGGCGGTGGCGGCCCTGGACGCCGCCCTCGCCGAGGCCGGTGCCGAGGCCGGGGCGGGTCCCGCGCTGGTCTGCGTGACCGGCGCCTCCAATGTCACCGGGGAGATCTGGCCGGTCCGCGAGCTGGCCGCGACCGCCCACCGGCACGGTGCCCGGATCGTCCTGGACGCCGCCCAGCTCGCCCCCCACCACCCGGTGTCGGTGCGGGAGTTGGACGTCGACTGGGTCGCCTTCTCGGGCCACAAGCTGTACGCGCCCTTCGGCGCGGGGGTGCTGGCCGGCCGCAGCGACTGGCTCGACGCCGCCGAGCCCTACCTGGCCGGCGGCGGCGCCAGCCGCACCGTCGCCCGCGAGGCGGACGGCTCGGTCGCGGTCGAGTGGCACCAGGGCCCGTCCCGGCACGAGGCCGGATCGCCGAACGTCATCGGCGCCTACTCCATCGCCTCCGCCTGCCGGGCGCTGACCGAGGCCGGCTTCGACCGGCTGGTCGCCCGGGAACAGCAGCTGATCGCCCGGCTGCGGGCGGGGCTCGCGGACATCCCCGAGGTGCGGGTGCTCACCCTGTTCGGGGACGCCCACCCGCGCGTCGGCGTGCTCTCCTTCGTGGTCCAGGGCTGGAACAGCTCGCACTTCTCCGCCGCGCTCTCGGCCGAGTACGGCATCGGCGTCCGCGACGGACTGTTCTGCGCCCACCCGCTGGTGCGCACCCTGCTCGGCGGCGAGGAGGCGGCCCCGTCCGAGTGCGGGGCCCCCGAGGCCTCGCTGCCGGGGGAGCGCAACCTCAACGCGATCCGGGTGAGCTTCGGCGCGGGGACCCCCGACGAGCACGTGGAGCGCTTCGTCGCCGCCGTGCGCGAGCTGGTCACCCAGGGCGCGCAGTGGGCCTACCGGACCGAGGGCGGGCGCTGCGTCCCGGACACCCGCCGGGTCTGACCGCCCGCGGCCCTCGCGGCCGGCCTGCTCAGCCGTCGAGCCCCAGGGCGAAGGCGGCGTCCAGGTCGTGCCGCGAGTAGGTGCGGAAGGCGATGTGGGTCTCGGTCTGCTCCACGCCGGGCACCTTGTTCAGCAGGCCGGGGATCACGTCGGCCAGGTCCTCGTGCGCCCGCACCCGGACCATCGCCACCAGGTCGTAGGTGCCGGTGACGGAGTAGACCTCGCTGACGCCCTCCAGCGCCGCGATGGTCTCGGCGATCTCGGGGATCCGGTCGACACTGGCCTTGACGAGCACGATCGCGGTGATCACTGGAGGGTCTCCTGGGACGGTGGGAGGGACGGTGGAAGGGCGGACGGCCCAGCGTAGCCGCGCCGTCGGCAGTAGAGCAGCCAGGCGAAGAGGAAGCCCCCGGTGAAGCCGATCAGGTGCGCCACGTACGCCACGTCGGGCTGCCCGGCGGCGGCGCTGCGCACCGAGAGGGCCTGGATCGCGAACCACAGCACCAGCACCAGCCAGGCCGGGAACCGCAGCGGCAGGAACAGCAGCAGCGGGATCACGACGGTCACCCGCGCCCTCGGGTAGAGCCGCAGGCAGGCGCCCAGCACCCCGGCGATCGCCCCCGAGGCCCCCACCAGGCTGACCGTGCCGTTGGCGCCGTGCTGCTCCACCAGCGCGTAGCCGTAGGTCGCCAGGTAGCCGACGGCGACATAGAAGAGGAGGAAGGAGAGCCGTCCCATCCTGGCCTCGACCAGGGTGCCGAAGACGTACAGGAAGATCATGTTGCCGAGCAGGTGCACCCAGCCGGCGTGCACGAACATCGCGCTGAGCACCGAGAGCGCCGGGACGCCCAGGGACTCCCCGGGCCCGGCCCGGTTGTCCAGCAGCTCGCGCGGGACCACCCCCCAGTGCTGGTAGTAGGCCGCGATCGCGGCGGCGCGGTGTGCGCCCTCCCCGTACAGCGGGTCGAGCCCGGAGACCGGCCCGATCAGGAACACCACGCTGTTGACGGCGATCAGCAGACAGGTCACCAGCGGCAGCCGGCGGAGCCGTCCGTCCGTCCCGGCGGCGGCCGCCGTGCGCAGCAGGCCGGTCGCGCGCAGGGTCCACGGGCGGGCGGGCGGGGGTGCGCCGGAGAAGGGGAGCATGTCCCAAGCATTCCTTGACCGGACAAAAACGACACCGTCGGCTGCGGCGTGTGGGGGACGGTGCCGCACCGTCACGGGGAGGCCCTAGGGTTGCTCGGGTAGCCGTGTCCGGCCTGCTCCGGACGCCCCGCGAACCGAGAGGACGCCCCATGTCTGTCCCCCTGCCCACCGAGGGGACCCGGTGGCGCTGCACCCTGTGCGGCAACCTGACCCGTTTCGACGTCACCCGCTCCTCCCGGGTGGTCGAGTTCGTCCACCTCGACCTCGCCGGCGAGCCCCGGGTCGAGGAGCAGGAGGTGCTCAGCGAGACCGTCGAGTCGGTGCGCTGCCGCTGGTGCAGTGCGGTGGACCAGATCGAGTTGGTCGACCGGCCCGGCGCCGAGGCCGAGGCGGCGGCGCAGGCGGCCCGGACCGAGTAGGACAGCGGGTTCGAGCAGTGGCGGAGTGACGACTGGGGGGCGGGACGGGCGAGAATAGGTCAACGGGCCGGTGCGGCCCGGCGACCGGATCGGAGTACGGGACGTGGTGGAGAGAGCCAGGGCGGACGCCGCCGAGGGCCTGGGAGGGCCCGACGGCGCGGCGCCGGTCCCTGCCGTGCCGGCCGGCCCCGGCGCGGATGCCGGCCCCGGCGCGGAT
>Ga0302314_10019751_pt1 | contig 11176 bp, 8 predicted proteins | sample III_Palsa_N2_3_FD_200533 | JGI IMG/M metagenome (GOLD analysis project Ga0302314, IMG submission 200533) | Peat permafrost microbial communities from Stordalen Mire near Abisko, Sweden - III_Palsa_N2_3 | ecosystem: Environmental > Terrestrial > Soil > Palsa > Peat permafrost | place: Sweden... | reverse complement strand
GCCCGTGGGGACTTCGACACTTTGCGCGGCGCTGATGAGCCGCCGGGTTACGCCGGCAATCGTGCCAGGCTCGTGCACCATGAGGCTGAGGTCCGTACACGGCCCATCGAGCAGTTCGCAGCGCGTGTCGGCCGCGCCTGCAAAGACTGCATGTGCGCCGCGGACGGCGAGCATCTTGGCGCCTGCGCCTGCGACATGCAGGCGAAACCCGCGGCCAGCAACGAGTGCGACGCAGCGCTCATACCCCGTATAGACCGAGAAGGGCCCGCTTGCCTGCAGCGACGCGAGGCTCAAACGCCATGCGAAGCTCGCGCCGTGCGCCGGCTCGCGGGCGATTTCATGCGTGATGCCTGCACCATTGCGCCACGGCATGGCGGTGTAGGCCTCGCGCGGAAAATGCCGAGCAGGTTCGATCATGTGGTTCGCGGCCCCTCCGGCGTCGATGCGGCATGCCCACGGTGAAAGACGCTCGTGGGGCGCCCGTTGCGCGGATAGTAACAAGACCAAGCTCCCGCAGCCGCAGCGCGCGAGCTCGCGTCCGGGACATCTTGGGCAGCAGCACTGCCTTTCCGGCCGCGCAACGCAAGCGCCGTATGCTCCGAAATCTTTTCCAAAGAAATGCTTTGGCGTCAGTATCATTCGCATCAGAGTCGTGAATGCGCGCGCGGGGTGAGTTGATGTATGCTCTCTATATAGCCAACAAGAACTATTCGTCCTGGTCGCTGCGTGCCTGGGGACTGATGCGCGAGCTCGGGATGCCTTTTGAGGAGCACCTGATGCCTTTCGGCGAGGCATCCAGCTGGCGCGGCTACGACAGGATCTCATCGAGCGGCAAGGTTCCCTGCCTCGTCGACGGTGAGCATCAGGTGTGGGATTCTCTGGCGATCGCCGAATATCTCGCCGAGCGACATCGTGCGGTTTGGCCTGCGGATTCGATGGCGCGTGCATGGGCGCGCAGTGCCGCGGCCGAGATGCATTCCGGATTCATCGAACTGCGCAGCTTCTGCTCGATGAACTGCGGGGTACGGGTCCGCCTCAATAATATTCCGAGCTCACTCGAGCGCGACATTGCCCGCATCGGCACGTTGTGGAACGACGGTCTGTCCCGGTTCGGCGGCCCGTTCCTCGCCGGCAGCGCGTACACGGCCGTTGATGCGTTCTTTGCCCCGGTTGCGTTTCGGATCCAGACCTATGGACTCGTGCTCGATGCGGTCAGCGCGGCGTACGCTACGCGTCTGCTGCAGCTCGCCGCCATGCGCGAGTGGTATGCGAGCGCGCTTAAGGAGACGTGGCGCGATGCTCCCCACGAGCTCGAAGTGACGCAGCTCGGTACGATACTTAAGGATCTGCGGGAGCACTAACGCAACGCAGGCGCAGTACGTTCGCGCACGAACCGACAGCATCGTCAAGTACCTGTTCCCGCACGCGTTCTCGCGGGCGTTCGGGGAACTTCCGGGCCCGCGTGAGTGCCAAATTACACTGCGGGGATACATTTTAGGCCTTGATTAATGAATCCGCGCCTGCATATGGCGGATGGGACCGCACACTCAGGAACAGCCATGCTCAAGAATGTTCGCACTTTTCTCCTGGTTTTCTGTGCACTGACGTGCGCCGCACCGCTGCTCGCGGCCAGCGATCCAACGATTGCCCAAGTGTACGAAGCTGCGCGCACCGGCCATCTGGAGCAGGCGCAGCAGATGATGAATCAGGTGCTGCAGGATCATCCCCAGAGTGCCAAGGCTCACTACGTCGCGGCTGAGATCTACGCGCGGGCGGGTAACTCACCGCGCGCGCGACAGGAGCTCGACACCGCGCAGACGCTCGCGCCGGGGCTGCCGTTCGCAAGGGCCGAGTCGGTCCAGGAGCTGCAGGAGGAGCTGGCGCCCGGGCAATTGGTGCAAAGAGCCGCGCGCTATTCGCAGGTGCGCTCACCCTTTCCCGTAAGGACGGTGCTCCTGGTGCTGGGCGGTATCATTGTCCTGTGGCTGATCGTGCGTCGGCGTAACCCGCCGGGCGGCCTGTATTCGCAGTATCCGAGCGCGGTGCCGGCAGCTGGTGGCGGGCCGATGAGTTACGGAATCGCGGGGGGTCTTGCGAGTGGATTGGCGGTCGGAGCAGGAGTGGTCGCCGGCGAGGAGCTCGCTCATCATTTCCTCGACGGTAACCGTCAGGAACCTGGAGTGCTGCCGCCCGGCAGCGATGCGGCCGGCGTTCCGGACAACAGCGGCATGGGCGGTCCTGATTTCGGCGTTTCCGACCCGAGCTCCTGGGACGACGGCTCCGGATCACTCGGCGGCGATGTCGGCGGTGGCGATGACTGGACTTGAGCCATCGCGCTGCACGTGACGAGCGCAGCCTGGGCGCACCGAACGCGGCGCTGCGTCTCGCCCCTTGTTTTCCGACGGATATGTGTGTGCGCCGCAGCGCCGTTGCCCTGTTGGTGAGCTGCAATCCCTGCCGCGTGACGCATGGCCTTCGATGCTCTGATCTTTGATGTCGACGGTACGCTTGCAGACACTGAGCGTGACGGGCACCGCGTGGCATTCAATGCGGCTTTCGCCGAGTCTGGCCTCGACTGGATCTGGGATGAGGCAACGTACGGGGAGTTGCTGCAGGTGGCGGGTGGGATCGAGCGTTTGGTGCATTACGCACGCGCCTACCGCGGATCGACACAGTCCGAAAAGGAGCTGCTCGGCCTCGCACATGAGCTCCACATCGGTAAGACGCGCCACTACGTCGCGTGCGTCAACCGAGGAGTCGTGCAACTGCGTCCGGGCGTTGCGCGTGTGATCGCGCAGGCACGCGCGCAGGGAGTGCGGTTGGCGATTGCAACGACAACGACACGCGCCAACGTGACGGCGCTGCTGCAGACCACTTTGGGCGGTGGCGCGGAGAATTGGTTTGCGGCCGTCGGCACTGCGCAGGAAGTGGCGGCGAAGAAGCCGGATCCGGCGGTATATCAGTGGGTACTCGAGTGCCTGCAGGTTCACTCCTACGACGCTTTGGCGCTCGAGGATTCCCGCAATGGGTTGCTCGCCGCCAGCCGCGCCGGAGTGCCTTGCGTCATCACTCCCACGAGCTACAGTGCTGCTGAGGACTTCGCCGAGGCCGCTGCGAAGATCGTGGACCTTGACCATCATCCCGAGAAGCGCGGCGAGCCCGTGACGCTCGACGACCTGCGGCTCTGGCAATCACGCGCGGCTCGACGCCCCCCGGCTTGAGCATGCGTTGGCGGCTCCTGGCGAGCGGGCTTGCTCGCGGACCGCAGCGTCCGATTGCTTCACGGCGGGATCTCGGCACTGAGCGCCAGGAGCGCAAAGCTCGCAAGCCAATGCGCCCCCATGTAGTCGACGGCCAGATAGGGCAGGCTGGCTGCCAGATGCCGGCGCGCAGCTGCGAGCGCGCAGTCCCGAATGGCGTGTGGTGGCGAGAAGGCGCTCGCGATGGAACGCCAGCACCATGCACGGCTGAGATTCAAGCCATCGAGGTGCGCAATTTTGCCGTCAGCCCGATCGGTGACGACGGCGGGGGTGAAGAGCGTCGCGGGTTTCCCCGCGGCGACATCCGGCAGAAAGCGCATGAACCAGTCGCTGAATTCCTCCGGGCCCAAGACACGTCGCATGCATTCCGCCTCCATCAGCGCAGGCGAGAGAAAATCATCCCCGCCGGGCTCCCAAGCCTGGCAACCCGCATCCGCCCGGAACCAGTCGAGCGCCCGGGCGCGTATCAGCTCCTCGAGCGCGCTGTCGTGGTCGCTGGCATATTCGAGCGCCAGCGCCAGCGCGAACGCGGTGTTGAAATGCGTACCGGCGCGGATCGGATAGGTGAGTTTCGGCAGATGCGCGCGCAAGCGCTGCACCAGGATCTGCGCAAGCGGCGCGAGCGCGCGCTCCCAGCGGGCCGCGGTACCGCCGCCGGATCGCAACTCTGCCGCGAGCATCAGCAGCCACGCCCACCCATAGGGGCGCTCGAACGTGCCGCTGTGCGGGCGCTCAAGATAGGCGCACTCGAGCGCGAGTTTTTCCGGCGTCAAGTGCGCATCAAATAGCGCGTCGATCTGGGAGCGTTCCGGCAGCGCCGGAAATCTCAAGCGCAGGCGGGCAAGCAACCAGTAGCCGTGCACGCAGCTGTGCCAGTCGAAACTGCCGTAGAACACCGGATGCAGCGCACGCGGAGATTGAACGTCGGCGGGCCCCGTCATAAGGTGATCGAGCTTGTTCGGGTATTCGCTCGTGACGTGCCCGAGCGCAATCTGCGCCAGCTGTCGCGCTAGTGCCGCGTCGAGCACAATTGAGTCCATGGCCCAGAGCCTATCAGCGCCTGAAGACGAACGCGGCCATCAGTGCCGTGTTGGCTGCGAGCAGCAGCACTGCGGAGGGGATCTGCACTTTGATCACTCCATTGCGATCGGGAAGCTCGAGCAAGGCAGCCGGCACGATGTTGAAATTCGCCGCCATGGGAGTCATCAACGTTCCGCAGAAGCCGCTCAACATGCCGACCGCAGACATGATAACGGGGTCGCCGCCAAAGCGACCGACGATGAGAGGTAAACCGATGCCCGCAGTCATGACCGGAAAAGCCGCAAAGGCATTGCCCATGATGACCGTGAACATAGCCATGCCGAGCGTATACGTCACGACGGCGATGAAGCCGTTTGTCATGGGGATCGCCTGCGTCACGAGCGCGCCGACCACGCGTCCGACACCGGCGGCGGCGAACAGCGCCCCCAGTGAGGCCAGCGTTTGCGGCAGCACAGCGGCCCAGCCGACCGCCTCCATTAGTCGGCGGCCTTCGCGCAGCGGCGCAAGCAGCGGCACACGCAAGAGTGCGCATCCGAGCGCGAGCGCCACCAGTACTGCAATCGCCAGTGCGACGAGAGTGGTGTGCGCAGGATCCACGAGGGCCGCGTTGCCGATGTGCAGATGCTTCGCAGATACGGTCAGGAGAAGTACGACTACGGGAATCGCCAGAGCCGGCACGAACAGGCGATTGCCGTTGCGGCGCGCGGCTTCGCGGCGCTCTGCGACTGGCGCAGCATCGTCCGCCGCGGCAAGTCCACTCGCCGCGAGCACCACCAGCACGATCAGTATCATGCCGTTGAGCAGATCCGGCAGATAAGAACCCGCGAGGAAGGAGAGCGCGTAGGTGCCCCAGAATGCCGCGCTGCGCCAGCGGCGTGCGCTCCTGCGATCGAGTGCGCGGCCGAGCGCAAACACCGCAAACATCGCCCCCGTGAGGAAGTAGACGTGTTCGAGGGTGATCATCGCGCGAGGGCCCGCGCGCGTTTGAGGCGCCGCTCGAGGAGCAGCAGCCGCGCGCCGTGAATCATGAAGGCAGCTATCGCCGTCGGTATCGCCCAAAACGCAAGGTCGATGGGCGCGACCACGTAACCGCTTTGCTGCAGAAAGCCCTTCATCAGCAGAACCGAACCGATGGCGATGAATACATCCTCGCCGAAGAACAGCCCGATGTTGTCGGTCGCGGCGGCGTAGGCCCGGATCTCCATGCGCGTGGCTGCCGTGATGGGGCCGCGCCGTTCCTCGGCCGCCTCGGCCATCGGTGCGATCAGCGGGCGCACCATCTGCGCCTGGCCGAAGAGCGCGTTCAATCCCAGGGCGGAAGTGATCTGGCGCAGCAGCAGATACCCCAGGAGCACGCGCGCCGTCGTGATGGCGTGGACGGTCGAAATCAAAGCCTGCACTCGTTCGCGCAGCCCCGCGCGCTCGAGCAGCCCGATCACCGGCAGCACGAGCCACACGATGCCGACGTAACGGTTCTCGGCGAATGCCCGGCCGAATGTTTCGATGACGCCCGTCAGGCTCGATCCGCCGGCAAGACCGGTGACGAGTCCGGCAACCCCGACCACGACAAGGGGATTAAGGCGCAGGGCGAAGCCGAGAATGACGATCGCGATGCCGGATAGCACGAGCACGGCGGACTACAGCGCGGCGGTCGCGTGTGCTGCCGGGTACGCCGCGCTCGCGCAGCGCAGTTGCTCCGCTGTGACGAGGCCCTGCACCATAGGAGTCTAGCGTAACGCTGCTCGCGCGGTGAATCGGGGAGGGCGCATGGGCTGGGAGTTTTGGATCGACCGCGGCGGCACATTTACCGACATTGTCGCGGTCACGCCGGACGGTGAGCTTAAGACACTGAAGCTCTTGAGTGAGCACCCGGAGCGCTACGCGGACGCCGCGATTGCCGGGATCAAAAGCATTCTCGGCGTCGCATTCGGCGATCCCATCCCCGCCGCAAGCGTCGACGCCATCAAAATGGGGACCACGGTTGCGACCAACGCACTGCTTGAGCGCAAGGGTGCGCGCACGCTGCTGGTGGTGAATCGCGGCTTCGCAGATGTGCTCAAAATCGGCACGCAGGCACGGCCGCGGCTCTTCGACCTCGATATCCGCCTGCCGACCCCGCTCTATGAGCGCGTATTCGAAAGTGCCGCGCGGGTTACGGCAGAAGGGGTCGAGATCGAGCCGGTGGATGCTGCGGCGGCACATGCCGCCTTCCGGCGCGCCCGCAGCGAGGGCATGCAATCCTGCGCGATCGCGCTCATCCACGCGTGGCAATTCCCCGCACAGGAGCGCGAGCTTGCCGCGCTCGCGCGCGCCGCGGGATTCGAGCGCGTATCGGTGAGCCACGAAGTCAGCCCGCTCCTGGGCATGGTAGCGCGCGGCGCAACCACTGTCGTCGATGCCTACCTGTCGCCCGTGCTGCGCCGCTATGTCGAGCAGCTCGCCGCGGAAGTGGCGGGTGTCCCGCTTCTCTTCATGCAATCAAACGGGGGCCTGGTGGATGCTGCGGCTTTCCAGGGCAAGGATGCGCTGCTGTCCGGCCCGGCAGGCGGCATCGTCGGCGCCGCACGCACGGCGGCGCAGGCGGGACTCACGCACATCATCGGTTTCGACATGGGCGGCACGTCGACCGACGTTGCGCTGCATGCCGGCGCGTTCGAGCGCACCTTCGACGCAGAGGTTGCCGGGATGCGCGTGCGCGCTCCAATGATGGCCATTCATAGCGTGGCTGCCGGCGGCGGATCAATTCTGCAGTTCGACGGTGCGCGCTTTCGCGTCGGCCCGGAAAGCGCAGGTGCCGATCCGGGGCCTGCCTGCTACCGGCGCGGCGGTCCGCTGACGGTGACCGACGCCAATGTATGCGTGGGCAAGATTCAGCCGCGGCACTTTCCGTCGATCTTCGGCCCGGGCGGCGACCTGCCGCTCGACGCTGGCGTCGTGCGTGAGCAATTTGCGGCTCTTGCTGCGCAAGTACAGTCCGCAAGCGGCATGACGCTGGATGCGAGCGCGACTGCCGCGGGGTTTCTGCGCGTTGCGGTGTCCCACATGGCCAACGCGATCAAGCAGGTTTCGCTCGAGAAAGGCCATGACCTCGCCGACTTCGCACTGCAGTGCTTCGGGGGCGCAGGTGGCCAGCACGCCTGCCTCGTCGCCGAAGAGCTCGGCATGCGTACCATATTGATCCATCCGCTCGCCGGAGTGCTGTCCGCGTACGGCATGGGGCTAGCCGATCAAAGTCTGCAGCGCGAACACGCCATCGAGCGTGCATTCGACTGCGCAGTAATGCCGCACCTCAACGACGCTGCCGCGCGCCTTGCGGCAGATGCGCGCGCCGCGCTCGTTCAGCAAGGCATCGAGGACCGGCAGATCGAGACGCGCTGCCAGGTGCATCTGCAATACGCGGGCGCTGATTCCGCATTGCCGGTAGCGTTTTCCTCTCTTGAGCAGATGCGCGAGGCGTTCACGGCCGCTCACCGGCTGCGCTTCGGTTTCGCGACGCCGGAGCGCGCGATCTGGGTGGCGCTCGTTGCCGTCGAAGTCACCGCGATGAACCGACGCGTGCTCGACACCGAGCGGCCGCAGCGCGCCGGGGGTGCGGCGCGGCCGATCGACGAGATCGAGCTGTGGACCCACGGCCGCACCCACCGTGCGCCCGTATTTGATCGCAGCTCGCTATACCCCGCAGACAGGATCGCCGGACCCGCGCTGATCGTCGAGACCATCGCCACCACCGTGATCGAACCTGGTTGGAGCGCCGAGGTGAATCGTTTCGGTCACCTCGTGCTGCAGCGCGCAGGCGCGCACGGGCAGCGCGGCAGGATCAACCCCCATCCCGTCGATCCGGTGCTCCTCGAGCTGTTCATCAATCTGTTCATGAACGTCGCCGAGCAGATGGGAGCGGTGCTGCAGAACACGTCAACGAGCGTCAACATGCGCGAGCGGCTCGACTTCTCCTGCGCGCTATTCGATCGCCGCGGCCAGCTCATCGCGAATGCCCCGCACGTGCCGGTCCATCTCGGGGCGATGGGGGAGAGCGTGCAGACGGTGATACGCAGCCGGCGCGACACGTTGCGTCCGGGAGATGCGGTCGTGTTGAACAATCCCTTCAACGGTGGAACGCACCTGCCGGATCTGACGGTCGTCACACCGGTGTTCGACGGCGCAGGCGACGAGATTCTGTTCTTCGTGGCTAATCGCGGGCATCACGCCGATATCGGCGGTCTGACGCCGGGTTCGACGCCGCCGAACTCGATGCGGCTCATCGAGGAGGGCGTTGTAATCGATGATTTCCTGCTCATCGAGGATGGCACTTTTCACGAGGCGCGGTTTCGTGACCTCTTGATGGGCGCGCAGTACCCGGCACGCAGTCCTGACACCAACATCGCCGACATAAAGGCGCAGGTCGCGGCCAACACCTGCGGAGTGCGTGAGCTGCACGCCGTGGTCGCCCGCTATGGCGCTGAGGTCGTCGCTGCGTACATGGCGCACGTCATGCAAAACGGTGAGGAGAGCGTCCGCCAGGCAATCGAGCACCTCAAGGACGGCTCATTCGACTACGTGATGGACGACGGATCGCCGTTACGCGTCGCCGTGCGTGTCGATCGGCAGGCGCGATCAGCGACCATTGATTTCCCGGGCACGGGGCCGCAGCGCGCAGGAAACTTCAATGCGCCGCCCGCGGTGGTACGCGCGGTCGTGCTGTTTGTTTTTCGCTGCCTTGTGGGGCGGGATATCCCGCTCAATGATGGTTGTCTGCGCCCGCTGCAGATCGAGCTGCCGCCCGGGACGTTTCTATCGCCCACCGTCGGCAGTGCGGTCGTCGCCGGCAATACTGAGGTGAGCCAGGCCGTGTGCAACGCGCTATTAGGCGCTCTGGGCGTGTGCGCAGCATCTCAGGCAACCATGAACAATTTTCTCTTTGGCGATGAGCAGCGGCAATATTACGAAACGGTCTGCGGCGGTGCAGGCGCGGGTCCGGGCTTCGATGGGGCTTCCGCCGTTCACACGCACATGACCAACACGCGCATCACCGATCCGGAAGTGCTCGAGTTGCGCTATCCGGTTCGCATCGAGAGCTTCGCCATCCGCGCGGGATCCGGCGGGGCCGGCGCCACGCGCGGCGGGGATGGCGTAGTGCGCAGAATCCGTTTCAATGCGCCGATGACCGCGGTGCTGGTCTCCTCGAGACGCACGGTTGCACCGCATGGTCTGGCCGGAGGCGCAAGCGGAGCGCCTGGCCGGCAGTGGCTGGAGCACGCGGATGGATCGATGGAAGTTCTCGCCGGCGTTGATCAAAGAGAGCTGCGCGCCGGGGATCAACTGGTGATCGAGACTCCAGGCGGCGGCGGCTTCGGAGTGCCAAAGAGCGCCGCTGCCGGTTCGGATCCGGATCGAACGCCCGGTGGTCGCCCGCGCTTCATCTGACGTCCCATTGGGGTCGCACCACGCGGCTGCTAAGATCGGCCCTCGCAGGAGATCAAAGATGTCGCGATTGACAGCATCCAAGCTCCTCACCGGCGCGCTCCTGGCGGCGGCCCTGTGTCAGGCCGCAGCTGCGGCGGATGCCGACGCATGCAAGCGTTTCAAGTGGGACGTGTCGCATGAGCTGGCGGTGATGCAGCAGACTCCGCAGGCGATTACGGCCGCGGCGGGGCCGGGGGCGCACCTGCCGCAGCTTGATGTCGGAAGACTCTATTCTCTGAAGCTCGCCGATCAGAGCGGAGTGACATTTGCCGCGGGGCCTGCCAAAGCGCGCAGTGTTCCGGGCGCGCACGCAGGTCTTGCGCAGTTCCGTGTCAAGAAAGCAGGACGCTACCGCGTCTCCATCACCACCGGCCACTGGGTGGATGTCGTGGATGGCGCGCAGCTCGTGCCATCCGTCGATTTTCAGGGACACGTGGGTTGCGAGCGGCCGAGCAAGATCGTGGAATTCGACCTGCCGGCGCAGCGCACCTTGACGCTGCAATTCAGCGCAGCGACCGACTCCGAGGTCATCACGGCCATTACGGCAGCCGCGACACCGTAGATCACGACGCTCACGCACGTCGGCTGGTTGCTGAGCGGCCAGTGGTCGCCATCATCACGGCGGCACTCAGCAGTAGCGCCGTGGAAATCAACAGCGCTTCTCGAGTGCCCGCGAGAAACGCGCTGCCCTTGCCGACTAGCGAGCCGAACAGAGCGACGCCAAGAACGCTGCCGATTTGCCGCGTGGAGTTGAGAACGCCGGCGGCAATGCCCGACCGGGACTTGTCGACGCTGCCCAGCAGAGTCGACGTGAGCGGTGGAACGAGCAATCCCAAGCCCGCACCCATCGCCAAGAGCTGCGCGCAGATTGCCCAATAGCTTGTGTCACGCTCGAGGCCGAGAAGCCCGATACAGCCGACGGCTGTGACTGCCGCGCCGGCCGCAATCGTGACGGGAGCGCCCAGGTGCTCAGCAGCGCGCGCGGCTAATAGATTGGCCGGCAGCACGGCCCCCATCATCGGTAAAAACGCCATGCCGGTTGCGAATGGGGACAAGCCGTTCAGCCGCTGGAAGTAAAGACTGAGCACAAAGATGAGGCCGTAGAAAGCCATGTTCACGAGCAAACCCACCGTCGAAGTCAGCGTGAAGAGCCGGTTTTCAAATAAAACGAGTGGCAGCATGGGCTGGCGCGCGCGCCGTTCCTGCAATACGAAGCCTGCGGCGAATATCGCAAAGCCGGCGAAGCAGGCGAGCACCCATGGATTCAGCCAACCGCGAGCACCACCTTCGATGGTTGCGCTGGCAAGACAGCCGAGGGCTGCGATCGCCGCGAGCTGTCCTGGAAGATCCAGCTCGCGATCCGGCGATCGCACGGTTTCGCTCGCGTAGCGCCACGTCAGCCACAATCCCGCAAG
>Ga0302314_10019749_pt1 | contig 11176 bp, 13 predicted proteins | sample III_Palsa_N2_3_FD_200533 | JGI IMG/M metagenome (GOLD analysis project Ga0302314, IMG submission 200533) | Peat permafrost microbial communities from Stordalen Mire near Abisko, Sweden - III_Palsa_N2_3 | ecosystem: Environmental > Terrestrial > Soil > Palsa > Peat permafrost | place: Sweden... | reverse complement strand
ACACGGCCGTCGTCGCAGACCAGGCCACGACAGCGCGACTCCTCGCCATCTCCGGCTCCGCGGACGATGCGATCGGTCCACAGCGCCTTGGCGCGCGCGCCCTCCAGAACCGTGATCCGCGGCTCCTCGGCCGCGAGCGCCGAGAGCTGACGAACGACGCGCCTGCCGGTGGCGCTGCCGCCGGCGTGCACCACGCGCCGGACCGAGTGACCGCCCTCGAGCCCCAGCGCCAGATGCCCGAAGCGGTCGGCGTCGAAGCGGACGCCGAGCGCCTGCAGGTCGTGGACGCGATCAGGTGCCTCACGTACGAGCGTTTCGGCGGCCGCGCGCCGCACCAGCCCGCGCCCGGCGATCTCGGTGTCACGCAGATGCAGCTCGAAGCTGTCGTCCGCCGCCAACGCCGCCGCGAGGCCGCCCTGCGCCCAGTAGCTGGCGGTCTGTGCTAGCGGCGTGGCTGATACGAGCACCACGTTGGCCTGCTCGCGCGCCGCGCAGAGCGCGGCGTACAGTCCGGCGGCGCCGGCGCCCACCACTGCGACATCGGCCTGGTGGGTCCCTGCCGAGGGAAGCGCTGGCATCGGGGGAACCGTATCGGCCCGCGGCCCTCGGCCCGGGTTCCGGCCCTGCTGCGGTCCTCAGGCGGGAGTGCTGCTGGCGGCGCCGCTCACTTCGCGCCGGTGGTCGAAGTGCCGAGCGTCGCCGCGCCGTTCGCGCTCGTGGCGGTGGTCGGCGTGGTGGCGGGCGTGCTCGTGAGAGCCGCTGCGCTTGTCACCGTCCGTGTAATCGCAGGCGTCGTCGAGGAGCCGCCCGAGAGGCTCACGAGCGCCGCGGCGAGTACCCCCAGCGCCAGCGCGACCACGACCGCAAGCGCGGCGATCAGGCTCTTCCAGCTGGGGGACGCGGCCAGGCGTGTGCGCGCGGCGGCGCCGCAGTTCAGGCACCACTCCTGGTCTGGATGCAACGGTGCGCCGCACAGGGGGCAGGCCTCAGCGGCTGGCACGCGCGCCGGGGCCGCGGCCGCGGGTGTGGCGCCGCCGGGAGGCGGCGAGGTCGCGACGCTCATGAGCCCGACGCCGGAGGACGGATGATTTCGGTCGGCCTGTCGGTGGACGGCGGACTCGGTGAGCGCCCGCCCGGCGGGGTCGCCGGGACCGGCTCGTGCGCCTGGGCGGGCGCGCTCGGCTCGGGCTGCGCCGGTCCTACCGCATCTGGGACGGGTGTGGTGGGCTGCGCGGACGGTGTCGCGCTTGCAGCGGCGGGCATTGGGCGTGGAGCGCCTGCAGGCGGCGGGGTTGCAGCGGCCGGCGGCGCTCCGGCCGGTGTTGGCTGCGGGGGCAGTGTTGGCTGCGAGGCCGGAGTTGGCTGCGGGGCCGAGGTCGGCTGCGGGGCCGGTGTTGCGGCGCCCGCGATCGGGAGATCGGCGTGGCGGCCCATCGACATCCCGCAGTTGGGGCAGAAGTTGTCTTCACTGCTGTGGATGGCGGCGCAGCGGGGGCATGCGGTGATACCGGCCTCGCGCAGCACGGTGATCGGCCGGCGCTCGCCGACCGATGCTTCGATCGAGCGCAGCTCGGTGTCGATCTGGTCGAGCGTTGTCAGCTTGGCGAGCACGAGGGCGTCGTTGCGCTGGCCGAACCTGTGCAGGTTGAAGACCAGACCGCCAAGGTCGCGGTAGGCGAGCTCGCGGGCCTTGCGCAGGAAGCGCGCGCGGCGGCGCGCGCGGCCGCGTGATTGAAAGCCGGGCGGCTGCGATGACGCTCCGTCCACCTCGTCCGCGGACGGTGTGGACTGGTTCTCATCGACCTGCGCCTGCGGGGAGGTGTCCGCGGGGGTGGTGCCGGTTTGCTCCACGTCTGATCCATGCTACCCAGACCGCTAGCGGACCGCGCACCTATACCGTCACCCCGAGCGTGCTCGCACCAAGCGTCGTCGCGGTTGCGAGAGCGCCGCCTGCCAGGCGTTGGCCACGCGCGTCGCCATCTTCGGCGCCGAGAAGCGGCTTGCGCTCGCACGCCCATCGATGCGTGGGTCCGCTTCGCTCAGATGCGGTGCGAGGGCGGCACGCCAGCGCGCGAGCTCGAACGGCGCGCAGAGGGTGCCGGCCACGTGCTCGAGCGCCACGGGATGGATGCCAACGGGGGTCGCGAGCACGGGCACGTCGCAGGCGAGCGCCTCCAGCACGGCGAGGCCGAAGCCCTCGTGGTCGGAGGGCATCAGCACGGCGTTGACCGCGTTGACCCACAGCGGCGCGCTTGCCGGCTCGACGCCGCCGAGCGCCAGCAGCTCGACGCCGACGTCGCGAGCGAGCGCGAGCGCCAGGTCGTAGCGCTTGATCGCGCGTGCGGGGTCAGCGGCGAACAGCAGGTATGGCTTGCTCGGGTCCAGCCCCAGCTCGGCGCGCGCCTGCAGCCGGGGGAGTAGGCGGAAACGCTCCAGATCCACGCCGCATGGCAGTACCTGGGCGCGCGCTCGAGCGCCGCGGCCGGGCAGTTCTGCGGCGAGCGAGCTCGAGACGGCGGCCAGCAGGTCGATCCAGCCGAGCGCGGCGCCGGTGATCAGCTTTGTGCGCGGGTGGCGCATGTCGTTGCCGTGCACGGTGAGCGCTCGCACGCGCGTCGGCACCGCGAGAACCGGCCAGGCGGTCAGGCCGTAGTGCGCGTGAACGACGTCGAAGTACGGGCGCGCGCCGTCTGCGCCCTGCTTCGCATGCCCGCCATAACGCCGGCGCATCTCGCGCGCCGCCTCGGCGAGCGCGCGTGGCCCGGGTGCGAACTCGTAGAGCTCGATCTCGTGCTCGCCGAGCGCACGGAGCGCCGCAACCTGGTCGCGGACGAAGGTTCCGCGCTCGGGATGGGCGCTGTCGGGCAGCATGTTCGAGACCACCAACGCGCGCAAGATGCCCCGACCGTAGCGCTCTGGAATGATGGCCCGCGTGAACAGCGAAGCGACAGGGCGCAGCTACGGGCGCGCAGCGGACGGTCTGCGACCGACGACGATCGAGCCGGGGTTCATGCGCACCGCGACCGGCTCGGCCCTGATCTCGGTCGGAGAGACACGCGTGATCTGCACCGCCTCTGCGCAGGAGAGCGTGCCGCGCTGGATGAGCGGGCAGGGCCGGGGCTGGGTGACCGCCGAGTACGGGATGCTGCCCGCGTCCACGGGCGAACGCAAGCAGCGCGACGCGTCTCGCGGGCGCCAGGATGGGCGCACGGTCGAGATCCAGCGCCTGATCGGCCGCTCGCTGCGCGTGGTGATCGACTTCAAGGCGCTCGGCGAACGGACCTTGTACCTCGACTGCGATGTGCTGCAGGCCGACGGCGGCACCCGCTGTGCGTCGATCACCGGGGCCTATGTGGCGCTGTCGCTGGCATGCGCGCGCCTTCGCTCCGAAGGGCGGCTCGAGGGCTCGCCGCTGAAGGGCTCGGTGGCGGCGGTGTCGTGCGGCATCATCGGCGGTGCGGCGCTGCTCGACCTCGACTACTCCGAGGACTCGACAGCGGAGGTCGACGCGAACGTGGTGATGACCGATGACGGCGGCCTCGTCGAGGTGCAGGCGACGGCGGAGCGCACGCCGCTGTCGCGGGCGCATCTCGACGAGCTGCTCGCGCTCGCCGCCGCTGGCATCGAGAGCTTGCGCGGGCTTCAGGACGCAGCGATCGCCACGGCCGGTTGAAGCTGCTGCTGGCCACACACAACGAGCACAAGCGCCGCGAGTTCGAGCGCCTGCTCGGCAGCGGCGCGCCTGGCGGGCAGTGGCAGCTGGAGGTGCTGCCCGACACGGTTGTGTTGCCACCGGAGGACGGTGAGACGTTCGCCGAGAACGCGCTTGGCAAGGCGCGTGCGGCCGCGCAGGCGACGGGGCAGGTGAGCATCGCCGACGACTCGGGCATCGCGGCGGCGGTGCTCGGCGGTGCGCCGGGCGTGCGCTCGGCGCGCTACGCGGGCGAGCACGCCACCGACGAGCAGAATCTCGAGAAGCTGTTGCGCGAGGTGCCCGCCGGCAGCCGGCTGGAGTACGTATGCGTGATCGCCTACGTCGATCCGGCGAGCGGCGCCGAGCAGCTGTTCGAGGGTCGTTGCTCGGGGCGGATGGCGGAGAAGCCCACCGGCGAGGGGGGCTTCGGCTACGACCCGGCGTTCCTTGCAGACGATGGCCCCGCGGGTATGACGATGGCTGAGCTCAGCGACGAGCAGAAGGACGCGATCAGCCATCGCGGTCGCGCGGCGCGCGCGCTGCAGGCGTGGCTCACAGCCCGGGCTGTATAGCCATCGCTATACACACACGCCGGAGGAGTACCTGACGGGAAGCGATCACAGCAGGTTGATCGCGGCGGACGCCGCCACGGCCACGCCCAGCCCGGCATAGCCGTCGTAGCCGGCGAGCAGCAGAAGCAGGGCCGTGACCAGCGCCACGAGCACCGTCACCAGCCATGCGATGCGGGCGAACGCCATTGGCGTATTCTTGCCGATACGGCCGTTTGCATGCTGATGCGCGTGTCCGCACGCGGTGTTAGCTTCGCTGCAACGGTTTCACGAACGAGGAGGGCGAAGTGACAAAGTCCGAGCTGGTCGACCAGGTTGCTGATCGCGCCGATCTGACCAAGCAGGATGCCTCGCGGGCGGTTGATGCGGTGCTCGCGACTGTGGAGGACGCGCTGCGCCGTGGCAGTGAGGTGTCGGTTTCGGGGTTCGGCAAGTTCCATGTGAGCGAGCGCGGCGCGCGCGTGGGCGTGAACCCCCGTACCGGCGAGCGCATCCAGATAGCGGCGTCGCGGGTGCCTCGCTTCACCGCCGGCAGCGGTCTCAAGAGCGCTGTGAAGGGTCGCTGAGGCCGGCGCGTTCCTTTGGCGACATCCTGGCGGCGAGGGTCGCCGAGCGCGAGTCGCAGCTCGTGCTCGGCCTCGACCCTGATCCCGGTGCGCTGTGGCCGGGCAGTGGCGCGCAGGTGCCGCCAGGTTCCTCGCCGGCGCAGGCCGCGGCGGCTGCGGTGCTCGTGCACTGTCGGGCGCTGATCGACGCCGCCGGCAGCGCGTGTGTGGCCGTCAAGCTACAGCTGGCGCGTTTTGAGCTGCTCGGCGCCGCCGGATGGGCGACGCTGGAAACACTCGCTGAGTATGCGCGTGGCCAGGGGCTGCTGGTGATCGCTGACGCCAAGCGCGGTGACATCGACGTCACGGCGCGAGCCTATGCCGGGGCCTTGATCGGAGGTGCTGACAGCCCCTTCGGCCGGATCGATGGGCTGGGCGCGGATCTGGTGACGGTCAACCCGCTGATGGGCAGGGACGCGATCGAGCCGTTCGTGAGCGCGGCGCGCGAGGTGGGCGCCGGGTTGCTCGTGCTCGTGCGCACGTCGAACCCGGGCGCCGCCGACGTCGAGGATCTGCGGCTCGTGGATTCCGGTGCAGTTTGGGAGCGGATCGCGATGATCGTGGACGAGCTGGGTGCCCCCGGTGTGGGCGAGTCCGGGCTCAGCGATATCGGCGCGGTGGTGGGCGCCACCGCCCCAGGGCATCTCGAGCGCGCTCGCGAGCTGATGCCGACCGCGACGTTCCTGCTCCCGGGCGTCGGCGCGCAGGGCGGCCGTGTGGAGGATCTGGAGGCGGCCTTTGCCCCGGGTCGGGCCGGCGGCCTGGTGGCGGCCTCGCGCAGCATCGCGAACGCTTATCGCGTCTCGGGCGGGGAGCCGGCGGCGGCGGCGCGCGCGGAGGCCGAACGATTGCGCGAGTCCGCGTGGGAGCTCTCTGGGTCCGCTAGCCTTTGTGTCGTGCAGTCCGAGGTATCTTCTGACGTTCGGGCGCACGGGAAGGTTGGGACGGAGCCAGGATGATCATCACGGTCACGCTCAACGCGGCGATCGACAAGTCGCTAGCGGTGCCGAACTTCAGGCTCGGGCGGCGCCACCGCACGGTGGATCAGCGCACGATGGCCGGCGGCAAGGGCGTGAACATCGCGCGCACGCTGAAGGCGCTGGGCCAGCCGGTGATCGCGACGGGCTTCGCCGGCGGCGCGACCGGCACGCACATCGTCGAGCAGCTGACCGAGGAGTCGATCCTCAACGATTTCGTGCGCATCCGTGACGAGTCGCGCACGAACACCTCGGTGCTCGATCCGACCACCGGGGATCAGACGGAGATCAACGAACGAGGGCCGTCGGTGTCGACGCGCGAGGTGGAGCTGTTCCGCGACAAGCTTCTGTACCTGGCGCGGGGGGCTGCGATCGTGGTGTTCGCGGGCTCGCTGCCGCGCGGCGTGGAGCCCGACATCTACGCGTCGTTGATCCGCGATCTCGAGCGGCTCGACGTGATCACGGTCATCGATACCGACGGCGAGCCGCTGCGCCAGGCGGTCCGCGCTGAACCCGACGTTGTGTCACCGAACGTGCTCGAGGCGGAGGAGCTCGTCGGACACGAGTTCGCCGGTGAGGAGGAGCGCTCGCTGGTGGTTGCGGAGATCGCGGCGCTCGGCCCGCGTGAGGCGATCATGACGCTCCCCGACGGCTGCTTCGCGCAGGTGCTTGTCGACGGCCAACGCGTGCTGAAGCGCGCCAGCATCGAGCTGCGTGAGCCGGTGGCCAGGAGCGGTTCCGGCGACGCGTTCCTTGCGGGCTATCTTGCCGCGCGCTACGAAGGTCGACCACCGGACCAGTGCCTGCGCTTCGGCGTGGCCTGTGGAGCCGAGTCGACGGCGCGTCTTGGTGCCGGGCTGATCGATTCGCGCGAGGCGCGACGGTTGATGGGCAGCGTCGAGCTGTCTGTGCTCGACCTCCCCGCCCAGGTCACCTGACCTCAGCCGCCGGCTATATCTCTTCGCAGCAGTGTGAGGTAGGCGGCGAGCAGCGCGGGCACGCCGTAGAGGGCACAGACCCAGGCTGAGTGGGAGATGGGGGCCCAGTCGGTGGGGGTGCGCAAGAGGCCCTGCCAGCTTTGGAACTGTTCTGTGAGCAGGTAGGGGTGGATGCTTTCCAGGCCGGGGATTTGGGCGACGATGAACAGCAGGATCACGAGGCCGATCGTGCCGACGACGGCGCCGGCGCTGTTGCGCGTGGTGGCCGACAGCAGCACGCCGATGCTCACGATGGTCAGCAGCGGGATCAGGTAGACGGCGTTGGCGGCGAATACCAGCAGCAGCGCTTCGGACGCGGAGACGACGGTGCCGGAGAAGGTGCGCACGGCATGAAAGCCCCACGAGGCGATGCCCGCGACGGTTGCGACGGTCGCGGATAGGAACACGGCGATCACGGCGTAGGTCATCGCGGCGAGGGTCTTGGCGGCGAACACCTGGCCACGGTCGACGGAGCGCGTGAGGATCGTCTTGAAGGTGCCGTTGCTGTCCTCGTTGGCGAAGATGTCGCCGGCGACGAGCGCGGCTACCACGGGTAGCAGGAAGGCGGACAGGAACAGCAGCATCAGCACGGGTGTGGCGAGGCCGGACTGCGTTATCTGCGCGACGAAGATGTTGCCGTTGCCGTGGCCGCCGCGCTGGTGGACGCTCTGGAAGATCACGAAGAACAGCGGCAGTACCACCACTAGGGCCAGGCCCAGGTAGGTGCGCTTCTGCGAGACGAGCTTGCGCAGCTCCCAGCGGTAGACGGTCAGCGTGGAGGGGCGCCGCGCGTGCGAACGGACGGGTGCCGGGGCGGGTGCGGCTGAGGAGGCGGCGATGCTGCTCATCCGATCTGCACCGGCTGCGGCTTGGCTCCGTTGCCGGCCTTGCCCGCGCCGCCCGCGTCGCCGTGTGCGCCGTCGTCGCCCTCGGTGAGCCTGAAGAACAGGTCCTCGAGCGTGGCGAGCTCCGGGGTCAGCGCGAGGATCGCGATCCCTGCGTGGGACAGCGCCAGCGACAGCTCGCCGACGTCATGCTCCTGTGCTTGGAGGGTCAGGCCGTGCTCGCCGGCGGCGGCGTGGTCGATGCCGCTTTGGGCCACTGCCAGCTCCAGCGCGCGTGCGTCGTCGCTGGTGCGCAGCCGGTAGCCGGCGCCGCCCTGGCGGCGCAGGTCGGCGAGCGCGCCCTCATAGACGACGCGCCCGGAGTCGACGATCGCGACGCGGTCGCACAGTTCCTGCACCTCGGGCAGCTGGTGGCTCGAGAGCAGCACGGTGATGCCTTCCTCGGCGAGGCGGCGTATCAGCGCGCGCATGTCGCGCATGCCGGCGGCGCGGCGAGCAGTTGTAGGTTCTTGCGCCCGGTCATGTAGGGGTAGAAGCGCGGTGCCTCGACGAACCCTGCGACGCCCTCGAGCGCGCGGGCGCCGTAGCGCATCGGGTCGCGCCCGAACAGCTCGGCGGTGCCCTCGGTGGGCGTGATCAGGCCGAGGATCATGCGCAGCGTGGTGGTCTTGCCGGCGCCGTTGGGTCCGAGGAAGCCGTAGACGTCGCCGCTGCGGACGTTGAGGTCGATGTGGTCGACCGCGAGCACGTCCTTGTAGCGCTTCACCAGCCCGCGCGCTCGTACCGGCGGAGCTTCCCCGCCGCCCGGGGGCGGGGCCGCCTCGTCGCTCACGCTAGAGGCCTCGTGCGACCGCTTCGATCTGGGCGGGCGTGACGGAGCCGGCGAGCAGGTAGCGCACGCCGGAGCGCTCGAAGGTGAGCAGCGTGCCGAGCTCGGTCCGCAGCTCGCTGGCGCTGGTGCCGTTGATCGTGACCTTGGGAAGACCTTCGAGCGGTTCGCTGGCGTCGGTCTTGGCGCCGGCCTTCTCCTTGCTTTGGAGCACGGCGATCGTGGACGGGCCGCTGCCGTCGGTGGTGATGTTGGGCTTTTCGCCGGCATCCGCGGACTTGTGCTGCGCCTGTGCTTCAGTGGAGGACGGTGGCTTGATTTCCTCGATCTTGGCGTTGGACGGCGGGTTGACTTCGAACACGGAGTCGGCGACGGGGCCGTAGGAGATTTCGGTGGCGGCGAGTTCGATCACGGGCGTGGCGGTGGTCGAGGAGTAGACGGCGGCGCGCAGCGGCACTCCATGGAGCGCGTCGAAGGACAGCTCGACGCCGCCGAACAGGCTGCCGCTTTCCTTGGGTGACACGCGCACGGTGTAGGCGGCCTGGCCGGCGACGTCGGTGGGTGTGGCGCCGGAGACGTCGGCGTGCTTGCTGAGGTGGGCGATCGCTTCTTCGATCTTGGCGACGCTGGGGACTTCGTCGGGCGCTTTGCTCGGGGCGTGCGGTTCGCCGGCCGGCGGCGTGTAGCGGTACTCGGTGTTGCTGGCGGCGTCGTACAGCGAGATCGTGCGCCCGTCATAGAGGATCTGGGTGTCGCCCTGCTGGGATTGCAGCTCCAGGCGAAGGTCGCCGTCCTTGGCGATCCACAGCCGGCCGGAGGCGCCGGTGACGAGCGGGCTGGAGGTCAGTTCCCCGTCCGGGGACGATGCGCCGTCGTGCCCGCCGCCGGCGAGGTTGGCGCCTTCGAGTAGATGGTCGGTCAGCGTGACGCTGGCGCTGACGCCTTGGATCTGTTCCCCGCCCGTTCCGCTGAGCGCGTCGTGGATCGCTTGCGCGAGCGGCTTGGGCTGGGGCGTCGGCCCGGAGCTGAGCGCGGAGGCGAGCGCGGTGGCTGACACGCCGATCACGAGCACGAGCGCGCACGCCAGCAGTAGGCGCGACAGCGGAAGGCGGCGAAGGATGTTCACGACGGTGCGTCCACGTCCTTTTGAATTGCCGGTACTGCATTGAGGTTAGCGCGGTGCCTTTGGCCCTCCTAAACGTGGGAGAGCTCTCATCGGGCGGCCTCAGAGCCGCGATTTCAGCGCCCCGCTCGCGGTCCCCGGCTGCGTCTGTACATCGTCCGGCGCCGCCACCCGATATCTTCTCGCGCGCATGCTTCTCGCGTTCGTCATCTTCTGCGGCGTCGTCGGCCTGATCGTCTTCCTCTACGCATTGCGGCGCGGCGCGCACAACGCTGCGGAGGAAGGCACGCACTCGGGCGTCAACCAGCGCTTGATCGCATTCGGGATCAGCTTGATGTTCGTGTTCGGCCTGGTCGTGCCGGCGATCGTGCTTGCGTTCAACGGCACGCACAAGGCGAGCGCTGCGATCGGTGGCGTGCACTTGACCAAAGACGAGCAGAAGGGCCGCGAACTGTTCGCGCACGCTTGCGGCGTATGCCACACGCTGGCGGCGGTCAAGTCGGTCGGTCGCACCGGCCCCAACCTCGACTACCTCGTGGGCAAAGAGGTCACCTCGACAGCTGCGCGCAGGTCGCTGGTGCTGCACACGATCGCCGAAGGCCAGGCCTTCGGCCTCGGCAACATGCCCGCGGAGCTGTACGTGGGCAAGGAAGCCGAAGACGTGGCGAAGTTCGTCGCCGCAGTCGCCGGCCGCTGAGCGGTTTAGCCAACCGTCGATAGCGAAGGGACCTGGCCATCGGCTAGGGTCCCGGCGGAATGGCAGATCAGCCGAAGACCGCGGAGGACGTGAAGGCGTACGTCGGGGAACGCGACATCCGCTTCATTCGCTTCTGGTTCACGGACATCCTGGGCCAGCTGAAGTCGTTTTCGATCAACGCGGCTGAGCTTGACGACGCGTTCGAGGCGGGGATGGGCTTCGACGGCTCCTCGATTACGGGCTTCAACGCGATCGAGGAGTCCGACATGATCGCGATGCCCGATCCGAGCACGTTCAGGGTGCTGCCGTGGCGCCCTGAGGAGCAGGGCGTGGGGCGGATGTTCTGCGATGTGATCACGCCGGAGAAAACGCCGTATGAGGGCGATCCGCGCCATGTGCTGCGTCGCGCGGTGCAGCGCGCGAAGGACATGGGCTTCGACACCTTCAACGTGGGCCCGGAGCTCGAGTACTTCCTGTTCAAAGACTCGCGCTCGACGGAGGTGCTCGACGAAGGCGGCTACTTCGACCTGACAACGCTGGACGCGGGCTCGGACGTGCGCCGTGAGACGGTGCTGGCGATGGAGCAGCTGGGGATCCACGTCGAGTACACCCATCACGAGGTGGGACCCTCCCAGCACGAGATCGACATGCGCTACGCGGACGCGCTGAAGATGGCGGACGACTGCATGACCTATCGCATCACGGTGAAGGAGTACGCGATGAAGTACGGCTGGCACGCGACGTTCATGCCCAAGCCGCTGTTCGGCGAGAACGGCTCGGGCATGCACACGCACCAGTCGTTGTTCAGCGACGGCAAGAACGCGTTCTACGACCCCGACGACCAGTACTTCCTCTCGGAC
>Ga0302314_10019748_pt1 | contig 11176 bp, 8 predicted proteins | sample III_Palsa_N2_3_FD_200533 | JGI IMG/M metagenome (GOLD analysis project Ga0302314, IMG submission 200533) | Peat permafrost microbial communities from Stordalen Mire near Abisko, Sweden - III_Palsa_N2_3 | ecosystem: Environmental > Terrestrial > Soil > Palsa > Peat permafrost | place: Sweden... | reverse complement strand
CGCGGAGGCCGAAGACCTCCCGGTCGCCGCGGACCACCCGCACCCTGCCGTCCGGGGTCACCCGGCCCAGCGCCTTGCCGCGCTCGGAGGTCAGCACCAGGCCGGTGTGCACCGGCAGGTCCCGCGCCTCGGGGATGTCCACGCCGCCGGCCCCGTGCTCGGCCGCCGCCCCCCCGCCGAAGAGGGCGTCCACCTGCTCGCCGGAGACGGCGAGCTCCTGCATCCCGGTCCAGCCGGAGGTGATCGCGAGTTCGGCCCGGTACTCCTCGGCCAGCAGGCCGACCGAGCTGGCCTTCACCCTCATCGGCAGGTCCTTGGAGACGACGGTGACGTCGTACCCCTCGGCCTGGAGGTTGCGGGCCACCGCGAGGATGCGGCTGTCGCTGTCCCCGAGCCGGTAGCCGGCCGGGAGCACGGACGGGTCCGTGTGGTTCAGCTCGACCCTGATCGTGCCGCCCACCTCGCCCACCGGGATGGGGGCGTCGAGGCGGCCGTACCGCACCCGGTAGTCGTCGAGCAGGCGGAGCGCCTGCCGGGCGAAGTAGCCGAGTTCCGGATGGTGCCGCTTGGCTTCCAACTCGGTCACCACGACCACCGGGAGCACGACTTCGTGCTCCTCGAATCGGGTCATCGCGGCCGGGTCTGCCAGCAGCACGCTGGTGTCGAGGACGTACGTGCGCCGGTCGTGCAAACTCCGGCGGCTCTTGGAGCTGACCACAGGGCCTCCCGGGCGAATGACCTGCTGTCATCCGCGGCTCACCGATCCCTTGCGGCCCCGTTGGCCGAGGTCACGGTCTGCTCTGGGTATTCCCCTGCACCCCGGAACCCATGCCGGTCGAACCGAACTGACGCATCAGCGACACCAGGTGTTCAGCCGCCGAAGCGTCGCTGCCGGTTGGCGTAGTCGCGCAGCGCGCGGAGGAAGTCGACCTTGCGGAAGGCCGGCCAGTACGCCTCGCAGAAGTAGAACTCCGAGTGCGCGCTCTGCCAGAGCAGGAAGCCGGACAGCCGCTGCTCGCCGGAGGTCCGGATCACCAGGTCGGGGTCGGGCTGGCCACTGGTGTAGAGGTGTCGGGCGATGTGCTCGACGTCGATCATCTCGGCGAGCTCCTCCACCGAGGTGCCGAGGGCGGCCTGCTCCTGCAGCAGCTTGCGGACGGCTTCGGCGATCTCGTGCCGACCGCCGTAGCCGACGGCGACGTTGACGACTATGCCGGCCTTGTGCGCGGTCGCCTCGTCGGCCTCCTTGAGGACGGCGGCGGTGTGCGCGGGCAGCAGGTCGAGCGCCCCGACCGGGTGCACCCGCCAGCGGCCGTCGGCGACCAGGTCGCGGACCGCCTGCTCGATGATGCCGAGCAGCGGGACGACCTCCTCCTGCGGACGGCTGAGGTTGTCGGTGGAGAGCAGCCACAGGGTGACCACCTCGACGCCGACCTCCTCGCACCAGCCGAGGAAGTCTGGGATCTTGTCGGCGCCGGAGCGGTGGCCGTCGACGGTGGACATCCCGGCGGCCCGGGCCCAGCGCCGGTTGCCGTCGAGCATCACGCCGACGTGGCGGGGCACATTGGTACGGTCGAGGTGCGCTTCGACCCGGCGGCCGTAGAGGCCGTAGGTCAGCTGCCGGAGGACAGGTGTACGTCGGATAACCCTGCCGACATCCATGTGCGTGCGCCCCTCTGTTACTCCTCGCCCGGTGGGACACCCTACTCCGGCCTCATGAGGCGTACGGCCAAGGGATGGCCAGGCGTATTGTTCATCACACGTACAAATACATGGCCATCCACTGCCGTGCAGCGTGAGAGGTGTACCCCCGATGATCCCAGCTCCGTACCGGGCCGACGAGACCCGATACAACGGCTCGATGGCGTACCGGCGGACCGGTCGCAGTGGGCTGAAGCTGCCCGAGATCTCGCTCGGCCTGTGGCACAACTTCGGCGACGACAAGCCGCTGGAGACCCAGCGCGCCATCCTCCGCCGCGCCTTCGACCTGGGCGTCACCCACTTCGACCTGGCCAACAACTACGGACCGCCGTACGGCGCGGCCGAGGCCAACTTCGGCCGGCACCTGGCCGCCGACTTCCGTCCCTACCGGGACGAGCTGGTGATCTCCACCAAGGCCGGCTACGACATGTGGCCGGGCCCCTACGGCGAGTGGGGTTCGCGCAAGTACCTGACCGCGAGCCTGGACCAGTCGCTGCAGCGGATGGGCCTGGACTACGTCGACATCTTCTACTCGCACCGCTTCGACCCGGAGACCCCGCTGGAGGAGACGATGGGCGCGCTGGCGTCCGCCGTCCGGCAGGGCAAGGCGCTGTACGTCGGCGTCTCCTCCTACAGCGCGGAGAACACCCGCCGGGCCGCCGCGATCCTGCGGGACCTCGGCGTACCGCTGCTGATCCACCAGCCCTCCTACTCGATGCTGAACCGCTGGATCGAGGAGGACGCGCTGCTGGACACCCTGGAGCAGGAGGGCGCGGGCTGCATCGGCTTCGCGCCGCTCGCCCAGGGGCTGCTCACCGACCGCTACCTGCACGGGGTGCCGGAGGGGTCGCGGGCCGCGCAGGGCAAGTCGCTGGACCCGGCGGCACTCAACGAGCAGACCCTGTTCAAGCTGCGCGCCCTCAACGACATCGCGGCCGGGCGCGGGCAGTCGCTGGCCCAGCTGGCACTGACCTGGCTGCTGCGGGACCCCCGGATGACCTCGGCGCTGATCGGCGCCTCCTCGGTGGCGCAGCTGGAGTCGAACATCGCCGCGGTGCGGGGCGAGCCGCTGAGCGCCGAGGAGCTCGCGGAGATCGACCGCTACGCGACGGACGCGGACATCAACATCTGGTCGGCGTCCAGCGAGAGCTGAGGCACCGCTTCACTCAGGCCACATGCGGAGACTCCTTCCGCATGTGGTCTGTACCATTTAAGCCCCCCTTGACCGTGTAAGCAGCCCTCTGACCTGCCAACTTGCATCCATGGCAGTGGATTAAGCGGGCCTTAAGCGTTTGCGCGAACTCTTGACACACCGATTGGTCTAGGCCAACTTGTGGGACAAGCTTCACCTGCTGTCTTCCTTCCCCTCCCCCACAAGAGGACAGATCCATGCCAAATCCCCGCCGCACGGCCGGTGCTGTCACCGCCTGTGCCACCGCACTCGGACTCGGCCTCACCGGACTGGTCGCGCTCACCGGCACCGCCGGTGCGGCCACCACCAACCTGGTCGTCAATCCCGGTTTCGAGACCGGGACCCTCGCCAACTGGAACTGCGACGCGGGCACCGCGAGCGTCGTGAGCACCCCCGTCCACTCCGGCTCCTACGCCCTCGCCGCGACCCCCACCAGCAGCGACGACGCGCAGTGCAGCCAGACCATCAGCGTGCAGCCCAACTCCTCCTACACGCTGAGCGCATGGGTGCAGGGCAACTACGTCTACCTGGGCACCACCGGCGACGGCACCACCGACGTCAGCACCTGGTCCAGCAACAGCGCCTGGAACCAGCTGACCACCACCTTCACGACCGGCGCGAGCACCAAGAACGTGACCGTCTACCTGCACGGCTGGTACGGGCAGCCGACGTACTACGCCGACGACGTGTCGCTCAGCGGCGCGGCGGGCGCCAGCCCCAGCGCCTCCGCCTCGACCTCGTCCAGCCCCTCGGCATCGGCCAGCCCCAGCCAGTCCGCGTCGGCCTCGCCCTCGTCCTCGGCGTCGGCCAGCCCCAGCCAGTCCGCGAGCTCCTCGCCCAGCTCCTCCCCGACCTCGAGCCCGACCGGCGGCACCGGCAAGCACTGGGTCACCGGCTACTGGCAGGACTTCGACAACGGCGCGACGGACCAGACCATCGCCGACGTCAACCCGGCCTACAACATCATCGCCGTCGCCTTCGCCACGGCCGACTCGGCCAATGACGGCGGGATCACCTTCTCGCTGGACCCGACCCTGGTGAGCAAGCTCGGCGGCTACACCACCGCGCAGTTCGAGGCGGACATCGCCGCGAAGCACGCGGCCGGTGACAAGGTCGTGCTGTCGATCGGCGGCCAGGACGGCACCATCAGCATCAACAGCGCCTCCGCCGCCACCGCCTTCGCCGACAGCGCCTACGCGCTGATGCAGCAGTACGGCTTCGACGGTGTCGACATCGACCTGGAGAACGGCCTCAACCCGACCTACATGACCCAGGCGCTGGACCAGCTGGCAGCGAAGGCCGGCTCCGGCTTCATCCTGACGATGGCCCCGCAGACCATCGACATGCTGAGCGCCAGCTCCGACTACCTGGCGACCGCGCTGGACGTCAAGAACATCCTGACGGTCGTCAACACCCAGTACTACAACTCGGGTTCGATGAACGGCTGTGACGGCGGCGTCTACTCCGAGGGCACCGTCGACTTCATCACCTCGCTGGCCTGCACCGCGATCGAGGCCGGCCTCAACCCGAACCAGGTCGGCATCGGCGTCCCGGCGTCGGCGAGCGCGGCCGGCAGCGGTTACGTGCAGCCGAGTGTCGTCGAGGACGCCCTCAACTGCCTGGCCAAGGGCACGGACTGCGGGACCTACAAGCCCACCACGCTCTGGCCGACGATCGGTGGCGTGATGACCTGGTCGACCGCCTGGGACGCCAGCAACGGCAACCAGTTCGCGCTGAACGAGGGCGCGTTCGTCCACGCGATGCCGTAACCGGAAGCACCCCGGCACCAGGGGAACCTGTCCACGAACCGTGGACAGGTTCCCCTCTCGGCGTCAGCTTCCGGCGGTGAGCACGGCGAGCGCGTCGATCTCCACCAGCAGTCCGGCCGGAAGGCCCACATACACCGTCGTCCGCGCCGGGAAGCCGCCCTCCGGCAGGACCTCGGCGAACCACGCGTCATAGACGGCGTTGAGCTCGGCGAAGTGCGCGGTGTCGGTGAGGTAGACCCGCATCATCAGCACATCGCCCCAGCCCGAACCGCCCGCCGCGAGGATGCTCCCGACATTGCGCAGCGTCTGCTCGATCTGCTCGCGCAGCCCCGGGCCGACCGGGGTGCCCGTCGCCGGGTCGAACCCGACCTGCCCGGCGACCTGCAGCAGCCCGCCCTTGGCGACGCCCTGCGAGAAGCGGGCGACCGGGACGGGGGCCTGCTCGGTGCATACGACGGTCTTGCTCATGCGGTCGCTCCTGGAGAGTGGGGGACGCTGTACGGGGTGGGTCCTGTGCGGCAGGATATGCAATCGATGTTGCACCCCACGCAATGCCCACATCCCCAGAAGGATGGACCATGGACTCCGCCGCCCTCCAGCAGCTCGGCAGCACCGTCGTCGACTGGCGCTTCAAGGGCCTGCCGCCCCGGTTCGAGGGGAGCACCGTGGCGGAGTTGGCCGCGGCGAAGGCCGACCTCTTCGACGGCGGCTTCACCACCCCGGTGCTGACCCTGGACGCGGACGCGCTGCGGCACAACCTGGAGCTGATGGCCCGCTGGACCGCCGCGCACGGCCTGGCCCTCGCCCCGCACGGCAAGACGCCGCTGGCCCCGCAGCTCTTCGAGCGCCAACTCGCGCTCGGCGCCTGGGGGATCACCGCCGCGATGCCCTCCCATGTGCGGATGTACCGGGCCTTCGGCGTGCAGCGGATCTTCCTGGCCAATGAGCTGGTGGACCCGGCCGCCCTGACCTGGCTCGCGGCCGAACTCGACGCCGACCCCGGCTTCCGCTTCATCTGCTACGTGGACTCGCTGCGCGGCATCGAGCTGATGGAGCGGGCACTCCCCCGAAGCGTGGACGTCGTCGTCGAACTCGGCGCGGCGGGCGCACGCACAGGGGTCCGCGGCCAGGCGGACGCCCTCGCCCTGGCCGAGGCCGTCCACCGGAGCCCGCGGCTGCGCCTGGTCGGCGTCGCCGGATACGAGGGCACCATCGCCGTCAGCGACAGCAGCCGCACCGAGGTCACGGACTGGCTCGCCGCGCTCGTCCGGCTCGCCCACGCGATCGACGCGGCGGGCCACTTCGCGGACACCGACGAGATCGTCGTCAGCGCCGGCGGCAGCGAGCACTTCGACCTGGTCGCCGACGCCCTGACCGCCGACGCGCTCGCGCTCAGCCGCCCCACCCTGCGGCTGCTGCGCAGCGGCGCCTATGTCACCCACGACCATGTGCACTACGCGGGCATCACCCCGCTGCGCTCGCCCGCCCCGGAGGAGCGGCTGCGCCCGGCGCTGCGGTTGTGGGCGCAGGTCGTCTCCTGCCCGGAACCCGGGCTGGCCCTGCTGAACGCCGGGAAGCGCGACATCCCCTACGACCTGGGGCTGCCGCTGCCCACCCTGGTGCGCAGCGCGGGCGCCCTGCGCGAGGCCGCCGGACTGACCGTCACCAGGCTCGCCGACCAGCACGCCTTCGTCGACGTCGCGCCGGGGGCCGACCTGCAGGTCGGCGACTGGGTCGCGCTCGGCCTGTCGCACCCCTGCACCGCCTTCGAGAAGTGGCAGCTGATCCCGGAGGTCCAGGCCGACGGCACGGTCACCGACTACATCCGCACCTTCTTCTGATGCCCGACCTGGTGCTGCGCGGCGCGCTCGTCGTGGACGGCGGCGGCGGGGCGCCCTACCCCGCCGACGCCGTCGTCGACGGCGGCCGGATCACGGCCCTGCACCGCGAGGGCGCGCCCGGTCCGCGCCCCGGGGCGCGCCGGGTGGTCGACGCCGACGGGCTGGCGCTGGCACCCGGCTTCATCGACATGCACGCGCACTCGGACCTGGCCCTGCTCACCGACTCCGGCCACGAGGCCAAGGCCGCGCAGGGCGTCACCCTCGAAGTCCTCGGCCAGGACGGGCTCTCCTACGCCCCGGTCGACTGGACCACCCTGCCCGCGCTGCGGCAGCAACTCGCGGGCTGGAACGGCGAACCCGAGGGCCTGGACTGGTCCTGGGACAGCGTCGGCAGCTATCTTGACCGGCTCGACCGGGGCCCCGACGGCACCGGCATCGCCGTCAACGCCGCCTACCTGGTGCCGCACGGCACGCTGCGCGCACTGGCCATGGGCTGGGAGGACCGCGCCGCCACCCCCGCCGAGCTGGCCCGGATGCGGCAGCTGCTGGCGCAGGGCCTCGCCGAGGGCGCGGTGGGGATGTCCGCGGGGCTCACCTACTCCCCCGGCATGTACGCCGGAACCGAGGAGCTGGTGCAGCTCTGCCGGGTGGTCGCCGAGTCCGGCGGCTACTTCTGCCCGCACCACCGCTCCTACGGGGCGAACGCCCTCGGGGCCTACGCCGAGATGATCGACGTCGCCCGGCGCTCGGGCTGCGCCCTGCACCTGGCCCACGCCACCATGAACTTCCAGGAGAACCGGGGCCGGGCCGGGGAGCTGACGGCGCTGCTCGACTCCGCCGACGACGTCGACCTGACCCTCGACAGCTACCCCTACCTACCGGGCTCCACCACCCTGGCCGCGCTGCTGCCCGGCTGGGCCACGGCCGGGGGCCCCGGCGAGACCCTGCGCAGGCTCGCCGACCCGGCGGCCCGCGCGGCGATCCGGGAGGCCCTGGAGCTGCACGGCTCCGACGGCTGCCACGGCGTCACCGCCGACTGGACCACCGTGCAGGTCAGCGGGGTGCGCAACCCGGCACTGCGCCCCGCCGTCGGGCTGACGATCGATCAACTGGCGCACCGTGACGGACAGTCGGCCTTCGACGTGTTCGCCGGACTGCTGCGCGACGACGCCCTGGGCACCACGGTGCTGCAGCACGTCGGACACGAGGACAACGTCCGCACGATCATGCGCCACCCCGCGCACACCGGCGGCAGCGACGGGCTGCTGACCGGCGACCGTCCGCACCCGCGCGCCTGGGGGACCTTCCCCCGCTACCTCGGCCACTATGTCCGCGAGCAGGGCGTCCTCGGCCTGGCCGAGTGCGTCGAGCACCTCGCTGCCCGCCCCGCCCGGCGGCTGCGGCTGCCGGACCGGGGCCTGGTCCGCCCCGGCCACCGCGCCGACCTGGTGCTCTTCGACCCGGAGACGGTCGCCGCCGGGGCCGACTACGAGCATCCGCGCACCGCGCCGACCGGCATCCCGCACGTCCTGGTCGACGGCGTCCCGGTGATCGACGACGGCCGCCGCACCGGCGCCACCCCCGGCCGCTCCGTCAGGAGCCGGCCGGCACCACATCCAGGTCGTGCACCCCGCCCGGGAGCTTGGGCACGGTGATCGACAGGATGTGCGTCGCCGGGTTCCAGGTGGTCCGGTAGGTGCTGTTGATGGTGACCGTGCCGCCGTAGGGGAAGTCCGAGGGCGGCAGGTACAGGTCGGTCGTTCCGGTCACGCCCTTCTTGTCCGTCCACTGCACGTTCAGGTCGTCGGAGGTCTTGTCGTAGCTGAACGCCACCGGTTCCCCGGCGATGGCGCGCGGGTAGGCCGTGCCGACGACCGGCGCGAGCACGGTCGGATCACCGTTGGCCGCCCAGATCTGCCCGGTCCCGGGGTCGCTGGACCAGAACGCCTCACCGATCATCATCTGGTCGATGACCTGCTGCACCTGGTCCACATAGAGGTGGGCGTCGGGATCGTCGGCGCTGATGCTCCAGGATCCCAGCAGCACCGGGGCGTCCATCCGCTCGGCGGTGCGCTCCACCTGGATCTCCCAGGAGGCGAGTTCCCGGTTCGTCACGAAGACATTGGTGCCGCTGTAGGTGCTGCTGCCGTCCAGGGCCTCGGGGAAGAATTGCGGGGCGTAGCCGATCTGGGCCGGACCGGTCCGCGGGTCGTGCAGCCGGGGAAGGGCGCTGGGCATGGCCCAGTCGGTGGTCGCCGCCTCCGGCTCGACGAACAGCCAGTGGCCGGTGTCGACGCTGCGGATCGCGTCGATCGTCCGCTGGTAGAAGCGGGCCAGCGGCCCGGCCTCGAACGCGGGGCCCTCGATCGAGCCGCCGAAGGGCTGGCTCATCAGGTCGTAGCCGATGACCGCGGTGTTCTTGGCGAAGTACTTCGCCACCACCGTCCAGGCCGCCTCGTACTGCTGCTGCTCCTCGGGGTGGCCGCCCACGGTGCCCCAGAACTCGTCGTAGGCGTGGACGACCCCGGGCTGGACGTCGTCCAGCGCGGAGGGCGTCTGCGGCTTCACCGGGAGGCCGCCGCTGTCGGTGGCCCAGGGGGGCGCGCCGCTGCCGCCGACCGCGGACCCGTACTGGTCCTGCTGCATGTCCAGCAGCACGTGGTAGCCGAGCTTCTGGTACCAGCCGATCTGCTGCGCGACCCGGGCGAGGTACGCCGTGTCGAACGTCCCCGGCTCCGGCTCGATGTCGCGCCACTGGATCAGATAGCGGACGAAGTCCGTCCCCAGCTGGTTGTACTCATCGGCCACATCGGACTTCTTGATCCAGGGCATTCCGTCCGCGGAGGTCGTCGCGCTCTCGGAGGTGTCGAGCCCGTAGAGGATCAGCGCACGGCCCTGGGAGTCGGTGATGAACTGCTCCTGCCACGGCCCCCGTCCCGAGGGTGTCGGCCCCACGGCGGCCAACAGGCCCGCCCCGCAAGCGATCACCACCAGCCCGACCAGCCAACGCCGCAGCCGTCCCGCCATGCCCACCCCGCCCCGCCCGTACCGCACCCACTGTGCTGATACCCACTGTGCTGATCAGGCCGATACTAGATCGTCGGGAACCGGCCGCCCACACCGGCTATGTCTTGATTCTGTACCAGCGTGCGGAATCCCGTGGGAATCGCCAGGAGTCGCTGTCCAGAGCCCTGCTCTCCGCATTAGAGTCCGCGCATGGCCATGATCGAGCAGCTCTCCCCCCGCCTGCGGGCGGCCCTCCTGCGCCGCGCGGTGCCCTACGCCGGCGCCGGCGCGACCGTGCTGCTGCTGCTGGTGCTCGGACTGACCCCGGTCTGGCTGGACCTCACCACCAACCACGGCCTCCTGCTGATACCCGGCGTCCTGGGAGTGCCCACGCTGCTCCCGGGACTGCGCTTCACCCCGCTCGGTGACCAGGCCGGGCTCACCGTCCTGTGCGAGGACTTCGCCGCGCTGCTGATGGTCCTGGTGGTCGCCGCCGTGCTCGGGCGCCACATCAGGACCTACCCCAACTCGACCCGGCTGCACCGGCTGCGGATCGGCTGGGCGGCCCTCGTCCTGGCCGGGTTCCTGGCCGGTTTCTTCCGGGGGCTGGTGGTCGCCCGGCTGGTCGCGGGCGGACCCGAGGCCTATTTCGGCTACCCGGCGCTGGGCGCGGCCTCCGGCGCGGGGTACGGACTGCTGCTGGGCTGGATACCCGGGCTCGCGGCGCTGCTAGCGGTCGGCAGCGGTCCCGCGTGGCGGGCGGTGCGGACCAGGATCGACCCGCTGTGGCGGCTGTTCCTGATCCATGTCTACGAGCCGGGGTCCGCGGCGGCCAGGAAGGCCGCCGGACGGGGCGTCAAGGAGTGGCAGGACTGGCGGGGCCGCCGCGGGCCGCGCGACGCGGCGCGTGGTGAAAAACACGGGGCGGGCATGGGAACCACCCCGTAAAGTACCTGTGCATGCAGGTGATCCAGTCCAGCAAGCTCGCCAATGTCTGCTACGACATCCGCGGACCCATCCTCGACGAGGCCATGCGCCTGGAGGACCAGGGCCACCGGATCCTCAAGCTGAACACCGGGAACCCGGCACCCTTCGGCTTCGAGGCACCGCCGGAGATCCTGCAGGACATCCTCCGCAACCTCTCCACCGCCCACGGCTACGGGGACTCCAAGGGCCTGCTCGCGGCCCGCCGCGCAGTGGTGATGCACTACGAGGAGCGCGGCCTCGAGGACCTGTCGGTCGAGGACGTCTTCATCGGCAACGGCGTCTCCGAGCTGATCCAGATGTCCATGCAGGCACTGCTGGACGACGGCGACGAGGTGCTCGTCCCCGCCCCCGACTACCCGCTGTGGACCGCCTCGGTGAGCCTGGCCGGCGGCACCGCCGTCCACTACCGCTGCGACGAGCAGGCCGACTGGTACCCGGACCTGGCCGACATCGAGGCCAGGGTCACCGACCGCACCCGCGGCATCGTGGTGATCAACCCGAACAACCCCACCGGCGCGGTCTACCCCGACGAGATCCTGCGCGGCATCGCCGAGATCGCCCGCCGCCACAACCTGATCATCTACTCGGACGAGATCTACGACAAGATCCTCTACGACGACGCGACCCACACCTCCACCGCGCTGTTCGCCCCCGACCTGCTCTGCCTCACCTTCAACGGC
>Ga0302314_10019747_pt1 | contig 11176 bp, 10 predicted proteins | sample III_Palsa_N2_3_FD_200533 | JGI IMG/M metagenome (GOLD analysis project Ga0302314, IMG submission 200533) | Peat permafrost microbial communities from Stordalen Mire near Abisko, Sweden - III_Palsa_N2_3 | ecosystem: Environmental > Terrestrial > Soil > Palsa > Peat permafrost | place: Sweden... | reverse complement strand
GTGATCGCCAGGGCCGACGGCTCGGTGCTCTACAACTTCGCCGTCGCGATCGATGATCTCGACTCGAAGATCACGCACGTGGTCCGCGGTGAGGACCACCTCTCCAACACGCCCAAGCAGCTGCTCGTATTCGAGGCGCTGGGGGAGACACCGCCGAAGTACGCGCACCTGCCACTGCTGCATGGGCCGGACGGCAAGAAACTCTCCAAGCGTCACGGCGCGGCGTCAGTCCAAGAGCTACGCGACGCCGGCTACCTGCCCGAGGCGGTCAACAACTACATCGCACTGCTCGGCACCGGTTTCGCGGCAGACGAAGAGTTCTTCACGATGGCGCAGATGGCTGAGCTCTTCCGGCTCGACCGCGTCTCCAAGAGCCCGGCCGTGTTCGACGAGCAGAAGCTGCGTCACATGAACGGGCGTTACCTGCGCGAGCTCAGCCTCGACGAGCTGACCGAGCGGCTCGAGAAGTTCACTGGCAAGAGCGGCCTGCGGGGCGCTGTGGAGATCTCGCGCGAGAAGATCCAGACGCTCGCTGACTTCTGGCCGCTGGCCGGGTTCCTGGTTGACGGCCCGGTTGACGATCCCAAGGCCTTCCAGAAGGTGATCGGCGCCGAGGGTGGGGCACAGACGCTCTCTGCGGCTCGCCAGGCGCTCGCCGGGACGGATCCGTTCACGGTGGAAAACATCGAGTCCTCGCTGCGCGAACTGGTCGAGAGCAGCGGTCTCAAGCCGGGGCAGGTCTTCCAGCCGGTGCGGGTCGCGATCGCCGGGACCACGATTTCCCCCGGGATCTTCGAGAGCGTGGCCTTGCTGGGCAAGGACCGCACGCTCACGCTGGTCGACGACGCACTCGCCAAAGCCGCCTAAAACACCCATCCGTTTGAAGCGGGGAGGTAGGCTCTTGAGCTGCAGATGCCCAGAGCAATAGCTCTTGCGAACCGGGGCAGTTTTGTGTGCGTGCTCAATAAAGCTAGAACATTTGCCGATACTCGGTGGAACGGGCTGTAGCCGACTGGCTAACTGGTCCGACGAAACCTGAATCGCTGAAAAAAGTGGCCACCATCGCTCCCGCCGCCGCCGGCCCCACAGATCCCTACGCCACGCGTGAACGACGTCACAACGAGGGCCAGGGACGCAGACTCACGTCAGCGTTCGAGGCGCTCGAGGCGTTCCCGATGCTGGCTGAGTCACGCAACCGCCTGCAGCGCCTCTTTGAGAACGGCGAACCGCCGACCAGTGAGCTGATCCAGACGGTCGAGGGCGATGTCGCGCTCTCAATCACCGTCCTGCGACTCGCCAACCAGATTGAGGGTCCGACCAAGGGGCGCGTGGACAGTGCCGTCGCCGCAGTAGAGGTGCTGACCCCGGCGACCGTGCTCTCGATCGCCAACCGTGCTCGCACCTACGACTTCTTCGAACGCACCCCCGTCTGGCAGAACATCCCCGAGCGCTTCCGCGTTCACGGGCTTGCCACACAGCGCGCGGCCGAGCGGATCGCGAACGAGATTGAGTACGAGCAGCGCAACCGCCTGATGGTGACGGCGCTGCTGCACGACATCGGCAAGCTCGTGCTTGTGCACGCTTACCCGGGGTATCCGCGTCAGGTGCATGGCGACGCACGCACTCCCGAGGAGCGTCTGCAGCGCGAGCGCAGAGAGCTTGGTGTCGACCACGCACTCGTCGGCGGCGTCATCTCGCGACGCTGGGGGCTGCCCAGCGTGCTAGCTCAGGTGATCGAATCGCACCACGCCAAAGACGCTGAGGGCGAGGCGGCGGTCATCCGCGTCTCCGACATGCTCGCTCACCACTTGCTCGGGGCGACGATCACGCCTTCCGAGATGCTGGCGGTGGCGCGTTCGATCAACCTCAAACCGGCTCAGCTGCGTCAGATCATGTACGACCTGCCGCAGGCATCTGCCAGCACCCGGCCGCGCCAGGTCGACCCCTGCCCGATGTCAGCCCGCGAGGTCGACGTGCTCAAACGACTTGCCAAGGGCATGGTCTACAAGCAGATCGCGTCAGAGCTCGGGCTCTCTACGAGCACGGTGCGAACGCACTTGCACAACGTTTACGGCAAGCTTGGGGCTATGGACCGCGCCCAAGCGGTGCTGATCGCAACCGATCGTGGTTGGATCTAGCACTCACAAGCCATAGACGACCCAGATGCTCTCAATCACAAGTAAGTCTCCCTACGCCGTTCGGGCGTTGGTGGAGCTGTATCGCTGCGGCGACACCGACCCGGTGCCGATCGGCGAACTCGCGCGCCGCGGAGACATTCCCTCCCAGTTCCTCGAGCAGCTTTTCGCCGCCCTTCGCCGCGCCGGATTGCTGCGCTCACAGCGCGGCGTCAAGGGCGGTTACAGCTTCGGCAAGCCGGCCTCCCAGATCACGGTCCTTGAGGTCGTTGAGCTGCTGGACGGCCCGCTCGGGCAGGAGGGCAATGGGATCTTCGCCCAGGCCGCTGAGGCCGCCCGCACCGTCTTGGCCGAGCAGACGATCGCCGACGTTGCCGAGGCCGAGGCCAGCGCCGCCGGCACCTCGATGTACTTCATCTGACCGGCGTCGCGCTTGAGCCTCCGGCTCAGCCAATGAGACCGTGGCCGGCGGCAGCAGCCGTAGCCACGACCAGCAACGCCCAGAACGCAATCCGCCACGCGTGCTCCATTTTCAGGCCGCGAAATCGCATTGTCCCTCCTCCTCGAACCCTCCCACCGCCACCCTCTGGCGGATCGGAGACACTCAGATCGAAGTTAGTGACGCATCGAGAAGGCGGGATTAGCGGGACGTTTTAATTGCGATAGCGCTGGGGCGGTGGTGCCCGAATGGGGGTGCGTGCGGCGCAATACCCAGTATTCCCGTAGGGTTTGGCGAGATGCCGGAGATTCCGACAAATATCGCTGAGCTCGTAGGCAACACGCCCGTGGTGCAGCTCACGCGGCTGGCGCCGGCTGCGACCGGAGCCCAGATCTTCGCCAAGCTCGAGGCGTTCAACCCGGGCGGCAGCGTCAAAGATCGCATCGGAGTCGCGATGATCGAGGCGGCCGAACGCGAAGGCCGCATCGAGCCCGGGCGCACCACGATCGTCGAGGCCACCAGCGGCAACACCGGTATCGCGCTCGCGTTTGTCTGCGCGGCCAAGGGCTACGAGCTGATCCTGACGCTCCCGCAGGGCATGAGTCGTGAGCGCGAGCGGCTGCTCGCCCTCTACGGTGCGCGCTTTGAGATCACGGAGTCGCTCGGTGGCATGAACGAGGCCGTCGATGCGGCACGGGCGATGGCGACACGCGACGACGTCTTCCTGCCGGATCAGTTTTCCAACCCAGCCAACCCAGAAGCACACCGCCGTGGAACCGGCCCGGAGCTATGGGCGGCGCTCGACGGCAAGGTCGATGTATTCGTCGCCGGTGTCGGCACCGGTGGCACGATCACCGGGGTGGGGGAGTATCTCAAGCAGCAGAACCCTAACTGCAAGGTGATCGCGGTCGAACCCGCCAGTTCGCCGGTGCTCTCCGGCGGACGCGCCGGACCGCACCGCATCCAGGGGATCGGCGCTGGGTTCGTGCCCTCGGTGCTCAACCGCGAGCTGATTGACGAGGTGTTGAAGGTCAGCGATGACGACGCGGTCTCGGTCGCCCAGCAGATGGCTCGTCGAGAGGGAGTGCTCGCCGGGATCTCTGGCGGCGCGGCGGTCTCGGCCGCGCTTGTTGTCGCTAAGCGTCCCGAGTTTGCGCGTGCGCGCATCGCTGTGGTGGTTCCTGACTCCGGCGAGCGGTACGTGTCGCTGCCGTGGTTCGCGCCGTCGCTACGCTGAAGCGATGCTCGTTCCGCAGCTGGTGACGGCGTGATTCGCGCGACGTTGCTCGAGATCAGGCGAGACGTGGCCGCCGCAAAGGACCGTGACCCCGCCGCGGCCGGCGTCGGTCGGTTGGAGATCCTGCTCGCCTGGCCGGGTGTGCAAGCGCTGCTCGCACACCGCGTCGCTCATGTCCTGTTCGCCGCCAACGTGCCGCTGCTTCCGCGCCTGATCGCGGCGACCGCGCGGTCACTCACGGGTATCGAGATCCATCCGGCGGCGGAGATCGGACCGGGTCTGTTCGTCGACCACGGCATGGGTGTGGTGATCGGCGAGACCGCCAAGCTCGGAGCCGACGTCACCATCTACCAGGGGGTCACGCTCGGCGGCACCGGCTTCGCAACCGGAAAGCGTCACCCAACCGTGCAGGACAACGTCACGATCGGGTCGGGCGCCAAGCTGCTCGGGCCGATTGTCGTCGGTCACGGATCCAAGATCGGCGCCAACACCGTCGTGATCCACGACGTGCCCCCGAACTCGACGGTCGTCGGCAACCCAGGTCACCCAGTGCGCGTCGAGGGTCGGCGGCCGGAGGGACCGGACGCCGATTGGGTGCATCTGCCGGATCCGATCGCTGACGCGATCAAGGGTCTGGCGCGCAGGATCGACGCCTTGGAGCAGGGCGACTCACCGCCTTTCGAGATCGACATTCGAAGGTCCACCGGCCCGAACCCCGCCGGCGGCTGAGCCATCTGCGCCGCACGGGCGCCGGTTTGCCACGCCCCGCCGCCGGTTACGGAATGTTCAGCCCAGGGATCCCGTACGGCAAGTAGGTGACCACGGTCACCAAGGTCGCGATGCCGGTCATCAACAGCGCCGCCCGCCACAGCCATTTGCTGCTGGTCAGGCCTACCAGCGGCAGCAGCCACGACACATACCAGGGCAGTAACGAGCCGGCTGTGAACAGCAGCGTGAACGTCGCCCAGCCGGCGCCTACAAGCCAGTCCATACGACCGTGCCAGACCCGCCAGAGCAGCCAGAGACAGACGACCGCGAGGATCAGGCCGAGCACGGTCGTGACCACGTGGTTCTCGGGCGTGCCGGTGAGGTTCAGGAAGAATCCTGGCACGCTCTGCCACTGACCTTGGCTCTGCACCCGCTGCAGGGTGCCCGGCAGTTTGAGCAGTCCGTGGCCGAACACCAGGAAGCTCGGGATCGCGATCACGATCGCCGCGGCCAGCGCCCCGAACAGGATGTGGCGATGGCGCCCGCGGGTGTCGTCCGGCTGCCGGTCGACCAGCGCAAACGGGAGCAGCACGCCGCCGGTCAGCTTGGTCGCGGCACTGACGATGAGCGCAGCGCCGCCCACAGCGTTCTTACGGGTCAGCAACGCGTAGATCGCCGTGGTGCTGAAGAGCAGCATCAAGAGGTCGTTGTGGCCGCCACCGACGCCGTAGAGCGTTACCAGAGGGTTGAGGCCGAAGAGCGCGATCGCCCGGGTCGGGTTCACGTTGCGCAGCTTTGCTGAACGCCAGATCAGGATCAGCGTGCCGCAGCTGGCGAGAGCCGCCACCAGCTTGAAGACGAATTCGCTGGTGGTGATCGATACCCCGGCCAGTGCGCCACTGGCGAGCGTGAAGAGCGGGCCGTAGACGCTCGGCGTGCTGATCCACTTGGCGCCGATGTATTGGTAGAGCGGGTCATACGCCGCCGAGCTCGGCCCATGCAGATATGGGTTGGCGTGGTACGTCGCAAAGAGGCGCGCGTACATCTGGTAGCTGAAGACGTCGGTCGAGAACAGCGGCGGACCGAGCAGCACTATCAAGTTGAAGGCGATCACCGCGATCAGCACCGTCCGTGGCGTCACGCGTTCCGCGACGCGCGCCGCCAGCACGTACACGGCGAACAGCAGCAGGATCATGCCGATCGCCACGCCGGTTGGAACGCTGAAGCCGACGTACCGCAGCGGCCCTTCCATCGATGGCTGTACCGGGCGATCTACCGGTAGCAGCACATCCGAACGGGTCGCGGCCATGCAGACCAGCAGCCCGAGCAACGGAACCGCTGCGATTGCGGCAACGTCAAACAGCGCGCGGACACGAATCCGCCCGCGAATGTCGCCTCCGTCGCGGGTGTCCGGTGGGACACCGCCGGCGACTTCCAGAGCTGCCGCCTCTACAGCCACCTCAGGAGGGTGTCAGATGACGTGGCCGCTCGCGTCGCAAGCTCGGTACGAGCATCATCGCTTCGAGCGCAATTTTCCACGACATTTTGCTTGCCCCAGCGGCACGGTCGGTGAACACGATCGGAACTTCAGTAACCGTGAAGCCGCCCCGAATGGCCAGGTATGTGACCTCAATCTGGAAGACGTAGCCATCGGCGCGCAGCGAGGCGAGATCGATCGCCTCAAGCACCGAGCGGCGGATGCACTTGAAGCCGCCGGTGAGATCACGAATCTTGACGCCGAGGATCATGCGCGAGTAGGTGCTGCCACCGCGGCTGATGATCTTGCGCATCGGTCCCCAGTTACGGACAGAGCCGCCGGCAACGTAGCGTGAGCCCAGCACGAGGTCGGCGTCCTCGGCGGCCTTCAGCAGAGAGCCGAGGTAGCGCGGGTGATGCGAGAAGTCAGCGTCCATCTGCACGACCAGTTCGGCGCCGCTATCAAGCGCGTGTTCGAAACCGGCGATATAGGCGCGCCCAAGGCCGTTCTTGGTGGTCCGGTGCAGCACCTCAACCTCATCGAGCTCCTGCGCGAGCTGGTCAGCTGTCTGGCCGGTGCCATCCGGCGAGCCGTCGTCGACGACAAGCAGGCGGTATTCGCCGGGGGCGATCTTCGCCATCTCAGAGACAACCGCGCGGACGATCGCGTCCACGTTTTCGGATTCGTTGTAGGTCGGCATGACAAGCCAGATGCGCGCGCTCATGGCGGTGAGCGTAGTCGGTATCCGGGTGGGTTGCGTGGTAGCCAGCGCACAGATGCGTGCTCCGAGATGGCGCCTTATTTCGGCTTTATTGCCCGCTACGGAGGGGAAAGGGCGATGTGCCCCGCATCCCGCGATGTGTCGATGTCGATGCGGCGGCGCGGACGCGCTTAGCGTCGCACGTACGCGACGCGGCCCCAGCTGGGCTCAGGCGCCAGTTCGATCGGCTCGCCGCCGCGGTCCGGCTGGATGTAGACAAAGGCGCCGCAGTCCTCATCGAAGATCACGTCCAGTTCGCCTTCCTTGACGCGCTGGTCGAGCCAGGCGCTGCGGAAGATCAGTCGCCGCAGCCAATGGACCAGCGAGCGGTCCGAAGGGCCGACCAGTTCAGGCCAGCACTCGTTGACGTGTTCACCCAAGGCGGAGGCGGGGTCCTTGACCTCACCGTTGACCACCAGGTTGATCAGGTCCTCGGCCTCGTTGTCGGCCACCGAGTCTCCGATGAATCCCAAACGCCGGGCGGCCTGTTCGCAACGCTCACTGAAGTCGCGCTCGTTGAAAGTGAAGCGGAGGTCTCCGTATTCGAGTACGAAGTCTTCGCCAGAGGAGTAGTTGCCACGCCGGTACATGCCGTCGCCATCTTATGAGGGAATCCTGCCTCACCGCAGCACCTGAACGTGATGTTGCAGTCAGCGTTTTGTGCTATCGGCCCGCGGCGGTCCGGCAACAGATTGTCGCAGTCAGGGGGTGAAAGTGCGACCTCTGAAACCTCTCTTGAGATAGGGCTTGCAATTGCCCGCGGCGACCCCTCTCGGTGGAGAACGACTGATGAACCGGACCACAAGCACCCATACAACGATCCTTGTCGTGGACGACGACCGCGCCTCACGCGCCTTCCTTGCCGACAACCTCACGGCTGACGGCTACGAGGTACTGGAGGCCGGGAGCATGGCCGCGGCACAGCGGCTGCTCAGCACCAGCTTGCTGGACCTGGCGATAGTCGACCTGGGTCTGCCCGACGGCGACGGGCTGGAACTCCTGCGGCTGGTCCGCGAGTCAAGCCAGACGCTGGCCCGGATCGACGCGACCCTGCCGATGATCGTCACCTCCGGCAGGGACAGCACCGTTGACCGGGTCCGAGGCTTCGAACGCGGCTGCGATGACTACGTGACGACGCCTTACTCCTACCCAGAGCTGCGCGCCCGTATCGCCGCGCTGCTGCGGCGCCGCACGCCGAACTCAACGATGGCGCGCGTGCGCGTAGGGCCGCTCGAGGTTGACGCACTGGCGCGCCAGGCCTGGCTCGACGGTCGGCTGCTGACGCTGTCAAGCAAGGAGTTCGCGTTGCTGCGCGCCTTGCTGAATGAGCCCTCGCGCGTCTTCACGCGCGAGGAACTGCTGCGAGTCGTCTGGGGCTGGGACGAGGCCACGGCCGCCAGCGCGTACACACGCACGCTCGATTCCCACGCTTCGCGCCTGCGCCGCAAGCTCGCGGGTGAGGGGGTGCGGTTCGTGATCAACGTATGGGGTGTCGGCTACCGCCTGATCGATGGCGTTCCGGCATCGGTCGCGCCCGAGCAGCGCTCGCCCCTCGCGCGCGAGCTCTCGCGTACCTAAGAGCGGACGCTTTCCCACCAGGGCCGCGCTGCGCGCCGTGCGCGCCCCACCGATCCCCACCAGCGGGGTTACAACTCGCCAACCGCGGCTCGCCCAGACCGCCGTTGGCGGGTTGAGCACCGTATTCGGTGTCAACTCGCCAATCGCTATGCCCGCAGGCAGCTGTTGGCGACTTGACAACCCCGCGAAGCATCGAGACCACGAACCCCCGCCACGCCTGGGTCTTCGCGACCCAAACGCCGACCACAAGACCGCCGCGAACGCCCCGAGAAGGTCAAAAGGAGGTGTTTGAACAAAAAAGTGGGGGAAAAACCCAAATTGGGTTGCAAAGTGGGAAATCGTGGGTTATTGTGGGACACGCATGCAGGGACCCGGGTGGCAGGGCTCCTCCCACCCAGCCACCCGGGTTTCAACTTTCGGCCAGTCGAATGAGAACCCTTGAACTTCCGCGGCACCTTCGAATACGCGCTAGACGCGAAGCACAGACTTACGGTGCCGGCGAAGTACCGCGCCGCCCTGGCGGGCGGGGTTGTCCTGGCTTTCTCACCGGAGACGGAGACCGGCAGTGCGCGTTCGCTCTCGATCTGGCGCACCGAGGATTACGACGAGTACGCCGATACGGCACTCGCAGGCGTGAACCCGCTGCTGCCACGTGCGCGCGAGATGCAGCGTCTGCTCAACAACAACTCGTTCGATCTCGAACTCGACTCGGCCTACCGGTTGATGATTCCCGCCGGCGCGATGACCTTTGCCGGGCTCAACAAGGAAGTCGTCATCACCGGATCTGGTCCGTGCCTGGAGGTCTGGGATCGCGTCACTCACGAGAGCTACAACGCGGCCGCTCTGGCCCGCTTCCCCGAGATCGCAGCGAGTTTTGACCACACTGATTGACATGACTACTCCGCACGTACCGGTGCTCGCTGGTGAACTGATCGCCTACCTCGATCCGACACCCGGACTGGTGGCCGTCGACTGCACAGTCGGTGGTGCCGGTCACGCGCGTCTGGTCGCGGAGCGGCTCGGCGACCACGGACTTCTGATTGGCCTCGACCGCGATCCGATCGCCGAGCAGCGCTTCTCGGCGATGGCCGCCGAGGTCGACTGCGACACGCGCTTCATCCGCGGCGACTTCGTCTCCGGGCTCACGCAGCTTCGCGACGAGGGCACGACCGTCGACCTGGTCTACATGGACCTGGGCATGTCGTCGATGCAGATTGACACCTGGGAACGCGGCTTCTCCTACTCATACGACGCGCCACTCGACATGCGGATGGACCCGGACCAGGAGCTCACCGCGGCCGAGATCGTCAACGGCTGGGACGAGCGCCAGATCGCCCGGCTGCTGCGGGAGTACGGGGAAGAACGCTTCGCCTCCCAGATCGCCCGCGCAATTGGGCGCGCGCGCATGCGCGCCCAAATCGACTCCACCCAGGAGTTGGTTGACGTGATCAAGTCCGCGGTTCCGATTCCGGCCCAGTTCGCCGGCGGCCATCCCGCCAAGCGCACCTTCCAGGCGCTGCGTGTCGCGGTCAACGATGAGCTCGCCCAGATCGACGAGGCACTGCCGGTCGCGTGGGAGATTCTCAACATCGGCGGCCGGCTGGGGGCGATCTCGTTCCACTCGCTCGAGGACCGGCGCGTCAAGCGTTTCCTGGCGGAGTTGGCGCGCGGCTGCATCTGCCCGCCTGACCTCCCAATCTGCGTATGCGGCCACGAGTCCGAGGCCGAACTGTTGAGCCGTAGGGCGATCGCTCCGACACCCGGCGAGATCGCTTCAAATCCCCGTTCTAAGTCGGCCCACCTCCGTATCGCAAGGAAGCTCAGGTGATCAACTGATGCCGCCCGCAGCAGCAACTGCCGCAGCCCGTCGAACCACGGCGCAGCCGCCCGAACCCAACTCTTATTCCGAGGCCACAAAACGCGCGGGGCAAGCGATACACACGACGCATGCCCCGCGCGCGCCTCGGCGCACCGCGAGCGTTGCGGCACCGCCGCGTCCGGCCGCGCCCCGTCCGGCTCCGCCACGGCCCCGGACCGCGCCGACGCGCCCGCGTACGGCTCCCCACACCCCTCCGGCCCCAGCCCGCCGGTCGCATACCGTCGCCCCGAGCCCGCGTCCGATCCGCATTGAGCGGCCGGCGCCGCGCCCGCTGCGTGTCGAAAGGCCACGCCCTCGTGCCGGGCTGATCGTGCGGCTCCCGCGCGGCGGCAAGCTGCTCGACAGCATCGTCCGCGGCCGTGCCTGGATCCCCGTACTCGGCGTGCTGCTGGTCGGGATCGTCGCGATGCGCGTAGAGGTGCTCAAGCTCGGCTCGAGCGTCGGCAGCGAGATGCAGCAGGTGAGCGTGCTGCAGAGCGCCAACGCGGTGAAGCTGAAGCAGGTCTCCGCACTCTCGGACAGCGCCCGGATCGAGCAGCAGGCATCCAAGCTCGGCATGGTCATGCCCGGCCCGCTCGACCACCACTTCATACCGGCGTCAAGCGGCAACAACGTCAACCGGGCGATCGCCGACATCACCGCGCCCTCGCCGGCTCTCTTCCTTGCCAACCTCGAGGATGAGCGCAAGCAGGACGGCGAGAGCGCTGCCACGGCCGCGCAGACCAGTGCTATCGGGCAACAGGGAGGCGGCGAGATCGCAGGCAGCAGCGGTGGCTCGGAGGTGAGCACGCCGACGCTGACGCTGACGCCCCCAGGCTCTAGCACCAACACAGCGGCAGATCCCGGAGCCTCGGCGACGCAGACCGATACCGCGAACGCCGCGGACGCTACGCAGGGAACCAACTCCGCCGTCACCGACACGTCCGACCCGACTGAAGCAACCAGCGACACGACCGACGCCGG
>Ga0302314_10019745_pt1 | contig 11176 bp, 8 predicted proteins | sample III_Palsa_N2_3_FD_200533 | JGI IMG/M metagenome (GOLD analysis project Ga0302314, IMG submission 200533) | Peat permafrost microbial communities from Stordalen Mire near Abisko, Sweden - III_Palsa_N2_3 | ecosystem: Environmental > Terrestrial > Soil > Palsa > Peat permafrost | place: Sweden... | reverse complement strand
TAAAACAAGAATTAAGAAAGAGAAATACTAGTAGTAGTAGTAGATGTCGCTGGAAATGTGGAATACGGGGCGATGTAACACATCCATTGTCAGTTGAGCCGCGTTCCCATTTTAGGAAACTGGACCTGGATCCTCGCACAAGCAGCAAATCGGGGATGCGCTGAGACCCTTCGGCCCCGGATATCGTACTTCTTCACAAGTACCCGCCCCGCGTGGCTCAAGCCAACTGGTGCGTACGCAGGGAATTCGGAACAAAGTGCGTTCTATCAGCATCCTACCGGGTGTCGTTTTTGAACAGTTGGCGAACCCGGCGGAGGAAAACGCGGACATCGCCAATGGTCATAGGCAATTGGGGAGCAGGCATGAAGATTTCCATCTTTGGAGCAAGTGGCAGGGCGGGCGCTTTACTGACGCAGCAGTGTCTGGAGGCCGGGCACCAGGTGACGGCGCTGGTGCGGACGCCGGCGAAGTTCGTCTTCCGCGACCAGGTGCGCGTGATGGCGGGCAGCGCCTTCGACGCAGCATCGGTATTCCGCACGGTCGAGGGCGCGGACGTGGTGCTGTCGGCGCTGGGGGCGCGGTCCCTGAAGAAGGAAGACGTGTTGGAGCGGGCCGTTCCGCTGATTGTGCAGTCGATGCAGGCCGCTGGAGTGCGCCGGATCATCGTGCTGGGGTCGGCCGGAGCGCTCCAGGATTCGCTCGACAAGCAGCCAGCCTGGCGGCGGTGGTTCGTGCAGAAGATCGTCTACAACACGGTGCTGAAGTGGGCGGTGGCGTCGCAGATCGCCCAGTGGAAGATGCTGTCGGCCAGCGGCCTGGACTTCACCATGGTGATGCCGCCCATGCTGACGGACGCGCCGGCGCGGGGCACGGTTCGCGTGGATGGCGAGGCTCTGCCGCCGGGCGGCTCGCGCATCTCCCGCGCCGACGTGGCCGACTTCATGGTCCAGCAGATCGGCAACCCGCGGTGGGTGGGCAAAGGCGTCTACATTTCGTGGTGAGCAAAGGTGCGGCGCTCAATTCGCTGAGGGGTGCTCCACCTTATCCACCACCAGCACATCCGTCTGCGCCTTCAGCGGCTCCAGCTTCAACCCCAACTGCTCCTGGATCGCCGTAAACAGTCCCGGCGGCGCGCTGCCGTCGGGCGGCGCCTTCGACTCGTCGAAAGTCCAATTCAGTTGAAAATCGTACCGCCCGGCCAGGCCCGTCTGATCCACCATGGGCCGGTCCATAAAGAACTTCATAATCAGCGCAAAATCGCTCATGGACATATTCGACGCGCGCATCATCCTCACCCCACCGTTTTCGCGGTCGTTCTCATCCGGCAGTCCGTTCGGATCGCCCGCGCTCGGCGTCATCTTCTCCCCGCTCTTCGCCAGGGTCAGCGCATACACTTCCATCTCCCGCTTCTCGGTGTGCGTCACCAGCCCGAACCGCTCCGTCAGCACCTTCCGCGCCAGGGCCTGCATCTGCCACAAACTCGGCTGTCCCGGCACGTCGGGCACACCCCTTACGTCCCACCGTTCCGTCCCAATCCAGTCCGGCGCGTTCACAATCTGCTTCTTCTGAACGCCATATCCGGCCAGAAGCAGCGTCTCTACCGAACGATTCTCCAGGACAAACTGCCTCCCATTCATGCGAATCGAGGCGTTGGTGGCGGCCGGATCGGTCGGCCTTACGGTCACCACCTCCCAGTCCGGGTCCGCGTCCTTTGCCATCGCTGCCGGAGCCTGAGGAATCTCCCACTGCGCATCGCCCGCCGCTCGCGCCAGGTTCAAAGGTCGCGCCTGCCCACCCTGCGTCCAAGTCCCCGTAATCGACGCCCCATCCTCGCTCAGTTTGCCCTCGTAGCTCGCGTCAACCGGCGCAATCGCAAACCGCACCTCCGGCCCCGCAAGGCTCATCTGCGTCGTGTTCCTGCCCTGGGAGGAATTACCCGAGTCCAGGCTGTATACCACCCCACTCCACCCCGCGGCCTGCTTCGCAATCTTCACCACCAGCCGCTGACCGTTGCCCACCGGCAGCGTCCCTTGCCATGTCCCCGCCAGGTCTCGCGCCGCCTGCGCACTCGCCATCCCCGCCAGCAGCAGCACCACCACTCCAACCCGAGCCACTCGGCGCCCAATCCAATCTGTTCTCATGTCCCCAACTACGCGCCCAGCACCCAAAAGGTTCGCCGCTCAATTGCCACGTCCGAGTGGAAGCGGCTCAAGCGAGACAACGCGGCCAGTGGCGCGGGCATCGGACTAAGCAGGTCGCATCATGCAGGGGGTCCTTATGCAGCTTTCTTCACGGTCGCTGATTGATGTTCTGCGGTCGACTCTGAGGCGGTTGAACGAGACGCGCGAGCTCGACCCGGGCGATCCCAAAGTGATCCACGTAAAGGTTTCTATCCTCGAATCCATTGCCAGGCTGGAGTACCGCCAGCCGAACGCGGCAGCTTAAGGACGCCTGCCGGGTTGCCGTGTTCACCTCAGGCTGCCTCTGAGAGCGGTTCTTCTGCCGTCGCGGAGCGTCTGCGGCGAGCGTAGAACGCGAGGGCAATCAGGTTGCTGACCAGGATAGTTCCCAGAATCTTCAGCGCATAGACGCGCGCATTCACAACAGCCACAAACGGGTAGGCAGAAATCCCCAGGCTGAAGAGCGTCGCCACGAAACCCACCGCCGAGGTCCAACGCAGCCAGCCCGGCAGCCCGCGCCGCATACCCGCCGCTCCAGCCAGGGGCAGCGCGAACATCACTAGATAAGCGACTTCGTAATGGGTCAGGCTGGCGTTCTCGAGCAGCTGGAACGCCTCCTGCGCATGGACACCCGCGCTGCCGCCAATCACCAGCGCGATAACCAGCGCGGCAGTGGCGAGGATGGAGTTGGTAGGCGTGCGATGCTTCGGGTGCAGACGCGTGAACCACGCCGGCACCAGGTGGTTCCAGCCCGCGGCCATGGGCAGGCGCGTCACTCCGGTAAAGATGTAGCTGGCCGCGCCGATCAGCCGAACCTGCAGCAGCAGGATCGCCAGCATGGCCGCAAGATTTGCGAGTCCGTGCTGGCCTAGCGTAAGGCGCATGGCCTGCGGAATAGGCGCGATGAAATCGATGTGGCTGCGCGGAACCAGCGCCACAATGGACGCCGTCCCCAGGATAAACATCGCGCAGATAACCGGCGAAGCCCACAGCACCGACTGGCCGATGGAGCGCGCCGGGTCGCGGCTCTCGCCCGCCAGGATGGCGATGTACTCCAACCCGCACAGCGCGCCGAAGAGCATCTGCCCGAACAGCGCCAGCGTGCGCAGATTGATCGCGGGCGCGGCGATGGAGAAGGGCGTGTAGTGGATCGGCTGATGCTCCGCGATGGCCCACAGCGGCAGCAAAATCAGCGCGGCGAAGACGGCCATCATGGCGAGGCCGCCGGCGTTGTGAATCCACTTGCCGAGTTCGAGGCCGTAGAGCGCCGCCAGCGTGATGGCGCCGACGATGGCCATTACGATCAGCGTCGAAGCGAGGTGATTCTCCGGCAGCCACGCGGCCGCGGGGCCGATCAGGTAGGAGAGCTCAGTCGGAATGGCGTAGAGGATGGTCGCCGTAACCGCGATGCCGTAGACCCAGAGGTTCCACGCGGTGAGGAAGCCGGCCAGGTCGCCGAAACCCTCGCGCGCCCACACGTACAAGCCGCCTTCAAGCGGCATCTGGCGATTGAGGCAGATGACCGACGCCGCCATCGGCACGTAGAACAGCAGCATGGCCACCACCCAGACCACGGACTGCGCGCGGCCAATCCCCGCGGCGACGCCCACCCACGCGCTGCCCACCACGCACAGCACCTGCGCGAGCACCAGATCGCGCAGAGCGAGCGGCCGGTGCAGACGGTGATCGCCTGGGTTCCGCTGGGCCATGGTCCTGAGATTGTGACACAGAATGGTCGCAAACAAGATTTTCGTGCCGACCAACGGGAGGTCCGCGCGAAGCTCGGCAAAAGTCACGAAGTGACCGCCCCACGCGCAGTGAGCCCGTCCGGGACGTTCGCACGTCCTCTTGCTGCTTCGCGTAAGTCCTCCCGTCGGTCGGCACGGAATCTTGTTTGCGACCAGCGGGAGCACCACGCGAAGCTCAGCAAGAGTCACGAAGTGACCGCCCCACGCGCAGTGGGCCCGTCCGGCCCGACCTGGTTTTCGGAGTAGCAGCAGGCTTTAGCCTGCGGGGACATAGCCTATCCAAACGATGAGGCTTCAGCCTCGGGCTCGGGTCTCTATTACCTGAAACGACTCCGGCGTCGGATCGAGCCTGTCCGGCAGGACTGCACCTGAACGGATTCCAAGTCATATCCGGACCGGCGCGGAAGAATCTCCAACCCGGCGTAAAATTGAAGAGTTGCGACATTTTCGCTGGAACTGGAGCTTGCAGTGGCAGATACGATCTTCGATGCAGTCATAGTGGGCGGCGGGCCCGCGGGATATACGTGCGCGATTCGCGCGGCGCAGTACGGGCTGAAGGTCGCCCTGATCGACGCGAACGACCGCCTGGGCGGCACCTGCCTGCTGTGGGGATGCATCCCGACCAAGGCGATCCTCTTCACCGCCGAGGTGTGGGACCACCTGAAGCACGCCAGCGCTTACGGCATCGACGTGGCCGAGCCCAAGCTGAACTGGAAGAACGTGATCGCGCGCAAGGACGACGTCATCACGCGCCACACCAAGGGCCTCGACTTCCTGATGAAGAAGAACAAGATCACCGTCTTCAAGGGCTTTGGCAAATTGACCGGCCCGGCCAAGGACGGCGTCCACACCATCGCCGTAGCGCTGACCGCCGGTGGCGCCGACACGGTGAAGGCGAAGAAGGTGGTGCTCGCCACCGGCTCCGACGCCCGCATGCTGCCAGGGCTCAAGGCCGACGACACCATCCTCACGAACTACGAGATCCTCAAGCTGGCCGACATGCCGAAGTCGCTGGTCGTCATCGGGTCCGGAGCCGTGGGCGTCGAGTTTGCGTCCATCTTCAAGAGCTTCGGCGCCGAGGTCACTATCCTCGAAATGCTGCCGCGCGTGGTGCCGGTGGAAGACGAGGAAATTTCGAAGGAGCTGCTGCGCCTGTTCAAGAAGCGCGGCATCGACGTAAACCTCTCCATCAAGGACACCAAGATCGAAAAGAATAAAGACGGCGCGCTCGTCACCTGGACCGACCAGAACGGCAAGCCGCAGCAGAAGCAGGCGGAGAAGGTGCTGGTGGCCGTAGGCCGCTCGCCACGCACCGCCGGTATCGATTTAGAAAAGACCAACATCAAGCCCGACCGCGGCTTCATCATGACCAACGAGTGGATGGAGACCACCGAACCCGGCGTCTACGCCATCGGCGACATCGTCGGCGGCATGCCACTGCTGGCGCACTCCGGCTCGATGGCCGGCCTGGTCGTCGCCGCGCGCATGGCCGGCAAGTTCGCCAAGCCCGTGAACAAGCAGCGCATCCCCGGCTGCACCTACACCGATCCGCAGGTCGCCAGCGTCGGCCTGACCGAAGCCGCCGCCAAGGAGAAAGGCTTCCAGGTAAAGGTGGGCAAGTTCCCCTTCGTCGGCAACTCCAAGGCGACCATCCTCGACGCGCACGACGGCTTCATCAAGGTGGTAGCCGACGCGAAGTACGGCGAGATCCTCGGCGTCCACATCATCGGCCCCTACGCGACGGAGATCATCGCGGAAGCCGTAACCGCCCTCGAACTCGAAGCCACGGTAGAAGAGATGATGTTCACCATCCACGCCCACCCCACCGTCGCCGAAGCCCTCCTCGACGCATACAGCAGCGTAGAAGGCAAAGCGGTGAATGTGTAGGGATTCGTCATTGAGAGGAACACTGCCATGGGGATGATTCTCGCCTGGTTAGCGATGTTCCTTGCCGCGGTCGCGCGATTGCGTTGCTTGTATTCGGCGCAGTGCGGCTGCTTCGCAAGCTAGATTCACTCTAATCGATACCTTGACATCATGATGTCTTCGGTGAAAGCATCATGATGTGCGAACGACTTTAACCATCGACGATGATGTGGCGAGTCTCCTAAAGAGGGAGAACCGCCGTTCAGGCGAGCCATTTAAGCAGACGGTCAACCGATGCCTGCGCATTGGTCTCACCGCACCCCAGCAACGGGTTCGGTCAAAGCCTTTCAAGGTAACGCCGATCGATCTTCAGCTGCCTGAAGGCATCAATCTGGACAAGACCTCTGCGATCCTTGAGGCTCTGGAAGGTCCACTGCACCGATGATCGTGATCGACGTCAACCTGCTGCTCTACGCGCACATGAAGTCTTCGTCGTTCTATCGTCCCGCCCGCGCGTGGTTCGAGAGAACCCTGTCTTCAGGCGAGGAGGTTGGGATTCCGCTCCAGAGTGCGATGGCATTTTTACGAATCACTACCAACCAGAACATCCCTCTCGGCAGATTGGAGATGTCCTCGGCGCTCAACATCGTCCAGGCATGGCTTGATCAGCCCAACGTGGAACTTCTCTACCCGACTGAAGCGCATTGGCCGATATTTCGGCGAATGTTGCTGGAGGGCCGGGCGGCTGGAGTTCTCGGCACAGACGCTCATCTGGCCGCCTTGACGTTGGAATGTGGCGGGACGCTGTGTTCGACGGATTCCGATTTCGCGCGCTTTCCTGGCCTGCGCTGGAACAACCCGCTAGCGAAGGCCTGATGTTCATCCACCTCCTCCAACTCGGCCGCATCCCCTACGCCGAAGGCCTGGCCATCCAGACCCGCGTAGTCGCCGCGCGCAAGGCGGGCCTCATCCCCGACACGCTATTGCTGCTGGAGCATCCCCCCGTCATCACCCTCGGTCGCAACTCCTCCCGCGCCAACATCCTCGCTTCCGACGAATTCCTCGCCGCGCGCAGCGTCGAGCTGCACGAGATCAACCGCGGCGGCGACGTCACCTACCACGGCCCCGGCCAGCTCGTCGGCTACCCTATCGTCGACCTGCGCGGCGACTGGCCCGGTAAGCGCGGCCCGTTTCTTGGCCCGGTCGACTTCGTCCGCATGCTGGAGGAAGCCCTCATCCGCACCTGCGCCGACTTCGGCGTCATGGCCAAGCGCATCCCCAAATGCACCGGCGTCTGGACCTTCGGAGGAGCAGACGCCACAGAATCGGCTGCCCCATCCAACCTCCGCTTGGGTGGGCTTGGCGCCGGGTGCCCCGTTCAAGCTCCGCTTGGGCGGGATCGGAAGCCCGAGAAGAAACTCGCCGCCATCGGAGTGCACATCTCGCAGGGCGTCACCTCACACGGCTTCGCCCTCAACGTCACCACCGACCTCCGAGACTTTGCGTGGATCGTCCCCTGCGGCATCGCCGACCGCGGCGTCACCAGCCTGGAACTCGAAGCCCCAACTCCGGAACCAGGCAGCGCCACTCCCACCATGGAGCGCGCGGCCAACTCCGCAGCGCGGAATTTCGGCCGCGTCTTCGGCCGCCAGATGCTGTGGTCGGAGTCGCTGGAGCAGTTGCTCGCGCCCGCCCCGTCAGCGACCAGCCAATCCCAAGCTTTATAATCACAAGGCGAACCCTCGCGCGCAAAGCGCCGATGAACTCCGGAAGGAATCCGATGCCGACTGATGTAGTAATGCCCCAGATGGGCGAATCGATCACCGAAGGAACCCTGACCAAGTGGCTCAAAAAGGTTGGAGACACGGTCCAGCGCGACGAGCCGCTATTCGAAATTTCGACCGACAAGGTGGACGCCGAAATCCCCTCGCCCGCCGCCGGCACGCTGCAGGAGATCAAGATCGCCGAGGGCGCGACCGTCCAGATCAACACCATCGTCGCGGTCATTTCGGATGGCTCAGCCGCCCCTGCACCGGTAGCCGCTCCCGCCGCTGCCGCGCCCGCACCGGAAGCTCCCGCTGCCGTCGAAGCTCCCGCCGCACCGTCTTCAACGGACAACGTAGCACGTAGCACGGACACCGGCCCCGGCACCGGCGTCCCCATGCCCCAGATGGGCGAGTCCATCACCGAGGGCACCATCACCAAGTGGCTGAAGCAGGTCGGCGAATCCGTCGCCCGCGACGAGCCCCTCTTTGAAATCTCCACCGACAAGGTCGACGCCGAGATTCCCTCGCCCGCCGCCGGCATCCTCACCGAAATCAAATTCCCCGAAGGCTCAACCGTCACCATCAACACCATCGTCGCGGTCATCGGCGGCGGCGGCGGCGCTGCCACGGTTGCGGGTGCCCCATCCAAGCCCAGCGTGGGCGGGTCCGCCGCAACGACCCCCGTCGCAACCGCGCCTGCAGCTCCAGCCCCGGCTTCCGCCGCCTCCGCGGAAAAGCTCCGCTCCTCGCCGCTGGTCCGCAAGATCGCCAAGGACAACAACGTCGACCTGGCCCAGGTTCCGGGCACCGGCTCGGCCGGCCGCATCACCAAGGGCGACATCCTCGGCCACCTGGAAAACCCCTCGCCCGCACCCGCTGCACCGAAGACCGCTGCAGCTGCTCCCGCGCCTGCCGCTGCGCCGAAATCAGCCGCGCCCGCGCCTGTTCCGACGCCCGGCGAACTCGTCCCCATGACCAAGATGCGCAGCATCATCGCGCGCCGCATGGTCGAGTCCAAGCAGACCAGCCCCCACGTCCACACCGTCTTCAAGGTGGACCTGACCCGCATCGTCAAGCTGCGCGAAAAAGAAAAGTCGAAGTACGAGCAGCGCAACGGCGTCAAGCTCACCTACATGCCGTTCATCACGCGCGCGGCCATCATGGCGCTGCGCAAGCATCCCATCGTCAACGGCAGCATCGAAGGCGACGCCATCCGCTACAACAAGAACATCAACATCGGCATCGCGGTCGCGCTGGAGTGGGGCCTCATCGTCCCGGTCATCAAGAACACGGAAGAGAAAAACTTCCTCGGCATCGCGCGCGCCATCGTCGACGTGGCCGAACGCGCCCGCGGCAAAAAGCTCGGCGCCGACGAGATCTCCGGCGGAACGTTTACCCTCACCAACTCGGGCATCTTCGGCGAGCAGTTCGGCCTGCCCATCATCAACCAGCCGCAGTCGGCCATCCTCGGCATCGGCGGCATGAACAAGGAAGCCGAAGTCCTCACCGACAAGGACGGCACCGACTCCATCGCCATCCGCACCATCCAGCGCTTCACCCTCGGCTTCGACCACCGCATCGTCGACGGCGCCGACGCCGGCAAATTCATGTCCGACTTCAAAGCCTACCTGGAGAATTGGTCCGAAGATATCGGGTGAGGTTCTCTCGTATGACGGCCCTGCGCGTAAGACGAAAAATCGCCGGCGGCGCAGAAGCTCGGCCTTTCAGGATTAGCGTGGGGTTTCAACCCCACGAACAACCAGCCTCAAAATAATCCGGGCTTTAGCCCCGGGTCCTTCGCACTCACCAGCGGTGTAACCCCGCATCCGACAAGGTAGTTCGCCGTCGCATCAAACTCCGCGGGCGAGTTGGTCGGATCCTCCGCGTCGCCGCGAGGAACGAATAGAATCATCCCCTGCCGTGCGCGTGTCAGCAGGACGCGATAGGCATTTCTACGGAAGTTCTGTTTGTCAGGGTTCTTGATTGCATTCCACTTCGAGACGGCGCTGGGATGCAGCTTGCGCAATTCCCACCCTTTGTTCGGATTCCACACCATGTCTCCGCCCCAGCAAAGTCCAATCCAGTCCAACTCCAGTCCCTGAATTTCGAACTCGGTGGCGAAGACCTCGCATTGATAGCTGGAGCGAAGATCGGATTTGCCGGCCAGGTACCAATGTTCCCATGGATATTCTGCGTGGAAGGTAGAGCTTGGCTCAAGACCTTCGGCGCGAAGGCGTGCCGCTCCAGACGAGCCGACCAGCCCGTAGCGGCTCACTCCCTTCCTCTGCTCTCGCAGCGTGCGCCGTGTCTCATCCAGATCGCGCGAGAGAAAGATCGGAAAGCGCTTCGTCACATTCAGTGCGGCAGCTGCTTCAGCGTTGCCTTCGATGACGAAGTTTACCCAGGTTGCGAGCTGCTCGGCCCGCAGACTCCGGTTCGAGGTTCGCAGGTGAAGCGACGAATTGGTGTGGACCTTTCGTGGCGGAGTGCCCTCGTCGAAGAGGCGATGGTCCGCGGTGGATGCGCCGCCTTCGAGCACTTCGGGTGACGCGTAAATGTGCCAATCCTTGCGACGCTCGCTGCTGGCCAGGGCTCGGCCCCACTCCTCCAGACCGGCCTCACCGTCATTGATCTCTTGTCCTCCTCCGACCAGCGCGATCACCACCGCCGAGTCTGGGTGACGCTCCATAATCTTCAACAGCATCTCCGGCTCGGAGTAGGGGCGTTTGAACTTCCTCAAGTTCTGCGCGCGGTTCCACGCTCGCTGAGCTTCGTCGAAGATGATTGCGTGATTCGAGGGAATACCTGGATTGTCTTCGGTGTAATACCGCGCGAAGACATGCACGTTCTCGATCAGCGTCCTGGCTTCAGTCTTTGCTTGAGGTGTCGATGCTCCGCCGCGCCGGCTCTCCTGGGTGAACAAGTGTTGCAGCACCTTAACCAGCGGTCCGTTGCCGCTCATGAAGTGGATGGCGCTGGCACGATTTTCAGCGGAGTGCGCGAGGCTCAGGCCGACCAATGTCTTGCCGGAGCCGGGCACTCCGGTGAGGAAGCAAATCGCGTGCTGGCTCTCTGCCCGGGCAGAATTCACAAAGCCCTGGAGGACCGCGCATACCTCCTGAATCTCGTGCTCGGATGCCTCGGAGTGGGCGATCTCCCGAATAGACAGCCCGCTGCGCAGCGCGATGGCTGCGTCGATGATGTTGGGAACCGGGAAGTAGGGGCTGGCTTCCCACTCGCTCGCGAGGACTTGATTGCAAGTGCTGCGACCGATCTCCAACAGTAACGCTGCGAGATTCTCCCACGAGCTTCGCAGCACCGGTGTGATCCAATACGAGGTCAACTGCGGAAAGAACTCCTGCTGGTTCAGATCGAGCAGACTCGGAGTGGCTGGTTCGCGCGTGACCAGGATGGGAACGATGCGGCGCTGATCGGAAGCCTTGTGAAAGTAGTGGAGCAGAAGCGCATACTCCTCGATCTGCCGATGAGCCTGAGCGCCCACCGCGCCCGTCTTGGCCTCGAGAATCACGACCGCTTCGCCGACCAATAAAACGGCGTCGATGCGGAGTTCCTTCTTGGGGATGGAGAATTCGAGAATCAGCCCCCAGGCGTTGGC
>Ga0302314_10019744_pt1 | contig 11178 bp, 12 predicted proteins | sample III_Palsa_N2_3_FD_200533 | JGI IMG/M metagenome (GOLD analysis project Ga0302314, IMG submission 200533) | Peat permafrost microbial communities from Stordalen Mire near Abisko, Sweden - III_Palsa_N2_3 | ecosystem: Environmental > Terrestrial > Soil > Palsa > Peat permafrost | place: Sweden... | reverse complement strand
CCATCGCCTCAGCCTCGGCGCGACGCTGCTGGAGATCGGCATCGCCATCGCCACCATCGCCATCATCACTCGCCACCGCATCACCTGGGTCTTTTCTGGCATCCTCGGCATCGCCGGCGCGGCGGTGGCCCTTTTGGCCTACGCGCCGGTGGGTTTGATTCCCTGGTTCTGAGGACGGCGTTGCCCGGTCCCTGCACACAGGTGCGGTGCGCGGGGCAATATCGAGCGCGACCATAGACAGCATCGTGTGGCCGGTCTCAACTCCTCGTAGATGAACGGGCGGCGTCCCTGTCGCCGGACTGGTGCTAGCCATCCTCGGCGCCATTCTGATCTTGCCGGCCTTCTGGATGCGTATGCCGCCGCTGGTTCATTCGCTTGGCGTCACCGCGAAATTGCGTGAAATCGGCGGCGTGCTTTGGGCCCTCATCCGGGTTCGCCGAGGCATATTGGTGGTGCTGGTCTGCGTAATTCCCTGCGCGGTTGGGGCTGCCATGAACCTTTTGCCGGCGGTCGCCCGCGACTGGCGCGCTTCGGCGAACATGGTGGCCCTGTTCACCAGCCTCGGCGGCCTGGCGGTGATGGCAGGCTGCATTCTCGTGGGCTATCTCTGCGATCTCTATCCGCGCCGGATCGTCTATGTGTGGTCGGGATTGGCCTTCGCCGTCACCGAGGCGGCCATGGCCTTGGCGCCGCACACCCCGGCCTGGTTCGCCGGCATGCTGCTCGTCAACAACTTCGCCCTGGGGCTGGGTTACGCCGGGATTGCGGCGGTGATCTATGACTGCCTGGGCGAGCGCGCCGCCGCCACGGTGGGCACCGTGCTGGGCAGTCTCTGCAACCTGCCCCTGGTTTTCATGACGGTGGTGGTGGGCCGGGTCCAGACCGCCCATGGCTCCAACGCCATGCTGATGGTTGAAGCCGTGGTTGCGGTGGTCGTTCTGGCCGCCTACAGCGCCCTGGCGTGGCTGTGGAAACCGGCCCCGGTGGTGGTGATGCCGGGCCACCTGGCCCTGACCTAACGCTTCTTCACAAACACCGTGCCCGCTGAATAGCCCGCGCCGAAAGAGCAGATCAGACCCAGGTCGCCGCCGACCATGTCGTCGGAATGGGTGTGGAAGGCGATGATCGAGCCGGCGGACGAGGTGTTGGCGTACTCGTCCAGGATGATGACGTTCTCTTCCGGCGTCGGGTCGCGGCCCAACACCTTGCGGCCGATCATCTCGTTCATGTTGATGTTGGCCTGGTGCAGCCACATCCGCCTTAAGGCCGTCGGCTCCAGGCCGATGTCGGACGCATGCTCGACGATCATCTCCGAGACCATCGGCACCACCTCGCGGAACACCTTGCGGCCCTCTTGCACGAACAGCTTGTCGGCCTTGCCGATGCCCTCGGGCGCGGCATTGTTCAAGAAGCCGAAGTTGTTCCTGATATTGTTGGAGAACTGGGTCTTCAGCCGCGTGCCTAGGATGTCCCAGCCGACGCCCGCGCCCGCCTCATCCTCCGCCTCGACGATCACCGCCGTCGCTACATCGCCAAAGATGAAGTGGCTGTCGCGATCCTTGAAGTTCAGGTGGCCGGAGCAGATCTCCGGATTGACCATCAGCACCGCCTTGGCCGAGCCGGCGGCGATGAAGTCATGCGCCGTCTTGATGCCGAAGGTGGCCGAGGAGCAGGCCACATTCATGTCGAAGGCGAAGCCGCCTATGCCCAGCGCATTCTGGATCTCGACCGCCATGGCCGGATAGGCGCGCTGCATGTTGGAGGCGGCGCAGAGCACGGCGTCAATCTGGCTGGCCGGCTTGCCCCAGCGCTCGATCGCCTGGCGCGCGGCGGCCACGGCCATCTCGGCCAGAACAGAAATTTGATCGTTCGGCCGTTCGGGGATGATCGGCCGCATGATCGCCGGATCGACCAGGCCGGTCTTGTCCATCACGAAGCGGGATTTGATGCCCGAAGCCTTGACGATGAATTCGGGGGACGACGGCGCGAGCGCGGCGACCTCGCCGGCGGCGATCGCCTCGGCGTTGGCGGTGTTGAACCGCTCCACATAGGCGTTGAAGGTCTCGACCAGCTCTTCATTGGAAAGGGCGTTTGGCGGTGTGAACAGGCCGGTCGCGGCGATGACGGCGGAAGGCAATTGGGAACGTCTCCTCCTGATTTGCGTCCTGATAGCACCGTAGTGGCGCCTTAGTCACATGCGGCGGTCATAGAACCCACAATTTGGCCATCTCGGGAACCCGATGCGGCCCCAGATGCGTTTGAAGGTCCAGGCTGGGCTGGCGGGGTAAAAAAGTCTCTCAGCAAAGTGGAGTAACAGTATGAAATCGTTTTTGATCGCCGCGGCGAGCGTCGCGGCTCTGGCCGTGGCGGCCCCGGCCATGGCTCAGACCGCCCCCTTCAACAATGTCAGCTTCTACGGCAACCTGGGCTGGACCGACTTCAGTGGCGGCAGCACTGATCTCAGCGCCATCACCGGCCGTCTCGGCGCCCGGTTCGGCCAATATGTCGGTGTTGAAGGCGAGCTGTCCGGCGGCATCGGTAACCGCGGCGACAATGGCGCCAGCGTGCACCTGAACAACCAGGAGGCCATCTACGCCATCGGCTTCCTGCCGGTCATGCCGAACGCTGACCTGTTCGCTCGGATTGGCTATGGCGGTTCCGACTATCACGTGTCGGAGAACGGCAATAATTTCGGCGGCCATGAAAACAGCGTCAATTACGGCGTTGGCGGTCAGTACTTCTTCGACCGCTCGAACGGCGTTCGTTTGGACTACACCCGCGAGGAATCGACCTCCGACCATGGGCCGGATTCGAACCTGTTCGGCGTTTCCTACGTCCACAAGTTCTAAGAACGCGCCTGAAACAGGCCTCATGCAGAATGGCGCGCGCCTTCGGGCGCGCGCCATTTTTCTTGACGGACGCTTGGGCGCCGGCCGACTAAGGCGTCGTGGACCTGAATTTTCTCATCAAAACCGCTGCATCGGCGCTCGCCATCGCCCTGTTGGTCGCCCTGGCGGCCTGGGCGAGAATCGCCCGTCTGACGCCGTCGCTGGACGAGGCGGCGGTGCGCGACATCCTGGCGTTCGAATTTCCCGGCGTGCAGGCCGCTTCCATCTGGATTTCCGAGGACGGACATGGCGCCATCGTCCGCGTGAGCGATGAAGCCTTCATCGTCTACCGGATCGGCGACAGCTATGTGGCGCGATCCGCGCCCTGGGCGTTGCTCGCCAAGGCTGAGCCGAAGAACGGCGCCATCGATCTTCGTCTTGCCGACGCCGACGCGCCGCGCGCCCGGTTCAAGCTGGGTGAGGGCGCCGTCTGGCCGCCAGCCTTCGAGGCCGCCGCATGACCTTCGACCCCGTCACCCTGGCCACGCCATTCTTCATCCTGCTGGTGATCGCCGAAATCCTGGCGGCCAAATTCGCCAAGACCCGCACCAACTATGAGGCGCGCGACACCGCGACCTCCCTGGCCATGGGGCTGGGCAGCACCGTGGCCGGCGTGCTGATCGGCGGCCTGGTGGCCGGCGTGACCCTGTGGGTCTACCAGCACCGTGTCTTCACCATCCCCATGACGGCCGTCTGGGCCTGGCTGGCGATCTTCTTCCTGGAAGACCTGACCTACTACGGGTTCCACCGCCTCAGCCACGAGCGCCGGTTCTGGTGGGCGGCGCATGTGAACCACCACTCGTCCCAGCACTACAATCTGTCGACCGCCCTGCGGCAGACCTGGACCGGCGGGATCAATGGCACATGGCTGCTCTGGATGCCGCTGGCCTTCCTGGGGTTTCCGCCAACGATGATCGCCATCGAGAAGGGGGTCAGCCTGGTCTACCAATTCTGGATCCATACCGAGGCGATCAAGCGGCTGCCCGCGCCCATCGAGGCGGTGTTCAACACCCCGTCGCACCACCGCGTCCACCACGCCCGCAACCCGCGCTATCTAGACCGCAACTACGCCGGCATACTGATCATCTGGGACCGGATGTTCGGCAGTTTCGAGCCGGAGCGGGACGAAGAGCCGCCCCGCTATGGCATCGTCAAGAACCTGGGCGATTTCAACATTGTCCGCGTCGCCTTTCACGAATGGATTGGGATCGGCCGCGATCTGACCCAGGCGCGTTCGCTGCGCGACGTGCTGGGCTACGTCTTCGGCCCGCCGGGCTGGCGGCCGGACGGGGAAGGGACGACGTCGGAGGATTTGCGGCGGGCGTGGAGAGAGCGAGTAGGGAAGGGCTCCCAGTCTTCAACCTAGTCCGTTCCCTCGCCCTTGTGGCGAGGGCCCATTGGACTCGAACATTAGAAGTTTGGTGCGTCGGCGCCGTTCGCGCTCTTACGGCTCGCGCCAGCGCTCAATGGACCCTCGCCACAAGGGCGAGGGAACGGTGAGAATCAACCCCCCTTGGGCGCATAAGCGGCCATAAACACATTCACTGCGATCTCCACCTCGCGCTCCACCCGTTCGGGGGTCGGCTCCGGCTCCATGCCCATCATTCGCCGCAGATGCAGTTCGCCGCGGAACAGCGCGCACAGCACCCCGGCGGCGTGCTCCGGGTCCGGCACATGAATCTGCCCGCGACCCTGGGCGGCGCGCAGGAACTGAGCCGTCGCGGCTATGCCCTGCTGCGGTCCGGCCGCGTCGAATCGTTTAGCGAGCTCCGGGTTGCGGATCGCTTCCTCGGTCACCAGCTGAAAGGTGCGCACTGAGGAATCGGAACTCATGGCGACGACCAGTTCCCGCCCAAAAACGGTCAGGGTCTCGCGGAGGTCGGCGCCCTCTTCGGCCTGGGCGAGGGTTTCCTGGATCACCTCGCACTGATCGCCGATGATCGCGTCGAACAAGTCCTCCTTGTTCTTGAAATAGGCATAGAGGGTGCCCTTGGAGCCCCCCAATCGGGCGGCGATCATCGACATGGTCGCGGCGCTGTAGCCGACCTCGAAAAAGACCTCGCGCGCGGTCTCAAGGATTCGCTCGCGGCGCTGGTCGCGGATGTTCTGTGCGAGGCCCTGGTTCATAAATCGTACCGTATCGTATGATTTTCCCTTGACGCAAGCGCAGCGTTTGCGGCAAATTCGCACCGTACAGTACGGTTCTAATAATGCGAGGCGGAACCCGCCCCAGCCGTACCCTACCCAACATCAAAACGTGCCCGCTCCTTCAGCGCAGGTTGCCCCATCGTGTCTGCTGTCATGTCCACTCCCACTGTCGCCAATGGCCGCGCCCAACCGCTCACGGGCGGCGCCCTCTGGGCCGCCGGCATCCTTTTGGCGCTCGCCAACTTCGTCGCCGTGCTCGATCTCAGCGTCGCCAATGTGTCGGTGCCCAACATCTCGGGCGCCCTGGCCGCGTCCACCAGCCAGGGCACCTGGATCATCACCTCCTACGCGGTGGCCGAGGCGATCACCGTGCCGCTCACGGGGTGGCTGGCCGGGCGGTTCGGCGCGGTCCGCACCTTCGGCTTCGCCCTGGTCGGATTCGGGATCGCCTCGGCCCTCTGCGGCCTGGCGCCGTCGCTCGGCCTGCTGGTGTTTTTCCGCGTGCTCCAAGGCGTATGCGGCGGCCCGCTGATGGCCCTGTCCCAGACCCTGCTGATGCAGATTTTTCCGCCCAAACAGCAGCCGGCCGCCATGGGGCTCTGGGCCGTCACCACGCTGGTGGCGCCGGTCGGCGGCCCGATTCTCGGCGGCGTCCTGTGCGACGCCTTTGGGTGGGGCTCGATCTTCCTGGTCAATGTGCCGGTGGCCATCCTGGCCGGAGTCATGGTCCTGCGCACGCTGGCCCGCTACGAGGGCGAGACCCGCAAGGCGCCGTTCGACGGCGTGGGCCTAAGCCTGCTGATCGTCTGGATCGCCGCCCTCCAGATCCTGCTCGACCTGGGCAAGGATCGGGACTGGTTCGAATCGCCCGTGATCGTGGCGCTCGGCCTCGTCGCGGCCATCGGCTTCGCCGCCTTCATGATCTGGGAACTCACGGACAAGAACCCGATCGTCAATCTGCGCGTCTTCCGCCACCGGGGCTTCAGCACCTCGATGATCACCCTGACCCTGGTGATGGGCGGCTTCTTCGCCACCAATGTGCTGACGCCGCTCTGGCTGCAGAACAACATGGGCTACACAGCGACCTGGGCGGGCTACATCACCGGCATGATCGGCGTCCTGGCGATCGTCGCCGCCCCGATCACCGCCCAGGCGATGACCAAGACCGATCCTCGCCGCATCCTGTTTGCCGGCGTCGCCTGGCTCGCCTTCACCACCTACATGCGCAGCCTTGGCGAATCGCAGATGAGCTTTGGCCAGATCGGCATCTGGCTGTTCGTGACCGGCTGCGCCATGCCCATGTTCTTCCTGCCGGTGACCACCGTGGCGCTTGGCGCGGTTGACCCGGCGGAGACCGCCGACGCGTCCGGCCTGCTGAACTTCCTGCGCACCATGGCCGGCGCCGTCGCCACCTCGATCATCAACACGGTCTGGGAGGACAATGCGGTGCGCAATCACAACGAACTGGCCGGCGTCATGCCGCACGCCCAGGCTACGATCGACAGCCTGAAGCCCGCGATGGGTGACGGCGCCGCCTTAGCTACGGTCAGCAACATGGTGGACTCCCAGGCGGTGATGCTGGCGACCAACCAGCTCTTCGTCGCGTGTTCGATCGTCTTCGCTATCGCGGCCCTGCTGGTCTGGATCACCCCGAAGCCGACCCGGGCGGTCGACACCAGCGCCGCGCATTGAGGATGGAAGCAAAACGCTCCATCTAGCTTCCATCGTTCCCTCGCCCTTGTGGCGAGGGCCCATTGGACTCGAACGGTGGGAAGTTTGGCGCGACGGCGCCGTTTGCTTTCTTACGGCTGAGGCCAGCGCTCAATGGATCCTCGCCATAGGGGCGACGGAACGAGGTCGGAGGATCGGCGCGGACAGCCGGACACCCAACCTCAGTCCCGCAACATCGGCAGCGGCAGTCCCGGCGCCGGGCCGGCCCTGACCAGGTCGCGGCGGAAGCGGAACAGCTCCGCCGGCCGTCCGCCCGTCTCGGCGTGCAGCCGGCCGAGCCCCTCCACCAGGTCGGTGCGCTCCAGCCCCCGCCGGAAGTTCTGCTTGTGCAGCGAGACGCCGGCGACGGCCTCCACGGTGCGTTGCAGCTCAGACAGGGTGAATTCCGGCGGTGTCAGCTCGAACGCCACCGGCCGGTATTTCAGCTTGCCGCGCAGCCGCCCCAGACCGGTGGCCAGGATGCGTCGGTGGTCGGACAGCATCGGCTCACCCAGGGCCGGCGATAGCGCCTGGGGTTCGTCGGCCTCTCGTCCGCGCGCCAGCTCGCGGTCGCGGCCGGCTTCGGGCGCAAGGCCGGCCTCGTACAGCAGCTCGTAGCGATCGAGCACCCGTTCCTCATTCCACGGCGCGCCGTCCTGGGCGAACAGCAGGCGCACCCGCGACTGCCGCTCCGGCGTGGTCGCCCACGACCGCAGCGCCGGGGCGATCGCCTCGTCGATCAGGGCGGGCCGGCCCGCGCGCCAATCCTCCCAGGGAAAGAATCGTGTGAACGGCGTCCAGACCGTGTCGGGGCCCAACGCCGCCTCTGTCTTCGGCGTCAGGCCCAGATAGCCCACCGAAATCACCCGCGCGCCGCCAGCGCCGACATCGGCGCGGGGCGCGTCCCGGCCCTTGTCGCCAAAGGTGTAGAGCTGCTCAACATACCCCACCTCGAACTGGGTCTGCTCGGCCACGAAGGCGCGCAGAGCCAGCTCGAAGGTACGATGGCCGTCGGGATCGAACGGCCCGAACGGCAGGCCGGCCAGGGTCGAGGCCTGGTGCGTGCGGGCATCGTGCGGGCGCACAGTCAGCACCACGGCTTCATCGTCGCGCACGGCGATCACCACGGCGGACAGGCCAATGACGATATCGGTCATGGCCTATTCCGTATCGAAGGCGTCATCGCCTGTCTCGTTGCCCGTCGCATGCGCCAGCAGATGAAACCTGTGCAGGTACTGCGCCTGGGCCTGCGCCGTCGGCAGCGGCTCGATCTTGAGCGCGTAGTCCTTCGGCGGCTTGCCGAAAAACCCCAGGGATTCCGAAACTGTAAACCCAGCCAGCTGAGTCGCCTCGAAGAAGGCGCAGGCGCGGTCCGCCTGTTTGATCAGCGCCTTGATCGGGGCAGAGACCTTTGGCGGCAGCCCAAATCGGATATGAATCGCCGCCTCCAGCCGGTCCTCGAAACTGCGATAGTTCAGGCCCAGCGCCGCCTTGAACGGCGAGATCATGTCGCCGATCACGAACTCCGGCGCATCGTGCAGCAGAGCCGCCAGCCGCCACATCGGGTCCAGGTCCGGCTTGATGTGTACGGCGATCTCCTCGACCACCACCGAGTGCTGGGCGACGGAGAATCCATGCTCGCCAATCGTCTGACCGTTCCAGCGCGCCACCCGCGCCAGGCCATGGGCGATATCCTCGATCTCGATATCCAGCGGCGAGGGATCCAGCAAATCCAGCCGCCGGCCCGACAGCATGCGCTGCCAGGCGCGGGGCGGCGCAGCTTTTCGTCGTTGACGCATCTCAATGGCCACCAAGCCGTTCCTTCCTAGGATCAAGCGTTGGGCTTATCGTACCGGCAATCTGAATGCGGATGCGAAATTCGCAAGGGAGGCAAAGATGTCGAGCTTAAGCACCACCTGGGCAAGGATCATGGCCCCACTCGCCGGCGGCGGCGTAGACGCCACGGTCTTGGAGGCGGCCGCGATGCTGGCCGAACCGTTCGGCGCGGAGGTCGCCGGCGTCTACGCCCCGGCCGATGTCGCCGATCTCATGCCCTGGATGGGCGAGGGATTCATGGGCGGCGTCCAGGTCACCGCCGTGCAGAGCCTGAAGGACGCCGCCGCTGAAGGGGAAAAGGCCGCGCGCGCGCTTTTCGATTCCAACCCCTACGGCCGAAAAACCTTCACCCCTTTGACCTCGCCGGTCTGGTCGGCCCTGGCCATGGAAGGCCGCCTGTCCGACGTGGTGGTGTTCGATGACGCCACGGCCAAGGGCCGTGGCCCTCTGGCTGAAACCTTTCAGCAGATCGTCGCCGACGAACAGCGTCCGACCCTGGTGGCGCGGCCCGGCCTGAAGGTGGACGGCTGTGTCGCCGTGGCCTGGGACGGCGGCAAGGAGGCCAGCCGCGCCATGCGCACCGCCCTGCCGCTGCTGCAGAAGGCCACGCGGGTGGTCATCCTCGCCGCGCCGGCGTCCTCGGCTCGCTATTTCGACCCCGCGCGCCTGCAGAGTTTCCTGGCCGACCGGGACATCAAATCCGAGGTCCACACCATCAGCGAAACCGGCGAACCGGCGCCCCTGTTGCTGGCCGCGACCAAGACGGTGATGGCCAACATCCTGGTGGTCGGCGCCTTCGGCCACCCGCGCCTGCAGGAGTTTATCTTCGGCGGCGCGACGCGCACCTTCCTCAACGCGGCCAGTGCGCCGTCCCTCTTCCTGTCCCACTGAACGAGTATCCTGCCATGAGCCTCAATCGCATCGTCATGCGCCTTGCCCGCAATCCCGGCACCGAGTTCGCCGATGGCGACGACCATCGCGGCTATGCCCTGGTCGCTCCGCTCACCGATGACGGCATGATCGACGATGGCGAATATCGCAAACAGGCGAAGGCCTGCATCGTGCGCCATTTCGCGCCTGACGAAGACGCCTATGAAGGCCGGCTGGCCAAGCGCGGCGACCGCTGGTTCTTCGACTACGGCGACCAGGCCGAAGCCGATGAGCCGCTCTATCGTCTCGGTGAGCACCGCTTCGCCGTCGGCGAATATGTCAGCATCACCGACGAAGACGGCCGGCTGTTGACCTACAAGGTGACGGACATCCAGCAGGCCTAGGTCTTGACGAAGTAGCCCCCTGGCGCCGAGGCCCAGCTGAACTTCTCGATCCTCGGCACGGCGCCCTTGAAGAAGGTCTCGACCGCCTCGCTCTCGCCCGGCCATTCGCGGATGGCGTATTCGTCGAACAGCACCACGCCGCCGGTAAGGATGCGCGGCCAGAAGGCCTCCAGCGCCGCCAAGGTCGGCTCGTACAGGTCCATGTCCAGGTGCAGCAGGGAAATCCGCATGCCGCTGTGCTCGGCCGCATAGGCGCCGGCGGTCTTGCAGACGTCACCGTCGACCAGCTCGATCCGCGGGCGTTGCGGTACGAAGCTGTCCTTGTTAAACGCGTCGACCAGGGCGAACAGGGTGTCGCGGAAGTCGGCCGAGTTCCACCCTTCGGCGGTGTTGCCGACCCGCTCGTCCAGCCCATCCTTCTCCGATCGATCGGCCAGGCCCCGGAAGTGATCGAAGCCCAACACCTTGCGCGTGCGGTCGCCGGTGCAGAAGGTCTCCAGAAACCGGGCGAAGGTCAGCAGCGACGAGCCTCTATAGACGCCGCACTCGACGATATCGCCAGGCAGGTCCTTCACCTTCAGGAACACCTCGTAGTGGGCGAAGGCCTTCATGATGTGCATGCGCCGGCCGAACGAGGTCAGGTTGGCTATCAGGTCGTGATCGTCGAGGTGCTGTTTCAGCAAACCGCGAAGGGTCTCGTCCGCCGGGTTCATGAGGCTTCCTCGTCATCGACTAAGCGGGGATAAACGCTCTTGGAGGTGTCGTTGCACCGCCACGGTTGGCTCAATCCACCTGGTTCACGATATTTCCGCGTATCTTCACGCTGCCATCCGCCGCTATATCCGTGCGTGTGGCGGAGAGCGACAGCGGACCGCGAAGGGTCGCGTTGACGCTGTCGATGCCCGCCTCGGCGGCGGAGCCGCGCGCCAGCAAGTATCTCAGTGATATCCGCTCGTGATCGGCTGCATCTGGTTGGGTGCCGTGCAACGTGCAGGCATGCCATATGGCCGCAAAGCCGGTGTCACCGGTCAAGATCTTTTGCTTGACGCCTGCGGCTTGGCCGTGACGGTCGTCATAGAGCCAATCCCCGCCGTTCTGGCGCAAGTCGTGCGGAAAAACAGTCGCACCTAACTGGTGACTGCCCTCCAGCAGATAGAGTGGAGAGTCACGCCGTGTTACAGGATGAAGGTAGATATACAGGGTGATGAAGTCCGCCATCCGGTCCTTATGGTCGATCAGGTCCTGATGGAAATCGATGCCATAGAAATAGGTGACGTCTCGCACCTCGGGCCGCACATAAGCGCCGAGGTTGTTCACTGGTA
>Ga0302314_10019741_pt1 | contig 11178 bp, 9 predicted proteins | sample III_Palsa_N2_3_FD_200533 | JGI IMG/M metagenome (GOLD analysis project Ga0302314, IMG submission 200533) | Peat permafrost microbial communities from Stordalen Mire near Abisko, Sweden - III_Palsa_N2_3 | ecosystem: Environmental > Terrestrial > Soil > Palsa > Peat permafrost | place: Sweden... | reverse complement strand
CGGCGATCCCGAGCTCGATACACTTGAAGATCAGCTGGAAGGAGGCAATCCCAATCTGGCCGCCGCCCTCGCGTCATTTCAGCAAGCCCGCGCCATTGCGGCCGAAGCGGAATCCGGTTTGCTGCCGACCATAGGCTTTGGCGGTAACATTTCCACAAACCGCCAATCCAATCACCGGCCGTTGCGTGGCAGGGATGAGCCTAATCAATATCTTGCCAATACGATCGACGTGCAGGCAAATTACGAGGTCGATCTTTGGGACAAGATAGCAAACGGCGTTAAGGCCGGCCGCGAAATCGCCCAGGCCAGTGCTGCGGACATGGCTTCAATCGATTTGAGCCTTCATGCGGAGCTGGCTTCAGATTACGTGGCGCTGCGCGGCTTCGACGGTCAAACAATCGTTCTGCGCAACGCCGTCAATGCCTATGGCCAGGCGTTGCAAGTGACACAGAACCGGTTCGCTGGAAAAATATCGTCCGGTATCGATGTCACCCGCGCGCAAACCCAGCTAACCAGTGCCCAGGCGACGCTGACCGAAAGCCTGGCCCGGCGGGCATTATTGGAACACGCTATTGCCGTGCTGATCGGCCGGACACCTTCGTCGTTCACGGTGCCGCCCGCGGATTGGCCGCTGTCGCAACCGGCGCTGTCGGCGGGCCTGCCGACGACCCTGCTGCAACGCCGGCCCGATATTGCCTCGGCGGAGCGGCAGGTGGCGGCCTCCAACGCCATGATCGGCGTTGCGCGTGCCGCGTTCTATCCCACGCTGTCCTTGAACATGCTGTACGGGTTCCAGGACACCGGCTTTAATCTGTTCAGCCTGCCAAACGACATCTGGACGGTAGGCCCCGGTATCGCCCTGCCCCTGTTCGAAGGGGGCCTACGTGACGCCGAGGAAGCCGCCGCGATCGCGGCCAACCGCCAGGCGGCCGCGAATTACCGCGCAACCGTGCTGACCGCGTTTCAACAAGTGGAAGATGAGCTCTCGCAACAACGGCTGCTCGGGGTTGAAATGCAGCAGGAAGCAGCCGCCGTCACGGCCGCGCGGCAAACCGTGACCATGACCATGAACCTGTACAAGGATGGCGCGATTAACTTCCTTGATGTTGTGGTGGCGCAAACGGCCGAGCTGCTGGCGGAACAAACACTGGTGGATCTGCGTACTCGGCGGATGAATGCCAGCGTGCAACTGGTGCGCGATTTGGGCGGTGGGTGGGATTTGAGCGATTTGCCGGCGGAGAAGAAGTTGGGGTCGCTTAAGCGGGGGACTTAGCCGCGCCTAGGAAGGAAGCGCTTCTTTTTGGAAAAAGAAGCAAAAACTTTTTACTGTTCGCTTGTTTTTGGAGCGTGATACTCGAATCTTGCAGGATCGATCTCGGCGCCTGGCTGGAAGTCTGACAGGTCAAAGGACGTTGTCTGGCCGTTCCGGTCCAGGATCGTGACGCCTACCAGCGCCAGGGGATTTACCGAAAACCTCAGTGTCAGCGTGCCCTGCCCGGGTGCGGCGGATTTCACCAGGCTCAACTGCATCGCCCCGGGCAGCCGCGCGATGCGGGTGATCGTGACCGTGTTGGTCAATTCTATTGCCGGCGCCAGCAGAATATCCAGCGGCGTGCGGGAAACCGGCAACGTTGTGATGGCGCCGGTCACCCGGTCCGCCAGCAGCAGCCGGCCACGATTGGCGATCATGGCGCGCGGGTGCGGCTGTTCGTATTCCACCGCCAGCCGCCCGGGCCGCGACAGCCATACCTCGCCCTGGCTCAGGCCATCCGGACCCAACTGGGTGAACCGCGCCTGAAAACTGTGTAGATTGTTTAAATAATCGGTGATCTGGCCCACCGCCACGCGGTCATCCGGGCTTAAAACCGCCGGCGGTGGCAGTGTCGCGCACGCCGCCATCAGCGCCGCCACCGCCACGATGGCGAAGCAGCGCCGCGGCAATCCGCCTCTATCACCTTGATTCAAAACAACTTTCTCCGCGGATGGGCCGAGCCTGGACTGTATCGGCCAAGCCGCAGCAAGGCAACGCACCGGCGACAATATCCGACAGGTGAATCGCCCGCCGCATATTCTACTTGACTGGTATGCATTAGACCGCGATGTTTGTGTTCGATATGTTACGTTGCGGCAAGCCGTAGCGATTTAGAAACTATCTTCGGGGGAAGATCTGACGATGAAGCGGCACTCCAAACGCCTGGCCATACGCCTGACAGCGCGCGGTTTTCTTGTGGCCGCTCCGGTATTGCTGTCCGCGCAGGCGTTCGCGGGTACCAGTGTAAACGCACCACTCGACCTCGCGGCATTGGATCAGCCCGTGGATCAATTCACGGGCCAAGCCGCCGCTGCGCCGGCACAACAACCCGCACCGTACTACCCGCAGGCGACCGCGATGCAAGCGCTGATCGACGATTGGTATACGACGGTCGATCACGCGAAGGCCACACAGCCGGAATGGAGCAGCCCGCTCGTTACTACGACGCCGATACTGGAACAGCGCTACCGCTTTGATGCGGACGTGCAGCATGCCGGCAATGGCAGTGACACGACGGTTCTGGACGGCGGCAAGGGCTTCGATTTCATTGTGTCCAGCACGCAAGAACTGCAAATAGCTGCGCCACCCTACGATTTTTACTCTACCAAGAAGAAAACCACCGACTACGATGGTTTTGGCGACTGGCCAATCGTCCGCTTCAAGCAGCGCCTGCTGAGCAGCCCGGCGGATCAGGGCAATTATATCGTGTCCGCCTGGGTACAACTGCAATTGCCTATCGGCATCCAGAAGGTCACCAACCACGCGGTAACCCTGGTGCCCACGATCGGCGCCGGCAAGGGGTTTGGGCCGTTCGATATCCAGGCCACCGTCGGCGCCTCGATACCTACCGCCTATGAGGGCCATCTAGGCACCCAGGTTCAGGCCAACGTCGCTTTCCAATATCATTTGTTCCGATATTTCTGGCCGGAAGTGGAATTCAATTCCACTTACTACAGCTCCGGCCAGCGCAGCGGGCTTGACCAGATTTTCGTGACACCCGGCATCGTTATCGGGCGCATTCCCATTTCCGGGCGCGTGTATCTGACGGTGGGCGCCGGCTACCAGCAAGCCATCTCCCCTAATTATCAGGCCAAACCGCTGACACCGGCCTACGACCACGCCTGGGTGTTCACCTCGCGCATCGGCTTCTAGGCGGATATGTCAAAAGCAGCGGTACACCGCTATGGGGCAGCCACGAGCTCCCCATAGCGAGGTTTCCGCATGACCGCAGCGTTTCTCTGTGACGGTATCCGCACCCCGATCGGCCGCTATGCCGGCGCGCTGGCCAAGCTCCGCACAGACGATCTGGCCGCCGCCCCGCTGCGCGCGCTGATGGCGCGTGCGCCCAACGCGGATTGGGGTGCGCTGGACGAGGTGGTGCTCGGTTGCGCCAATCAGGCCGGCGAGGATAACCGCAACGTCGCCCGCATGGCTTTGCTGCTGGCCGGCCTGCCCGAAACCACGCCTGGCGTTACCGTGAACCGCCTCTGTGCCTCGGGACTGGAGGCGGTCGCCACCGCCGCCCGCGCCATCAACGCCGACCAGGCAGAGATGATCCTTGCGGGCGGCGTGGAAAGCATGAGCCGCGCCCCGTTTGTGATGGGCAAAGCCGAAACGCCTTATGCCCGCGGCGCTCAGATGGAAGACACCACGATTGGCTGGCGCTTCGTGAACCCTGCGATGCAGGCCGCGTACGGCACCGATTCGATGCCGGAAACCGCGGAAAACGTGGCGCAGGATTTCCAGGTGAGCCGTGCGGACCAGGACGCCTTCGCCCATCGCAGCCAAACCCGTGCGGCCGCAGCGGGCGCGTTCTTCGAGGGCGAAATTATGCCCCTGCAAATTCCCGGCGGCCGCGGCGGCCCCATCACCGTCAGCCATGATGAACATCCACGGCCGGAAACCACGGCGGACATGCTGGCCAAGCTGAAACCCGTGGTGCGCGCCGGTGGCACCGTCACGGCCGGCAACGCCAGCGGCGTGAACGATGGTGCCGCGGCGCTGATCATCGCCTCCGAAGCCGCGGCCGCCCGCCACGGCCTGACGCCGCGTGCGCGTATCCTGGGCTACGCGACCGCCGGCGTGGCGCCGCGCGTGATGGGCATTGGGCCGGTGCCCGCCACGCAAAAGCTGCTGGCGCGGCTGCGGCTGACGATCGGCGATTTCGATATCGTGGAGCTGAACGAAGCCTTCGCCGCCCAGGCCTTGGCCGTACTGCGCCAACTGGGCCTGCCGGATGATGCGGCCCATGTGAACCCGCATGGCGGCGCGATCGCACTAGGACACCCGCTCGGCGCTTCCGGCGCGCGCCTGGCGCTGACGGCATTAAGGGCGCTGGAAGCCGTGGGCGGCAAGCGCGCGCTCATCACGCTTTGCATTGGCGTGGGGCAAGGCGCGGCGTTGGCGATTGAGCGGGTTTAAGTAATAAAGGCCGGGTGGGACGAGCCGTCCCCCCCCGACCCCCCGGCTTGCATGGGGGACGGCTCGTCCCACCCGGCCTTCCTTCAGGGAGCACCTTCATGCTTCGCCGTCTTCTTCTCCTCGCCCTCCTGCTTCCCGCCACCGCCCGCGCCGCCGACGGCCTCACCGTTTTCGCCGCCGCCAGTCTCACCGACGCCTTCACTGATGTTGGCAACCTCTGGAAGGCCAAGGGCCATCAGATCACCTTCGATTTCGCCGCCAGCTCCACGCTGGCGCAGCAGATCGAGCACGGGGCCCCGGCCGACATCTTCGCCAGCGCCGATGAGCTGTGGATGGACCGCCTGGCGACCGAGAATCGCATCCGGCCGGATACGCGCGCCAATCTGCTGGGCAACTCGCTGGTGCTGGTGGAACGCCGCGACAAACTGAAAACGATCACGCTGAAGCGCGGCGTGAACCTGGCGGGGGTTCTGGGTGCCGATGGACGCCTGGCGGTCGGCGACCCGGCTCATGTGCCGGCCGGCATCTACGCCCGCCAATCGCTGCAGTCGCTGGGCCTTTGGGAGAGCTTGCAGAACCGTCTGGCGCCCGCCGACAGCGTGCGCGGCGCGCTGCTGCTGGTGGCACAAGGCGAGGCGCCGGCGGGTATTGTTTACGGCACCGATGTGCGGATCGATCCGCATCTGGCAATTGCCGGAACCTTCCCGGCGGATAGCCACGATCCGATCCGCTATCCGATCGCCATCACCAAAACCGCACATTTCGACGAGGCGGCCGCGTTCATCGCATTCCTGCATACCCAGCCGGCGCAGGACGTATTCCTGCATTACGGCTTTCCGCCCCCTTGATGTCCCTGCCCCGCCCTACGCCCGCGGAATGGCAGGTGATCCTGTTGACCTTGCGCGTGGCAGGCCTGGCCGTGGCCGGCGCGCTGCCGATTTCCATCATCCTGGCGGCCCTGCTGAGCAGCCGCTTGCCATTGCGTTTCCTGTTCAACGCCATTGTGCACCTGCCAATGGCGCTGCCGCCGGTGGTGACCGGCTGGCTGCTGTTGATTCTGTGTGGCGTGGAAGGCCCGGTGGGTGCGCCTTTGTTCAACCATTTCCATATCCGCCTGGCCTTCACCACGGCTGGCGCCGCGCTGGCCTGCGGCGTGATGGTGCTGCCGCTGATGGTGCGCGCCATCCGCCAGGGGTTTGATGCGACGGATCCAGGCTTGGCCCAAGCTGCGCGCACGCTGGGCGCCGGGAGCCTAGACCGGTTTTTCTCCATTACGCTGCCGCTGGCCGGCCCGGGTGTATTGATGGCGATCACGGCCGGCTTCACCGCCAGCCTGGGCGAGTTCGGCGCCGTGATCACCTTCGCCGCCAATATTCCGGGACAAACCCAAACCCTGCCGCTGGCCATCTACAGCGCGCTGCAAGTGCCCGGCGGCGAGGCAATGGCGGCGCGGCTGGCGATTTTCGCTATCATCCTCGCGCTGGCCGGGCTGATAATATCGGAGCGCTTCGCCACGCGCTTGCGGCCACACCGATGAAGCATCCTCGCTGATGTTATTTGTTACCGTCGAAAACGTCTTTCGTAACTTTACCGTTGCTACGTCGTTTCAGGCCCCGGTGCCTGGCATTACGGTGCTGTTCGGCCCCTCCGGCGCCGGCAAATCCACCGTGCTGGCGGCCATGGCGGGGCTGCTGAAACCGAACCACCTGGACATCGAGTTGAACGGCGAAAAACTGCAACGCATCCCGCCACACCAGCGCCGCATTGGCATGGTGTTCCAGGATGGCCGGCTGTTTCCGCATATGACGGTAAAGGAGAACCTGCTCTACGGCCTCAAGCGCGCAGCTCAGGTGAAGATTTACGTCGACGAAACGCTGGCGTTGCTCGGATTGGAAAACCTGTTGGCGCGGCGTCCCGCGACCCTTTCCGGCGGCGAGCGCCAGCGCGTGGCCATCGGCCGGGCCCTGCTCGCCCAGCCCCGGCTGCTGCTGATGGATGAACCGCTGGCCAGCCTGGACACGCCGCGGCGGGCTGAAATCATGCCTTACCTGACACGCCTGCGCGATACGCTGCGGCTGCCGATTGTCTACGTGACCCACGCCTATGATGAGATGCAGCAGCTGGCGGATCATGTGGTGCTGATGGAAGCGGGGCGCGTACTGGCCGCCGGTCCGCTGGCTGATATGGCGGCGCGCGTGGACCTCCCGCTGGCCGCGCGCGACGATGCCGCCGGGGTGCTGAACGGCTATTTGCACAGCCACGAGCCGGAGCGCCGGTTGAGCTCCATTGCATGCGGCGGCCAGATCATCCTAGTGCCGCAACAGAATATCGAACCCCGCATGCCGGTGCGCCTGCGCATCCCGGCCCGCGAGGTGATCCTGGCGCTGGACGCCCCGCGCGAAATCAGCGTGAACAACGTTGTGCCTGCGACCGTCTGCGCCATTGGCCGCGACGAAGCAGCCCACGCCGCCCTGGTGGAGATCGATATCGGCGGCGGTATATTGCTGGCCCGCATCACGCTGGATGCCGCCGAACGCCTGCGCCTGCGGCCCGGCAGCCGCGTATTGGCGTTCATCAAATCGGTATCGGTGGAAGTGACGTAGCAGGCGTAAGGAAGCGCTTCTTTTTGGAAAAAGAAGCAAAAACTTTTGCAAATTGGCGCGCGCGTTGGCTCCAAGGCGCCCCTGAATGATCAAAGTTTTTTGGTTCTTTTTTTCAAAAAAGAACTGCTTGCCTTTACCTTGCTTGGGCCACCCTCAGTGCCCGATTGGTATCGGCCGGCACGGCTATGCGAGCAAGCTGCTGGCGGGTTCGGCCGCGCAGGCCAATGGCCTCCGAACCCGCCAGCCGATGCGCCGCGCCGGGCACGGCGATGCGCATCAGGCGTGCGACATGGAACCAGGTTCCGGGGGGAAACACCGTTGCCGGCTCCGTGTCGTGCAGTTTCATGCCATTGCCGTGGCGTTCATGTCTTGAATCCGATCTGAAAACTTCTGAATCCGGTGTTTGCCACGGTATTTACCGGGGCATTTGGCGCCGCCTTCGGCGGGATGTTTGGCCGGCTGGCAACCCGTGGCTATGATCCGCCGGCGCGCCATGCTGCCCAGCCGCGCCAGAGGGTGGCCGCCAGGACAAGGTTTGTGACCGAGTTGCAGTCCATCGTTGAATTCGGCCCATTCCGGCTTGATGCGCAGCGCCGGCTTCTGAGCCGCGGCAGTGAGCCCGTCGCGCTGAGCTCGCGTGGCTTCGATATACTGGCGTTGCTGGTGGCCGAGCGCGGCCGCGTGGTGACCAAGGACGAGATCATGTCGCAGGTGTGGCGCGGCATGATTGTCGAGGAGAACAACCTGGCGGTACAGGTATCCGCGTTGCGCCGCGCCTTGGCCGATGGCGCGGACGGCGCCCAGATCATCATGACGATACCAGGCCAGGGCTATCGCTTTGTGGCGCCGGTCACTGTGTCGGTTCTTCAAGAAACGGAGCCGGTGCCGCAGCCGGCCTTGATCCCGGACCCGGACCCCGGCTCCGCCACCGCACCCGGCTTCCCGCCGCAACCGCAAGCGCGATTGCGGCCGTGGCTTTTGTCCGGCGCGGCCTTGGCCACGGTCATTGTCGCGGCCGGTCTGCTGCTGCGCCCTGGGCCGGCGCCACCACCGGCAGCAGCGCCCGCCGCCAAAGCCGCCCCGCGCCTGTCGATCGCCGTGTTGCCGTTCCGCGACCTCTCCGACGACCGCTGCTGCGACTACCTGGCCGATGCGATCACCGACGACCTGACCACGGACCTGTCCCATATTCCCGGCAGCATCGTGATCGCCCGCGAATCGTCGGACGCGTTTCGCGGCCACGCCCAGCCCACCGCCGCAATCGGCCACGCGCTGAATGTGCGCTATTTGCTGGAAGGCAGCCTACGCGCTGTGGAGAACCGCTTTTCCATCAACGCCCAGCTGATCGATGCGGAAACCGGCGCCCATCTCTGGGCCGAGCGTTTTGAAGTGCCTCGTGACCATTTGGCGGAAGCGCAAACCACCATCGTGCATCGTCTGGCCAGCGCTTTGGGCGTGACGCTGGTGGACATCGAAGGCAGCGCATCCTTGCGAGAACGCGCACAGAACCCGGACGCGCTCGACCTGTTCCTGCGCGCCCGCTCGATCCTGGACCGGAGCGACACGCTGGAAGGCATGACCGAAGCTCAGCATTTGCTGGAACAGGCGGTCGCGAAAAGACCTGGTTTTACCGAGGCACAGGCTGAACTGGCCTGGCTGCTGCCCCGCAAGGTGAGCAGCCTCGCCTATCCCACGCAGCTGGCCGATCTGGCGGAGGCGCGCGCGACAGTTGCCGACATCCTTGATCCACCGCCGGGAGGCGCCTCCCCCGGCTCTGGCCCCGGCGTCGCGTTGGCGCTCGCGGCCAAGGGCGCGTTGCAATATCAGGACGGACATTGCGCCGGCGCGGAAGCGACGTTCCAGGCCGCGCTGGCGCTAGAGCCGGACAGTATCGCCGCGCAGACCGGCTTGACGGTGTGCGCCGAAGCTCTCGGCCGGTTTCCCGACGCGGTCGCGGGCCTGCAGGCGCTGATGCGGATTGATCCGGAAAGCCCCCGCAACAAGGCGCGCGCGCAGCAAATGGGCCTCGCCTTGATCATGCTGAACCGCCCGTCGGACGCGGCTTTATGGTTGCAACGCTCTATGTCCGGCGACCCGGATCCTGTGCCGGGCGCCAACGAGTTGGGCCGGTTGGAATGGGCGCATGCATTGATGATCGCGGCCACGGAACAATCGGGTGACCACGCCGCGGCGGAACTGCTTTATCGGAACTACGACCACGTGTGGCCCTACCGAACCGCCTGGCAGCTTGGATCCGAGTTCACGCACGCTCAAACGCAATTACCGGCCTTTGTCCCGCTGCTAAAGGCATGGGCCCGCGCCGGCATGCCGGAATTTGCCGATGAGCATGCCAATTTCGGCGTTGTTGATAGCGGCACCATCGCGGCGCACCGCGCTTTCGAGCCAACGCCGTTGGTTTTGCACGAGATGCCAACGATCGATACGAGCGCGCTGGCCGTCTTGCTGCACGGCGCACAGCCACCGCGCGTGATCGATTTTGGCAGTGCGGCGGCGGTACCGGCGGGCGCCGAGGCCAGCGACGCTGATCCGCTATCCACGCAAGATATGGAGAAGCTCGCCCAGGAGATCAAAAGCAAGCACCCGCTAGCCTCGGGTGCCGACGGTACGATCCAACTTGTCATTATGGGGCGCGGACCATTCGATTGGGCCGGGATCAACGGCGCGCGGCAGCTGCAACGACATGGCGTGGCTGGCATTGCCTGGTATCGCGGCGGCGAGGAGGCATGGGTGCATGCCGGACAGCCAGCAACGGATCACCGCATGCCGTAGAATTTGCGGTCCGGCGTTGCAACAACACCGCCTAGCCGACAGAATGCAGCGCGCAGGCCGATCATCGCCAACCGGCACCGGATTCACATGCCCGGGGCCACGTCGTCTTGGAGAGTTATCATGACAAAGAATAATGGCCCGTCCGGCCCCTATTTCGTGCCGCCGCCACCGCCGCCACCTTTGGCGCTCTACATCCCAGACACCGCCTTGGCGGATGCCACCGATGAGCAGCGCGCGAAAATCGCCCTGATAGAGTTGGAATTCGCCCAAAAGGTTTCTGTTCTGCTGTCCAAGACATACGCCGAAATCACCACGCTGCTTCGCGACACCGCACGCAAAGCCGAGCCCGAGGCTCTATAAGGTTCCAGGCAAGGCAAGGGGCTCCGCCGGCTGGGGCCTGAGGCCCCAGACCCCCATTTTTTGGATCAGTGCATTTCAATGAGGTGCATCTCCTCGGTTGTAGAGGAGGCACCAAAACGCTCATTACACGATAGATATTTTTTGTGGCCCCCCTGTCGGCAACAAGCTAAGCTATTGAAATATAAGTATTATAAAAATGGGGGTCTGGGGCCTCAGGCCCCAGCCGGCGGAGCCCCTGGCTTTTTCCACTTCGTCTTCACTGCCCTACCTCCGCAGTTACTCTTTTCGAAAAAAGGGCCTTCCTTCGCTGCTTCCCCAGGCGCGCCTGCGCAGTCTACCTAGGGGCGGATGTTTCGCGCTGCCGCCCTACCCTTGCCAGCAACGCCACGCCGCCGCGTGTGGTGGCCGTTATTCAAATGGCTGGTGATCCTCGCCATCTGGGGCGCCCTGGCGTTGGGTGCCGTGCTGCTGTGGTTCTCACGCGACCTGCCGCGCCCGGAAGATGCGCTGGATGCCGTGCGCCGGCCCAGCCTGGTGTTGCAGGACCAATCCGGTGCCGTGATCGCTACCTATGGCGACATTGTGGGCGACGCGCTGCGCCTGTCCGACATGCCGCCTTACCTGCCCGCCGCCGCCGTTTCGGTGGAGGATCGCCGCTTCTGGACGCATATGGGCATCGACCCCTGGGGCATGCTGCGGGCCGTGGTGGTGAACGTGACCTCCGGCCATTTGCGCCAAGGCGGATCGACAATCACGCAGCAAGTGGCGAAAAACCTGTTCCTGACCAACGCCCGCACGCTGCGCCGCAAGGTGCAAGAGCTGATGCTGACGATCTGGCTGGAGCGCCATTTCACCAAGACCGAAATCCTCGAAATCTGGCTGAACCGCGTCTATCTGGGGTCCGGTGCCAGCGGCATGGATGCCGGCGCCCGCCTTTACTTCGGTGTGCCAGCGAAGAAGCTCTCGCTCTGG
>Ga0302314_10019739_pt1 | contig 11179 bp, 8 predicted proteins | sample III_Palsa_N2_3_FD_200533 | JGI IMG/M metagenome (GOLD analysis project Ga0302314, IMG submission 200533) | Peat permafrost microbial communities from Stordalen Mire near Abisko, Sweden - III_Palsa_N2_3 | ecosystem: Environmental > Terrestrial > Soil > Palsa > Peat permafrost | place: Sweden... | reverse complement strand
CCGGGGTGAGGACGTAATGGTCGGCGTCCTTCTCGGTCCGGTAGAAGGCGCAGAACTTGCAATAGACGTTGCAGACGTTGGTGTAATTGATGTTCCGGTCGACGATGTAGGTGACGATCTCGTTGCCCCGGCCGCCGTGGCGGGCGCCCTGGATTTGGCGGCGGCGCGCGTCGGCCAGCGCGGCGAGTTCCGGCAGGGGGGCGTAATAGAGCTCGCGGGCCTCGGCGACGGTGATCCGTTCTCCGGCGAGGACCTTGCCCTGGGCGATGGAGTCGGTGAGAGGCTGAATCATATCCAGTCGATTTGCGGGACGGCGGCGAGCAGTCCCAAGTCTTGAAGATAGCCCGCGAAGCGCAAAATACCCGCTTTTTCGTCGTCGCCCAGGTCGTAGCGGATCGATTCGGTGAGGTAGCGCAGCTCCTCGGCGTCGGCGGCGATCTCGGGCCGGGCGGCGAGGCCCGCCGCCTGGGCGGCGCGGAGATGGGCGGCGAGGGCCGGGGTGGCCGCCTCTCGCCGGACGACCCAGGCGGCGAAGACGAAGGGAAGGCCGGTCCAGGCATGCCAGAGCTGGCCCAGGTCGAGGATCGGATGGTCCGGGTGGGCGCGGCGGAAGGCCATCGCCGGATCGCCGATCAGGAGCCGGGCATCGGCGGGGGCATTATCCGCAACGTAGGCGACCGGGCGCGGGTGGGCGATCTCAAGCAGGACGCGGGTGAGGAGGACCGAGGTGCGGGAATCGGGATCGAGCGCGACGGTGCGGAGATCGTCCAAGCCGAGGCCGGGCCGGGGGATGAGGATGACGCTGTGGACCGGGCCGCGCGCGGCGACCGCCGCGCCGTCGACCAGGACATATCTCTCGGCATGGAGGAGGTACTCGGCCAGGGGGACGAGGGCGGCGTCGAGACGGCCCGCATTCAGCTCCGCCGCCAGCCGCGCCGGGACGAGGCGGACCGGCGCGGGCTCCAGCCCGTGGACGAGCGGCGCGGCGTTGAGGTAGGGGACCGAGCCGATGCGGGGAGGCGTCACGGCGTGCCGAGTGCCTTCAACCGGTCGGCCGCCTGGGCCGCGAAGGGGGACTGGGGGTACTTCTTCACCAGGTCGCCGTAGGCGCCCTTCGCCTTCGCCGGCTGGTTGGCCTTCTCGAAGACCTGGCCCGCGCGCCAGAGGCCCTCGGCGGCGATCTCCTTGGCCGAATCGAAGAGGGCGTCGATCTTGAGGTAGTTGTTGGCCGCGTTCGGCTGGTCCTTCGCGGCGGGGTCCTCGACCAGCTTGCCCTCTGTCTCCAGGGTGCGGGCGAAGCCGAAGAGGCCGCGCGCCTTCGTCTCCGGCGAGGCGGCGGACGACATGACGACCTGCTGGTAGAAGGTCCGCGCCTGGGCGGTCTCCTTGCGGTTCTCGGCGGCGAGGCCGCGGCCCAGCTTCGCCTGCCAGATCTTGTCCGACCAGGGGGCCTGCTTCTCCAGCTTGTCGAAGTAAGCGTCGGCCTCCGCCGTCTTGCCGAGGCCGAGCTGGGCCGCGCCGAGGCCGTAGAGCGAGTCGGCCTGGGCGTGGATGTCTTTGGGGAACGCCTGGCCGAGCTTGGTGTAGACGGCGGTCGCCTCGTCGTACTTCTTCGCGTCGAGCAGCGCGTCGCCATAGCGGGAGAGGTCGGACGGGCCGGCGGCGAGCGCCGGGTTGGCCTGGAAGGCGGCGGCGTAGAGCCCGGCCGCCTCCTCGCGGTGGCCGCGCGCGACGATGACCGCGATGCGGGCCAGCTCGAAGCGCCCCTTCGCCTGCGGATCGGACGCCTTGGCCGCGAGGTCGGCCAGCGCGGCGGTCGCCTGGTCGACCGTCGCCAGCCCGGCGTCGATGCGGGCGAGGTCGAGCTTCACCAGTTCCTCGAGCGCCACCGCGGTGTCCGGCGCGGCGGGCGCGGTGGTGGCGGCGGCGATGGCGGCCTTCTCGGCACGGTCGGTAAAGGTTTGCCACTGCTTCTTCTCGTCGTCGTTGAGGGCGGGATAGGCGCCGAGGGCGCGCGCGGCGTTCATCCAGAGGGAGGCCAGCTGGGCCCGGGCGCGCGGGGTCTCGGCGCCGTTCTGGCTGACCACGAAGTCGAGCCGCGCGGCGGCCCCGTCATAGTTGCGCTGCTTTTCCAGGGCGGCGGCCAGCAGGCGCGCAGCGGCGGAGGCGGCCGGATTCCCGGCGTAGTGGGCGGCGAGGCGGTCGGCGACGGCCCCGGCCTGGTCGAGCTGCCCGGCGGCGATGCGGAGGCTGATCAGGCGGGCGCCCGCGATCGGCCCCAGCGGGGAATCGTCGGCGGCCTCCTGGAAGGCGAGCTCGTAGGAGGCCGTGGCGGAGGCGCTGTCGTTCTTCGCCTTCTGCGCGTCGCCGATGTAGAGGAGGGCGGTGATGGCCGCCTCACTCTTGGGGAAGTCGGTGACCGTCTTCTGCAGGAGGGGGATCGCCGCGTCGGGCTTCTTCGCCTGGAGGAGGATGACGCCCTGCTGGAGGGAGGCCTGGGTCTGGAGCGGCCCGGCCTTCGCGTCGGCGGCGACCAGGCGCATCTGCTCGACCGCCTCGTCGGGCTTGTTGTCGGCGGCGAGGGCGATGCCGAGGTTGTAGCGCGCCTCGGCGGCGCCCGCCGCCGTGGGGTTCCGCTTGAGGTAGTCGGCCAGGAGGGTCTCCGCCTCGGGGTACTTCTTCTCCACCTGGAGGACGGCGCCGAGGCCGAGGGTCGACTGGTCGGCGATGCGGCCGGTGGGGGTCTCGGCGAGGCTCTTGCGGAACTGCTGCTCGGCGGCGGCGTACTGCTGGGAGGCGCGCAGCTTCTGGGCGATGACGTAGCGCAGGCTGGTCGCGTTCGGGTCGTTGGCGAATTCGGCGAGGTGCTTCTGCAGCGCGGCGTCGGCCGGATCGGTCAGCCCCTGGAGGGCGAACGACATGATGGTGGTGTAGCTGATGCGCTGGCGGGTCTCGGCGTCCTTGGCGAAGGGCTTCGCGTAGGCGAGGAGGACGCGCGCCTCGTCGTAGCGCTTCAGCCGGTCGAGGACGTCGGCCTGGCGGATGAGGGCGTCGACCGCGGGGTCGGGGCCTTCCTTCAGCTCGGCCAGGCGGGAACTCTGCCGCTGCCGGAACTCGATGAGCGAGAGGCTGAGCGCCTTGTTCCCGGCGACCGACGCGGCGGTGATGCGGCGGGAGAGGTCGTCGATCGCCTTTTGCTGGAGGGGGATCAGCGCGTCCTTGGAGAGGACCTTGCCGTAGTCGGCCAGCGCCCGCTCCAAGTCGGCGGGCGCGTCGGGCTGGGCGAGGGCGAGCTCGAGGTTCGCCGCCTCGAGCTGCGCGTCGTTCTGCGCCACCGCCGCGTCGGGCGACTCGCGGATGCCGCGGAAGGCCTCCAGCCCCTTCTGCCCGAGGGCGAGGGCCTGGGCGCGGTCCTTCTCGAGGAGCGTGATGGCCTGCGCCGCGTAGCCGCGCCCGCTCCAGTAGAGGTAGTCGGTCCGGCTGTTGCTCTGGGGATAGTCGGCCAGGAGCTGGGCGAGGTCCTTCTGCACCGCGTCATCGTTGCCGTGGAAGAAATTGGCCTGGACGCGGAAGAAGAGGGCCATCTCCCGCTCTTCCCCCTGCGGCACCTCGGCCAGGTAGCGGGTGAAGAAGGAGATCGCGCGGTCGAGCGCCGCGTTGCGCTGGTCCTCCTTGGCCGCCGCCGCCTGGGCAAAGGCGGCCTGGCCGGAGTAGAAGATGGCGCTCCCCTTGATGTCGGCGGGAGCCGCGCCGTCGGCGGCGACGTCGGCGAAGGCCTTCAGCGCGTCGTCGGGATGACCGCCGTAGAGGAAGGAGATGCCGAGGAAGAAGCGGGCCATCGGGATGAAGCTCTCCGACGGGTATTGGGCAATCAGGCCCTGGTAGTCCTTGGCCGCCGTGGCGTAGTCGGCGGCGTCGCGCGCGTCGTTGGCCTGCTTGTACAGGGCCTGCGCGGGGCTGTCCTCGGCGCGGGAAAGGGCGAGGAAGGGCCCGGAGAAAAGCGTCGACCCGATGCAGACCGAGAGAAAAAGACGTCGCACGCCCCGATATTACGCCGGGGAGGCCCCACGGAAAGTCGAAATTGGAAATCTTCTCGTTCAAGCGCACCCGGCCCGGCGAACCCTTTCCCTTGAGCCCGCGTCCCGCTTGCCTTAGACAAGAGGGATGATGCAGGCCCTCCGCCGCCTTCCCCGGCTCCTCCCGCTCTCCCCGAAGGCGCGGGTGATTGCCGAATCGGTCGTCTACGGGCTGACCGCCGGGCTGGTCGCGGTCGCCTACCAGGTCACGATCAACCACCTCTACGGGGCGACGTTTCCGCGCTTCGCCGCGTGGGGGACGGGGGCGTTCCTCATCGCCAGCTTCGTCCTGGTGGTCGGCACCTCCCTCGTCGCCGGGGCCCTCCTCAGCCGGCTCGCGCCCGAGGCGGCGGGGAGCGGCATCCCGCAGCTGAAGCTGGCCTACTGGAAGGACTTCGGCTTCGTCCCGTTCCGCATCGCGGCGGTGAAGTTCGTCGCCGGGGCGCTCACCGTCGGCGGCGGATCGAGCCTGGGCCGCGAGGGGCCGACGGTCCAGATCGCGGGCAGCACCTGCTCCGCCGTCGCCGGGCTGATGGGCAAGGCGAAGACCGGACGCCGCCGGGCCGCCGCCTCGGGCGCCGCCGCCGGACTGGCCGCCGCGTTCAACACGCCTCTCGCCGCCATCGCCTTCGTCCTCGAGGAGATCCTGGGGGACCTGAACAGCCCGGTCCTCGGCAGCGTCGTCGTCGCCTCGGTCCTCGGCGCACTCCTCGTCCACGCCTTCCTCGGGCGGCTGCCTGCCTTCCCGCTCCCCTCCATCGACGAGCCGTCCTGGCACGCGCACGCCCTGGTCCCGGCCGCCGCCATCCTGGCCACCCTGGCCGGGGCGTGGTTCCAGAAGGCGGCTCTCGGCCTCCGCCTCGCCTGCCGCGCCGGCTTCCTGCGGCGCATCCCGGCCTGGGGCCGTCCCGCCTGCGGCGGCATCGTCACCTGGGCGATCGGCGCCGCCGTCTTCCTCGCCTACGGGCGGCTCGGCATCTTCGGCCTCGGCTACGACGACCTGACCCTCGCCCTCCACGGGCAGCTGGTCGGCTCCGTCGTCTTCGTCCTCCTGGCGGGGAAATTGGTCGCCACCGTCGTCAGCTACGGCAGCGGGGGCTGCGGCGGCATCTTCGCGCCATGCCTCTTCTTCGGCGCGCTCTGCGGCTGCGCCGTCGCCCAGGCCGCCCGCGCCTGCGGCATGGCCCTCACCCCGCCCGACGACCTCCTCCTCGCCATCGTCGCCATGAGCGCCTGCCTCGGCGCGGTGGTCCGCGCGCCGCTCACCTCGATCCTGATCGTCTTCGAGATGACCCAGCAGTTCACCATCGTCCCCTCCCTCCTCGTCGCCGGCCTGATCAGCCAGGCGCTGAGCCGCTTCCTCTTGAAGCGGAATTTCTACGACCAGGTCCTCCACGACGACGGCCAGGTCCTCGAAAAGGTGATGCCGCCGCGCGACTTCCGCGAGTGGCGGGAACGGCCCGTCTCCCTCATCGCCAACTTCCGCCCCGTCTTCGCCCCCGACCTCGCGCCCGCCGCGCTCCAGGTCGCCTGGCATCAGGTTTTCTACCAGCGGCTGATCCATCTCTCGCCGGAAGGAGTCCCCTTCCTCGTCATCCACGACGAGGCGGACGAGGCTGCCGTCACCGGACGCCCCGTCCCGCTCCACCCCGTCCCCGTCTGCCCGCGCAACGCCACCATCCGGCAGGCGCAGGACCTCCTCGTCGCCTCCCGCCACGGCTTCGTCGTCCTCCGCGAAGACGACCATGGCCCGGTCATCGGCCTCGTCACCCTCCATGATCTGCTGCGCGCGCAGCAAAACCTTCGCGACAGCGAAGAAACCTCATAAGGGGAGACTATTTTGTTTGGCCGGGAGGCAGAACCTTCTGCGATAGCGAAGAAGCCTCGTAAAGGGCAACCATATCGTTCGGTCGGGAGACAAAATCTTCGCGACCATTTGTTTGGCAAAGCCAAACCCTCGCGTGAGCGAGCAACCGCCAGCATAAGATCTCCTAGAAAGCTTGTCCGCCCCTCCCCATCGGCTACTCTGAACCCATGCTCACGTCCGCCAAAGTCATCGACGCCGTCAACCAGCAGGTCGGCATGGAATTCGCCGCCTCGCTGCAATACGACGCCATCGGCTCCCACTTCGCCGCCGAGTCGCTGCCCAAGCTGGCGGCCCACTTCTTCCGCCAGGCGACCGAGGAGCGCGACCACGCCCACCGCTTCATGAAGTTCGTCATCGACGCGGGCGGCCGGGTGCTGATCCCCGCCATCCCGGCGCCGATCGCCCACTTCGCCTTCGCCAAGGACGCGGTGAAGCTCTCCTACGAGCAGGAGATCGAGGTCACCCGCGCGATCAACGCGCTGGCCGACCTGGCCCAGCAGGAGAACGACCACATCACCAAGAATTTCCTCCAGTGGTTCCTCAACGAGCAGCTCGAGGAGGTCTCCTCGATGGACCAGCTGCTGAAGATCGTCGAGCGCGCGGGCGAGGGCGGCCTCCTGATGGTCGAGCAATACCTGATCGGCAACAAGGCCGGCGCCCACGACGCCTCGGCCTCCGAGGGAGACGCGTCATGAGCGAGGGAAGCATCGAGCTGTCGCGCGAGGTCAACGTCGTCCGCATCCCGAGCGGCGACTCCCTGAGCATCCCGGCCGGGACCGCCGTGGTCATCACCCAGGCGCTGGGCGATTCGTTCACCGTCGTCATCCCCAGCCAGCCCGGCCTCTACCGCATCGCGGGCGAGGACGCCGACGCGCTGGGCCGCGCCAAGGCCGAGGTGGCCCACGACGGCGGCTCCACTCTCGAGGAGTCGATCTGGAACCGCCTCAAGAACTGCTACGATCCCGAGATCCCGGTCAACATCGTCGACCTCGGCCTGATCTACTCCCTGGACGTGCAGGACCACGCCGACGGAGCCGCCGTCTCGGTCAAGATGACGCTGACCGCTCCCGGCTGCGGCATGGGCCCGGCCATCGCGGAGGACGCGAAGCGGAACATCCTCGCCGTCCCCGGCGTCGCCTCCGCCGACGTCCAGCTGACCTGGGACCCGCCCTGGTCCCCCGACCGCATCTCCGGCGCGGGCCGCGAGAAGCTGGGGATGGTTTAAGCGAAGCGCGCGCGGCGTCTTCAATGATGCGTGCCACTCTGACTTCCAGGGGCCGGATCACTATTCCATCAGCGGTGCGGCGCCAGCTTCATTTGCGTGCAGGCGATATTCTCGTGTTCGACGAAAGCGCCCTGTTTCTTAAAGCGGTGAAGCAGGTCAATGTCCTACGGATGCGTTCAGCCCTGGGACGGGGAAGAAGGCGTCTTCACGGCAAGAACGTTCAAGGCTGGCTTGCCATGTTGCGCGGCCCAACCGACGATTGATCTCTCTTCGGACCGCTTCGTCTTCAGCGGCCCGAAGGATATGGGGCCGCCTGGGGCTTTTCCACAGCGGCGCGCTCCCAATGCATCCATGCCTGGAAGAAGGCGAGCGCCAACAGATTCAGCAGAATCGCCATCAGCGCCCAACGCACGGCCCGAAGCGAAACCGTATCGCGGTGTTTTCCGGACATTCCAATCATTGAATCCCCTCCCCCGCCATGCTTCCAGCAAAGCGGGCGCAAAGATCATCGACAAGGAAAAAGCTAGCTAACAGCTCGCTTCCTATTTTGATGAACCTGCCAGCGTTGAAGAGTGACGAAACGCGCCCTGGTCATCCTTGGCAAAAACATCAACCGCCTGCGGGTTGCCGCCGGAATGACGCAGGAAGAACTGGCGGAAAAGGCCAATCTGAGCCGACGCTATATCCAAGAATTGGAAGCAGGCGCCAAGGGACCGCTAATCCCCACACTGGTCCGCCTCCGGCTGGCCCTCAGGCTTTCCTGGGAAGAGCTGATGCGCGGGCTTTAGGGCAATCGCCCCCGTCGCCGCGCAATCCGCCGCCAAACATCCGCAAGCCGGGGAAGGCCGCCTGCGCCCGGGCTGGCCTTGGGCACGCTCTCGCCGGCCATCGCTCCTGGTGCGGCGGACGGCTTGAACTCGCTGGGGCCGGCCGGAAATGCCGCAAAAGCGGCGATGAATTCGATTGGGTGGCTGCGAGGCTCTGCCTATGCTCGCGGATCATGGCTTCGCTCCCCGCCCGCCTGACCGCGCTCGGCATTTTCGTCGGCTCCATCGCGGGCCTTCGCGCGGCCGATACCCCGGCGGCTTTGACCCCGGAGCAGCCGCTTTGCGAATACCGGAACGATCCGCTGGGAGTCGACACCGCCGCGCCCCGGCTCGGCTGGACGCTGCATGCCGCGCAGGCCGACGCGCGCGGCCTGGCCCAGACGGCGTACCACATCGTGGTCGCGTCGAGCCCCGCCCTCCTGGCCCAGGACAAGGGCGACCTCTGGGACTCGGGCCGCGTCGCGGGCGACGCCATGAATCAGATTCCCTACGGGGGCGCCGCGCTGGCGTCGGACGAGGCCTGCTGGTGGAAGGTCGAGGTCTGGGACCAGGCGGGCCGGAAATCGGCCTGGAGTCCCGCCGCCACCTGGACGATGGGCGTGCTGGCTCCGGACGATTGGGCGGGCGCGCAGTGGATCGGCGCCCACGACGACGGCCAGCCGCCCCTGGCCACGGGGCCGAAGCCGAAGTACGAGACCGTCCTCCTGCGGCGCGAATTCACGGTCAAGCCGGGCCTCCGCCGCGCGCTGGTCGACGTCTGCGGCCTGGGGCAATATGAGATGACGGTCAACGGCGCGCGGGTCGGCGACATCCTCCTCGCCCCCGGTTGGAGCCAATACGAGAAGACCTGCCTCTACGATGTCTACGACATCACCGCGCAGCTCCAGCCGGGGGCGAATGCGGCGGGCGTCTTCCTCGGCAACGGCCCCTCCCTCTGCCACGGGGGCCGGTTCAATAGCAACACCAGCGCCAATGCCCTCATCTTCTTCGCCCCGGCGCAGGCGATCGTCCGCATCCGCCTCGAATATGCGAACGGGACGGAGACGGTGGTGAGCGATGGGCAGTGGAAGGCGGCCTCGGGACCGATCACCTTCTCGTCCATGTATGGCGGGGAGGATTATGACGCCCGGCTCGAGACGCCGGGCTGGGACCGCAGCGGCTTCGCCGACGCGGCCTGGGAGGCGCCCAAGCTGATGGACAAGCCCGTCGGCGCGTTGCGCGGCCTCTCCTGCGCGGCGCCGCCGGTGCGCGGCTTCGAGACACTCAAGCCGGCGGCCCAAAAGGAGATCCGGCCCGGCGTCACCGTCTATGACCTGGGGCAGAACGCCTCCGTCATCGCGCGGATCAAGGTCAAGGGCCGTGCCGGGGCCAAAGTGCGGATCATCCCCGCCGAGCTGGTCCACCCCGACGGCACGGTGGACCGGGGCAGCGCAGGCGGCGGCGACGCGTGGTGGCAGTACACCCTCGCCGGTCGGGAAGAGGGCGAGGAATATTTCGGCAAGTTCTTCTACCAGGGCGCGCGCTACCTCCAGGTCGAGCGCCTGCCCTCGGCCGACAAGGAAAGCCTGCCGACCGTCGAATCGATCGAGGCCGTCGTCATCCACGCCGACTGCCCGCCGGTCGGGACGTTCTCCTGCTCCAACGATCTCTTCAACAAGACCTTCTCTCTCACCCGCTGGGCGCAGCAGAACAACATGGTCAGCCTGATGACCGACTGCCCGACGCGCGAGAAGCGGGGCTGGCTGGAGCAGGACCACCTCAACGGCCCCGCCCTCCGCTACAACTTCTTCCTCGCCGCCCTCTTCACCAAGGCGGTCAACGACATGATCGACGCCCAGCGCCCCGAGGGCCTCATCCCCTCGACGTCGCCCGACTACGGCCGCTGGCATGACGCCTTCGCCGACTCGCCCGAATGGGGCAGCGCCATCGTCCTCGTCCCCTGGCAGCAGTACCAGTTCGACGGCGACCTCGAATTGCTGCGGCGCGGCTACGCTGCGATGGTTTCCTATCAGGCCTTTCTGGCCAAGAAGGCGCCGGGAAACATCGCCGCGGGCGGCCTGGGCGACTGGTACGACATCGGGCCGAATCCGCCCGGCGGCTCCCAGCTGACCCCGACCGACCTGACCGCGACCGCTTTTTATTACCAGAACGCCGTCCTGCTGCATCAGATCGCCGCGCTCCTCGGCAAGGACGACGACGCGCAACGCTACGCGACGCAAGCCACGGCGATCGCCGCCGCGTTCCAGAAGCGGTTCTACCACGCCGATTCCCACCAGTACGGATCAGAAAAGCAGATGGGCTCCCAGTGCGCGAACGCGCTGGCCCTGGTCCTCGGCCTGGTTCCCGAAGGCGACCGGGCGGCGGTCCTCGACAACGTGGTGAAGGACGTCGAGGCCAGGGGCCTCACCGCCGGGGATGTCGGTTACCGCTACCTCCTGCGCGCGCTGGCCGACGGAGGACGCTCCGACGTCATCTACGCCATGAACAACCAGACCGCAAAGCCCGGCTACGGCATGATGGTCCGGCTGGGCAAGACGGCGCTGACCGAGGGGTGGGACGGCGGCAGTTCCCAGGACCACTTCATGCTGGGCCAGATCAACGAGTGGTTCTACCACGACCTCGCGGGCATCCAGCCCGATCCCGAGGCGCCCGGCTTCGCCAAGGTCGTGATCCAGCCCGCCTTCGTGAAGGGCATCGATTCGGCTTCCGCCACCTACCGCTCCGTCCGAGGCCCGATCACCAGCGAGTGGAAGCGGGACGGCGGGACGATCGCCCTCCACGTCGCAATCCCGCCCAACGTCACGGCCACCGTCCACATCCCCACCGCGCAGCCCGAGGCGGTGAAGGAAAGCGGCCTGCTGGCCGAGCGCTCCCCCGGTGTCCGCCTCCTGCACCGGGAGAACGGCGCGGCGGTCTACACCGTCGCCTCCGGCGACTACACGTTCACCGCTCCCGCGCCTTAAGGCGTCGGACCGCAGGCCTTGCTTTTCCTGCCCGGGCGCGGATGCCGGGGGGCCTTTGCTCGCGGCGCTTGACGCCCAGGCCGTTCGGCGGCAAGGTTCTCGTCCCTATGGCATCCGATGGCATGATTGAGGTCGAAGGCAAGATCACGACGATTTTACCCGGCACCATGTTTCGGGTGGAACTCGACAACAAGCACGTCGTCCTCGCCCACATCTCGGGC